>Ga0208484_1000166_pt1 | contig 17045 bp, 12 predicted proteins | sample LakMenEpi09Aug11_FD_150682 | JGI IMG/M metagenome (GOLD analysis project Ga0208484, IMG submission 150682) | Freshwater microbial communities from Lake Mendota, WI - 09AUG2011 deep hole epilimnion (SPAdes) | ecosystem: Environmental > Aquatic > Freshwater > Lentic | place: Lake Mendota, Madison... | reverse complement strand
CGCCGTGGCGGGCCGGGTCGTCACCGCGGAGATCGATCCCCGGCTCGCCCAGTTGGCCCGCGATCGTCTCATCGAGGCCGACAATGTCGAACTCGTCGAGGGGGACGCGCTGGCCTCCAAGCACGTCATGGCCCCCGCGCTCCTCGAGGCCGTCGACGCCGCCCTCGCCGCCTCGTCCGGGGGGGCCTTGAGGCTCGTCGCCAATCTTCCGTACTGCGTCGCCACCCCGGTGATCTCGAACCTCCTGGCGCTGCCGCGGCCGTTCACGTCGGCGACCGTCACGGTGCAGCGCGAGATGGCGGAGCGGATGGCGGCCCGGGCCGGCGACTCCAGCTACAACGCGCTGTCTGTGTGGATCGGTTCCCAGGCCGATGCCGAGATCGTCCGCATCCTCCCGCCGAGCGTCTTCTGGCCGCGGCCGAAGGTCGAGTCCGCGATCGTGCGGATCGTCGTCGATGCCGCGCGGCGGTCGACGATCACCGATCCCGGGCGGTTCCACGGCTTCATCCGCGACCTCTTCTGCCACCGCCGCAAACTGCTCCGCGGAGTCCTTGTGCGAATCGCCGGGGGAAAGCGAGAATCGGGGGTGCGCGAGGGGGTCGACGGCTTGTTTGCCACCCTCGGCCTCGGTGCCGATGCCCGCGCCGAGGAGATTCCTCCCGCCGGGCTCGTGCGGCTGGAGGCCGAGTTTCATGCCCGGTTCGCCACAGAATAGTCCGGTGCCGGCGCCGGCACTGGCGCCGCGCCGACGGGCGAGCACCAAGGAGATGCACCATGCTTGCGAAGTACGTCGAGATGAGCGGCCGGGCCTTGATGAGCCTGCTCGAACCCGACGAGGTGTCGCCGGAGGCGCTCCGCCGCGCCGGGCTCACCGACACCTGCCTGGTGCGCGTCAACCAACAGGGGGACATCGAGGTCCGGCGTCACGCTTCCTGGGACGTCATCGGTGGCCTGACCGGAAAGTTCGGACCACGCGTGGAAGCGGCCAGCGGACGGACGTGGGCATCCTGAGCGAGTGCCGGGCACGACGTCTGGCCTTTGGCGGCGCCGCCCTTCCCCGGGGCGCGGCCCTCCCACCCCGATCGGGTGGTGGAGCGCGACCGTAGAGTCTTCGCGGTCCCCGGAAATGGGACCCTTTCACGCTCCTCTCTGACGACTGGCGAAGGGCTGTCGGTCGCGGGACGGGCGGAACACCGTCCGGAAGCTCCCGGTGGTCCGGAACTTCCGGTTGTTTGGGGCACACGGGTAGACTCTGTTGGTGGTCCCGGAAACCTGCCGAATTCCCAGAAGTCCCGGGGGGAATCCCGGGTTTCCAAAAGCACGGTGCCCGTGCCGGACGCCACCAGGCGCCGCGCCGGGAGTCCCTCAAGGACGGTAGGTGGGCGGAGGTCCCACGGCACGTGAATCCCAATCCAAACACCGAAGCGTCGTTTGCCGAAACGATCGTCGACCTGCTGCGGCAACGGTCGGCCTACCGCCCCCACGACCGGGCGTTCACGTTTCTCGTCGACGGCGAGCAGCAAGAGCTCAACATCACCTACGCCGAGCTCGACCGGAAGGCCCGGGCGCTCGGTGCTTGGCTGCAGGCTTCGGGGATGACCGGGAAGCGTGTCCTCCTTCTCTTCCCCTCCGGCCTCGATTTCATCGCCGCGTTCCTCGGCTGTCTCTACGGCGGTGCGATCGCGGTGCCTGCGTATCCGCCCCGAAAGAACCGATCGGTGGAGCGGATCGAGGCGATCGCCCGGGATGCCGACGCCTCCGTCGCCCTCACGACCCGTGACGTCCTCGAACGATTCGACGGTCTCCGTGCGGCGGCGCCGAGCCTCGGCCGGATCCTGTGGAAGGTGGACGCCGAGCTCGAGCCCGATTGGGCCGAGCGCTGGGAGCGGCCCGACATCGACGGCGAGACGCTCGCGTTCCTGCAGTACACGAGCGGTTCGACCGGGACGCCGAAGGGGGTGATGCTCTCGCACGCCAATCTCCTCCACAACTCGCTGCGGATCATGCAGGCATTCGAGATCACCCGGTCGCAATCGGGGGTCTTCTGGCTGCCGAGCTTCCACGACATGGGGCTCATCGGCGGCATCCTCGTGCCGCTCTACGGCGGGAAATTCAACGTCCTGATGTCGCCGGTGGCGTTCCTCCAAAAGCCGCTCCGCTGGCTCGAGGCGATTTCCAAGTACCGGGCGACGATCAGCGGCGGTCCGAACTTCGCCTACGAATTGTGCGTGCGCAAGATCACCCCGGAGCAACGGCGCGGCCTCGACCTGTCGAGTTGGTCGCTGGCGTTCAACGGCGCCGAGCCGGTGCGCCCCGAGACGATCGACGCCTTCTCCGAGGCCTTCGCCCCCTGTGGGTTCCGGCGCGAGGCTTTCTTCCCCTGCTACGGACTCGCCGAGAGCACGCTGATGGTGACCGGCGGGATGAAGTTCGAGCCGCCGGTGATCCGCACCTTCGACGCCGGGTCGATCGAGACGGGGGCGGCCGTGGCCAGATCGGGCTTCGCCCCGGGCACGCGGCGGCTCGTCGGTAGCGGTCGCGAACTCGACGGTCAGGACGTGCGCATCGTCGATCCGCACACGAACGAAGCCCTGCCGCCGGGGATGATCGGCGAGATCTGGGTGAGCGGGCCGAGTGTGGCCCAGGGCTATTGGAACCGCAGCGACGAGACGCAGGCGACGTTCGGCGCCATGCTCGCGCGGCCGGATTCCGGCTCGGAGCGGCAGTCGCTCAAGACGTGGCAGCCGAACCCCGGCCCGTACCTCCGCACCGGCGATCTGGGCTTCTTCGACAACGGCGAACTGTTCGTCACCGGGCGGCTCAAGGACCTGATCATCATCCGGGGCCGCAACCACTATCCGCAGGACATCGAGCAGACCGTCGAGACCTCGGCGGGGGCGCTCATTCGGGCCGGTTCGGTGGCGGCATTTTCCGTCGATGTCGAGGGGCGCGAACGCGTCGTCGTCGTCGCCGAACTCGAGCGCGGCAAACGTGACAGCGACGAGATGTCGGAATCGCTCGACCGGATCCGCCGCCAACTCGCCATCGAGCACGAGATCGCGCTCGAGGGGATCGTCCTGGTGCGTCCCAACAGCATCCCGAAGACGTCCAGCGGCAAGATCCAGCGGCATGCCTGCAAGCGACAGTTCCTCGACGGGACGCTCGAGGTGGTGGAGCAGCAGATCAGCTGGCTTCAGCCGGGGATCGCCGGATCGACGGTCACCGAGGCTCCGCGCCCCGCGACGGTGCGCGCCGCGGACGCGCCCCGCCTCGCGCGGCAGCGGCCGGTGGGCGAATCGGCCCGGTCCGGCCGCCCGCAGCGCGACCTCCCCCAGGAGGTCGTCGAGGCGGTCTACAGTCAGGTCCGCAGCATCGCCAAGGAGCGTGCCGGCAACCTGACCCTCGACAGCAACATCGTGGAACTCGGGCTCGACTCGCTCGAGCGGATGGAGATCGTCACCGGTCTGGAGGAGACCTACGGGGGACGCTTCCCCGAGCAGGTGCTCCCGCAGATCGAGACGTGCCGCGAGGTGGTCGAGGCGATCCTCGACCATCTCCCCGCTGCCGGCAGGTTCGCCGCGACCGATCAGGTCGCCGCGGGGCCGCAGCATCCGGCCGTCACCGCCGTGACGCACGACATCCCCCGCGAGGCCTGGGACATCGCGGAGTTTCCCGAGGTGCGGGCTCTCGAGCAGAACTTCAGGCTCGTGCGTGATGCCGGTCTCGAAGACCCTTATTTCGGCGTCCACGAGGGGCTGACCAACGACCGCACGCAGATCGGCGGCCGCGAGATGATCAGCTGGGCGACCTACAACTACCTCGGCATGTCCGGCGAGCCGGAGGTGACCGCGGCGGCGAAAGTGGCGCTCGACCGCTACGGATCGAGCGTGTCGGCGAGCCGGCTGGTGTCGGGCGAGAAGGTCATCCACAAGGAACTCGAGCAGGCCATCGCCCGCTTCATCGGGACCGAGGATGCGATCACCTTCGTCGGTGGCCACGCCACCAACGAGACGGTCATCGGCCACGTCGTCGGACCGGGCGACCTCGTCCTCCACGATGCCCTCGCCCACAACAGTCTCCTCCAGGGAGCGGTGCTCTCCGGGGCCCGTCGCCGTCCCTTCCCCCACAACGACTTCGAGGCTGCCGAGCAGCTGCTCCGCCAGGTCCGCGGCCAGTACCGGCGCGTGCTGATCGTCATCGAGGGGGTCTACAGCATGGACGGCGACTTCGCCGACGTGCCGAGGTTCGTGGCGATGGCGAAGAAGCACAAGGCGCTCCTGATGGTCGACGAAGCCCACTCGATCGGCGTGATGGGGGCGCGGGGCCGCGGGATGAGCGAGCAGTTCGGTGTCGACCCCGCCGACGTCGACCTGTGGATGGGGACGCTCTCCAAGGCGCTCGGCAGCTGCGGTGGATATATCGCCGGCTCGAAGTCGCTCGTCCGCTGGCTGAAGTACACCGTGCCAGGGTTCGTTTACTCCGTCGGCCTCCCGCCGGCGGCGGCCGGTGCGGCCCTCGGGGCGTTGCGGCTGCTCGAGCGGCAGCCCGACCGGGTGACGAAACTGCTTGCCAATTCCCGGCTCTTCCTCCAGCTTGCCCAGGAGGCCGGCTTCGACACCGGCTCGGCCGGGGGGACGGCGATCATTCCGGTGATCCTCGGCAACTCGATCAACAGCCTGAAGCTGTCGCGGGCCCTGTTCGCCCGGGGGATCAGCGTGCAGCCGATCCTCTATCCGGCGGTCGAGGAACGGGCGGCCCGTCTCCGGTTCTTCATCACGTCGCGGCACACGCCCGATCAGATCCGCCGGACGGTCGCGGCGATGCGGGAGGAACTGGCGAAGATCGACCCGACCTTCTCCCGGCAGGCCATGCCGCGGGGAGCCGCCGTGTCGGGGTGGTGAGCGGTCGACCGTGTTCGGCGCCCCTGCCGTCGTGAGCCGGGCGGGGGAGGGACTCTGCGGGATCGCCTGCTATAACGGTCGGTCATGCAGGGCTCCCCGGAAACCATCAGCCACCGCCTCGTCCTCCCGGCCGACGCCAACCACCACGGCACGCTCTACGCCGGAAGCCTCCTCCGCTTCGCGCTCGAGGCCGCCTACGCGGCAGGCACCCGGGGCGTCGGGACGACGGCGAACCTCATGCTCAGGCGGGTGGTGTCGCTCGAGTGCCGCCGGAGCGTGCCTGTCGGGACGCTCGTGGAACTCCGCGGAGCGGTCCTCCGGATCCGGCAGTGCTACCTCGTCGTCGGCGTCGTCGGGATGCCGCTCGAGGGGCACGATCTCCCCTGGATGGACGCGCTGATGGGGTTCGTGCAGGTCGACGGCGCCGGATTGCCCGTCGAACTTCCCGCGGGAATCGTTTCCGCGGATCGGGAGCGCCTCTGGCAACCGCTCGCCGCCCGGCTGGAGGCCTTGTCGCAGACGCGGGGCGCCACGGCCGGTTGGATCGGCGTCGGCTTCGACCGCTTCTGAAGCCCATCCGTCAAACGGGATCGCCGTTCGCATCGCTCCCCAGCGAATGCGAACGGCGATGACCACCGTGATCAGGATCTGGCCGGGGGCTTCGCGGCCCCCGGGACCGATCAGTACTTCACCTCGAGACCGAAGTCGACGCCGTTGACGAAGACGTACTCCTGGCCGCCGACGACCGGTCCGATCCGGTTGTAGGTCGGGCTGACCTGGGTGCCGTCGGCCCCGGTCGGGGTCGTGGTCTTGACGACCCATGGGTTCGAGAGACTTGCCGGCTGAGACGGGTCCATCGGCTGGGCGTACTGCACGGGCCGCTGAGTGCTGACGTAGCCGGTGTTGGACGAGGCCCGCGCGATGCTGCCCAGCCACATGCCGGTGTAGCCGGCCCGGAGGCTGATCGCCTGGCTGACCTTGTACTGCCCACCGAACCGCCATTCACCGATCGGCGAGAAGACGAACGTGTGGCTGGCAGCGTTGGTCGTATTGCTCTGGCCGACCCCGTACACCTGGAGGAACAGCGGCGGGCCGGCGAGGGTCTGCACGGTGCCGTTCGTGCCGTCGGAGGTATAGGTCGTCGACGGGGTGAACGTCGCCCGGAGGTAGTCGGCCCCGATCCCCTCGGGGAAGTTCGAGCCGCTGTAAAGGTTGTTCTGCCAGTTGAAGGCGGCGGTGAACTTGAACTGACTGGTGAAGCTCCACCGGCCCCAGTCGCTCTCGAAGAGCAGGCCGAACTCGGGGCCCACCATGTTGTTGTAGGTGTTCGTGTTCCACGCCCCGGTCTGGAGCGGCGTGCCGAACCCCTGGCCGGTGAGGGTGTCGACGCCGGTGATTCCGAGGACGTCGCCGGCAGGGCCCGAGTCATAGATGATGCTCTGGTTGCCGTTGAGCCCACCGAACTGGCCGCCGCCTTGGTTGCCGCCGCCCTGGTTGTTGCCGCCCAGGTTGCCGCCGCCGCCTTGGTTGCCGCCGCCACCTTGGTTGTTGCCGCCACCACCCTGGTTGCCGCCGCCGCCTTGATTGTTGCCGCCGCCGCCACCCTGGTTGCCGACGCCGCCGCCGCCAGCCGAGTTGAAGGCGTATTGGTTGCTCTCGTAGCCGATGTTGAAGCGGTCGGCCACCTGGACGTAGCGCGGGCCGAAGGTGAAGGTGGCGTTCGTGCCGCTCCCCCGCCTGCCGAGTTCGCGGCGGATCATCATCGCCACGCCGCCGCTCTGGATCTCGGTGTTGTTGGTCTGGGTGAGCTTCTGGGCGATCAGGTGGTCGGGCGGCGGGCTCTCCGAGGTGATCGTCGTCGTCACGATCGCCTGACCGATGCCGCCGGTCGTGCCGGTGCCCGAGGCGGTCTCCTGGGTGAACGTCTGTGTCGGCGACGAGGCCGCGAACTCGCTGTTGCTCTGGAAGCTCTGCGACTGGCTCCCGAGATCGGCGTAGGAGAGGAGCACGCCGCGGTTGTCGTAGATCCAGCCGCCCTCGAAGCGGTTGCCCCAGGCGATCTTCGTCCGCATCCAGCTCGTGTTCAGATCGAGCTGCATCGGGTCACCACCGAAGATGTAGATGCCGCCGATGATGCTGCCGCCCTGCCCTTGCCCCGAACCGCCGCCGGTCTGGGCTCCGGCCTGGATGTTCCCGTTGTTGAGCTGGACGAGCGTCTGCGGGGAGATCGGCTGGGTGGGGATGAGATACCCGCCCGTCTGGGTTTCACCAACCCTGGTTACCCGCGGCACGGTCACGCCGTACGCGAGACGGTCGTAGTTGAAGAAGATCCCCTCGCTCGGCTCCGGGTACATCTCGTACTCCTGGAGATCGGGGGGGGCGAAGAGCTGGAAGTCGTAGAAGTCCTGGTCCGGCAGGAGCGGCATCCAGTCTCCGCCTCGGGCCGGGAGGACCGGGGTCAGGGGGCTCGCCAGGGCGAGGATGGTCGCCAGCTTGGAGACGAGACCGGAAACGCGCTTGACACGGGGGTGTGTGGCCATCGCTATGTGTCCTGGGGAGCAGGAGCCGTTGTTCCGCCATTGCGGATTGCTCCTCTGGTATCGGTCGTGCCGGCGATCCGAGTTGACGAAACTTGGCAGACCCTGACGGATCGGGGGGACGCAACGGTCCCGGAGGAAGAAAGGCTGGCAGGCGCGGCAACCTCGGGTATCCTGCAGGAACCGCCGAGCGCGGCCCGGGACGCGGCCTTTTTCCGCGGGTTTCCCACGTTTTTCAGGGAGAAGTGCGATGCCGACCTGCCACGAGGTCTCCCGCCGAGGGGGCCTCCCCCCGCGGCCGCCATTTTTTTCCGAGGGCTCCGGGCAGGGGCTTTGGTGGCTCGTGGTCGCGGTGGTCTGGGGAGGGTGGGGCGTCGCCATGTGCAGTGCCGCCGAGCCGCCGGGCGCCCGCCGGGGGGGCACTGCCACGGTTGAGGCCGAGGCCGAGGCCGACGAGGTGGCTTTTCTCCGCCTCTCCCGCGATGGCAAGGGGCGGCCGCGGTCGCTCGATACCTCGATCGTCCATTACAGGGAGACGGCGGCCTCGGCACGGGCCGCGGGTCGACGGAGCCCCGTCGAAGTCGATCTCGTCGGGGCCGTCCATCTCGGCGGCAAGGGCTACTACGACACCCTCGATCGCCTCTTCGAAGACTATGACGCGGTGCTTTACGAACTCGTCGCCCCGGACAACGCCCGGATCCCGCAACCGGGGCGGAAGGCCTCCGGGGCGATCGGCAATGCCCAGCAAGGGATGACGAAGATGCTCGGGCTCGAGTTCCAACTCGAACAGATCGACTACTCGGCCGGGAACTTCGTCCACGCCGACATGTCGCCGAAGGAGTTCGACGACGCGATGCGGAAGCGGGGCGAATCGTGGTGGACGATGTTCACGCGCCTCATGCGCGAGGGTGCCGAAAGGGCCGAGCGGGGGAAGCCGACCGGTCCCGAGGTCGGGATCGGGGATCTGTGGGGGCTGTTCTTCGGGAAGGACCGCGAGATCCGCCTCCGTCGCATCATGGCGGAGCAGTTCACCGACATGGACGTCCTCACGGCCGCATTCGGCGGGGAGGAAGGGTCGACCCTGATCACCGACCGGAACGGGGCAGCCCTCGAGGTGCTCGGGGAACAGATCGCCGAGGGCAAACGGCGGATCGCGATCTTCTACGGCGCCGCCCACATGGAGGATTTCGACCAGCGCCTCAAGGAGGATTTCGGCATGGAGCCGGGCGAGGTCGAATGGATCGAAGCCTGGGATCTGCGCATGCCCGGGGAAAAATGATCCCCGACTGCCCGTGCAAAAAGTCATCCATGACTTTTTCATCGAGCCCCCCGAAGAACCCAGGAGGTTTTCAGGGGATCGTCCGCCGCATCCGGCGACGGGGCGCGTCATCCACGGCCTGCCGAGGCTCCCCCGCCTCCCCTGACTGACGCCGACGAGCGGCGGGCAACGCTCGTGACACGGACGATCTGCCGGGGCAGCGGTCGGCGCATCGGCTCGGTCCATCCCTCCGTCACCTCACGGAGGCGCCGCAACACCGTGTCATATCCGGCTGCCTCCACCGCCTCGCCGACGACTTCGAACTCCAGGTCGCCGGAAAAGCCGGCAGCCTGCAGATCGGCGACGAGTCGCTCGAGGGGGAGATGCCCTTCGCCGGGAGGGAGTCGCTCGCGGTCGGAGGAGGGCATTCCGATCCTGTCGGCGACTTTCACGAGCGCCAGACGCTTGACGAGGTCGGGGAGGATTCCGCCGAGCGACGGCTCGTGGCCGAACTGCCACAGGTCGAGTACCAGCTGCACGGCCGGGTGGTCGAAGCGATCGACCCACTCGAGGGCCTGGGCCAGTCTGGGCATGAAACCACAGCCCACCGCCGCTGCGGGATGGTGGGGCTCGATGGCGAGTGTCACCCCCCGATCGGCGGCCAGCGGAGCGAGGATGTCGAGCGATTCGGTGAGCAAGCGGCGGGCATGCCCGAGGGTGTGACCTCCTCGGCAACCGGTGTGGAGCACGAGCACCTCGGCTCCCACCCGCTCCGCCGTCAGGATCGCCTCGGCGGCATCGTCGATGCTCTCGCGGAAGGTGCGGCCGTCGCTGCCGGTGAAGCCGCCGGCCCACTGCAGACTCGAGACGCGGATGCCGGTGCGGTCGAGGTGCTTCCGCGCCGCATCGACACCGACATCGGAAAGCTTCGTCCGCCACAGGGCGATCGCGTCGAAACCGTGGTAAGCGAGATGCTCGAGTTCGATCGGGAGATCCCAGCGGTAGGTGGTCAGTTGGCTGATCGAGTGCTTTCGTCTCAAGACGCGTGGCATGGGCTCGGACATGGGTCGTGAAGCTCTCCCAACCGGTGGACACGGACTCGCCCTTCGACGACGGTCGGCCGTCGGAGGGGAAGTATGGGACGGCCCGGCGGCGGCAGGCAAGAGAAGTCGGTGACGGACGCTCCTTCCGCACGAAGCAATCTTCGGAGCCACTGCCATCACCGCGCCACCGACGCGGGATCCGGGGTTGACAGCGCGCGGGAAGCCACCAACTGCATGTCGGGACATCCGTCCATCGGACGGCTTCACCGCGCCGGCATGAGGTCGAGGCAGACGATGCGACCGGTGCCACGGACGAACGCCAGCCCGCGCGCGATCACCGGGGCCGCCCAGCAGGGGGGCGCGAGGAGCTCACGCCCGCTCGCGGCATCGACAGGGCGGACGCGCGACACCTCGTCGTATTTCTCCGGCGTCGCCTTGGCAAGCACGAGGTCGCCGTACTCGCCGAGGATGAGGAGATGGCCCTCGACGACGGTCACGCTCGATCGCCCCAAGCCCCCTTCGCTCCAAGCCACGGCGCCGGTGTTCCAGTCGACGCAGACGAGTTGGGCATCGCCGGCATTGCGGCCGCTCGATCCGTAGACATGCCCGTCGCGGAGGACCGGCGTGTTCCAGTGGGTCTTGAGCGCCTGCTTCGGACGGGCGCCCGCCCGGTCGCGGCGGACTTCGCGGAACGAGTCGTTCTCCAGGGCGAGCATGACGCTGCCGGGGCCGTAGCACTCGGAGAGGAGAATCCGATCGCCCGAGACCACGGGACTCGCGGCGACGACGCTGAAGAGTTCGTCGGAGCGCCAGCGGAACCGGTCGAGGAGCTTCCCGGTCGCCGGCTCCACGGCGACGAGGTCGTCACGCATCCAGGCGAGGATTACCGGCCGGTCGGAAATCGTCGCCAGAACGGGAACGCTGTAGCTGGCCAGTTGATTCGTGGCCCGCCACACCTCGGCGCCGGTGACGAGATCGAAGGCCACCAGTCCGCTGTCCAATCCCTTGACGAGATCGAGGCGTTCGGGGGCGGGCGGATCGCTGCCGGGGCGGCTTCCCCCCACCTGCACGACGACGAGTGTCCGCTCCTCGCCTCCGACGTTCACCGGACCGATCACCAGCGGAGCGGTACCGACACCGAAGAAGTTCTGGACGACGTGGTAGTCGGCCGAGGTGTCGACCTCCCAGAGGAGCCCGCCATCGACGACGTCCCGGCACTCGAGCCGGCCATCGGGCCCGAACGTGAGCACGCGGTCGCCGTTCACCACCGGTTGGGCCCTCGGCCCGCCGTCGTAGCCGAAGGAGTCCGTGTAGCTGATATCGCGACCGACGTCCCACAGGGGCCGGCCGGTCTCGGCCTCGACAGCGCGGAGCCGCAGCCGATCGCCGACGCGATCGAAGAGGAAAGCCCTGCCTCGCGCGACGGCCGGTGCGCAATATCCCTCGCCCATGGCAGCGTGCCAGAGCACGTTCGGGCCGCCTGCATCCCACGGGGTGGCCATGCCGGCAAGGCGGCTCTCGCCGGTGCCCGAGGGGCCGAGGAACGCCCCCCAGTCCTCCCCGGAGCGGGTCGAAAGGTCGGGGGCTGGCTGCGGTGGGGCGGTCAACGCCACGGTCGGAACGGGAACGAGGACCAGAAGGAGGAGGAACAGGGCCTTGGACCGGACCATGGGCTGCTCTGGGGTGGAGGTGTGACGATCGGCGGTACCGCGTCGGGCCGGGTACTTTCCGGCCCGGTGAGAATCGCGTACACCAAACGATCCGAGGAACAAGGCTACCGCAGATGGCACGCGACAAGGAAATCCGGGTCGGCGACGGCGCCGTGGTCATCCCCGCGCACGAGTTGGCCTGGCACTTCGTGCGCAGCAGTGGCCCCGGTGGCCAAAACGTGAACCGCACGAGCAGCAAGGCGGTGCTCCGGTACGATGTACGCAACTCCCCTGCCCTTCCCGATCCCGTCCGTCGGCGGTTGCTGGCCCTCGTGGCATCGCGATTGACCCATGAAGGGCATCTCGTGATCACCGGTCAGAGATTCCGCGATCAACCGCAGAACGTCGCTGATTGTCTGGCGAAACTGTCCGCGCTCGTCGAACGGGCGCTGCGTCCGCCCGTGGTGCGGCGGCGAACGAAGGTGCCGAAGTCGGCGGTGGCCCGGCGACTGGCCGGAAAAAGGCACCGCGGCGAGACGAAGTCACTCCGCCGCCGACCGGCCGAGTGAGTCCACGGCCCTGCCGAGCGGGCCGGACGCGGCGCCCTCGATGCTATAATCGGGTCGCTTGGGAACGCTCCCGAAGGCTGCCACGACGGCGGTCGAAAACGGGGCGTCCACCGACTCCGAGGTGAAACTCCATGGCAGGTGCCCGCGATATCGATTCGCTCCTCAAAGGGTGGGAGTTCACCCCCGGCGAGGTCAGCGCCCGGCTCGTCAAGGCGCGGAACGGACGCGACGTCATCCAGATGCGCGTCGACATGGGCTTGCTGCAGATGGAGACCGACCTTCGTCCCGACGGCCTCCACCCCAACGGTGCCGAGACTTACTTCGACTATCTCGTCGGCGAGGCGGTCCGGGCCGGCGATCGCTTCAGGCTCACCAAGGAGCAGTGCGCCGAGGCCGATCGCGAGTTCGTCCAGTACTACCACCGGCGGATCTGCTGGCTTTCGCTGCGGGAGTACCGCCGGGCCGCCCGCGATGCCGATCACAGCCTGGCGTTCATGGACTTCGTCCGCGAGCACTCGCCCGACGAAGAATGGACGTTGTCGCACGAGCAGTACCGACCCTTCGTTCTCTTTCATCGGGTCCAGGCGACGGCCCTGGCGAATCTCGAGGAACAGGGGGCCGAATCGGCGATCCAGGAAATCAACGTCGGGCTCGATCAGTTCCGGGCGCTGTTTGCCCGCTACGATGCCGCCGAGCAATTCTCAGAAGACGAATTGGTCCGCCGCCTCGAGTCGATGCGCGAGAGTGTCCGCACCAAGTACGACATCGGCCAGACGCTCGAGGAACAACTCGCCGCCGCCGTCCGGGCCGAGGACTACGAGCGAGCCGCCTCGTTGCGGGACATGATGCGGTCGCGGCCTTCTGCCGTGGCCCGCGGCGGAGCCGGTACCGACCTCGGCAACGACCGCCCGGATGACGGTCTGGCCCGAGTCGATCACGCCGCCCCCGACGTCTGATCGGTGGCTGACCAACCGCCCGTCCGGAGAGGCGTTGGTCGACCCCTCAAGGTTTTCCTGACCGCATTCGTCGCCCTTCGCTTACCCACCATCAAGCCGCCGGTGCCGGCGTGACGATGGAAGAAATTGCAGGTCGCCCAGCTTTCCAGGGGGCCGCAGACCGCCTGTTCGTTGCAGGAATTGCAGCGGGTCGGTGGTGGCGGCGTGGGGGTGGGATGTGTGGGTCGACCTGGGCGCCCGTGAACGGGGGGCGAGACCTCCGGACACGAACGGCGCGCCGTTTGCAATGTTCCTCTGACACGCCGGCCGCGTGCCGGTGCAGCATTCTCCTCCCCCGGGAGCCCTCGCCATGCCAGCCATCCAGCCGAACCAGAGCAGCCGTTCCGGCGTCCTCCATGGATCGACGTTCGTCGTCATGGTCGGCGACGACCCCTGCACCGTTCGCGCCACCGGTGTCTGTCCGATTGCCGACGTGCTCGCCGCCCCGGAGGCCGAACGCCTCGGGTGGGAGGAGATGGCGGCACTCGGTGCCGTCGACGCCGTTGACGGCGAGTTCGCCGGACGGTCGCTCGGTGGCGGAATGATCTCCGCCCCCCGTCTCCGCCGCCGGCAGCGGGCCATCTCCTCCCGGGCGATGTTCTTCGCCGGTGCGCGTGGCTGACGGGCGCGAACCGGTTTCGGGCTGCCGGGGAATCTCACGGGCCGACTGCGACTGGCTAGACTGGTCGCCGCGACGTCAGGGGTGAATGCCCTGAGTGTCGCCATCCGGGCCATGCTCCCGGGTGGTGTTCGGTCCCCCGACGCCCCCTTCTTCCATGCCACAACCCCTTCTGTTGAATCCCGGCGACACCTGCCGGCTCGATGATTTCGACCCCGGCTACCACGAAGACCTCGAGAAGGCCGAGGCCGAGGCCGAGACGCGTCGCCACTGCGAGAAGCTCGACGAACTCGCCTACCGGCTGTTCGCCGAATCGAAGCGGGCCGTCGTCGTCGTCCTCCAGGGGATCGACACCTCCGGGAAGGATGGCACGATTCGCATGCTCGCAAGCGGGATCAGCCCGCAGTGCCTCGATGTCGCGAGCTTCAAGGCCCCCACTCCGCTGGAACTCGCCCATGACTTCCTGTGGCGCGTCCATGCGAGGGTTCCCGCGCACGGCAGGATCGGGATCTTCAACCGCTCCCACTACGAGGACGTCGTCGTCGTCCGCGTCCGAAAACTCGTGCCGAAGGACGTCTGGAAGGAGCGGTTCGCCCAGATCAACGCCTTCGAGCGGTTTCTCCACGGCGGCCAGGTCACGTTCGTGAAGTGTTTCCTCCACATCAGCCGGGAGGAACAGCGGAAGCGGCTCGAGGACCGCCTCAAGGATCCCAAGAAGCAGTGGAAGCTCGGACCGGCGGACCTCGACGACCGGCACCTGTGGGACGACTTCACCGCCGCCTACGAGGACGCGCTCACGAAGTGCAGCACGCCGGAGGCGCCGTGGCACATCGTTCCGGCCAACAAGAAGTGGTATCGCAACCTCGTGGTCGCCCGACTCCTCCGGGAGACGCTCGAGCGGATCGATCCGCGGTTCCCCCCTTTCGATCCCACGCTCATCTCGCGACTCACCTGACCGCGGCGGTGTCAGACGCCGCCACGTCCCTCCCCGTCTTCCGAGGCTTCCACCATGAACGGCACGCCACTCCTCGATCTCGACGCCTGCCGCGTGCGGCAGCGTCGTCTCCGTGAACGACTCGCGCCGCTGTCGCCCGATCTGGTCATCGTCACGTCCCCCGAGCATGTTCAATACCTCACCGGCCACCGCTGGGACTACCGCTGGGGTCGGGCACCGCTGGCGGCGATCGATGCGGCGGGCGGTGTGCTGCTGGTCTGCCCTGACAAGGAGGTCGACACGGCAGCCGCCGACGAGCTCCGCATCTACCAGAGCAAGTGGCGCTCGACGCTCCGGCTCGATCAGCGTCAGGCCTCGGCGGCGGTGCTCGGCGACTGGCTCGCGGGCCGGGCGGCGCCGCGGAGGGTCGCGGTCGAGTTCTCCGCCTGTTGTCCCCATGTCACGCGGCTCTTTCCCGCCGCCGAGCTCGTCGATGTCGATCCCCTGCTGTTCGATCTCCGCCGCCGCAAGGATGCCGATGAGCTCGGGCTGTTGCGGCGGGCGATCGATGCCACCGGGGCGATGTACCGCACGGCGCGGGCGATGATCGAGCCGGGCGTGAGCGAACTGGCCGTGTTCTCCGCCCTGCAGGGGGCGGCCGTCGAGGCCTGCGGAGAGATGCTTACCGACACCGGGAATGATTACGCGTCGGGTGTGCGGGGGGGCGCACCGCGGGAGCGTGGCGCTCGTGCGGGTGAGCTCTACATCCTCGATCTCGGCCCGGCCTACCGAGGCTACTTCTCCGACAACGCCCGGACGGTAGCGGTCGATCGGCAGCCGACCGATGCCCAGGCAGCCGCCTGCGAGCGGGTCTGCGGGGCGTTCGGAATCGTCGAGCGAATGGGGCGGCCCGGGGTCCGTTGTCGCGACATCTACGCCGAGGTCCACGACTGGCTCAACGGCGTGCCGTCACTCGGCTCGTGGAACAGCCATCTCGGCCACGGCATCGGGCTGTTCGTCCACGAGACGCCCCACCTCAATCCCTCTTGGGACGACTCGCTCGAGGAGGGGGACGTGATCGCGGTGGAGCCTGCGCTCTACGGGCCCGACCTGGGCGTCGGCATCCGCATCGAGAACGATTACCTCGTCACCTCGTCCGGCCTCGAGCTCCTCTCGCCGTTCCCCCTCGGGCTCGTCGACTGAACTTTGTCCGACAGGATCGAGGGGGCGGACGATCGTCCGGCCTCGCTCAGCGGCGGCGCACGCTCGTCGGTTCGGTCGCGACGGTCGCCGGGATCACCGTGACGGAGGCATCTGCAGGGACCAGTTCCCTCGCTTCACCGTCGCCGCACAACGCCGCCCCCTGGTACTGGATCGTGCCGGCACCGGTGCAGACGGCGATGATCTCGAGTTCGATCGCTTCCCCGGGAGGGAGATCGGCGAGGCGGTCGAACACCACCGAGCCGTCTTCGGTGAACGTACCGTTGCGACCACGGATGCCGAGTGGCTCGAGCCCGAGCCCGAAGTGCATCACGGGGGTCACCGAGATCGCCGGTGCATTCCCGCTGTTCTTGATCGAGAGGAGGAGCGTGACCCGCTCTCCGAGCGGCGTGGCTTCCTCAGGTCCGGTGAGCGTGACTTCGATGCACGCCGCGGGTGCACCGGCCTCGCTCGACTCCTCTGCGGTGTCGAGCGCCAAGGTCGCCGGTTCGGTCGCCGGTTCGGCTGGAGCGTCGGCCGCGGGAAGGGGGCTCGATGCCTCGAGATCGTTCCCGGCGGTGAGCGTGGTGTCGACGTCGGCGGTGTCGGATTCGACCGGGGCCGAGGAGACGATCGCCTGGGAGATGTCCGGGGAGGCGTCGGGAGCGGTGTCGAGAGGACGGGTGCCGATCGACTTGGTGGCCAAGGCACGCGGAGCCAGCGTGCCCCCGGGACGCTTCGTCGCCGGTCGGCGTTGCACGACCGGTTCGGGCTGCGGGAGGAGTCCGAGTGGACGCGGCATGTTCGCCAGAGCTGCTTCCAAGGCGTCGCGGATCGGGCGCTCGACCGTCGGCTGGGGCTGCCGGCGGGCTACCTGACGCTTCGCAGCGGGAGCGGCGGGGGGGGCCGCACGGGCCGTGGTCGTGGCCGCGGGCAAGGGGGTCGCGTCGTCGTCGGTTGCCACCAGGGACGGCTCGCCGGTCGTGCCAGCAGCCGTCGCGCTCGGTTCCCCGGCCGGCTCGCCGGCCAGATCGCGCCCGAGTTCGGTAGCCGCAGGCGGCTCGGCCGTGGGCGTGATCTCCCCCTGCGGTTCGGCGGTCGCAACGTGTTCGTTGTGCGCATCACCCTCGGCGGTGGCTCCGGTGTCGGAGGCGATTTCGTCGGGCGACGCTTCATTGGCCTCGGTCTCCGGGGCCGCCTCGACGAGTTCGGTTGCTTTGGCGTCGAGCACCACCTGTTCGGCCGTCGCGGCCGACTCACTCCCGGCGTCGCTTGCGCTGCTCGTCGCGGACTCCGGGACGTCGGCGGCGGGCGTCGACTTGGGCGTCACCGCCAGCGCC
>Ga0208484_1000164_pt1 | contig 17127 bp, 14 predicted proteins | sample LakMenEpi09Aug11_FD_150682 | JGI IMG/M metagenome (GOLD analysis project Ga0208484, IMG submission 150682) | Freshwater microbial communities from Lake Mendota, WI - 09AUG2011 deep hole epilimnion (SPAdes) | ecosystem: Environmental > Aquatic > Freshwater > Lentic | place: Lake Mendota, Madison... | reverse complement strand
CGCCGCGGTCCGATGCCGATGGCACGGCGATCTCGGGGGGGCGACCGAAGCCGCCGGTGATGGCCACGTCGATGGAGGAGATCGGGCGTGCCCTCGAGGGGCATGCCCTCGGCCCCTATCGTCTCGAGGAGTTCGTCGGCGGCGGCGGCATGGGCGCGGTGTTCCGCGCCATCGACACGACGCTCGATCGCGTGGTGGCGGTGAAGGTGCTCTCGCGTCAGCATTCGTCCGATGTCGACATGCTCCGACGCTTCAAGAACGAGGCACAACTCGCGGCCCGGCTCGATCACGAGAACATCGGCCGGGTGCATGCCGTGGGAACGGATGCCGGGTGGCACTTCATCGTCTTCGAATTCATCGAGGGGACGAATCTCCGTGACATCGTCCACGACGGCGGTCCACTCGACGTGCCGCGGGCTCTGCGGTTCACCGCCCAGGTCGCCGAAGCGCTCGAACATGCCTGGGAGCGGGGGGTCGTCCATCGCGACATCAAGCCCTCGAACATCATCGTCACACCGACGGGGCGGGCCCGCCTCGTCGACATGGGGCTGGCGCGATTGCCGGCGATGCGTGGTGCCCCCGATCTCACCGAGAGCGGGATGACGCTCGGCACCTACGACTACATCTCGCCCGAGCAAGCCCGCGACCCCCGGGCCGCCGACGTGCGCAGCGATCTTTACTCGCTGGGCTGCACGGTGTTCTTCATGCTCACCGGCCGTCCGCCGTTCGCCGACGGCACCGCCGTTCAGAAGCTTCTTCAGCACCAGCAGAGCCCGCCGCCGTCGGTCGCCGTGGGGCGGGACGACATCCCACTGGCGCTGGAAGCGGTGGTGGAGCGGTTGTTGCGGAAGGACCCCGACGATCGCTATCAGCGTCCGGCGGAGTTGGTCGCCGATCTGGTCGCGATCGCCGGCACGCTCGACATCGATCTCGACGTCGACCGCACGCCCGGGCTCGCGGAGCCGGCGCACCGGCAGGATACGTCCTCCTTCTGGCCCTGGGCCGTGCCCGTCGCGGTGCTCCTGACGATCGTCGGTGCGCTGTGGAATCTGCCTCGTCTCCGCAAGTCGTGGCGGGACCGAGTGCCGGTCGCCGCGGTCGCGGACGGATCGGGGGGGCGGCGCGGTGATTCCGGTGATGTGAACGTCCCCAAACGTACCTGGCGGATCGTCGATGGGCCGGCCGGGCTCGGGGACGTCGCCACGCTGGCGGAGGCACTGCTGGTGGCGGAGGATGGGGATGTCGTCGAGTGCGCCTTCAGTGGCATCCGTGACGAGGAACCGGGAGTGATCGTAGGGAGGCGGCTGACGCTCCGGGCCGCTCCCGGCCATGATCCGATCCTCCGCTTTTCCCCACCGGGCGGAGGGATGGCGGCCGCGGGGCTGACGCTCGTGTCAGCGGAGTTCTTCATCGAAGGGGTGGGGCTGCGGCTGATGCCGGCTGCCGCCGGTCCCTCGTCGTTGTTCGCCCTCGGCCGCGGCGCGATGCTGACCGGGGCCAACATGCTTCTCGAGATCCGCGAGCCGCGTCGGGGGATCGGTGGTCGGACGACGGGGGCGGGCGAGGCGGTCTTCATCCGCGGACTGTTTGCCGGAAAAGACGAGGGACCGGGGGACGACGACCCTCCCCAGGAGACGGTGGTGAGGTTGTCGGGAGTGCAAGCGATCGGGGAGGGAACGTTCCTCGCCGTCGATGGCGGTGCGACGGTCGACCTCATCTGGTCGGGGGGGAGATGTGTTTGCGGGGGGAGGTTTCTCCGGGCCGACGGTGGGCCGCGTGGGGGAGCGGGCGCCGGCGTGCGGATGGTTCTCCGCGATGCGCTGTTTGCCAATCGCGAGGGGTTCGCTTTGCTGGTCGACTCCGCCGCCGCTCCCGCCCTGCCGAGCCTCCGGGTCGTGGCAGAGCGGAATCGGTTTCTCGTCCCTCCCGGGCAGACGCTCCTCGAACAGGCAGGGATCGGCCTGCCCGACGCCTATCGGACCGCCATCGACTGGAGCGATGCCGGTGGGAGGTACGAGGGGGCGACGGTCTACCGGCGGATCGACGGTGCTGCGGAACGGGATGAGATGCCGTTTTCGGTCGTCACTCCGCCGCTCCGCCATGAGCCGTCGATCGGGGGCTGGAACGAGGGCGATCCATGGGATTTCCCGGCGATACCAGTGGTGGAACCGCCCCGCCGTCCCGATTCTTGACATCCGTGGCCGCGGCACGGTCTAGTGAAGGGGACTCGATCGACCTCTTTTGACTCAGGAGTGCAGCCGATGAAGCGGGGGAGAGTTTTGCTCGTGGTGGCGTCCGTGGCCGTGGGACTCGTTTCGGGTGGGCTCGCCCGCCCGGCATTCGCGATCAAGCAGTTCCAGGACGAGTTCAAGGCCGTGTACGTCAAGCCGGATAGCAGCGATCCCGCCGAGAAGGCCCTCGCCATGGCGGTCGACGCGGCCAAGTGCAACGTCTGCCACAAGGGGAAGGAAAAGAAGGACCGCAATGCCTACGGCAACGCGCTCGCCGACCTCCTCGACAAGAAGGAAGACGCGAAGAACATGGAGAAGATCCGCAAGGCACTCGAGACGGTCGCGGCGATGAAGAGCGCCGACGGCGGTCCGACCTTCGGCGAACTGATCAAGATGGGGAAGCTCCCCGGTGGCCCGGTGGAGTGAGGACTCCGACCGGTTGAGCCGCGCCTTGCCGGAGACGCCGTCAGACGGCGTCTCCGGTTTTTTTTCCCACGCTGACGACAACTGCGGACGTGCTTTCAAGGAGTCGATGATGAACGCAGGGAAGTTGCCCGTCCGGGATCACCAGAAGGCCCGCGGCTCGATCCTGGTGACCAGGACCCTCGCCGTGGTGCCCGTGGCGATCGTCCTCTTCCTGGGGTCGACGTCGCCGGCCGAGGCACAGCGTCCCGGGATCGGCGGACGGCGGTGGCGAAACGCCCCCCAGGCTCCACGGACGCAGCCCCCGCCGGCTGGTTCCCGTCCTTCGGCGGCCCCCGGATCGATCCCCTCGCTGAAGGCTCCAAGCGGCCCCGAGCAACCCGCGACGGCCAAGGGGCAGGCCCGTGGTTCGGCGATCGATCCTTCGAAGGACTCCAAAGCCGCGAAGAACAAAGGGACCAGCCCACCGCCGCCGGGAAAGAAGCAGGGGGACGACCGACCGCAGACGACCGGCGCCAGTCCTCCCGGACGGCCGCAGCCGGCACTCGCGGCGACGTCGGCGGCCACCCCATCCATCCTGCCTGTGTGGGATGGGCCGTCACCGTTCAGCGATGCCTGGAGGGCGGATCATCCCGGCGCGTGGCGACCGGACGACGGCACGGCGGAAGTCGTGCTTGCCGGTGGATCACACCTGCCGACAGCGGTGGAGCCGAGGGCTGTCGATCTCGCCCGTTGGACCGCGACGGACGTTCCGGCGGGGGGCGGGGACACCCACTCGGTCCTTCAGGCGTCGGCTGCCTCGGAACCGGCCGGTGACTCGGGCGACGACCTCGTCGTTTTCCCCGGTGCCGACGGGACGCTACCGATCGCAGCGATTCCTTCCGGGGATTCGCTCCCCTCCGGGCAGGCGACGGCAGAGCCCGCCGAGCAGGTTGCCGCGGACGGGACGGTGAGCGTGTTGGTGAAGGAACCGGCTCCCTCCGCCCCGGACGCCGTCACGGCGCGAGCGGATCGCACTTCGGCATCGGTCTCCCAGGATGAATGGGCCTCCCCCTGGCTTCCGCTAGGAGCGTTTGCCGCAGTGCCGACTGCAGCGGGGGGAGAGGTCGCGCCGCACGTGTTTCTCGAACTCTCGCTCCATCGCGACGGGACGGTCCGGGGCAATTACTTCGATGCGGTTTCCGATGCCGTCCATCCTGTCTCCGGCCGGTTCGATCGCGAGACCGGCTCGTTGATTTGGCGGATCGGCGGCGCCGGGGCGGAGTTCAGCACCACCGTCGACGGCCTTGCAAAGGGACGCGTGGAAGCGACCGTGCGCAGAGGGACGACGGAACGTACCTGGCAACTCATCGCCCTACGATGAACAGGACGGGGGGGCGTTCGCTTCCTTCTCCCAGTCGCTGATCGCGTCGAACAGGTCCGGAAGCAAGCCATCCGGTAGGGCCGCGACCGCTGTGGCCGTCGCGGCCGGGGCGAAGATCCGGACCCGTTTCACGAGGTCGTCGAACTGCTCCCGGGCGAGGCTGCGGACGACGGGCGAGAGTTCGGCGAGTGAACGCCACTGGTCGACGGGGTCACCGGTGTCGCGGGGACGTTGACGGACCTGCAACCGAAACTCGACCTCCCGCTCGGCGGGTGGGGCATCGATGAGCAGCGTCTCCGGCGCCACCGCCATTCCCAGCCTGCGGGAAAGACGCTCTGCGAGCCGGGCCGCGATCCGTGTCGTGGCGTCGTAGGGAATGCCGGCGAGGGCCCGGTGGATCTCCGGATGGTTGATGGCGTCGTAGGTCGCCACCCGCTTCACGAGGCAGCGACGGGGGCCGAACAGGCCTTCGGCCAGCGCCGTCGCCCCCGTTCCCTCCGCCGTGGATCGCAGCCATGCGATGAATCCCTGATCGTCGGTCCGGGTGAGCCAGGGGGCGTCGATCCGTTCGCGCACCAGCCACACGGCGCGTTGCAGCATTGCGGTGGCGGCCCGCACGGCGTGGTGCCAGTAGACCTCGCTGAACATCACGTAGCGGGCGAAGACCATCAGTTCGGCGGCGGTCCGTCCCTTGTCGGTGATCGCGAGCTTCTGGCCGGCTGCATCGATGCACAGGCTCGCGAGCAGACGCTCCTGATCGAAGTGGCGACCGTACGGCACGCCGGCGTGGAGACTGTCGCGGGCGAGGTAGTCCATCTTGTCGACGTCGATCGGACCTGAGAGGAGCGAGTGAAGGAGGACTCCGGCAGGATCGGTGGCGCTCCCTTCGATGAGGGCAGCGACGCGGTCCGGAGCGATCCCCCACTCGTCCCTGAGGATCGCGGCCAGTTCTCCGGCGGCGAGGATCTGGCCGACGAGCGACTCGTGCTTGGGGAGTTCGGCAAGCCCCATGTCCTCGAGAGGATGGCAAAAGGCCCAATGGCCGACGTCGTGCACGAGTGCGGCGACGACGAACGCCGCGGCATCCCCCTCGTCGACGGTGGCGGCAAAGTGGGGGTCGCGGCGGAGCCTGCCGAGAAAGGCGAGTGCCAGCCGATAGACGCCGAGCGAGTGCTCGAAACGGGAGTGGACGGCGCCGGGGTAGACGAGCGACACCAGCCCGAGTTGGCTGATCCGCGACAACCGACGCATGTCGGCGGTGTCGATGAGTGCGCGCACCCGAGGGGTGAGCGGGACTGTCACGTCCGGAGGAATACGGATGCCGTCGGCGGCGTGCTCCGTCGCGATCAACTCCGGCAGAACGTCGTAGGCCATGGGGAACCGCCGAAGAGGGGGGCGTGACGCCGAATCAGAGGTGGGGGATGCCGGCCAGCCAGCGGAGTGCCGCAGTCACCATGAGGAACAACGAGAAGTGGGCGACGGCCGCACCCGTCTCGAAATCGAAGCAGGCAAAGGCGGTGAAGGCACCGATCGCGACGAAGACCGGGCCGTAGTAGAGCCACTCGAACATCTCGATCTCGGCCGGGAGGAAGCCGCGGGCAACCCACAGGGCGACATACACCGCGGCGCAGATGAGCGTCCGCAGGACGAGGCTCCGCCCTTGGTAGGGCTGGAGTTCCCGGTCACGGATCGCCGTGTATCCGAGCCACGCGCACGGGATGGCCATGATCGCGGCCCCCGAAAGCAAGAACCAGGCAGGGGGAGCGCCGCCCCACTGCACCCGGGCGACCACGGCTGCAAGGATGGAGAGCACCGTGCCGACGCCGACGAGGGTCCACGCCAGCGCGGTGACGGGGCGATCGACGCGCTTGAGCGGGGCCAACGGGGCCCGGCCGGTCGCCGTCGAAGTCGTCGAGGGCGCTTCCGGCTCGTGGATCACCACGCCCTTGACGGGCGCCGCCGGAATCGTGATCGGCGCCTTGCACTTCGGGCACGGGCCTGTCTGGCCGGCGAATTTATCGCTGACCGAGAACGTCGACTTGCAGGACCCGCAGAGCACCTGGATCGCCATGATCTCACCCGAAGCGAAAGTCTTGTAGGCCCGGTCGTCACGGCCCCGCCGCCCGAGGATTTCCGTCCAACCATCCTCCCGGCCGGGCGACCGCGTGCAAAGCCCCGGAGGAACTTCTTGCGTGACGCGGACGGGCCACCGACACCCGGGGCATCCCCCGCCTCGATCCCACGGGCGGCTCGGGAGCGGGGACGGCCTTCCCGGGCGTTGCCTTGGTCGCATTCACGCTTGGGGAAGTGTCAGAGTCCACCGGTCCGTCGTCAAGTCATCCGCTGCCGCGAGGGCTGGTGGTAGACTCCCTTGAAAGCCAAGCGGGGCGTCCGCTCGGCGTGTGCAGGAGGCAGGTGGCGATGCCCGATCCGAAGTCCCCGGCGGACGGTTCCAGGCCAGCTGGCGGAACGATCACCTTCGTGTGTCCGAACGGGCACAAGATCAGCGTTCCGGCAAAACTCGCCGGAAAGCGTGGTGCGTGTTCGAAGTGTGGGACGGCGGTGGTGATCCCTGCCGCCTCGGTGGCAGTCTCGACCCCGGTGTCCGCTCCCGCCGGCCGGGGCCCGGCCGGCCCCGATGATGTCTTGGCAGCCGGTGGTGACACCCAGCCCGGTGACGAGGGGACGATCACGCTCAAGGCTCCCCCCGCTTGGCCGGCGACGCCCAGTCCACCGGTCGCCGTCGCGTCACCGCTCTCGCCGCCGACGCAGGCACAGACGACTCCGCAGATCGCCGCGCAGGCGGGGCCTGCGGCCGGCAACGCTGCAGCCGGCGATGGAACACCGCTCGAGGGATCTGGTGGCGCGGCCGGCTTGGAGATCGGCAAGGGGACGGTGGTGGCCAATCCCACGGCCCTGCTCGTCGCCCGGCTGTGGGCCGAGAGGGATCACGGCGGCATCGTGGAGCTCCACCTCGTGGGCGGGAGCGTGATTCTTCCCGAGTGGTACGAGCCAACCTGGTCCCAAGGGAGCCATGGCCTGTTTGCCAGTCAGGCAGCCGATGGCTCGGTGACGCTCACCGCCGTCGCCTGGGAGTCGATCCAAAAGGTCGTCGTCCGGCAGGTGGAGGGGCTTCCCGACGGAATGTTCGAGTGACGGTCGCGAAAGGCGAATGTTGGATGCCGCCCTGAGGAAGGGCCTCCGACAACGCCTCGCCTGTCAGCCTTCCTCGTCCAGATCCCCCTCGGTGACCATCGTGAACCCACGCTTGCCGAGGGTCTCGAGCCCCATCTCCGTGTTGTCGACCATCAGCGCCACCGCCGGACGCCCGCGCGGGCGGACCAGGATCGGGTAGGCCTGAATGATGTTCACCTCGGCCTGGAGCAGGGCCGTGCAGACCTGGAGAAGCGGCTGGGGATGATCGGGGAGTTCGACACCGATCAGATCACTTTCGATGATCGCAAGGCCCGCTCGCTCGAGGATTTCCCGCCCCTGTTCGGGATGACTGACGAGAAACCGGACGAAAGCGCACTCTCCGGAGTCGTTGATCGACAGGGCCACGATCCTCACCCGGGAGCCGTCGAAGCGCCGGACCACTTCGAGGAGTTGCCCCACCCGATTCTCGAGAAAGACCGTGAATTGGCGGAGCGTGGGCCAATTCCGTCCACGGCCGGTGGCGAATCCGATTCCCGACCCCTGGCCCGAGTCGCCGATGCTCACGGTAGCGGTTCTCCACTGGTGGCGGTGACCGGCGGCAGCCTCCGGTTCCGAGGGGGGCCGGGAGGGGGCTCCCGCACCGACGCGAACCTCGGCACGATCCGTGGGGAGAGAATAAAGTCTCTCAGGCACCCCGGTCAACGATTCCATGACGAGGACAACGATGACTGCCACGCCCTCCCACGAGACCCAGGTCAGGGTCCGCTACCAGGAGACCGATGGCCAACGCCGCGTGCACCACGCCAACTACCTCAACTATTTCGAGGTCGCCCGCACCGAGATGCTGCGGGCCAGCGGCGTCACCTATCGGGAATTCGAGGATGCCGGAGTGTTCCTCGTCGTCTCGGAGGCAACCTGTTCCTACAAGGCCCCGGCGGACTACGACGATCTGCTCACGATCCGCACGTGGATCGAGAAGGCCGGCGGCGCGAGCCTGCGTCACGGCTACGAAGTGATCCGCGATGGCACGATCATCGCCACCGGAACGACGGTGGTGGTGTGCGTCGACCGGGACGGCAGGGTGCGGCGGATGCCCGACTGGCTCCGCGGGCCACCATCCTCCTGCTGAGGTGTCGGGGGTGAAACCGCCAAACTCCCGCCCCACGATCCGCCGCTGTCCGGCTCAGTCGTCCTCGGCGAGCGGTTCGAGAACGAATCGCTGGTCACCGCATTGGAATTGGGCCACGCCGCCGAGGCGGACCGGAGACTCGATCCGCACCCAGAGTCCGTTGAGACCGCGGTTCACGATCCGCCATGACGTGCGGGACGTGATCACCTCGGCATGGATCGGGCTGACGAACGGATCGTCAAGGAGGATCGAGGGGAGGCCATGGGCCTCGAGGGTCGCCGCCGCGTCGGAACGTCCCACGAGAAACGGCGGCGCCGGGCAGGGGAGGGGGGCCGCGTGCTGATCGACAGGGACAAACTCCGCCGCGCCGTCGTGCCCCCGCCGAAACACCAGACGCGTGCCGCCGACCTGGAGGCGTGTTCCCGGTCGGAGCTTCGCGGTCATCACGCGCACCCAGGTGCCGTCGGCGCTGCCGAGGTCGCTGAGGAGCCATCCTCCCCCGGGCAGACGGTCGAGCCTGGCGTGATGATCGGCGAGGGAGGGATCATGGGGGATCGACACCGCTCCGGTAATCCGCCCGATGGCGAGCGTGTCGTCGCGGAGGCGGATCGTCTCGCCGGTGTCACGGCCGTCATCGACGACGTGGAGCAGCGCCATCGGCAGGCGGCGGCCGGGGCGCCATGGACGCGCTTCGGCCTCCGTGGGGATGGTCCGTGGGGGCGCTGGGGCCGCGGCCGGAAGGCTATCGACCGAGGCCGCATGGTTTTTGAGCAACTGTGCCCAGCCGTCGAAGCTCTCGAAGATCGTGCCGGCCGCGACCGGCGAATCATCACGCGGGGATTCCATGGCTCGGTCGCTCCGGGGTCCTGCCTCGATGCTCGAACTCCTCTCCCTCAATGTACGGCCAGTCGGCCAGCAGCCAAGGTTCCGTCCGGAGAACGGCTTCCGCCCCGCCGCCGCAGGCTTCCGAAGGGACGGCGGTGGGCGGAAACCCGGCGCGAGCGCACAATCTCCGTCGATGAGCCGTCGGCCTCGGGCTGGGGCCGATCTCCCGCCCCGCCACCGCATCCCAAAGCTCCGGAGGTCTTCGATGAGCGACGCCGCCGATCCGATCGCCCAGCGTGCCCTGGCCATCAACATCGACCGTCAGATTTACGGCACCTTCGCCGAGATCGGAGCCGGCCAGGAGGTGGCGCGGTGGTTCTTCTCGGTAGGGGGCGCGGCCGGCACGGTGGCCAAGTCGATGTCGGCCTACGACATGAAGGTCAGCGATGCCATCTACGGCAAGGCTCCCCGGTACGTGTCGCGGGAGCGGGTCGAGGAGATGCTCGATCACGAGTTTTCCCTCCTCCGCGAGCGATTGGAGGAATCACGCGGTGCGGGCACTCGGTTCTTTGCCTTCGCCGACACGGCCGCGGCGAAAGCCCATGCCGGAGGGAGCGACTGGCACGCCTGGATGGGGCTGCGGTTCCAGGACAAGCCCGGCGGGGAGCCGAACGACGTCATCGTGCACGTGCGGATGCTCGATCCGAGCAATGCCCGTCAGCAGGATGCCCTCGGCAGGCTCGGTGTGAATCTCATCCACGCCTGCGTCCATCACTGGCGTCATCCCAACCAATTGCTCGAGTCCCTCCTCGATGACGTCGGTCGCGAACGGCTCGAGATCGACTGGGTAGGGATGCGAGGCCCCGCCTTCGCCGGTGTCGACAACCGGCTTCTCACCCTCCATCTCGTCCGGATCGGTTTCACCCATGCGGTCCTGTTCGGCATCGACGGCCAACCGCTGCTCGCCTCGGAGGCGATCCGTCGTCGTCGTGTCCTCCTCGAGCGCGGGCGTTTCTGCCCGGTCACGAAGCTCAATCTCGAGATGCTCGAATTGGCGTCCGGGCTGTTCGCCGCCGACGCACCGGCACAGGCCGGGTCTGACCAGCCGGTCTTGGAGATCATGGAGATCACGATGAACAATCTCCGCGACACGGGGCAGGTCGACGATGCGGACTTTCTCGCCCGCGTCGATCTGCTGTCGGCGGTCCGCAAGGTCGTGCTCGTGAGCGATCTCGGGCCGTTCCACCGACTGGCCGACTATCTCGCCAAGCGGAACGTCGAGAGGACCGGGATCGTGCTCGGTGTCCCCCTCCTCCGTGAACTGTTCAACGAGTCACACTACCGTGACCTCGGCGGGGGGATTCTCGAGGCGTTCGGCCGCCTCTTCACCCATGCCGTGCGACTTTACGTCTACCCCACGCGCGATCCGATCGACGGCCGGAAGATCACGGCCGACACGCTCAAGGTGGCGCCTCACCTGAGTCACCTCCTCCAGCATCTGCTTGCCAACGGGTTGGTGCAGTCGATCCCCTGCGAGGACGGGGCGTTGCGGACCTATTCGAGTGAGGAGGTCCGCTCCAGGATCTGCTCCGGCGATCCTTCTTGGAAGGAACTCGTCGACCCGGCGGTGGCGAAGATCATCGAGACGACCGGATATTTCGGTGCCCGCTGCGACATCCCCCCTCCCGGACGTCGCGGCTGAAACCCGCCCTCAGCAAGCCCGCCGCAGTCTCCGCCGCACGAACCGAGAGGCGATCACCGCACCGCCGAGGGCAGCCAGGACCATCGACGACGGCTCTGGCACGGCAGCCACGAGGAATCCGGTCTGGCCGTACAAGCCGACCGACGGATCCAAGGGATCGATGATGAAAAGGTCGCGGACGACGGCGTACAGGTAGTTCGTGCCCGAGGCGACCGTTGCGCTCCCGTTGACCCACCCGACGGACCCGAGCCCCTGTCGTTCGCTCCCGATCTGCTCGCCGGTCATCGTCGGCTTGTAGGGATCGGTGTTGTCGACCGTCCCACCGACGAAGAACGAGATCGCGTTGTCAGCTGCGGTGAGCAGACTGAAGGAGGCCACTCCGGCAGAACTCGCCTGGAAGGTCGTGCGGTAGATGACGGTGTAATCCGACTGCGGAACAGGCAGCAGGCCTGGCCAGAGGGCGATGGTGTCGTTGTTCTGCAGACCGATCCAACGCGCTCCGTTGGTTCCGACATTGTTCGAACCGCCATTCCCGACACCGGGGTACCACTGCCTGGGGACGTTCAAGGGGGGCGAGCCGCCGGAGAAGACCCAGGCCTGGTAGCCGGCCGTGAGCGGACCGGTGTACGCGGTCGGAAGGGCATAGACCTGCCAGAAGCTGTCCTGGCCCCCGGTGCCGACGGGGTATTCCGTACCGGTTCGCTCCAGGCCGGTGATGATCGGCGCTGCCAAGCCGCCGGCCGTGGCGGCGACAAGCACGAATCCAGCCAGCGCAGCTTTCAGCAAGCCGCGGGCGACGATACCGACCAGACGCTGAACACGCATCGATTGCTTCCCTGTTGACGGCCGTCATCGAGTCATGGGCGGGCGATCATGGCCGCGCTCCAACGACATCCGAAAACGTGGCATCCCAAAAATGAAAGGTTGTGGAGGACGTTCCAGTCCTCTCGTGTCTGATGTGAAGAGTGCAAGCGGCGTGCCAGAAACGAAGTCCACGTCGCCGGGCTGGGTTTTTCATGACCCGGAACGGTTCGAAAAGCTTGAAATAGAGGTTCTTTTTCGTCGATTCGCAGCCGGCGGAGCGTTCTGGATGTGGTCGGTCTGTGACCCGCTGTGGCTACTGCGGACTATGCGCCCCGGTGATTGTTTCGCAAGATATGCGAATGTGGCTCCCTGAAACGGTGAGCCGGTGGTGGTTTGGGACCGCTGGGGCTCGCCGCTCCGATTCCCTCCTTATTTCCCCCTCGTATCCCCTCCTCTTGGGGTCACGTCCTGTGCGACACGTTTCCTCGCTGCCCGATTCGGGCATGTCCTCGAGTCGGCCGGCCCGGCCCGTGGAGAGGGGCTTTCCGGGGGGGCCTCGTGTCCCGTGGCAGCGGGTGATCGGGGAAGCGGAGGTGATGCGTCATCTCGAGCAGGCGATTCTCCGGGTGGGGGCCGTCGATTGCCCGGTGCTCGTCACCGGAGAAACCGGATGTGGGAAGGAGGAGGTGGCCAGGGCGATCCATGCCGCCGGTTCGCGGAATGCCCGACCGTTCGTGGCGGTGAATTGCGGCGCCATCGTGGCGACGTTGGCGGAGAGTCAACTGTTCGGTCATGCCCGGGGCTCGTTCACCGGAGCCGACGCGAGCGCGGCCGGTGCTTTCCGGTCCGCCGACCGGGGGATCCTGTTCCTCGACGAGATCGGAGAGATGCCGCTCGACCTCCAGCCCAAACTCCTTCGTGCCCTCCAGCAACGAGAGGTGACTCCGGTCGGTGCCGCGGAGCCGATCCCGATCGATGTCCAGGTGATCGCGGCGACCAACCGGGATCTGGCGGTCGAAGTCGCGGCCGGCCGGTTCCGTGAGGACCTTTTCTACAGGCTCAACGTCCTCCACCTCACCATTCCCCCTCTCCGCGCGCGGCGCGACGATATCCCCCGGTTCGTGGAGCATTTCAGCCGGCACTTCGCCGCGGTCTACGGGATCCCGGAGTGGCGGCCCGACCCCGGCACGTTGGCGCGGATGGTCGGCTTCTCTTGGCCGGGGAATGTCCGGCAATTGGCCCAAACGATCCAGAAGATGCTGATCTTTCCCGATCAGTCCGATGCCATTCTCGAAGAGACCTTCGCGATCGCGACTCCGGGCAATGACGGCCGGCCGACGCGTTCCCCTTCGTCTCCGACGGGCGACGCGATCCCCATCGGGCCAACGGTGACAGTAGACGCCGCGTTGCCCACGCTCGATCTCGACGAACTGCGGCACCTCGCGGTGCGCCAGGCGCTCGTGTCCACGGGTGGCCACAGGGGGCGTGCCGCGCGGCTGCTCGGCGTCTGCCCGAACACCATGACGAAGCTCGTCGCCGCGGCCTGCCCCGGCGCACGGGCGACCCGCGGCCGACAGCGGAAAGATCGGGGGCCCAAGCCGCGATAGCAGGTCACGATAGAATGCCGGTCGGTTCGCAGACGGCGTCATCGTTGCCACGTGCCATCCGTCGGCGCCGCTGCCCGGCCGGCCAGGGGACGGCGGGAGGAAAGCATGTTCACGATCGATCTGAGTGGGAAGACCGCGCTGGTCACCGGTGGCAGCCAGGGGCTCGGCCTCGTCACCGCCGAGACACTCCACAGCGCCGGGGCGAACGTCGCCATCGGTTTTTTCCCCGACGAGGCCGGTGAGAACCGGGCGAAAGCCGAACGTTTCGTCGCGAGCCTCGGTGGAAGGGCGACGGCGATCGCCGCCGATGTCCGCGAGCTGGCCGCGGTCGAACGGATGGTCGACGCCGCGATCGACCGCTTCGGCGGGCTCGACATCCTCGTCAACAACGCCGGCATCCTCCGCGACAAGACGCTGCGGAAGATGGCTGCCGACGATTGGCAGGCGGTGATCGACACGAATCTCACCGGCGTCTTCAACGGCTGTCGGGCGGCCTGCGAACGGATCGGCGACGGTGGGCGGATCGTCAACATCTCCTCGATCAGTGCGGCAGTCGGGTTCTTCGGACAGGCCAACTACGCCGCCGCGAAGGCGGGTGTCGTCGGACTGACGAAGGTCCTCAGCCGCGAATTGGCCAAGCGTGCGATCACCGTCAACGCCGTGGCTCCGGGGGTCGTCCTCACCGACATGGGGCGGACGATCCCCGCTGAGTCGCTCGAAGCGATGCTCGGTGAGATTCCGCTCCATCGTTTCGGCGAGCCCCGCGAGATCGCCGAGGCGATCCTGTTTCTCGTCAGTCCCATGGCCTCCTACGTCACCGGCCAGACCCTCCACGTCAACGGGGGATGGTGGGGATGAACGCGACACGCGCCGGGAAGCTCGTTTCGGCGGACGATGCGGTGGCGCTGGTGCGGGACGGGATGACGGTCGTGAGCGGAGGCTTCGTGGGAGCGGCCCACCCGGAATCGCTCACTGCCGCCCTCGAACGCCGGTTTCTCGCCACGGGCAGGCCGCGCGATCTGACGCTCGTCTATGCCGCCGGCCAAGGGGACGGCCGGGCGCGGGGGCTCAATCATCTGGCCCATGCAGGGCTCCTCAAGCGGGTGATCGGGGGCCACTGGGGGCTCTGCCCACGGCTCGGTGAACTGGCCATGGCCAACGAGATCGAGGCCTACAACCTTCCCCAGGGGGTGATCTGCCACCTGTTTCGCGACATCGCAGCCGGCCGCCCCGGCTGCATCACGCACGTCGGCCTCGGCACGTTCATCGATCCGCTCGAGGCCGGGGGGCGACTCAACGCGCGCACCACCGAGGCGCTCGTCGAGCGCGTGGAGCTCGGCGGCAGGACCTGGCTGTGGTACAGGGCGATGCCGCTCCACATCGCCCTGATCCGGGCCACGGCGGCCGATCCCTCCGGCGGCCTCGTGATGGACGAGGAGGCGATCATCGGCGAGGTGCTACCGATCGCGCAGGCCGTGCGAAACAGCGGTGGGATCGTGATCGCGCAGGTGAAGCGGCTCCTCGACGTGCCAGCCCCACCGCAGCAGGTGCGCGTGCCCGGGATCCTCGTCGACCGGATCGTGGTGGCCGGCGACGGCGAGCACGATCAGACGTTCGGTGAACGCTTCAACGCCGCCTACACGCTCCCCGCGACCGGCGCCGATGCAGCCGGCAGGGCCTTCGACCTGGCACCGCCGATGCCGCTCGACGGGCGGCGGATCATCGCCAGCCGGGCCTGTGACGAGCTCGTCGACGGCGCGGTCGTGAACCTCGGCATCGGGATGCCCGAGGGGATCGCGGCGATCGCCGCCGAGCGCGGCCTCCTCGACCGCTGCACGCTTACCGTCGAGTCGGGGCCGATCGGTGGCCGGCCGGCCGGCCAACTCAGCTTCGGGGCCTCGGCCCATCCGCAGGCGGTCATCGATCAGCCGGCCCAGTTCGACTTCTACGACGGCGGCGGGCTCGACTTCGCCGCGCTGGGTGCCGCGGAGATCGACGCGGCGGGGAACGTGAACGTCTCCCGCTTCCACGGCCGGTTCGTCGGGGTGGGAGGCTTCGTCAACATCGCCCAGAGCGCCCGGCGACTCGTGTTCTGCGGCACGTTCACCGCCGGCGGGCTCGACGTGGCCGTCCGCGATGGACGGCTCGCGATCGTCCGCGAGGGGCAGGTGGGCAAGTTCGTCGCTGCCGTGGAGCAGGTGTCGTTCAGTGCCGCGACGGCGCTCGCCAAGGGGCAGCGGGTGCTCTACGTCACCGAGCGGGCCGTGTTCGCGCTCGGCGACGCAGGGCTCGAGTTGATCGAGGTCGCCCCGGGTGTCGACATCGAGGCGGACATCCTCGGCCGAATGCAATTTCGGCCGGTCGTCCGCGACGTTCGCCCGATGCCAGCCCACTGCTTCCTTGCGGCGGCATCGGCAGTGGGCAAAGAGGGGCTCGAACCCCCGACCCCCTCGGTGTAAACGAGGTGCTCTGACCAACTGAGCTATTTGCCCGACACGAATCCCGGCGTGTGACCGGAAGTCCTTTCCAAGTGTCGCACAGCGACGCGCGCCGCGGAAGCCATCCGCTATGCTCCCCGGCATGAACACCTTCCCGCGGACCGTTTTGCTCCAGGCCGAAGGCTCTCCGGCCCGGGCCGAGATCCTCGTCGGCCGTGGCTGCGCCTGTGCGTCGGCGATCCTCGAAAGCCCCCAGGGGCCTCGCGACGTCCTCTGGGCTCCCGACGATTACACCTCTCCGGCCGGCCGTCCGTCCGCCGGCGGGATCCCCATCCTCTGCCCTTACCCAGGCCGACTCGCCTCCACCACGATGGAGTTTCAGGGGCAATCCTTTTCACTTCCACCCGGCGACCAGTTCGGCAGGCCGATCCACGGCCTCGCCCATGACCGGCCGTGGCGGATCGTCGAGCAGCAGGGCAACCGACTCGTCGCCGAGTTCCGCCTCTCGATCGACGCGCCCGAAGCAACGGCTTCGTGGCCGGCCGACTTCACGCTCTCGGCCACCTGGACGCTCTTTCCCAACCGGCTCGATCTCGACCTCGACCTCCTCGCCCACGGCACCATGCCCGCCGCGCTCGGACTTCACCCCTACCATCCCGTGCCGGTGATTCCTGACGCCGACGCGGATGCCTGTCAGATCGAGATCCCCGCCACGCGCTTCCAGCCCCAGGAGCAACTGCTTCCCGTGGGCAGCCCCGTGGCTGCCCACGAGCGGATCGCCTTCCCCGGTCGCGTCCCCCTCGGGGGTGTCTCGCTCGACGATCCCTTCTGCGGCCTTTCGGCCGAGGCGGAGGGGAGCCCAGAGCCGATCGTGACGCGTCTCATCGATCCGGCAAGCGGCGCCACGATCCGCGCCGCATGGAGTTCGGCGTTCTCCGCCTGCGTGATCTTCACCCCTCCGCACCGCAAGGCTGTCTGTATCGAGCCCTACACGGTGCTGCCGGGGCAGCGCACGTTCGCCCCTGCCGCCGGGTGGCAAATCCTCGAAGCGGGACAACGCCTCGGCGGCCGGTATTCGGTGTCGACCGGCTGACGTCAGGGGGAACGGGGCGAGTGTGGGCCCCTCAGGCCTTCGGCGGTGGCACCACCGTCCGCACACCGAGTTCCACCAATTGCTTGGCGTCGACCGGCGACGGGGCTCCGGTCATGAGGTCGCTGGCTTTTTGCGTCTTCGGGAAGGCGATCACGTCGCGGATCGAATCGAGTCCGCCGAAGAGCATCACCCAGCGGTCGATGCCCAGCGCGATCCCGCCGTGCGGGGGCGCCCCGCTGCGGAGGGCGTCGAGAAGGAAGCCGAACCGTTCCCGGGCGAGTTCCGGGCCGATACCGAGCAGGGAAAAGACCTTCTCCTGCGTCGCGCCGTCGTGGATCCGGATCGTGCCGCCGCCG
>Ga0208484_1000160_pt1 | contig 17306 bp, 14 predicted proteins | sample LakMenEpi09Aug11_FD_150682 | JGI IMG/M metagenome (GOLD analysis project Ga0208484, IMG submission 150682) | Freshwater microbial communities from Lake Mendota, WI - 09AUG2011 deep hole epilimnion (SPAdes) | ecosystem: Environmental > Aquatic > Freshwater > Lentic | place: Lake Mendota, Madison... | reverse complement strand
CTGGCGGGTCGCCGTCCGTGGAGGGGTGAACGTCGGGAAAAGCAGCCTCGTCAACGCGCTTGCCGGTCATGCCCGGAGCCTCGTATCGCCTCTGCCGGGGACGACACGCGATGTCATCGAAGCTCACCTCGTCGTCGATGGATGGAGCCTCGTCGTCATCGACACGGCCGGCCTGCGGGAGGCCAACGACACCGCTACGGGGCCGACCGAACGCGCCGGAATCGCCCTTGGCCAGGCCGCCATGCGGGAATCCGACCTGGTGATCGATGTCGTCGAGGCAGGCGAGGCATCGTCACCGTCCGACGGCCTCGTCGTCTGGTCGAAGGCAGATCTGCACCCCGACACACCGGTGCCCGACGCGATCATCCCCACGTCGGCAGTCACCGGTCAGGGGATCGCGGCCTTGGCCACGGCCGTCGTCGACAGGCTCGTGCCGGAAGCGGCGGAACCCGGTCTTCTCGACGGCGCCGTGCCGTTCCTTCCCCGGCATCTCGAACGGATCGAGGAGATCATCCGCGGCGACCTCTCCGGCGGCCGTCCGACGGATCAGTAGACGGGGACCGACGGATCAACGTCGGCACTCCAGGCATCGATCCCTCCCCGCATGCTCGTGGCTCGGGAAAAGCCGCGTTCCCGCAGCCACTGCGTCACCCGAAGGCTGCGGACGCCATGGTGGCAATGGACGACGATCGTCTCGGTGCGCCAGGCGTCGAGTTCCCCGACCCTCGTGGCGATCTCCTGCATCGGGATCAGCACGGCGCCGTCGATCCGCGCCGTGGCATGCTCCTCCGGCGTGCGGCAGTCGAGGAGGATCGCCGGGGGCGATCCCCCGGGGGCGAGCAGACGGGCTGCTTCGGTCGGGGAAACCTCGAGTGGCAGTTCGTCGCGAGCGGCGTCAGGCATGTCGGGTGGCTCCGGGTGAATGGCCCCATCATCTCCGCCGCACGGCCGTCGGGAAAGCCGGGTCGAGTGTGGAAAAAAAGAGGCAGCCGGGGGAGATCCCCCGGCTGCCTTAGACCGCAGAAAATCGTGGTCGCGAACCAGCCGATCACTCGGCGTTGACACTCTCTCCCGAGTCGCGAGTGCAGACGGCGAAGAACACCGCCGGGTCGATGTCGGAGTTGAGATTGGCGTTGTGGCCGTCACCGTACACACACGTCACCAAGCCCCCCGAGTGATCGCTGCTCGGACCCCAAGCGGAGTTCCCGAGCGTGCCCCGGCTGCCGTGATTCATCGCCAACCGACCCTGGGCGGTAGCCGTCGGACCGTAGTTGAGGGAATGCTGCACGCCCGTGGTCACCCAATTCCCATTGACGAGGGTGGGAAGGGAGCCCGAGTCGTCGGCCACCGCGTAGACATGGGTCTGCATGCCGTCGATCCAGGCCGAGTTGCCCGCCTCTTTGCTCTCGATCACGAGGATCGTCTTCGACGTCCCGTCGCGCAAGGCGGCGAGGCCCTGACCGAACTGCGGGCAGAGGTCGGTGTCGGCGTTGGAATACTTGGCGGGCCGAAGCGGCATGGCTCCGTTATCGGCACGGCCATCGGTGAAGCTACCCGCTTTGGCGTAGCCGAGCACACCGGTCATCGCCTTGTAGTTGGTGATCGCGATCTGGTTGTACGGCGGCGCTCCTGTCAGCACCGACTTGAAGTTGCTCCCGGCTCCGGTCTGCACGACTCCCTGCCCGCCGTACGAAGGGCAGATCATCCCGGCCAGCACCGTCTGCGATGCATGCTGGGTCCCGTTGCCGAGCGTGTTGGCCCCGAACGGCACCGAACCGCGTCCGAAACGATTCGTGTTGGCGGAGATCGAGTTGTAGAGGTTCGTCTCTTCCACGTACGGCAGGATGTGGACGATGTAACTGAATGCCGCAGGCGAGGTCGCAGAGGCAACCGTGTTGAAGGTCGTCGCGGTGAAGGGATAACGATCACACGCAGCCGGCAACACCTTGCGGGCGTCGTGGAAGTTTTGCATCGCCAAGCCGATCTGCTTCATCTTGTTGCCGCAGGAACTGCGGTTGGCAGCCTCACGTGCCGCCTGGACCGCCGGAAGGAGAAGGCCGACAAGCGTGCCGATGATGGCAATCACGACGAGCAGTTCGACGAGCGTGAAACCGCCTCGATGCGAACGATGGGTCTGGAACGACATGTGAAACCTCCGCCCGAATGGGCAGCCATGGAAGAAAATGAAAAAATGACGCTCGAGCGCGGCCATGCAGACAAGAGCCCACGAGTCAAGGCAGAGCCTGACCCCGATCCGCACACCCCATCAACCCCAAGAGTGACCTCTCACTTTACGCCAAAAAAAGCGAAAAGTTCGCGCACCCACCCCAGCACAACCAATTATGAGCATTTTATGAGTGGGTGGAAATGGTGTCAACTCTTCGTTCGCCATGGCAGCCATCACATCCGATCCATCACGGGCCAGGGAGTTCGCGAGGAGCGTCGTCGATCGTCTGCGCGCCGCGGGGCATGAGGCACTGTGGGCGGGCGGATGCGTTCGCGACGAACTCCTCGGGCGGACGCCGGCCGACTACGACGTCGCCACATCAGCCATGCCCGAGGCTGTCAGGGACCTGTTCGGCCGCAGTCGGACCCTGGCGGTCGGGGCGGCCTTCGGGGTGATCACCGTCGTCGGGCCGCGGGGGAGTGGGCAAGTTGAGGTGACCACGTTCCGAACCGACGCGGCCTACACCGACGGTCGACACCCGGCCGGCGTGACGTTCTCGACCGCTGCGGACGATGCACAGCGGCGGGACTTCACCATCAACGGACTGTTCATGGACCCCCGTACGGGTGAAGTTCACGACCATGTCGGTGGCCGTGCCGACCTCGAAGCCGGGATCGTTCGCGCCATCGGCGTGCCGGCGCTCCGTTTTGGCGAGGACCACCTGCGGATGCTCAGGGCGGTGCGGTTCGCCGCCGGATTCGGCTTCGTGCTCGATGCCCAGACGCGGGCTGCCATCGAACACCTCGCCCCCCGTGCCGCGACGGTCAGCCCGGAGCGGATCGCCGCCGAGCTGCGGGCCATGCTCTCCCGCCCCGGGCGTGGTCGGGCACTCGAACTCCTCGCCGAGACCGGGCTTGCGGCGGTGGTCCTCCCGGAAGTCTCCCCAGCGGGGGCCGCTCCGGACGGGCTGGAAGCATGGCGGTCGCATGCCAGGATCGTCGAGGCCCTCGATCAACCCTCGCTCGAGGCAGGGCTGGCGATCCTCGCCGCCGGGGCGTCGGCGGCGCTGCCGAGGGTGACGGTGAGGCTCCGGCTGTCCAACCGGGAGGCGGCCACTGCCCGATGGCTACGGGCCGCGCTCGACGAGGTTGCCGCGGGGAACGATCACCCACCCCCCATGCACCGCCCCTGGTCGACGATCCAGCCGTGGCTCGCCCACCGCGATGCCCCCGCGCTTGCCGACATTCTCCGTGCCCTGGCGGCCGTGGCCGGCGGCTCGTCCGAGGTGGCAACATGGGTCACCGCGTGTCTCGATCGCCCCCGCGCCGAACTCGATCCCGCGCCGTTGCTCGGTGGCCACGACCTGCTCCGCGCCGGCTGTCCGCCGGGGCCGGCGTTGGGGGAAACCCTGGCCCGGATTCGGGCCCTGCAGCTCGACGGTGTGCTCGCCACCGCCGCCGACGCCCGCGCCTGGTTGGCCGGCAGGTCGTTTCCGGGGCCATGACGCCGCACCGGCTCGATCAGGCCGGAGGGGCGTTGGGCTCGGGGAGATCCTCGATCCTCGCGAGGTGGAAGACGTCGAGGAACTTCTTCGTGGTTCGGTAGCTGGGTGTGCCGTCGGCGGCGGGGCTGAGTTCGAGCAGCCCGCGGCGGACCAGCAGCCTGAGGACGCTCGGTGAGGCGTCGCAGCCGAGTTCCACGAACCGGTCTCGCTCAACCGGCTGATTCCAGGCGACGACGGCGAGAACATCGAGCGCATCGGCATCGAGCCGGACGAGTCGCGAACGTTGCTCGATGACGCGACCGAGCGAGGCATACTCCTCGCGGAGCCGCATCACCCAGCCGTCGCCGACCGGCACGACCTCGTACGGGCACTTGTTGGCCCGGTAAGTGCGGGCCAACTCCGCGGCCAGGTCGTCGATCTCCTGCGGGCGGACGCCGCGCATCAGGCCGGCGACCCGTTTCGCGCCGAGCGGGATGCCCCCCGGCAATCCGACGAACAGCAACGCTTCGAGAATCGTCCCGGGGCTGACCCGGCAGGCAGCGTCATGTTCCCCGGAGCCGAAGTCGTCCTCGTCGAGGTTCGGCGAAGGATCGATTTCGACGCCAGCGTCCCCGTCGGCAGAGGCGCCGCCCTGATAGGGGTCTGCCACTCCCATCATCGAAGCGAAGGCCCGTGCCAAGCGGTCGATCGACAGCCCGCCGTCGGACGGGGGGGCGGTGATCCCAGCGGCGGGCTGATCACCATCCGGCGGACGTGCAGCGGGCTTTTGATCAGGACGCGGCTGCGGGGATGAAGACCCGTCTCTCGCCCCTTTCCGCGACTTCGGCGTTGCCATGCATGGCCTTTCTTGCCCGGTCGATCGACGGCGCGGGGCATCCTTCCCTGCGGTGATCCGATTCAATCACGGCTTGTCGGTGGGAAACAAGAGCGGCTCGGTCGGCGTGCCGGGGCGTCTCCCCGTCTTTTTCCGTCGGCGACGCTCCCCCAAGCGGCGGCCGTCGCGCGTCGCCGGGACGCTCTTGAGCGGTTCTGGCGCCCCGTCGAGGGGATCGCCCGGGCGGGCGGTGGCCAAGCGGTCACGGATCCGGGCGGCGTACTGTGGCGAGAGTTCGCAGCCGAGGTACCGTCGGCCGAGCTTCGAGGCCACGGCGAGCGTCGTTCCGCTCCCCGCGAAGGGGTCGACGACGAGGTCGTCGGGGTTGCTCGAGGCCCGGATGATCCGACCGAGGAGTTGCTCCGGCATCTGGCAGCCGTGCCATCCCGAACGCTCTTTGAACGTGCCGCAGACACGGGGGAAGTACCAGGTGTCCTCCTCGGCGGAGAACCCCTCGGGGAGGTCCTGCGGTCGGAGGATCCAGGTGTCGTCCGGGAGCCGCCCCTTCGGGTCGGCGCGGCGATCTCCGTAGACGAGTTCGCGCGCCGAGGGGACGCGGATCGCGTCGGTGTTGAACGTGAAGGCGGCGGGGTCGCGGACGAACTGGAACACATGGGCATGCGAACGGCTGAACTTTTGCCGGCAATTGACGCCGAACGTGTAGTACCAGACCACCCAACTGCGGCAGGTCAGCCCGAGTTCGCGTGTCGCCATCACCTTGAGTTCGGCGGCGTATTCGTCGCCGATCGCCAGCCAGAACGTGCCGTCGGGGCGGAGCACCCGGACGATTTCCCCCATCCAGCGTCGTGACCACGCGAGATAGTCGTCGGCAGTGCGGCGGTCGTCGTAGGTGTCGTAGTCGTAGCCGATGTTGAACGGGGGGTCGGCGAACGCCAGGTGGGCACAGCCGTCGGGGAGCGTGGCGAGCGACGTCAGGCAGTCCCCTTCGAGAAGGACGTTCGAGGGAATGATCGCCGCCACTGCCACGGGCAAAGGGGCGACCGGCGATGGGACTGCGGCCGGGGGCGCCTGCTCGGCGCCTGCTGGCGAGGACTTGGCAGAGGCACGGCGGGGCATCGGTAGGACTCCTTTCCAGGGCACGACCAGGGCGGTGCTCGGAGTCCGGCGGCCGCCGCGGAAGACGTCAATCGACCCGCTCGCAGCCGGGGCCGCAAGTCCCTGCTCCGATCAGCGACGTTCCGTGGTCGCGGTGAAGCGGAGAATCCGCGGATCGAGGCAGGCCGAGACCGCCTCGTCGCAGGCCTTCATGGCTGCCGGAGCGCCGGTGTTTGTCGCGCCGAGGAGGCAGAAGTCACGCCCCGGGGCCACCCAGGCGACGCAGAACCAGGTGGTGTTGGAGCCGGAATGGGAGAGCACCCTCCCGCCCCCCCAGTCGCGGTCGTGGAGGCCCCAGCCGCCGGCGTAGTTCTCCTCGTCGCGGGGCGCGAGGAGGCGGGCCCAGTCCGCCGGGGAAACGCCCAAGCGCTCTTCCTCGTTCCCTTCTGCCTCGGCGGTGAAGGCAAGAGCGAATCGCGACCAATCCTCCATCGCGAGATGCACGCGGCCGGCGGGGCCGAGCGGCGGCGGATTGTCGATTCGCACGGGTTCGGTGACACCGTCACGGACGACATGCCCCCAGGCCCCTTCCTCGCCCTCCGGCGGCACAGGGCCGAAGCCGGCGGACGTGATTCCGAGGGGCTCGAAGACGTCGGCGGCGATGAGCGTCTCCCACGGTTTCCCGTCGATCGATTCGACGACATGACCGAGAAGAGCATAGCCGACGTTCGAGTACAGAAAGCCGGGTTCGACAGGTCGCTGCTGCGAAAGCAGCCACTCGAGCAGCGCCCGCCGCGCGGCGACCGGGTCATCGGGGTGAACGCGATGGATCGCCCACCAATCGGGGTTGGCCGGAGCACCGCTCGTGTGCCGGAGCAGATCGTCGATCGTCACCGCACCCCATGCCGACTCCGTGATCGGCGTCCCGTTGCCGGTCCGGAGTCGGGGAAAGAGTCCGGCGAGCGTGCTCTCGAGTCGGAGCGTGCCGCGGGAACACCGCCGGGCCACCATCGCCGCCGTCATCGCCTTCGTGCACGACCCGATGTGGACGAGATCGTCGAGGCGGGCCGGGTCGGCCTCGCCGTGCTTCCGCACGCCGCTGACCGCGAACACCCGCCGGCCGTCGGCGTGGAATCGGCCTGCCCACAGCGCCGGGACGTCGTGTCTGGCGCGCACTTCGTCGAGCGTCAGGCGGAGGACGGCATCACCCTCCGCCCGGGCGTCGACCCGCGCGACGACGAGTGCCATCGCCACGAGGATCGCCCACCCGGACACGGTCATCGTCGGTCCGGGACATCCCGGAGTGAGTGAGACGGCGGCCCTCATTTCTTGAAGTCACCGGCGCGGATGATGATCAACTTGTCGGGGTCGATGTGTCGGCGAAACGCGTCCTGCACCTGCTGCGGCGTGAGGGCCTCGACACGCTTCTCGTCCTCGGCCACACGGGCGAAGGTCCGGCCGAGATCGAGGTTCGAGGCGAGTTGCCCCGCGATCGAGCCGTCGGACGATCGGCCCGTCTTGCGGGCCTCGAGCCACGCGGTCTTCGCGTCGGACAACTCCTGCTCGCTCGGGCCCGACTGGAGGAACCGCTTCAATTCCTCGAGCGCCGCGGTCTCCACCGCGTCGATGTTCGCGGGATTCGTGATCGCGTTGATCGTGAACCGGGCATCGTCACCCCGCGACGGGACCGACACCGACGAGGTGACGCCGTAGGAGAGCCCCTCCTTCTGTCGGATCCGGTCGCCGAGGCGGCTCGAGAGCGCGCCGCCGCCGAGGATGAAGTTGCCGATCTCGAGTGCCACCTCGTCGGGCGAATCGTCGTCGAGCGGGAAGGCGAGCCCGGCGGTGAACACGGCGTTGGCCTTGTCGGGGGTGAGGATGTCGTCCTTGGCCCCCGTCACGTCTGCCTTCACCGCCCGCTCGATCCGCGTGTAGGGGGTCTCGCTCTTCCAGCCGGCGAGCGCCGTGCGGATCTCCTCAACGGCTGCGTCGGGATCGAAATCGCCGACGATCGCCACCTCGCCGACGGCGCCGGCGAGTTGGTCACGCCAGATCGACTTCACCTGATCGAGCGACACGGTCTTGAGGTCGGCCATGCTTTCCTCGACGCTGCGGGCGTAACGGACGTCGCCTTGCGGATAGTCCGACAGCGCCCGCCCGAGGGCCACGCTCGCGAGCATCTGCGGCTCGGTCTGCATCTGCGCCAGTCCGGCGATCGACTGGGCCCGCATCTGCTCGAACTCATCGGACCGGAAGGCGGGGTCGCGGAGCACCTCGCCGAGCAGCCTGATCGCCTCGGGAAGCGTGGCCCGTTTCGCCTCCATCCCGAACGACAGCGTTCCGGCACCGCCGCCGCCCCCCCGCCCGCCGCGGCGGCCACCGCCGCCCATGCGAACGCCGAGTTCGTCGAACTTCTGCCGGAGCTGCTGCCGGTCGTACTTGCTCGTGCCCGCCATGAGCATCGAGGGGAGCATGCCGCTGGCCGTGGCGAGACCCTCGAGTGACCTCTCGTTGCCGTAGTGGAGCGTGAGGGAGAAGGTGACCGTCTCGCCGCGGTTCTTCTTGGGGAGCAACGCCACCTTCACGCCGTCGACGTCGACGACGCGCGTCCGCGACTCGATGTTCTCCGGGCTGGGGTCGAACTCCTCCCCCGCCTCGACCGCGACGCCACCGCGATAATCCTTGACCAGATCGGCGATCGACTCGACCGCCGGCACGGCGAGACGTTGCGGGGCATCGGCGGGAATGAAGATCCCGACGGTACGGTTGTGGGGCTGGAAGTAGGTGCTCGCGACCCGGTTGACGTCGTCGACGGTCGTGGCGGCGATCCGGTCACGCTGCAGGAACCACAGCCGCCAGTCGCCAAGCGCGGTCGCCGACGACAGTGCCTGGGCCATCGAGGCCGGATTGGCGATCGCGTTTTCGTAACTTCGCTTGGCTCGGACCTTCGCCCGGTCGAGTTCTTCCTGCCCAAAAGGCGTCTTGCCGACGTTGTCGGCGATCCCCAGGAGCACCTTCTCGGTCTCCTCGAGCTTCCCCTCGGCGGGTTGGGCCATGAAGGAGAAAAGCCCCGGGTCGTGCGAGTCGTCGGAGAAGGCGCTCGCGCTCGTGGCGATGCCGGGCTCGACGAGCTGCTTCTCGAGCCGCCCGATCTTGTCCTCCGAAAGGATGCTCGACAGCATCGCAAGCGGGGCCCAGTCGGCGTGGGCCGACGCCGGCATGTGGTAGGCGGCCATCACCGATCCGACCTTGCCGACGCGCCGCAGGATCACCGTCCGCTCGCCGTCCTGCGCCGGCTCCTCGGTGTAGGTGGCGTTGAGCCGACGGGTCGGCCTGGGAATCGAGCCGAGGTACTTCGTCGCCAGTTCGAGGGCCTTCGTCGGCTCGAACTTCCCGGTCACGATGAGGACGACGTTGTCGGGCTGATAGAAGCGCTCGTAGAAGTCGCGCAGGTTGTCGATCGGCACGCGCTCGATGTCGGACCGGTTGCCGATCGTCGACTTGCCGTAGTTGTGCCATTCGTAGGCGGCCGCCTGGACACGTTGGGCGAGGACTCGCTCCGGGCTGTTCTCGCCGCGCTCGAACTCGTTGCGGACGACGCTGAACTCGGAGAGCAGATCTTCCCGCTTGATGAAGCTGTTGACGAGCCGGTCGCACTCCAGATGAACGGCGAAGTCGAGGTTCTCGTCGGTGGCTGGAAGCGTCTCGAAGTAGTTGGTGCGGTCGACGTTCGTCGTGCCGTTGAAGCTCGCCCCATGGTCACGGAGCGCCTTCGGCACCTCCGGGAACGTCGGTGTTCCCTTGAAGACGAGATGCTCGAGGAGATGCGCCATCCCGGCCTCGCCGTAGCCCTCGTGGCGCGAGCCGACAAGAACGGTCATGTTGACCGTGATCGTCGGCCGTGAAGGGTCGGGGAAGAGGACGAGACGGGCGCCGTTGTCGAAGGCGTACTCGGTCACCCCCTCGACCGTGGCCACGAGCTTCGGCGGTGCGGCCGGCAGTGGCGTGGCGTCGATGGAGAGCGTGGTGACCATGGCGAGGACGAGGGCACCGGCGAGCGGGCGGATCATGGCGAAGGTTCCTTCGCAGCGGGGATGGGACTGAACACAGGGCGAGGATAGCACCGTGGGGATGGAAGGAGAACCGGTCAGGCTGCGAGCTTTCGCCCGTCAGGGAGGGGATTGCCCTGCCCGATCGGCCAGAAGTCGCTTGAGCCGGTCGGCCCACGGGCGTTCCATGGTCAGGCAGGCCACCCGGTCGTCCGGATCGGCAAGAAGCGGATCGGCCTCGAGTGCGCGAGAGAGACATCGTCGGGCCTCGGCCATCCGTCCCCGATCGGCCAGGATCACCGCGAGGGTCGCCCAGGGGCCACCGTCCTCCCCGCCGGAGAGCTGCACCGCCAGCCGCGCGGCCCGCTCGGCCTCCGCAGGTCTGCCGGCGTCGAACAGCGCCTCGCTCAATCCCCAGGCGCCGGAAAACGAACGCGGCTCCTTGCGGAGCGTGTCCTCCCAGATCGCGATCGGATCGTGCCAGACGGCCTGCCGGCGGATCGACGCCACGGCGAGCAACGCGACGACGACGACCGCTCCGCCCATGGCCAGGCGGCGTGCCTGCGATCGCGCCGGCCACCATCCGGCATCGAGCAGGGTGGCAACGACGAGCGCCACGCCGGCCATCGGCAGATAGAGATAGCGATCCGCGGCCGGCTGGAAGATCGGCCAGAGGTTGGAGACCGGAAGGAGCGGCAGCCCGACAAGCGCCCCGGCGAGGAGGAATCGGCGGTCATGCCGCGCGCCAAAGGCCCACGCCGCCAGGAGGCAGGCAAGGAAGACGAGCGCACGTGAAAGAGGGAGAGCCCCGAGCGACGCGAGCTGATAATCGGCGCTCTGGTTGACGGGCCAGAGAATGAGCTGGGCATCGAGGGCGAGGATCCGCGGCTCGATGGCCAACGTCGCGCCGAGCGATCCTCCCAGCGGAGCCGGCTTGCCGAAAATCCGTGAGGCCTCGGGCTCGAGCAGGAAGCGGGCGCCGAGGAATACCGCCACCACGACCGCCGTGCCGCCGATCGAGATCCCCCAGAATCGCCGCGGGTCCTGCCGGCCGAACAATGCCCATGCGATCAAAAGCAGGGGGGGCAATGCCACGCCCGACTCCTTGCTCGCGACGGCAAGCAGGGCGCAGGCGAGGCAGGCGGCGATCCGCCAAGCCGGGCTCCACGAGCGGGCCGGGGACGCGACGGCCGGAGCGCTCGTCGTCGGGCCGGCGCCAAGGGCAATGACCAGTGCCGCGAGCGTGAACGTGGCGACGAGAAGATCCTCCCGGTAGCTCGGCTCGCAGACCGTCTCGGTGACGATCGGATGGAGGGCGAAGACGAGCGCCCCGACGACCGCCGGGGTGAGCAGCCCTCTGTCGGGCCGCGGTGAGCTGAGCCGATCGAGGAGGAGCCAAACGAGCACCGCGTCGAGCACGTGGAGGAGGACGCTCGTCAGGTGGTAGCCGAAGGGGCGCTTGCCCCACACGGCTGCGTCGAGCATCAGCGACGCGAGCATCACCGGCCGGTTGAAGTCGAGGACGTCCATGCCGAGGACGCGGCCGCTGAGCACGGCCGGCCAGTTGGCGGCGTCGTGGATGAAGGGATCGGTGAGGACCTGGATCCGTGAGTCGTAGACGAAGCCGCCGCGGAGCGCCGGCACGAAGGCGACGAACGTCACGGCGGCGAGGAGGCCGATCGTCCACCGGCGGCCGGCCCCACGCGTGTTCATCCTCACCCCCCCACGGCCAGACGCAGCGCCACCGTGCAGGCCGCCTCGTAGGCCTCGAGGTCGAGCTGCTCCTTCGTCGTGTGGATCTCCATCTGGCCGCAGCCGAGGGTCACGGTGGGGACGCCGTTGACGGCCATCCAATTGGCGTCGAGGCCGCCGTTGGAGACTTCCGTGCGCGGCTTCAAGCCGACGGCACGGACCGCGTCGATCGCCGCCACCACGCACGGTTCGTCGTCCGCCAGACGGAAAGCCTCGTAATCGAGATGGCCGTCGCAGACGACCTTTCCGCACTTGCCCGATGCATTCTTGACACGCTTTGCCGCGTCCTTGAACGCCGTCTCGATCGCCTTGACGATCTTCTTGCGGAAGGCCGAGTCGTGGCTGCGGGCCTCGACGCGGAGCTGGGCCGACTCGGCGACGACATTCGTGGCGGCGCCGGAACGGATGACGCCGACGTTGCTCGTCCCCCGCTTCCCGTCCTTCTCGATCAGGCCGTGCCAGCCATGCTCGACGAGATCGGCGATCGCCAGCGCCGCGATCGCGATCGCCGAGATCCCCTTCTCCGGGGCGACGCCGGCGTGGCTCGGCATCCCCTCGATCGCGACATCCATCCGATAGCCGCCGGTGGCACCGACGGTGATCTTCTCCACGGCGCCGCCGTCGAAATTGAACGCCAGGCCGGGCTTGCCGAGATCGGCGGCGGACACGTAGCGGGCCCCGTAGAGACCGATCTCCTCCTGGATCCCGAACAGGAACGTCAGCGGCGGACAGGGAAGGCCGCGCCGCAGGACCTCGAGCGCCGTCGTCAGCACCACGCCGACCCCGGCCCGGTCGTCGGCGCCGAGGCCTGTGGTCGGGTCGGCACTCTTCACGAACCTCCCGGCGACCACCGGCTTGGCACCGACGCACACCGGGACGGTGTCCATGTGTGCCATGAACAGCCGACGCGGCCCGGGGAGCGTGCCGGGGAGCTTGACGATCAGATTGCCGACGTTGCCCTTCGTCGGCGTCTTCGTGTGGGCGGAGTCGACATGGATCGCCGAGGCGGGGCAGCCGGCCGCCTTGAGGTGGTGGACGATCCGCTCGGCGATCGCCTTCTCGTCGCCGGAGACACCGGGAATCGCGAGGAGATCGAGGACGAGCTTGCGGGCCGCGGCGAGATCGGGCGTCGGCACGGCGCTCGTGGCCGGTTGCCGTACACTGGCGGCAGGAGTTTTGGACTTGAGCGGACGGGAGGGCTTGGAGGCAGCCATGAGAGTGTTCCTCGCGGGGATCATGCAGGGCTCGCACGTGGCGGCGCTGGTCCATGACCAGCACTACCGTGGGGCGCTCGGCGACATCGTGCGGCGGCATTGGCCGAGTGCGGAAGTCTACGACCCACATGCCGGCCATGCCAATTCGATCGGCTACTCGCTCGACCGCGCCCGCGAGGTGTTCGACGGCCATGTGGCGATGTGCCGCGAGTTCGATCTCGTCATCGCCTTCGTCCCCGAGGCATCGATGGGGACCGCGATCGAGATCTGGGAGGCCTGTCGCCACGGTCGGGCGGTGATCACGATCACGCCGTTGGTGCACAACTGGGTGGTGCAGTTGACGAGCCTGGCGATCTACCGAGATACCGAGGCCTTCGAAGCGGCCCTCACGGGCGGGGAGATCGACCACCTCCTCCGCCGCCACGCCGCCGGGCGGCAAGCCTGACCGCTCCGGCGATCGCCGGAGCGTCGTCGACCTCGGCCACCGGTCCGACATTCCCGGCCGCCGCGTCGAGCCACTCCGCGGCGAGGATCGCCCCGGTCGCCACGTCGGCCGCCATCACCACCTCGGCCGACACCAGCGCCGCGGCGACCAACCCGTGAACACGCTCGTCGTGCCGGGCGGCGTCGAGATCGGCCCGGCTGACATGGACGACGACCGGCACGCCCGTCTCGACCGCCAGATCGGCGAAGATCCCGGCGTGGAGGACGAGGATCACCGCCGGGTCGAACGCATCGACCGCTTCGGCGATCGCCTGCCTGGCGGTCTCGCGGACGAGGCCGAGGAGAGGGGCCGGGATCGTGGGGCTCGTCTCGAGGAACGCCTCGGCGGTGCCGCCGCGGACGGCCTTGGCGAGCTTCCGGCTGGCGGCGGCGATGTCGCGGAGGTGGATGCCGTGGAGCCCCTCCGTGGGGGCCTCGAGCGCCGAGATCGATGCCGGCCCGCAGGCAAGCACCTCGATCCGCTCGCCGAGAAGCAACGCGCGGCACCGGAACACCCGGCTGCTCGGCGGGTCGCAACAGCCATGATCGACGAGGAGGAGCCGCATGGCGATGTTCGTCTCCGGCATCGGCTCACCACCAACCAGCCTGCCGGCCGATCGCCAGCCCGAGGGCCATCCAGGCGGCGGCACCCCAGTCATCGGCCATGATCCCCAGGCCACCGTGCCCTTCGTCGAGTTGGCGGCAGGGGAACGGCTTCCAGATATCGAACAGACGATGAAGGAGGAACGCCGCCAGGAACACCAGCGGCGTTCGTTCTCCCGCCGGCATGACAAGCAGGCCGAGAGGGACGCTTGCCATCTCGTCCCAGACGATTCCGCCGGGGTCGCTGCCGCGGCCCATCAGCCGCGCCGCGACATCGCAGATCGGAATCCCGATCGCACACAGCAGGAGGGTGGCGACGACCTCTCCCCCGGTCGAGAGCCCGACGGCCGCTGCCGCGGCGGACAGCCCGACGCCCAAGGCAGCGCCGAACGTCCCTGGCGCGGCAGGAATCCTTCCCAGCCACCCGCAGGTGGCAAGGAGCACGGCGGGGTGCGACCACGGCACGGAGGATTCCGTCGGCGTGTCTGACGCGGCGTGTGGGGAACGGGCTGGATTGGCTGGTGTCATCGAGCGGAGTGGTGCTGGGCGCGCCATGCGCCGGGCGGCAGCTGGCGTCGCTGGGAAGGATTCTACGGTGCGGGAAGGGGGCCGTCCTCCGTATCGGGTGGGATAGGGTGCGGTAGACTGGCGGGTGATCTTCCTTCCTCCTTCCGCACAGGCGCCCATGGAAAGCACGCCGGCCCCCGTCGATCCTTCCGGCATCGGCAGACTCGAACTCATCGAATACCCCCACCCGGCGCTCCTGCGACGCACGAGCCCTCTGGTGCGGATCGACGACGAATTGTGCAATGCCATCGATCAGATGTTCGAGATCATGTACGAGGCGGTCGGGGTCGGGCTTGCGGCCAACCAGGTGGGGCTCCCCTACCGGCTGTTCATCGTCAACCTCGAGGCCAACCCCGACTCCGGCGAGGAACTGGTGTTCATCAATCCGACCCTCTCCCGGCCGCGGGGGACGGCGCTTCAGGAGGAAGGTTGCCTGAGCCTGCCGGGGCTGCGGATGGATGTCCGTCGACCGGAGAAGGTGGTGCTCGACGCTTGGACGCTCGACGGCGAGCAGGTGCGTCTCGATCTCGACGGCTTCCTTGCCCGTGTCGTGCAGCATGAGTTCGACCACCTCGAGGGGCGGCTGTTCACCGACCGCCTCCCCGACGCCGCCGCCCTCGAGGCCCGTCGGGCACTCGAGACGATGCACGAGGTGTTCGTGGGCAAGCAGTCTCGGGGGGAGGTTCCCTCCAACGACCACATCCATGCGGAGCTCGCCCGGCTCGAGGCGGCGCGATGTGCCGCCTCCAAGGAGCGTGCCTGATGCTTTCGGGCCGTGAGCCTGAGAAGACGGGTGACGCCGCCGGGGTGCGGATCGTGGTCATGGGCACCGGGCCGTTCGCCGTGCCGATGTTTCGCACGCTGCTCGAGTCTCGCCATGTCGTCGCCGCTCTCGTCACCCGCCCCGACAAGGCCGCCGCCGGCCGCCGGCCGCCGCCGAATCCGATGCGTTCGGTGGCCGAGATCGCGGGCCTCCCGGTGCTCGCCCCCGAGCGCGTCAATGATGCCGACGCCGTGGCGGCCGTCGCTGCCCTCGCGCCCGATCTTCTGGTGGTGTGCGACTACGGGCAGATCCTCTCCCCGGAGCTCCTCGCCGTGGCCCCGCTCGGCGGGATCAATCTTCACGGCTCGCTCCTGCCGCGGCACCGCGGCGCGGCACCGGTGCAGTGGGCGATCCTCGCCGGAGACGACGTCACCGGCGCCTGCGTCATCCACATGACCCCCACGCTCGATGGCGGCGGCGTCATCAACGCCCGCTCGACGCCGATCGGAGCGGCCGAGACCGCTTCGCAACTCGAGACGCGGCTGGCGGCCTTCGGTCCCGAGCTCGTCCTCGCGGCGATCGATGACCTCGTGTCACCGCGGCGACCGCCCGGCCCGGTCGGCACGCCGCAGGATCGGGCGTTGGTCACGAAGGCGCCGCGGCTCACGAAGGCCGACGGCCTCGTCGACTGGAGTCTCCCCGCGGCACGGATCGCCCGGATGCCGCGTGGCCTCGATCCCTGGCCGCGGGCGACGACCTTCCTCCACGCGGCCGGGGGCGATGGTGGTGCGGGCCCGACGCGCCTCGTTCTCGAAGAGGTGGTCGCCGGCCCGGAGGCCCCGCCGGGATCGGCGGCGGGATCGGTCGTCCACGCCGATGACACGGGGATCGTCGTCGCCTGTGGCGACGGGGGAAGCGTGATCGTCCGCCGGGTCGTGCCCGAGGGGCGGCGGTCGATGAGCGTGGCCGAGTTTCTCCGCGGTCGCCTTCTCTCCGCCGGCGCTCGGATGGATCGGGCGTGAGGATGCGGGGGCGGCTGACCGTCTATACTCGTCGGCCATGCACACCTCCGAAGCGATCGCCGTGCCGCAGCCTCTTTCCGGGACGCCTACCGCGCCTTCCCGCCGACTCTGGATCGAGACCGTCGGCTGCCAGATGAACGTGCTCGACAGCGAGCTCGTCGTGGCGGCGCTGCGTCGCCAGGGATGGCAGCTGACGACGAGCCCGGCCGAGGCCGATGCCGTCTTCTACAACACCTGCAGCGTCCGCCAGCATGCCGAGGACAAGATCTGGTCGGCCCTCGGACGCGTCCGCCAGGAGAAGCAGCGTCGCCCCGGGATGCTCGTCGGCGTTCTCGGCTGCATGGCCCAGAAGGATCAGGATCTCATCCGCACCCGGGCCCCTTGGGTCGACCTCGTCGTCGGCCCCGGGCAGCTCCACCGCGTTCCCGGGATCGTCGAGGAGATCCTCGCCGGTGGGGGCCCGAGAATCGAGGTCAGCCTCGACCGCACCGCCGGCAGCCGCGACGCCGTGACGAGGAGCTTCGAGAGCTACGACCCAGACCGCGATCCGTCGATGCGGCCGACGCCGTTTCAGGCGTTCATCCGCACGCAGACCGGGTGTGACAAGTTCTGCGCCTTCTGTGTCGTGCCGCGGGTCCGCGGGCCGGAGCAGGCCCGGCCACCGGAGGCGATCCTCGCCGAGGCCACGAAACTCGTCGCCGACGGCTGCCGCGAGATCACGCTCATCGGCCAGACGGTGAACTCCTACAAGTGGCACGACGGCGGAAAGACCACGCGTCTGGCCGATCTCCTCCACGATCTCGATCGCGTCGACGGCCTCGAACGGATCAAGTTCGTCACGAACTACCCGCGCGACATGACGCCCGAGCTGATCGGCGCCGTCCGCGATCTCCCCAAGGTCTGCCAGTATCTCCACGTGCCGGCCCAGCACGGCAGCGACGCGGTGCTCACGCGGATGAAGCGGGGCTACACGATCGGCGAATACCTCGAGATGCACGCGAGAGTCAGCGAGGAGCTGCCGCGGGCCGCCGTGACGAGCGACTTCATCGTCGGATTCTGCGGCGAGACCGACGCCGAGTTCCAGACCACCGTCGACCTCGTCGATCGCCTCCAGTTCAAGAACAGCTTCATCTTCAAGTACAGCCCGCGGCCCGGTACGAAGGCCTTCGATCGGCAGCCGGACGACGTGCCTGAAGAGGTGAAGAAAGAGCGGCACAGGATCCTTCTCGATGCCCAGACGCGGGCCAGCCTC
>Ga0208484_1000158_pt1 | contig 17443 bp, 13 predicted proteins | sample LakMenEpi09Aug11_FD_150682 | JGI IMG/M metagenome (GOLD analysis project Ga0208484, IMG submission 150682) | Freshwater microbial communities from Lake Mendota, WI - 09AUG2011 deep hole epilimnion (SPAdes) | ecosystem: Environmental > Aquatic > Freshwater > Lentic | place: Lake Mendota, Madison... | reverse complement strand
GTCAGGGAAGCTTCGTGATTCGGATGCGCCGGTATTCGAGCTGGCCGGAGTCTCCTTCGAGGCCGATCGGACCGGTTTCGGGGAGTTTCAAGGCCGCTTCGAGAACCTCGCCGTTGCAGGTGCAGTGGGCGACGCCGTCCTGCACGGTGACGACAAGCTCGTTCCAATCCTGCGGCTTGTAGTGCTTCAGCTCCTTGTAGGGGCCGGCGAGCAGGTAATCACGGCACTGGAGTTGCGGGGCGCGGATGAAGACGCCGCTGTCGGCGGTGGGAGTGGCGCGGAACTCGAGCTTGAGAACGAAGCTTTCGGGAAACTCCTTCGTCGTCCAGAGCTGCTCGACTCGGCGCCCCTCCGGCGGCGTGGTGACGACAATGCGGCCGTTGTTGGCCACGTAGCGACCGTCGGGGCTGCTCTGGCGACCGTCGAGGTCGAGTTGCTTGTCGAGCGTCGGTTGGTCGCGGTAGCCCCAGCCGCTGAGATCATGGCCGTTGAAGAGCATTTCGAAGCCGGGCTCGGGCCGGAAATCGTCGGCCGCGACCGGAACGAGATCGAGCGTCTCGAGAACCGGGCGGATCGCGGCCACCCACTTCGCATAGCCCTTCTCGTTGGGATGGAGGAGATCGGGGAACTCCTCCAGCTTCGCGTCGCCGACAGTGTCCGCGAACAGCGTCCAGGTGTCGACGACCCGGACGCGCGGGTCCCCTTTCACGGCCTCGGCGACAAGCGCGTTGAGCTTCTTGATCTTCTCGGCCGGGCGTTTTTTGTCGGCGGAACTCGGGAACACGTGGCAGACGACGATCGGCGTTCGCGGGTTCTCTGTCTCGATGGCCGCGATGATCTGCTTCACGTTGGCGGCGATCGTCTCGGGCTCCGCCCCCTCTTCGAGGTCGTTGGTGCCCATGAGCATGACCACGCCCGAGGGATCGAGGGCGAGGACGTCGTCGGCGAGCCTGAGAAGCATGCCGCGCGTCGTGTCGCCGCTGATACCACGGTTGGCGAGCTTTGCACCGGGGAACGCCCCGTGGAAATCGTCGCCGAAGCCCTGGGTGATCGAGTCACCCAAAAACACGAGCGCCCGCTTGTCGGCCGTCCGCTTGCCGAACCACTCGGCGCGACGTTGCTTCCAGAGATCCTTGAACCAGTCATACCGCCGGATCGGGCCAGCGCCGGGAAGGCCTTCGTCGGAGTCGGGAATCACGAGAGCCGGCTCGTCGGCGCGGGCCGATGGGCAGGGGAGAGGGCCCGAGAGCGTCGCGGCGAAGGTGCCAGAGAGCACGAGGACGCGGGCAACGGAGGAAAAATGGTTGTGTTTCATGGGACCCATCTTGCACGCTGGTCGCCGTGGCGGGCAACCTCCGCCGGGGACGGATGGGGAGCTGACGCGGGGATCGGCGATCGCGGGTACAACTGCGGGGTTGGATCCGCCCCCCTGCCGTCATCGCCATGCCGTCCGTTCCCTTTCCACCCGTGCACCCGGTTCCCCGCCCGCTGTCGGCGCCTGTCGCCGACGAGCCGGCCCGGTTCACGGCACGGACGCTCGAAGGGCTCGAGTGGGTGCTCGCCCGGGAACTCGAAGGTGTGGGGGCCGTCGATCTGCGGATCGGACGACGGACAATCGAGTTCTCCTCGGTCCCGGGCCGTGAAAAGGAGACGCTCTACAGGGCCGTCCTCGAGAGCCGGACGGCGATCCGCGTTCTCGAGCCCCTCGGCCGCTTCCGGGTGGAGAGCCCTGAGGCCCTCTACGCCGCCATGGAGCAGATCGACTGGCGGGAGCAGCTGAAGGTTTCCGACACGCTGCGTGTCGACGCGGCGATCCACGACACCTTTCTCAATCATTCGCTTTACGCCGCACAGATCGTCAAGGACGCGATCGTCGACCAACTCCGCACGCCGAGCGGGCGGCGGCCGAGTGTCGAACTCCGAGGGGCGACGCTGCGTCTCGCGCTCCACCTCGTCGGCGACACCGCGACGATCTTCCGCGACGCCGCCGGGAAGTCGCTTCATCAGCGTGGCTGGCGGACCGGGGAAGTGGAGGCGCCGCTGTCGGAGGTCCTCGCCGCCGGCATCCTTGCCATCGCCGGATGGACGCCCGGTGAGCCGGTCCTCGATCCGATGTGCGGTTCGGGAACGTTCGTCGTCGAGGCGGCGACGATCGCTGCCGGCATGGCTCCGGGCTTGTGGCGGGCCCGCCGCAGGGGGCACGGGTTCTTCAGGTTCCGCGACTGCGACCGCGACCTTGCCGACCGGCTCGTGACGGAACTCGAGGCCCGCGTCGTCATGCCCGCTGGAAGCTTTCAGGCAAGCGACCTCGACCCCGGCGCCGTCGAGGCGACGCGGCTGTGCGCCGAGGCGGCTGGCGTCGCGGCGGCGCTGACGATCGAAAACAAGCACTTCGAGCAGGCTGTGCCCGCCGGCGATCATGGGCTCGTCGTCACCAATCCTCCGTACGGCGAGCGACTCGCGCTTCCCCGGGCAGGCGCGCTCTTCCGCCGGATCGGCGACTGGCTCGTCCGTGCCTGCGGCGGCTGGCGGGGAGCGATCCTCGCTCCCGACGCGCCTCCGGCCGGCTTCCTGGGCCTCCGCCCCACCCACCGCGTTTTTCTTCCCAACGGACCGATCGCCTGCCGGCTCCTCGAGGTGGAGATCCGTGAGCGGCAGCACCTGCCGGTGGAGACCGAGCGGCTTCCGGCTCCGGCGTCTTCGATCGCCGACCCACCCAACGACCCCCATGACGCCGCTGGCTCAAGGGCACCTGCTCCGCCCGCCGGAAGGCCCGCGAGCGGAGCCGTGGGCCCGCCGCGGAGCGGCGGAAGGCCCGTCGAAGATCAACTCGGTGACTTCCGGCGTCGGCTCGCCAAACGCTTCAAGCATCTTTCCAAGTGGGCGCGGCGGATCGGTACCGACGCCTTTCGAATCTACGATCGCGACATCCCCGAGATCCCGCTCGTCATCGACTGGTATGCAGGCTGGCTCCACGCTGCCGAGTACGAACGCCCCCACGAGCGCACCGAGATCGAACACGACGTATGGCTCGATCGGATGATCGAGGCGGCCGCCGGGGAACTCGGCGTCGCCCATGACCGCACGTTCCTGAAAGTTCGGCGGAGGCAGCGTGAGGGAGGGCAGTATGAGAAAGTCGATGGTCGTCAGGCGCTCCTCCAGGTCCGGGAAGGGGGGCTGTCGTTCGAAGTCAATCTCTCGGACTACCTCGACACCGGGCTGTTCCTCGACCACCGGCTCACGCGGGCTATGGTTCGGGAAGAGACGGCCGGAAAGCGGATGCTCAACCTCTTCTCCTACACCGGCAGCTTCTCGGTCCATGCTGCGGCCGGCGGGGCGACCGAGACGGTGAGTGTCGATCTGTCGAACACGTACCTCGACTGGACCCGTACGAACCTTTCGCTCAACGGTTTCAAGGACGCCGGACGACACCGGATCGTGCGCGACGATGCCCGGGCATTCCTCGAGCACCGTGCTCGTCGCGGCGAGCCGCTTTTCGACCTCGTCGTCGCCGACCCCCCCACCTTCTCGCGTTCGGCACGCAGCGAGCTGCCTTGGGACGTCGAACGCGACCATGCGGAGTTGCTCGCGCTGGTAGCCCGCAATCTCAGCCCAGGCGGTATCGTTTACTTTTCCACGAACTTCCGCCGCTTCCACCTGGCGGAGCAATCCCTCGCCGCCGACTTCAGTTTCCGCGAGATCACCAATCGCACCATCCCCGAGGATTTCCGCAACGAACGGATTCACCGGGCGTGGCGGATGGTGCGTCGCTGACGGCCGTCGCGGGCCTCGGCGGGCAGAGCCCGACCGGTGGGCCGTTGCGGCGGCAAATCGCCGGTTCTACATTCGTCGCATGAATCCACCGTTCCGGTTCCGTCGCCGACTCGTCCTCCGCCTCGCCGGCGTCGTGTCGGCGATCGCCTCGTGTGTCGGTGTCGTCGGGTGCCGCCCGGCCGACCCGGATCTCGTCAAAATCGTCAGCAGCCTTCCCCGGACCGGTTCCGCGAAGCATCAGTCGGACACTCTGGTTCGCGGCATTCGGATGGCGATCGACGAGGCGGGGGGAAAGGTGGGACGCTACACCATCGAGTATCTCGACCTCGATGATTCGACGGCGGCCGCCGGGCAGTGGACGAGCGAGGCCGAGGCAGCCAACGCCCGTCGTGCCCTCCAGGACCCCGATGTCTGCGCCTACATCGGTACCTTCAACTCCGGGGCCGCGAAGGTCTCGATGCCGATCTTGAACCTCGGCGATCTGCTCATGGTGTCGCCGGCCAATACGGCCGTCGGTCTCACCAAGCCGGGCCTCGGTGAGCCGGGGGAACCCGGGGTGTACCGCCCGACCGGGCGACGGAACTACGCACGCGTCGTGCCCGCCGACGATCTCCAGGGGCCGATGGCGGCCGACTGGGCTTTCCGCAGGGATTTGAAGAAGGTCTACATCCTCGATGACAACGAGGTGTACGGCAAGGGAATCGCCGACCTGTTCGACGAGCGTTGCCGGGAACTCGGCATGGAGGTGCTCGGGCACGACTCGATCGATGCGAAGGCCCAGGAATTCAAATCGCTGATGGCGAGCATCAAGGCCACGAAGCCCGACCTCGTCTACTTCGGCGGCACGACACAGAGCAAGGGGGGGCAACTTGCCAAGGACATGGCCGCTGCCGGCGTCGGCGCGGTCCTCATGGTTCCCGACGGTTGCCTCGAGCAGGTGTTCATCGACTCGGCCGGCGCCGCGAACCTCGAAGGACGCTGCTTCGTGACCTTCGGCGGCTTGCCGCCGGAGAAGCTGACCGGCAAGGGGGGCGAGTTCGTCGAACGTTACCGCGAGAAGTACGGAGAGCTCCCCGAAGCCTACGCCGTCTACGGCTACGAGGCGGCGCGGGTGGCGATCCAGGCGATCGCGACCGCCGGCAGCAAGGATCGCCGCGCCATCAGTGATGCGGCGCTTGCCATCCGCGACTTCGACGGGGCCCTCGGTCACTGGGGCTTCGACGAAAACGGCGACACGACGCTTCGCACCCTCACGGTCAATGTCGTGAAGGGGGGGCGATTCGAGTTCGAGGAGATCCTCGACGAAGCCGACATCCTCCCCGATCCCGTCTCGGCACCCGGGGCCACCGCCCCCTGACGATCCGCGGGCTCCCGCCCGCCACGGAAACCAACGACGTGTTCCTCCAGTTCTCTCCCCAGTTCTTCCTGCAGCAGTGCCTCATCGGCCTCACGAACGGCGCACTGATCGCGCTCGTGGCGTTGGGCTATACGATGGTCTACGGGATCATCGGGCTGATCAATTTCGCCCACGGCGACCTGATCATGCTCGGAGCGTGTTTGGCACTGTCGTTGGTCGGAGCCCTCGGCATGACCGCCGCCGGACCGGCAACGACCTGGGCGGGGATCGCCGGGCTCGTGCTCCTCTGCGGCATGTTCTGCGGCCTGCTCAACGTGGCCGTCGACAGGATCGTCTACAAGCCGCTCCGCAACGCCCCGAAGCTCGCGCCGCTCGTTTCGGCGATCGGCGTGTCGTTCATCTTCATGAACATCGGTCTTTTCTGGCTCGGCCCCGCCGACCGCTCGTTCCCGGAACTCCTCCCTTCGACCAATCTCCTCGGGGGAGAGATCCTGCAGTTCACATGGAAGGATCTCCTCGTCGTTCTCATCGTCGGTCCGCTGATGGTGGGGCTCTCGGTGCTCGTCAAGGGAACGAAGCTCGGCAAGGCGATGCGCGCGGTGTCGCAGGATCCGACGGCCGCGGCGCTCGTCGGCGTCGATGTCGACCGGGTGATCGCCGCCACGTTCTTCATCGGCGGATTCCTCGGCGGTGCCGCGAGCGTGATTTACGGGCTGTACATCAACACCATCGGCTTCCAGATGGGGTTCCAAAACGGCCTCTACGCGTTCACTGCTGCGGTGCTCGGGGGGATCGGCAGCATCCCCGGTGCAGTGCTCGGCGGCCTGGTCATCGGGTTGGTCCGGGCGCTCGCAAGCGCGTACGTCGGCGAGCGGTGGACCGGGGCGATCGTGTTCGCGATTCTGATCGTGATCCTCGTGTTCCGTCCCGAGGGCCTTCTCGGCCGCCGCGTGAAGGAGAAGGTGTAGGCACCGTGGCCATGAATCCCGTACCACAGACGCCCCCGACATCACCCCCCCGGGGCGCATTGGGCCGCTTCCTCGCGCAACGCTGGGAGCTCGTCGCCTTGGCGGCGTTGGCGATCGCGCCGCTGGTCGTGCCGGCGCTCGGAGGCGCCCTCGGCGGGCAGGTGACGAACCTTTTCATCTACTGCATCCTCGCCCTGGCGCTCAACGTGATGGTCGGCTACACCGGCCTCGTCCACCTGGGGATCGCATCCTTCTTCGGGATCGGGGCCTACTGTGTGGCGATCCTCACCGTGCCGATGTACCCCTTTCAGATCGGCTTTCTCGCCGCGACGGTGGTCGCCGTCCTCGTCAGCGCCGGAACGGGGCTCGCCCTCGGGGCACCGACGCTGCGGCTCCGCGGTGATTACCTGGCGATCGTCACGCTCGGCTTCGGCGAGGTGGTGAAGGTCACGCTGAGGAATCTCGAGCAGATCACGGGCGGCATGAAGGGACTCAATCCTGTGCCCCCTCCCGGAGCCGGTGTGAGGCTTTCGGGAATCGAACTGGGGAAGGAGTTCGCCATCGATCCGCGGTGGTTCTACTACCTCGCCCTGTTCGCGCTCGCCTTGGTTGTGCTTGCGATGCGGAGGCTCGAGAACTCCCGCCTCGGCCGTGCCCTCGTGGCGGTGCGCGAGGACGAACTTGCAGCCCAGGCGATGGGGATCTCGGCCACACGGGTGAAGCTCGCGGCATTCGCGATGTCTTCGGCCGTGGCGGGGCTCGCCGGGTGCCTCTACGCGGCGAGCCTGTCGACGACGGCCGATCCGAATGCGTACGACTTCAACCGTTCGATCATGGTGCTCTGTGCCGTGATCCTCGGTGGCCTCGGGAGCATCCCCGGGACGCTCCTCGGCGTGGCGATCCTCGTCGGCTTCGACACCGTGCTGGCCCCGTGGGCCGATTCCTGGATCCAGCAGATGAACATCAACCCGAACGGCGCCAGTCACCTGTCGTTCAGCGGTTGGAGGCTGGCGATCTTCGGCGTGGCGCTCGTGCTCGTGATGCGCTACCGCCCGGAGGGGCTGATCCCGTCGCGTCGTCTGGCCGCCGAGCTCCACGAAGGGGGACCGGCATCATGAAGGAGATCGCAGGTCCGGCCGTCACCCCCCTCCTCCACGTCGATCGCGTCACGGTGCGTTTCGGCGGCCTCGTGGCCGTCTCGGAACTCGACCTCGACGTGCCCGAAGGGTCGATCGTTTCCCTCATCGGCCCCAACGGGGCCGGCAAGACCACGGCCTTCAATTGCATCAGTGGCATTTACGCGCCCTCGTCTGGGTCGGTGCGTTTCCGCGGCAAGCGACTCGAGCGTGCCCTCACGCCGGGAACGATCCTCCAGGCACTCGCCGTCGGCCTCCTCACCGGATTGCTGTTCGCTGCCGCAGCCGTCGACGTCGACCGGCTGTGGATGGCGGTCGTGAAACGCGGGATGATCACCGGCGAACCGTTCACGGTGTCGGGGGCACTCGAGCGGCTCCGCGGCTATTTCCGTTCCGAACTGGCGATCGATCAGATGGCGGGGAAGTGGCGCGTGGTCAGCTCCGACGGAAGCGAGGTGCTGGCCATCAAGCGTGATCTCACCGAGGCGAGGTTGGTGCGCGATGCCCTCCAGGCAAAGGTCACCGCCAGGCGGACCGGTCCGGGCACCGTGCCGGATGCCACCGATCTCAACCAGCGGTCCGATGCCGTGGCGGCGCCGGTGGCCCTCCCGGTGGTGAAGGAGGACGTGCTCGACCGGCTCGCAGCAGGCAAGAGTCGGGTGCGATGGCGCGGCTGGCTGGGACTCTTTTCGGGCCTGCTTCTCGGCACCGCCGGCACGCTGGCTGTGTGGCAGCGTGGGCGGCGTTCGCCGCATTTCGTCGCCCGGGCGGGGATCTCGAGAACGTTTCAAAACATCCGCCTCTTCTCGAGCATGAGTGTTCTCGAGAATGTGCTTGTCGGTCTCGACCGGACGATCGCCGGAGGGGTCCTCTCGATGCTCCTCCGCACACCGAAGAACCGGCTCGATGAGGCCGCGGCGAAGCGGACGGCGCTCGATGCTCTCGCGTTCGTCGGACTCTCGGGGGATGCCAACCGCATCGCGGGTGAACTCCCCTACGGTGATCAACGTCGGCTCGAGATCGCCCGGGCGCTCGCCACCGGCGCGCGGTTGATCCTTCTCGACGAGCCGGCCGCGGGAATGAATCCGAGCGAGGCAGGCGATCTGGCCGGCCTCGTGGAAAGAATCCGTGATCGGGGCGTCACCGTGCTCCTCATCGAGCACCACATGAACGTCGTCATGCGGGTCAGCGACCGTGTCGCCGTACTCGACCACGGGACGAAGATCGCGGAGGGTACACCGGCGGAGGTCCGTCGCGACGAGAAGGTGATCGAGGCCTACCTCGGCGGCGAGGGCTGAGAAGCATCCGCGGCCGCCGCGGGGCAGGGGAGAGAGGGTGATGGCGATCCTGGTGGTGAACGAACTCGAGGCGGGGTACGGACCGATCCGGGCCCTCGATGGCGTGTCGATCGAGGTCGCCGAGGGGGAGTCGGTGGCGATCATCGGCGCCAACGGCGCCGGCAAGACGACTCTCCTCATGGCGATCTCGGGGGTCGTGCCGACACGCCGCGGATCGATCGAGTTCGCCGGACGGCCGATCACCGGTCTTGCGACCCACGCGATCACCAAACTCGGCATCGGTCACGCCCCTGAGGGGCGGCGGATCTTCCCCAGGCTTTCGGTGCGCGAGAACCTCCAACTCGGCGGCTTCACGCAGACCGATCGGGCAGCGGTGGCCCGTGACATCGAGGAGGCCTGCAGCCTGTTTCCCGTGCTCGGATCGCGGATGAGTCAGATGGGCGGGACACTCTCCGGCGGCGAACAGCAGATGCTCGCGCTCGCCCGAGCGCTCATCGGTCGACCGAAGCTCCTTCTCCTCGACGAGCCGTCGCTGGGGCTCGCCCCGCTGATCGTGCAGAAGATTTTCGAGGTGATCGCGAGCCTCTCGAAGCGGGGGATCGCCGTCGTGCTCGTCGAACAAAACGCCCGTGCGGCGCTCAAACTGGCCGACCGGGGCTATGTCCTCGAGACCGGTCGGATCACCCTCACGGGGCCCGGAAAGGAACTCGCCGGCGACAGGCGGGTCCGCGAGGCGTACCTCGGCGAGGGCTGATCGGCCTTCGGAGGGTTGGTCACGCGTACCACTCCCGCGGTAGTACCGCCTGCCGTTTTCGGGACACGTTGTCGCGGTCGAGCGGATGGGGAAAGTCGGTCCGCGGCCGTGCCGACAGGCAGCGATCCCTCCGCAGGTAGGTGACCTCGAGAAGCGGCGGCACCGGTAGGCCACCAATGTGGACGATCCCGGCGTAATTGTTGGGATGGAGGTGGACCGGGACGAAATCGAGGTGCAGCTTCGCGAGCGCCTCGCCAATGCGGCGGCAGACGAACGGCTGGCCGATGGCGTCGAGGTGATGCAACTCGACGACGATGATGCGGAAGCGGCGCAGCAGCGCCCTCTGGGCGTTGTCGATGACGGCGTACTCGGCTCCTTCGATGTCCATCTGCAGGAGCAGGTCGCCTGTGTCGGCCGGGGCGTGGCGCTCCACCCAACTTCCGAGCGTGGTCGTGCCCTCGCCGTCAAAGGTGCCGAGGAAGACCGGCTCGAAGCTCGATGGCGCACACCCGGGGGGCGGGGCTGCGACGGAGCGATCGGCGAGGTGGGAGCCGATGCCGCGCTTCGCAAGCGCGTTCTCGAAGGTCGCCTGCCGATCGACCCCGGGTGAGAAGCAGGCGGCGATCCCGTCAAGGTCGTCGGGGAGGAGATACCCGCCGTCCCCCTCGGCACCGATCCGAACGAGTGCCGGGCCGGCATCGACAGGCCGGAGGAGGTCGATGATCCCGAGCATCTCGGCGCGCGGCGTGCGCTTCGACGCGAAATAACCGATCCGCGAGGCTGCAGCGGCGACGGCGGTGCGGATCGGGCTTCCCATCGGCGGCATTCTGCCAGCAATGGACGCCGGTGGGCGAGGGCGGTTTTGTGACGCCGCTCAACGTGGATCCGGCATTCGTCTCAGGCCGGCTTCCCGGCCACGAGATCGAGGATCGCCGAGCCGAAATCGGCCAATCGCTTCTCGCCGATCCCCTTCACGCGCAGCAGGCCCGCCGGCGTCGTCGGCTTGTCGCGGGCGATCGCACGCAGGGCTTTGTCGTCGAGGATCGTCCAAGCCGGCTTGCCGCGGGCCTCGGCAACCCGTCGCCGCCAGGACCTGAGCCGCTCGAAGAGATCGCGGTCGACCCCCTGCCAGTCATCGGTGTCGGCCCTCGATGTCTTCGCCTTGCCGCCACGCGGTTCGAGGAGAACCACCGGACGCTGTCCACGCATCACCTCCCAGGAGAGGGCGTTGAGCATCACGACCGGCCGATCACCGGGACTGCGATCCAGGAGCCCTTGATCGAGGAGCTGGTGGACGAGGTTCTCCGCCGTGCGCTGGTCGGTCGAGGCGAGCAAACCGAACGTCGACAGCCGGTCGTGGCCATGACGGAGGATGCCGTCGGTCTTCGCGCCCCGGATGACCTCGCAGACATGGCGGACGCCGAACCGTTCCCCGACACGGGCCACGCAGGAGATCAACTTCTGTGCCATGACGGTCGAGTCGGGAAGGCTCTCGGTCTCCCCGAGGCAGACATCACAGGCACCGCACGGCTCAGCACCGTAGGCCTGCCCGAAGTACTCCGAGAGGGCGGCATGGCGGCAGCGTGCCGCCTGGGCGTACCGCCGCATCGAATGGAGGTGTTCGAGTTGGCCGGCGATCAATCGCTCCTGCTCGGCGGGGTCGAGATCCGATTCGCCGGCGCTCTTCCGCACCAGCGACTCCCAGCTGAAAACGTCGGCGGAGGAGTAGAGAAGCACGCACTCTGCCGACAAGCCGTCGCGACCGGCGCGTCCCGTCTCCTGCTGGTAGGCCTCGAGGCTCTTCGGGAGCGAGGTGTGAAGCACGAGCCTCACGTCGGACCGATCGATACCCATGCCGAAGGCCACCGTGGCGACCACGACATCGATCGTCTCGCGTGCGAAGGCTTCCTGGGTACGACGTCTTTTGGTCGGCTCGAGCCCAGCGTGATACGGCTTGGCGAGGATCCCCTCCGCGGCGAGCCTGGCCGCGAGTTGTTCGGTCTCCTTTCGTGAGATGCAGTAGACGATCGATGCCTCGCCGCGGTGACGGCCGAGGATGGTGAGGGTCTGCGTGATCCGGTCCGTGCGGGGGACGACGCGATAGCAGAGATTCGGTCGGTCGAATGTCCCGAGGAGGATCCGTGGGAAGCGGAGATTGAGTTGCGCCGCGATGTCGGCCCGGACTCTCGGCGTCGCGGTGGCCGTGAAGGCGTGGATACTCGCCGATGGGAAGCGGTCGCGGAGGAGGGCGAGCTGCCGGTACTCGGGGCGGAAGTCATGCCCCCATTGGCTGATGCAATGGGCCTCGTCGATCGCGAACCGCTTCACCCCGACGCGGGCCAGGAGATCGAGGAGCCCCGTATTGACGAGCCGCTCCGGAGCCGTGAACAGGAGCCGCAGTTCCCCTGCCGCGAGCCGGTCGCGGACGTTCGTGCGTTCCTCCTGCGACATCTGCGAGTGGATCGCCGCTGCCGGGTAGCCGATCGCCTCGAGGGAATCGACCTGGTCCTTCATCAAGGCCACGAGTGGCGAGACGACGACGTCGGTGGTGTCTCCCACCAGCGGCGGCAACTGGTAACAGAGGCTCTTGCCCCCTCCGGTGGGCATGACGACGACCGAGTCGTGTCCGTCGAGGGCCGCGGCGATCGCCTCGGACTGGAGGGGACGGAGTTGGTCGAAACCCCACCAACGCGCGAGCACCGCGGCGATGCGAGGATCGGTCGGCGGTGGGACGCCGGGCGGATCACCCGGCGGGTCGGAGGATGGTGGGGCAGCCGGCCCTGGCACGTGGATACCTGCGAGTCTTGTTGGGATCGCAGGATACCACAGGCGGCCGGTCGCATCAGTCGCCACCGCCGCGGTGGGGTTCGGCGGAATGCCGGGAAATCGTCTCGCGATGATCCTTCGGGGCTACCAGCAGATACACTCTGTCCCATGCTGTGGATCGCGTGGAAAATGCTGATCGGCAACCGTGCCAAGTATCTGGGCATCGTGTTCGGCGTCGCCTTTGCCGCACTGCTCATCGCGCAGCAGTCGTCGATCTTCTGTGGATTGATGTCGCTCACCGTCAGTCAGATCCTCGATGTCGAGGGGGCGGGGGTGTGGGTGATGGATCCGAAGGTCCGCTACGTCGACGACGTCAAGCCGATGGCCGACACGCACCTGTACCGCGTCCGGGGCGTGGCGGGGGTCGATTGGGCCGTCCGTCTCTACAAGGGGATCGCCCGGGCACGCCTCGAGGGAGGAGCTTACGAACAGGTGATCCTCCTCGGACTCGATGACGCCACGTTCGTCGGCGCCCCACTGACGATGATCGACGGGAGCGTTGACGATCTCCGCGCTCCTGACGCCGTGATCATGGACGTCGTCGGATACAAGAAACTCTGGCCTGGCGAGCCGTTCAAGCACGGACGCATCATCGAGATGAACGATCGCCGGGCGGTGATCGTCGGCCTCGCCAAGGCACGCAAGACCTTCCAGAGCTTCCCGGTGGTCTACACGCGATACTCCCAGGCGATCAGGTTCGCGCCGCCGGAACGCAAGGTGCTGTCGTTCGTTCTCGCCGATCCGGCGCCGGGGGTCGATCCGGAGGCGCTCGCCGAACGGATCAGCGCCCAGACGGGCCTCCAAGCGCTCAGCCGTGCCGGCTTTCTGCGGAAGACCGTACGATACTACCTCCTCAACACCGGGATTCCGCTCAATTTCGGGATCACGGTGGGGCTCGGGTTTCTCGTCGGCACGGCCATTGCCGGGCAGACCTTCTACCTGTTCATCGTGGAGAACATCCGTCAGTTCGGCGCCCTCAAAGCCATGGGCACCGGCAACGGAACGATCCTCCTCATGGTCCTCGCCCAGGCGATCCATGTCGGCGTGGTCGGGCTCGGCGTCGGCGTCGGACTCGCGGCACTGTTCGGATGGAGCACGCGATCGGTGTCGAAGCTGTCGTTTTTCATGCCCTGGCAGGTGCTCGTGATGACCGGCGTGGCGGTGTTCCTGATCGTGCTCCTCGCGAGCCTGTTGTCGATCCGTCGGGTGTTCGTCGTCGATCCGGCGATCGTGTTCCGGAGCTGATTGCGTCCCACGCCCCGTCTCTCGCTTCCACCGATGATGAACTCGCCATCCATCCCCATCGACTCGTGCGCCGTTCGGGTCCGGGGGGTGACCAGGGAGTTCGGCACCGGAGACGCCCGGGCCAGGGCGTTGCGGGGAGTCGACCTCGACATCCCCCACGGCGAGCTGCTCATGCTCGTCGGTCCGAGCGGATGCGGGAAGACGACGCTCGTATCGATCATCGCCGGCACCCTCCAGCCCACCGCCGGGGAGGTGCATGTCCTCGGCCATGATCTGGTCGCCATGCCCCCGGAGGCGCGGGTGCGGTTCCGCCGGGGCAACGTCGGCTTCATCTTCCAGTCGTACAATCTCCTCCCCGCCCTCACGGCCGTGGAGAACGCGGCGGTGCCGCTGATCATCGCCGGATGGTCGCGTCGCCGGGCCCTGCCCGCCGCGGCTTCGATGCTCGAACGACTCGGACTCGGTGATCGGCTCACCAACCTGCCGAGCGAACTCTCGGGCGGACAACAACAGCGGGTGGCGATCGCCCGTGCCCTCGTCCACGAGCCGCGAATGCTGGTCTGCGATGAGCCGACCAGTGCCCTCGACGCCGAAAATGGCCGTGTGACCATGGAACTGATCGCCGGGATCGCCGTGCAACAGGATCGGGTCGTGATCGTCGTCACCCACGACACGCGGGTGTATCCCTACGCCGACCGGATCGCGACGATGGAGGACGGTCAGATCGTGTCTGTCGAGGATCGGCATCGACAAGGAGAGGTCAGAGCACCATCGGCCCCCGACGGAGGACGACACCCATGAATGACAGCGATGCCACCGTCGCCGGTGGCCCACGGGGCGACGCCGATTCAGCGTCGCCCGTCCACCGTCGCCTCGAGCGCCGGCGGAGCGCAGGTGATCTGGCGACGCAGGTCGGGCTGCCCGTGGCCGCGATCGCGCTTGCAGCGTTCGCAGGCTGGTTCGTGTGGAGCACCCGGCCCGTCGAGCATCAGCCGGCCCCGCCTGCGAGCCCGCCGCGGAGCCCGTTCGCGGCGACTCTCGCCTGTTCCGGGATCGTCGAGGCCCAGTCAGAGAACATCGCCGTCGGCTCGGCGACCCCCGGAGTCGTCGTCGAGGTCTTGGTGAAGGTCGGTGACAAGGTCGAGGCGGGTGCAGCGCTATTCCGCCTCGACGACCGGGATCTCCGCGGTGAACTCGAGGTGCGGAAGGCAGCGGTGTCGCAGGCGACAAGCGATGTGATCCGCCTCGAGGCGGAACCCCGTGCGGAAACGATTCCTCCCCTCGTGGCTACGGTCAACGAAGCCAAGGCCGCGGGGATCGCTGCGGCGGACTCCCTCCGGAGGTCGGAGGAGCTTTTCCTCCAAGGGGTGATCACCGAACAGGACGTGATCGGCAAACGCGAGGCCGATGCCTACGCCCGCGCCGCCCTCCAGAAAGCGGAAGCGGAACTCGCGCTCCGCGAGGCCGGTTCCTGGAACTACGATCGCGACGTGTCGCGAGCCGCCGTGCTCAAGGCCCAGGCAGACCTCGCCAAGGTCGAGATCGACATCGATCGGCTCACGGTGCGGTCGTACGTTGCCGGAGAGGTGCTGCAGGTCAACGTTCGTCCGGGGGAGTTTGTCGGGGCCCCGCCGGGGCAACCGCTGGTCGTTCTCGGGGATGTCGATCGGCTCCATGTGCGCGTCGACATCGACGAGTTCGAGATCGGTAGATTCGATTCGGCTGCTGCAGCGCGCGCCGTACCGCGGGGCAGCGCGGGTGACGAGTACACGCTCGCTTTCCTCCGTGTCGAGCCGTTCGTCGTCCCCAAGAAGTCGCTCACCGGGGACAATTCGGAGCGGGTCGATACCCGCGTGCTCCAAGTGATCTACGGCTGCTCGCCCGCCCGCGACGGTGCTGCTGTGGCGGGAAAAAGGCTGTTTGTCGGGCAGCAGGTCGATGTGTTCATCGAGGTCGGTGACGGAATCAAGGCGACAGGGAAAGGGGGCGAAGGAAGCCCGACAGGGCAGAGCGGGGGAGGCAGAGCGGGAAGGTGACTCACGGGGGCGTGACCGATCCGATTCCAGGCTTGCGGGATCGTCCGGGGGTTGAAAGACTTCCGCCGCATGCGTTCGCTTCGTCGCTATCGTCGCGCCCACCATCCCCCTGCACGGTTGATGACCGTGGGGTGTCTTTTGCTTCTGTTGCCGCTTGGCACGGGGGTGGGCAGAGCGACGGTTGCAGCGGAGGATCGGTCGGCGGCGACGATGGACGCCGGGGGAATGTTCATTCCCGACAGTGACCCACAGGACCTGTGGAGGGAGACACGCGTGGCGGTGGCCGCCGAATGGCCGCTGGCCCGGGTCGTGGAACCCGACTTCACGGCCCGCCCATCGGGGCAGGGGGTGATCGAGACGGCTTGGGTCGAACCCCCGGCCGAGCCTCTCGTTCCAGGCGTGATCCCCACAAGCCCGTCCCTCTTTCCTCCTCGTCGCCAGCGATTGATCGTCCGATTTTCCCCCGGGACAGCCGGGGCATGGATCGAAGCGGTCCTCGAGACACAGTCGATCGCGGAAGCCCATGCGCCGATGGGGCCGGGACGCGTCGAAATGGTCGGTGGTTGGCAGACGGCACAGCCGTTGTCCGGTAGCCGTGACGTGACGACGATCCTCGTGGCACAGTTGGCTCCGTCGGCCGAGCCGATCTACCCGCTCCCCAGGCTGACTGGCGACGGCATTGATGTGACTACGGGGCGCGAACCCCCCTGGGCCCACAGCGCCTACCCCCGCCTGGCGAGAACGGGCTACAAGGTTCTCGAGGATTACCGGAACTTCTATTCCTGCGACAGCCTCGTCTGTTTGACGGCGGCATTCGGGGCCGGTGCCCTGATGGCCAACACTGGCTTCGACACGACCATGCAGACGGCTTGGATGGAGAGCGTGCAGCCGACCGACATCGGCAAGACATTGCTCAATTGCAAGGACATCGGGGAGGGACGCTACGCCCTGTCGGTGTTCGGTGTCGCCGCGGTCACGGGGATCATTCTCGAGGGGAACCCGACCGGTGACGTGATCGGGGAATGGGGGTCGCGGTCGTTGCGGATGTTCGTCGTCGGAGCACCCCCGATCTATGTGCTGCAACTCGCCACCGGGGCATCGCGACCGGTCGACGGGAATGGGAGCAAGTGGCACATGTTCAACGACAACAACGGCGTCAGCGGCCACGCCTTCATCGGTGCGATTCCCTTCCTCGCGGCCGCCGAAATGGTGGAGAGTCCCTGGGCCAAGGGGGGCTTGTACTTCTGCTCGACCTTGACCGGCTTGTCCCGCATGACCGACAACGCCCATTATCCATCGCAGGTGTTTCTCGGCTGGTACTTGGCCGTCGCCAGTTCGGTGGCGGTCAGCCGCACCGAAATGCACTTCGATTCGATGGTGGTGCGGGTCGTCCCGCTGCCGATCGCCGATCTTGGCGGCGTGGCCGTCGAAGGCCGCTGGTAGGCCCCCCGGCACGCTGCCGTGGAGCCCCCCCCCGAGTGCAGGTTCCGCTCGCGCTGATCATCCAGTTGCTTTTGCGCGATCGCTTGGTAATTTCCGTAATCTGCGGGGGTTGCAACGGCAGGTGTTTTGCCCTTTGGGGCCTGCCGTTGACTGGTGCCTGATCCCTTCCATTCATCCTTTGCAAGCAGGAGTCATCCCGTGTCCGTGTTGAAGTTTCCGCCGATCAAGACCGTTCATGGCCTCATTGACGACCACAGCAGTCTGCCCCGCCATGGAGCCGTGGGCGATGCTTGGTACGAGGAGCACGCCGGCCTGCTTTGGGTGTGGGATCAGGACCTGGAAAAGTGGCGTGATCTGAACCTCTGGCATGGCAAGGGGTTTGCTGCCAGCGTCGCCAATCTGATCGGCCTCGGGGGCGGGACGCACGGAGCGAAGGGGGAAAAAGGAATTGCGGGCGACCGCGGCGCGGCCGGCATCGCGGGAGCACAGGGCGACCGTGGCCCTGCCGGCCCGGCAGGTGCCGCGGGGAAGGACGGCCTGAACGGCAAGGACGGCGCGCCCGGCAAGGACGGGAAGAACGGTCTCGATGGGAAGCCCGGCGCCGAT
>Ga0208484_1000155_pt1 | contig 17554 bp, 15 predicted proteins | sample LakMenEpi09Aug11_FD_150682 | JGI IMG/M metagenome (GOLD analysis project Ga0208484, IMG submission 150682) | Freshwater microbial communities from Lake Mendota, WI - 09AUG2011 deep hole epilimnion (SPAdes) | ecosystem: Environmental > Aquatic > Freshwater > Lentic | place: Lake Mendota, Madison... | reverse complement strand
ACTCTGGCAAGCTGGTCGATCTCGGCCTTGCGGTTCTCGAGATCGGCGTTGGCGTTGCCGAGGTCGACGACCTGCTTCGAGATGTCCTCGTAGGTCGTTCTCGCTTTGTTGATCGCTTTGACGAGCGTCTGGTGACGGAGTTGCAACTCCCGGGGGCTGACGACGCCGCCGGCACCGCCCCCCCCGCCACCGATGACACCGAGAATCTGGGGGCGAAGCTTCACCTTTGCAGACTCGATCTGCCGGAGGAGCTGCTGCCGCCTGCCGATCATCCGCCGCACGGCAGGCTCGTTCATGCCGCGGGCACTCCGCTCCGCTTGGCCGAGGATGGCGTTCTCGAGGTCGCCGATCTGGGCCTCGAGCGACCGGATCTCCGGCTCTCGCGACAACGCCGCCTCGATCATCTCTTCCGACGCAAACCCATCGTCTCCCGGCACACGCTCTTCGTCCATCGGCTCGCCGTCCTGGGCCCGCGCCTCGGCGGCATCCTCCTTGCGAAGATCGTAGACGGCCATCTCGGCGTCGAGCCGCTCGAGATCATTCTCGGCCTGCACCATCCGATTTCTGGCGGTGGAGAGTTGGTCCATGAGGAGCGCACGCTGTGTCTCGACCTCCTGGCTGTCACGGGTGCCCAGCGTCCTCGCGAGATCGTTGAAGGTCTCGCGCCGGCTCCTCAACTCCGTTTGGTTCTCCTTGAACTTCTTCTCGAGTTGATCACGCCGGCCGAGTCGATCCTGCCGATCCTTGTTGACGATGTCGTCGAGATAGCACGATGTGATCGCGTTGAGGATCTTGGCGGTCTCCTCGGCGACAGCCCCGCGAAACTTCAACTGCATCACCTCCGAGTCGCCCTGTAAGACCGGCTCGATCGTCCGCGACAACCACGTCTGCGGGTCGTCCTGCTCGGTGATCATCCGCAGCGACGAGATGCCTGGCTTGCGGAGGGCCGCGTTGAGCACGACGGGACTGCGGAGCAATTGCAATTGCGTTTTCCGGTAGGCGTCGTACTCGGCACTTCGCCCCTCGTTCAGGAGGTTTCCGCTGGCGCGGATCCGCAACCAGACCACGGCCTCGTAGCCCCGCGGCAGAAAGAGCCACACCGGAATTGCCGCCGCGACGCCGACCACGCACCCGAGCGCGAGCGCCGGGAGCCAGCGTCTCCGCAGCGCATGGAGCAGGCGCTTGGAATCGAGCCCGCCATCCGTCGCCGACTCGGGAGGGCCGACCGGAAACGCCATCCCCTGCGGCATGGGAAGAGCGATCGCCGTGTCTCTGACAGCGAGCGCCCCGACCGAAGGAAGGGGGGCCTTCGGCTCTGTTGCAACGGCCACGGAAGAAGTTTCGCTCATGGTACGGCGACACCTCGAATCATGAACAAAGAACACTCAATGCGCGACGCCAACCCAACCGACCGCGGCACCCGCCGCATCCGACTCGTTCGGCCCGAGGGCCTCGCTCTCCAACCCACCCACGATCCCGAACCGGGCGTTCCCGAGGATCGCGGCGGAGATGCCTGCCCATGCCTGGCACTGCAAGCTCTCAGCCTTTCCTCGGAGGGAAGCCGATCACCGGCCCTGGGCCCCCCTTGGGCCTGACAGCGGCGCCGCTCGCTTTGCCTCCGGTGACCGGACCGAGGCCGAGACCGACGGGGGTGGCGACACTGGCCTTCCGGCCCGATGTTTCGGCCGCCACCGCGGCGGAGCGTCCGAGCACGGCCGGGCCTTCGATCTCCGGAAGGAAGACGTTCGAGAGGATGTACTGCTCGGCGTAGAGCATCGCCATCGCCATCGGCATCATCACGAGCCCCGCCCAGTCGTGAAACACCGCCTCCGCAAACTCCGAATCAGCCACCTGAAAGAGCACGCCGGTGACGGTGATCCGGATCGAGTTGACGATCAACGCGATCGGGATGGCACTGGCGAGAATGATGGCGTTTTCCCACCAAGACCGCCGGCCGACCAACACCAGCCCCACCGACAACGCGCAGAAAATCGTCAACATTCGCAGGCCGCTGCAGGCATCGACGACACCGAGTCGCATCTCGCCGATCATGATCTGATTACCCTCCCGGTACGCCTCCAACCCCAAGGTCTGCAACGCGAACGTGCTGACCATCGTGGCGGTCGTCTGCAACGGGCCGAGGAGATAACGCGTGGCTTCGTCGGGAAGGGGATACATGAAGATCAGGAACGCGAGCGGCGCCCAAGCCCACCGGAACATGCTCCATCCGCCGAGGAGGATGAAGATGCCGCAGATCGCCGGGACGAACGTGTACATGTCGATCGTCACGATCCGATAGTTCGCTGCGAAGAGCCGCAATGCGAAGGCCGCAGTGAGCAGCAACAACCCCACCACACGGGCCGACATCGGCACCGGCATGGTGATCGGCTTCCGCCACCAGAAGAGAAGGGCCGCCGAGAACAGCGGCACGATCCAGCCGTGGGCGTACTGCGGGTTCGCCCAGGCGATGTAGGCGTTGGTGAGGCCCGGCAGATAACTGTAGATCAGCGCGACGGTGAACAGGGCGACCATGATCAGCGCCATTCGCTGGTCAGGGTTCGCCATGTCGACGAGGAACTCCGACCACTTCCGCTTCAACTGCGGGAGAAAATCCTCCTCCGAGGAAACGACGGCACGCGACGGGGCAACGGCCGAAGATTCCGGGGGCGTTCCCCCGACTGCTGGAGGCATCGCGGCAGCGACGGCGTCTGCTTCACCCAGCGGAACCGCCGCAGTCTCCTGAGCCGACGGTGCTTCGGCGACGGAGTTGTCTCCGCTCTCACGCGGAGCGTTGGCCGTCGGAGGCTTTGCCTTACCTGTGGCGGGGCCAAGGGGGGATTTCGAGTTGAGTCCGACGATGAGTGGATTCATGCATCACCCGCTGGGTCGTTGCACCTGACGCTCGATCGGAAAGTATACACGATGGTGAACGGTTTTCGAACGCGCAGGCGTCTTCCGCGGGGGGGACGAATACCGGCAAAAACAGACTCTTCCCGGCTTTTCAACCCTTTGTCGACAGCCACAGCCAACGCCAGGCCATCAACAGCACCGCCGTGGACACGAGCAAATCCCCGCAGCGCAGGTCACGGCGGCTGAGTTGCCGGAAAAGAGTCCCGGTCAACCGGACGAGGCACCTTCGCGGAGCGAAGCTGTCAGGGTCGGTCGCCGCCGGCTGAGGACCTGGGTCAAAAACAGAAACCTCGTCGGATTCTGACAACGACGGGGAGTCTGCCGGAAATGCCGCGCCCGTCGTCTGGGTCGTTTCCGCCCCATCGACCGGCCCGGCCGTCCACCCGGCCCCGTCGAGCGTGTGAGGCGGAGGAGCAGGGGGAATCAGCGCGGCCACCTGCGATCGCAGCCATCCCACCACCGGCCGGACCAGCGCGATCGCCACGGTCGCCTGCCACCCGAGTGTGGCACCGACGAGGATCATTCCCTGCCTGAATGCTCCTCCGAGGGGAGCGCCGACAACCGCCCCGCAAAGCGCCCCACAGACGGCGATCACCATCCCTCGCGCAGGCCCCTGCCCCATCCATGCCGGTCCCTCGAAGCCGATGCCGACAGGGAGCAGTGCCGACCAGACGAGGCTGGCCACCACCGTGACCCCGAGGGCCACGCGCTGCCAGCGCTGTGGGATGGCTTGTCCGTCCGCCTCCAAAGCGGCTCCCAAGAGCAGATTGAAAAGCAACCATCCATGGAAGATGGCAACGGTGACGAGGAGCGGGTCGGGGCGAAGGAGGAGGTTGTCAGCGCCCGGCCGTACGGTTCCAAACCCCGTCCCCGGAAGCGTCCGACCTCCCGACAGCAGCTCGGCGGCGGCCACTCCGCCGATGAGGATCGCACCGGCGGCCTCGACGAGAGGATATCGGGCCGAGATCGGCACGCTGCAATCGCGACAGCGGCCTCCGAGCAAAAGCCAGCCGAGAACCGGAACATTGTCGTGCCACCGGATCGCCGATCCGCACGACGGACAGTGGGATCCGCCATGGACGACCGACTCGCCGCGTGGCAGACGGTGGACGACGACGTTGAGAAAACTCCCGAGATTGCCGCCGAGCCCGAGGAACAGTCCTCCCACCACGAGATCGGTCAGCAGAATGATCCACTCGTACATCAACACCCCGTCCATCAGGCGACCTCGAAGGTCTGACGCTCGAAGACTTCACCGCCGGATGAGCCGCGGAAGCGTCATGGCCAGCCGTGGCCGGCAACGACGAACCTGGTTCACCGACCGATGCGACGACCGACACCCGCCCCCCGTTTGTAGTCGGATCTCTCGGGCGCAGATCGGGCTAGGATGACTTTTCCCGCGGAGCGATAAGATTAGCGTTTCGTCGATTCCGATGGTTCGAGCACGCACCACCGCCATTCTGGCCAGGATACCGTCGATGCCAGTTCTTCCGGCACGCCCCCCGGCCGATACGGCTCCGGAGCCTGCCTGCCCTCCGGAACGGGCCCCGAGGGGCGGGCGGGCACGTCGCGCCCTCTCGATGGCCATCCGGATCTTCGGCACCATCGCGCTCATGGCGCTGACCCTCCGGCATGTCGATTGGCCGAACCTCCTCGCGCTGCTCGGCACCGTCGACTGGCGCTGGTGGTGGGCCGGGCTGGCCCTCTGCGTGATCGTCCAACTCCTCGCAAGTGCGCGTTGGGCCGCGTTGGCCAGGCCGATCGGGTTCCGCTATCCGCTGTCGGTGTTCATCCGCCGATTCTTCGAAGGCCAGTTCTTCAGTCTCTGCCTGCCGACATCGATCGGGGGCGACGTGGTCAAGGCCTATCGCCTCGCCGGCACGACGCGGGGACGGGTCCTGGCAGGCTGCACCGTGCTCGCCGACCGGCTCTCCGGACTTACGGCTCTCGGGGTGATCGCCGTCACGGCATTGATCGGCAACCAGAGGTCGCTGTCCATGGTCCCGACGCTGATGGTCGGGGCGGCGATCCTGGCGGCGGTCCTTCTCGCGGCCCGCCTGGTCGTCGGCCATCTCGATTCGATTGCCAAGCTTCTCCCCGCACGCGTCGGCCTCCGCGGGATCGTGGCGAGCCTTCTCCCCTACCAACAGCGGCCTCGATTGATCACGTCGGCGATCGTCTGGAGCCTGCTGGTCCAGATGGGGGGAGCGCTGGTCGTCGACGCAGCCGGAAAATCGATCGGGACAGACCTCCCCATGTCGTTCTGGTTCGCCGCGGTGCCGCTGGTGGCATTGGCGATGGTCCTGCCGATCAGCATCGGCGGCGTCGGCGTCCGCGAGGGGGGGCTGGCCGTGCTCCTCGCCCCGTACGGTGTTCCCTCGGAGAAGGCCGTGGCGATCGGACTGTTGTGGTTCCTGATGTCGATCGTGTGCGGCCTCATCGGCGGAATGATGTTCCTCGCCGACCGCCATCCGATCCCCTCCGCGGACGCCCCCGGCGAGGGGAACGCCGCCCCCGCCAGGCCCTCACCCTGATCCGCCGCCGAGGGCCCCTCCCGAGCGATGCCTGCGGGCATCGACGAGCAGCAGACCGGCGACGGTCTTGGCATCGTCGATCGCGCCGTCGAGGCACATCTCGATCGCCTCATCCCAGCGGACGACTCGGACGCTGATCTGCTCTCCCGGCTCGAGAGCCTGCTTCCCGGCTTCGAGGTCCTCGGCCATGAACAGGTGTATGCGTTCCCGGAGGATTCCCGGCGACATCCAGAATCCCCCTGCTGCGGTGAGCCGACCCGATCGGTAACCGGTCTCCTCGGCAAGTTCCCGGGCGGCGGCATCCACGAGCGACTCCACCCGATCGAGCGTGCCTGCAGGCAACTCGAGGAGTGTTCGACCGACCGCCACCCGGACCACCTCGACGAGGCAGACCTCGACCGGCGAGAGCAGCGGCACGACGACGACGCTCCCCGGATGCTCGATCACGTCGCGGATGCGTGGCGGGCCCCCGGGCACCCGTTCGCCGCGCCGCACGACCCGGAATCGTGTCGCCTCGAGAAGGACCTCGTCGGGAGGGACGTCATCGGGTCGATCGACAGACTTCCCGGCCGCTCCCTGCTGCTCGCCATCCTTCACGTCGCACCTCCTTGCACCTCGTGCCGCCCGGGCAACTCGACCCACCGTGCTCCCATTCCATCGACTTCCAGACCGACCCCTTCGGCGAGGGCCGCCGTCCGCATCAGGCCGACGCCCAACCAACCGTCGAATCGGGGCGACGGGCCGGCCGAGGTGATCGTGCCGACCTGTTCCCCTCCGGGCCTCTGCGTCACCGTCGCCGGGAGATCCATCATCTCCGCCGCCGTGACGATCCCCACGAAACGCCGGTTCACATGCCCGAGTGCGTCGATCCGGGCGACCGTCTCCTGACCGAGATAACATCCCTTCGTGAACGAGATGGCGCGGGTGTCCCGGCCAAACTCCTGGGGGAGCGAGCGAGCCGGGATGTCGCGCGGGGAGGGACGCCCTTCCTCGCGACGCACTGCATCGACGGCGGCGGCAGACGCCTCGACGATCCCCGTGCGTTGCAGGCGATCGACGAGCCGCTCCCGATCCTCACGGCCCGAGACCAAGAGAAACGAGCCCGCACCCAACCAGTCTCCCCTGACGACCAGCACGGGGATTTCTCCCCACCGCCCCGGGAGGATCCCCGCGGCGGCGTCGGCGATCCGATCGATCGCGTGCCCCGGCACGGTGGCAGCCACGGCCCCAGGCATCTCGTTCTCCAGCCATGCGCCGGCCGCCGGGCCGCCGAGGGAGAACGCAGCGAACGCATCGGTCCGGTCGGCGATCTCGAGTCGCTCGCGGATGTGATACCGTTCAAGGTGCGCCGCCAGGGACCACGCGCCGTCCTCGCCGTCGTTCCCCACGCTCGGGAGCGGGTCAGCGTCGATCCACACCCCGTCGGCACCGCGGAGGACCGTGGCCCAGAGGAGGACCTGCCCGCGGGCATCAGGAAAGAACGCCTCGCTGACGCAACCCGGTGCTAGCGTTGCCAGCGGAGCGGTGCAAAAGCCGTCGACGAACCGCACCGCATCCTCTCCGAAGACGAGCACGGTGCGACGCCGCCCGGCATCCGCCCAGGCGACGGCGTCTCGCAGGGCTCGGTAGCCATCGGGCTCGGGACTCCTGAAATCCATGGGATGCTCCGGTGGGGTGCCTGGGTTCGGACCTCGGGCCTCGGCGGCGGGCCGGTCGCCGGCGTCCTGCGGACAGGCCGGCTCTGAAAAACTTCGGCACGGCGCGAACGCCCGACGACCGTCCGTCGTATTGGTTCCTGTCATGTCCCCCACAGGGCGTGGCGGACGACGGCGGGCCGGTGACACCGGCTTGCCGTCTCCGGTAGAGTTATCCAGTCGGATCCCCCTGGCAAGGCAGGATCCGGTTCTGGCGAGCGGCGTCAACGCCGGCCCTTGTTTCTTCAGGCTCGCTGTACCCCGATCGATCGTCCGCGCTCCCGGTGCGCCTCTGCGCATCGGGCCGGGGCCAAGGAGGATTCCACGATGGCGACTGTCCACTACGAAACCAGCTTCAAGGACCGTTTCGACGACTCCGACGAGGGGATGCGACACCCGTTCGCCGTGGCCGACAGCGGCGTCTCGGATGTGGTTCGGGCCGAGGCGGACTTCCGCGCGGAGGGCACGCCTTCGCTGGCCAAGTCCCGGCCGCACGTGAGGCAACAGAAGCGGTTCCACCGCCTCGCCGACGTCCGCCAGCAGCAGGGGGTGACGCTGCGGAACGTCGCTCGTCGCCTCGGCGTCGAGATCTCGGTGGTCCGCCGTCAAGAGCAGGAAGACTGCGACCTGCGAATCTCCGATCTGCTCGGTTGGCAGGAGGTTCTCGAGGTGCCGATCGCCGAACTCCTCGTCGAAGCCGACAGCCAACTCTCCGGCCCTGTCCTCGAGCGATCCCGGATGGTGAAACTGATGAAGACCGCCGCCGCGATCCGCGAACAGACCGATGGCACCGCCACGCACCGGCTGGCCAACATGCTGATCGGCCAGATCCTCGAGATCATGCCCGAACTGCAGGACGTCAGCCCGTGGCATCACGCCGCACAGCGCCGCTCCCTCGAGGATGTCGGGCGGGCCGGCCGGAACGTGGTCTCCGATGAGGTGTTCCGGAATCCGTCGTGACGCACGCCGCGGACCGACCTGACCAACCCTTCGACCGATCCGCGTCGACCGGCGCTGCAGTTCCGCTCGGCAGGTCCTTCGGCGTCGGTCGAGCGGAACGTCTTGTGAGGGGCGGGAGCGGTGCCTACGATGGCATCGCGAGAGGCGTGGGCCCGCGGTCGGCGTTGAGGCCGGGCTGGATCCGCCCCCGTTCACTCCCGGAATCCGGAGGGTCTGCGTCGTGTTTTCTCTTCTCGGTGTCGTGGGAATCGCGTTGATTTTGTTCGTCGTCGTGGTCGCCACGGCCGGCGTCGTGTTCGGCAAGTGACATCCGCCGGGTGAACGGCGTCAACGTCCTCGGCCGGGGCCATCTTTCGCGGCGTTCCTCGCCGCGCTCGCCCCGACGATCATCATTCCCAAGAATCCCCCGAGCGTGCCGCCGAGGACCACCCAGGCGGTGATCGCCAAGGGGAGGTAGTCGCGAAGCCAGACTCGGATCGGTGGTTCGGCGCTCTTGGGGACTTTGCGTTGAACCGGCCCGACCGGTCCCTCCGCGCCGGACTCGGCACGCATCGCCCGGCGGAAGTCTTCCCAGTCCTCCTGGACAGCCGGAGCTTCCAAACGTGCCAGCCAGGCCTCCCGGTTCACGACCAGGAACAGCGGCGGCACGATCATCAACGTCCCCCATCCCAGCAGGAATGCGGCCACGACCCACCGACGACCGACGGAGCGATCGGGCATCGAGATGTCACCGGCGGCAGACGAGGCCGGGAGATCGTCTGTGGGGGGCATGAGAAAGTCCTTCGACGACGCGTCGGCTGAGGAGGCGGGGCTCGTCGTGGGAAGCGGAGCCCACCCGACCGAGCGTTTTCTCGCCGGCCTCGGCTGCTGACCGGGGCCATCGATGCCTCGTCCTGCGGACATCCACCGCCACCTGAAGATCATACCCCGGCGCCTCGCCGGCTCCGGAAGCAGTCGACCGACCGCTCCCGCAACCGCTCTGGCGTGGCTGCGGGGGCATTGCTACCTTCCCCGCCGATCCGATGTTTTCCAGGCTCTCCCGACTCCGCCAAGGAACCGTTCGCGTGAAACCGGTCACCTTCCCGAAAGCCCCTGCGTGGCTTTTGGCCGTCGTCGTCATTCTCGCTGCGGTGGCACCCGAGGCGCGAGGACAATCCGGATGGCTGCCGGCGTCCTGGTTCAGCCAGGGCGAGGTCGACACCAAGGCGATGTATCCGCTCGCCGAGCGGGACGGCCCTTGGCTCGTGCTGGCTACAACGTTTCGGGGCGAAGGTGCGCGGGACGACGCCCGTCGACTCGTCCAGGAACTGCGCCGCACCAAGATCAAGGCCTACACGCACGAGAAGTCATTCGATTACACCGGCAGCCAACCCGGTCTGGGCCTCAACCCGGACGGCACTCCCAAGAAGATGCGCTACGCCAATGCCGAGCAGGTCGTCGAGGTCGCCGTGCTCGTCGGGGACTTCGCGTCCTTCGACGATCCCCGCGGCCAAAAGATGCTCGCGAAGGTCAAGTCGCTGCGCCCCGAGGCTCTCGCCGGCAACAGCGGCAAAAGCCAGTCGTTCTCCGATTTTCGCAAGATGATCGGCCTCGAGCGGACCGCGGGAAAGGGACCGATGCATCTGGCGTTCGTGATCCCCAACCCGCTCCTCCCCGAGGATTACTTCTCGCGGCAGCAGGTCGACCGCTTCGTCCTCGACATGAACGCCGACGTCACCCACTCGCTGCTCGACTGCCCCGGCCTCTACTCCGTGCGGGTGGCGACGTTCACCGGTTCGGGGACGTTCGACCAAAAGGCGATCGCCGCCGGTGAGGACGATGTGGAACTCGAGGGCCGACTGGTGGAAGCAGCGGAAAAAGCCCACCGCCTGACAGCGTCGCTCCGCAAGGCCGGCTGGGAAGCCTGGGAATACCACGACCGCGAGTCGAGCATCGTCTGCATCGGCAGCCTCGACTCGAAGACCGTCCCCGGGCCGCAGGGCACGCCCACCATTCACCCCGAGATCGTGCGCATCGTCCGTGAACTCGGCCCCGATCCGACGCGGCTGGCCACCGGCGTGGTGCTGCCGCGCACGGTGGACGGAATCATGCTCGACGTCCAACCCGCACCGATTCATGTTCCCCAGGCGCCGGAAGGCTGGCACTGAACGCCCGAGGAGCGCTCCATGCAGGAGGAACTCGTCCTCGGAACGACCAACGCCGGGAAGGTCCGCGAACTCGCCGCACTGCTCGAGCCCCATGGGATCCGGGTGGTGTCGCTGCGGGATTGCCCCGGAGCGGTGTCGGTCGACGAGACGGGGGCGTCGTTCGCCGAGAACGCCGCGCTCAAGGCCTGCCAACAGGCCGTCGCGCTCTCCCGCTGGGTGCTCGCCGAGGACAGCGGTCTGTGCGTGGATGCCCTCGACGGGGCGCCGGGCATCCACTCTGCCCGCTTCTCGGGGGGAGGCGACGACGCAGCCAACAGTGATCTCCTCGTCCGGCGGCTCGCCGGTGTGCCGACCTCGGCGCGGGGGGCGCACTACGCCTGCCATGCCACCCTCGCCGACCCTGGGGGCGCCGTCGTCGCCGTCGCCTCCGGGATCTGCCGCGGACGGATCGCCACCGAGCCTGGCGGCAGCGGTGGATTCGGCTATGACCCGCTGTTTGTCGTTCCCGAATACCACCGCACCTTCGGAGAGATTGCCCCCGAGGTGAAGGGGTTGATCAGCCATCGGGCCCGGGCGATGCGGGCCATCCTCCCGGCAATCCTCCGATCGTTCGCCGGCTGACATCCATCCCCGCCGGCCGCCACTCGCGTGCGGTGCCAGCCCCCCCTCGATCCGAGGAACGCGGCTGGGACAACCGCCGGCGGACGACCTCGAGAACGTCGCCGGTGCCGTCCATCCGCCCGGCGACGGCGTCGAGCGCCGGACGGAAACGGTCGAGCCCGGCGATGAACGAACGGATCCGCTCGGCGGTCGTCTCCTCGAGGAGGCAGAAGTCACCGCACGTCATCGCGGCGAGGAAGTGCGCGTTCATCAGTTGCTCGGCATGCGCGCTTTCGGGGAGCACGAGCATCGGCTTGCCGAGATGGAGCGCCTCACCGATGAGCTGGTTGCCGGCGGCGGCGACCAACGCCCTGCATCCGACGAGATCCTCGACGAATCGACCGCCATCGATCGCGTGGAACGACAGGGGCCCGAACGGCTCCCGCTCGCCGAGACCGTAGACCCGCACCGGCAGCCCGCAATCGGCAAGCGCCGCCAGCGTGGCGAACGGCGTGTGACGACGCAGGTAGCTGACGACGTAACCCCGGTCGGTGGGAGCTGCCCCGAGCAGATCGCGCCGCAACAGCGGTCCGACCTGAACGACATGCTCCCACCCACGCCGCAGCGGCGGCCGGAAGAACGCCGACACCACCGTGTCGGAGGCCCCGACGCAGCACACCCATACCACATGCCCCATCAACCAGGCATGCCACTGCAGCGACACGGGGAGCACGCCGAGGTCGTAGGCGAGGAGAAAGTGCTGGTGGTCGACACTCATCAGGGGAATCCCCTCCCGGGCACACGCCCGCGGGAGAGCCGGCTCGAAGTCGGTGATTCCCAGATCGGGGCCGAACGCCTCGAGTTCGCCGAGAAGGCGGTCGGTAAGCGGACCGAGGACCCGCGCCTGGTAGTCGAGCCCGGCGCTGATCGATCGCATGACATCGAGGCGGCCGCCGGTGTACTGAAACACGAGGCCCGGGATCTCCCGCACCTCCACGCGTTCCGAACCCGACGGATACCGTTGAGCAAGGAAGGCCAGAGCGTCGGCGGAGGTGTACACGAGGATCTCGTGTTCGGCGACCAGTTGTTCGATGAGCGTGCAGATCCGTGTCGCGTGCCCGCGACCCTCCCCGCACAAACTGATCACGATCCTTGCCATGCCGTGACGCCCCGGATCAATCCGCCTGATGGCCGGCCAAGTCGACGCCTCCGGCCGTCGCACACCCTCCCCGATTGTGTGCCCAACCGCGGCCGGAGGCCAGTTGCCCGCTTCCCGAGCGGCACTTCTGGACGCGATCACGATCGCATACGATGGGTTCGCGGGACTGGACCGGGCGGAGGCCGGCGGCTCACCGCCCCCTGAACGCACGCTCCCCCGACGAGGACGCGATGAACACCCAAGCCCTTTCCAACTGCCGACGACGACGTGCCCTTCGTACCGGGCTGGTGGCGATCCTCGTCCTCTGCTGTGGGGCCCCCGCGTCGAGCCAGGAGGAGGCAACCGAACCCGTCGCCGAGATCATTGCCACCGTGGGAACCACCAGCCTCACGAGGGGCGACCTCGAAAGGGTCGTGCGGCGGCTGAGTGGCGGAAAGGCCGTCCCTGCCGACCAGCAGCAGCGGCTCCAAGGTCAGGCTCTCGCGGAGCTCGTCGAGCAGACGCTCATCCGTGCGGAGGTCGAGCGCCGGAATGTCGAGGTGACCGACGCGGAAATCGACAGCCGTGTCGCCCAACTTTCCGCCGAGTTTGCCGGCCGGAACTCGAGCCTCGAATCGTTTCTCTCCGCGTCAGGCATGGACCACGACGACCTCCGCGAGCAGGTGCGATTCGAGATCGCGACGCCGAAACTCATCGCGCCATTGATCACGGAGGATGTCATGAAGCAGGTCTTCGACATGCATCACTTCGATTTCGACGGCACCCGCATCCGCGCCAGCCACATCATCATCCGGCCCGAAGCGAGCGCCGGGCCCGATTCCATCAAAGGCATGCTCGCCCGCGCCGAGCGGATCCGTGCCGACATCCTCGCCGAAGAGATCACCTTCGCCGAGGCGGCCCAGCGCTTCTCGGCTGGCCCGAGCCGCCACCGCGGGGGCGACCTCGGTTTCTTCCCACGCCATGGACTGTTCTCGGAGGAATTCGCCTCGCAGGTGTTCCGACTCACCAAGGGAGAGGTGTCGAAGCCGTTCGTGACTCCGTACGGAGTCCACGTCGTCAAGGTCACCGATATCGACCCCGGTACGATCGAGGCGGAGACCTTCCGCCAGCCCCTCGAGCAACTCGCCTTCAAGAAGGTGCTCCAGCAGTTCTTGGCATTCCTCCGCCAGCGGACACCGATCGACATCAAGCCCGGGATCGTCGCGGCCGATCCCCGCCCCTGAACCGGCGTGCTTCCCAGCCGCGTCCGCCTCCCCCCCGAGCGTCATCCCGGGGATGCCTTGGGCCGCTGCGCGGCAGGACTCATTCCCGAGGCTGAACGCCGGTGCTTTCAGGATTGTCCCGCTGACGCCGGAGAGCTACGTTCCCCCCAATCCCCGAAACCCTTCGGTGAGGCCGGGAGACCGGAAAGCATCCTCCGTCAGCCCGCTGCCGGGGACCCTCGACGTTCGGACGCCGATCCCGTCATGAAGTTCCGTTCCGCCGTGCTGATCGCGTGCCTGATCATCGTGCCCATGCTGGCGATGGTCTCGCACAAAATCCCCACCGCGACGCGCGTGGCCGTCAGGCAACGGCTCTGCGACCCGGTGGTCGGCGGGCTCTTCGCACTGTTCGGCCTCGGCCACGCCCCCGCGACGGGCCAGCCCCCGGCAGGGGCAGATGCCGGAGAGCCACACGACGCGACACGATCCGCCATCGCCACCATCGAGCCAGCCGCGCCCGTCCCCGCCGTTCCGGCGGCCCGTTCCCTGGAGCACAGTCCGTCCCCCGTGCCGGCGATGGAGCCGTCGGTCACTCCGGCCCCGCAGGCGATCCTCGCGGCCGCCGAGAGCAGCCCTCCGATCGGGGGTACGGCCGGCAGGGAATCGCTCGAGGCCAGGCTCCGGGCCCTGGGGGCCACGAGCATCGACTGGACGCCGGCGCAAGGGGGCGATGGGCTCCACCGATGCAGCTGCCGGATTCCTGCCGAACCGACCGGGCAACTCCATCGCGTGTTTCAGTCCGCCGCGTCCGATCCGGTGGCCGCGCTCGACAATCTCGTCGGACAGGTCACCGCGTGGTCGATGCGCACCGGGGCGGTGCCGGGGAGCGGCGTCGCCGTCGACCCGTCGGCGCCCTTGCGTCGCTGACGGCGGATACGCCGGGGAGACCGCGTCGTGACAGGCCATCGACGTCGTTCGAATCGGCTGCCCGACCTGTTTCGGCTCCGCGCCGAGGCTGGACGGGGGCCGCGTTCCCTTCAGGCCCCGTGTCAGCAGCGTTCCCTGCCGATGCGGCCCCGATCCGAGCCGACAAGGCCCGCCGACACGGCTCCGGGCCCTCATCCCCGCTCTGAAGAACTGGCCCGCCTCGAGGCCGCCCTGTTCATCGCCCGGGAGCCGCTCTCCACCCGCAGGCTCGCCAAACTCGCCCGGCTCTCCGACGGCACCCGCGCCAGGGCTCTGCTGCGAGATTTGGCCGCGATCCAGGATGCCAGCGGGAGTGCGATCCGGGTCGAGCCGATCGCGGGCGGATTTCAACTCCTCACCCGTACCCCGTTCGGCCCTTGGGTTCGCCGGCTGCTCACGTCACCACCTGAAAACCGGCTGTCCGCCGCCGCCCTCGAGACCCTCGCGATCGTCGCCTACCGCCAACCCGTCACCAGGTCCGAAATCGAATCGATCCGCGGCGTGGGGAGCGAAGAGATGTTGCGACAACTCATGGAACGGGACCTGATCGCCGTCGGGGGACGGTCTGAGGAACTCGGTCGTCCCAACGTCTACCAGACGACGAACGGGTTTCTACGAGCGTTCGGACTGTCGCGGATCGAGGACCTCCCGGCCATCGGCCAGCTCCCCGTGACGGAGCCGACTCCCACCCCGGCCGTGGGCGGTCGAGACGGGGACGATCCCGGGGGAAACACCACCCCCTGATCAAGGCGGGCCAGAACCGTCTTTCCCTCCAAGATCCGCTTGCACTCGCTGGCGGCTGCGGCCAAACTTTCCCGTCCTCGGAAGCCGGAACGAGACGGCGATCGACCCGTTCGACGATTTTTTACCCAGTGGTTGGATGAATCCGCACGATCGGGTACAGAATTGTCCGAAGGAATCTGCCGATATCGGGACGACGCCCCGCCGCACTCCCTGTCGATACCGCTTCCCCGTCTACGAACGACCGGGACGGCTGGCAGGGAGGGTTGATTGTTTCTGAGGACGGTGGGATACCGATGATGGCACCAGCACCGACAACTCACCGTGGATCGTTATCGTCTGACCGTTCACCGTCCGTCGCAGGGTCGGCGAACAGACTCGAGGGAGGTTTTTCTGTGACCAGCGTTGCGAGCCCCAGGGGATCCCGAAGCGTGTTGAACTCCGACGTGTTCTGCTGGGACGAACTTCCCGACCTGCTCGCCGCCGAGGAGCTCTTCGAGGTTGCCGGCAGCCGGACCTCGTCGGCAGCGATCGTCGGCAAACAGGATGACGAAGACGACCTCGATGACGAGGACGACGACCTCGACGATGACGATGACGATGACGACGAAGAGGATGATGACGAGGACGATCTCGAGGACGACGACTGGGAAGAGGTCGAAGACGAGGACGACGACGAAGAGGATGATGAGGAGGAGGACGAAGAAGAGGACGAGGAGGAGGACGACGACGAAGAGTGGGAAGATGACGACGAGGAGTGGGACGACGAGGACGAGGACGAGGACGAAGATGAAGATGAAGAGGAAGATGACGACGACTGAACGTCTCGTCGCCTGAGGTCCTCCCGATCCTGGCGGCTCCCGCCACTCCCGACACCGACATGCAACCGACCCCGGAGGCCCGCGAGCTTCCGGGGTCGGTTTCTTCGTCCCTGCGGGACGGATGGGGAGTCTGTCGAGCGTCGAGGGGGGCGCCGTCGGCGGCTCGTCCTCTGGCGATCAACGATACCGTCGCGGCCCGGGGGCCGGAGTGGCCGGAGCAGCCGGAACTCTGCCATCGGCCGGTGCATTCCCGCCCCCGACGACAGGCAGCTCGAGAACTCGGCCCGAGCGGTCGAGGGTGAGCGTCAGGGCATCGCCGGCAGCGGCCATCCGGTCAAGCATCTCCTTCTGGTTCCCGATCGGCACGCCATCGATGGCGATGATCCGATCGCCATGCTCTAGCCCGGCCCGGCCGAGCGGCGACTCAGGCACCACCCGGACGACCACCGGTGCGGCGGGGTCGCCGGGATCGGACCGCGTGCTCATGCCCCAGCGAACAGGCGGCGCCGACGGGTCCACCGGCAGCACCCGCTCGAGACCGTCACGCAGGGCGTTCTTTTCCTGCCGACTCGCTTCACGGAATCCCGGCAGGCTTCCCGGGCTGTCGCCCACGGCCTTCACGATCCCGAGGGCGAGCCTGGCCACCGCTTCGACGCCCTCGGTGTTGACCAGTTCCACGTCATCGCTGGGGCGGTGGTACTCGTCGTGGAGGCCCGTGTGGAGCATGACGGTGGGGATGCGTGACTCGATGAACGGGAAGTGATCGGAGTCGTCGACGATGTCCCAATCGAGAACGAGCTGCAATTGCGTCTCCCGATTCGCGTCGACCAGGAGCCTCCGCATCCCGGTCATGGTCCGGCCGCCGTAGATCTCGACGCGGCTGCCGCGGAGACGGCCGACCATGTCGAGGTTGACCATGAACACCGGCCGCATGGCGAGGAGCGGCTGCGGCCGGACACGGACGAAGTGCCAGGAGCCGAGCAGCCCCTTTTCCTCTCCATCCCAGAAGGCGAACAGCACCGGTCGCCGCAGCCCCTCAGGCAGGGTCTGGAGAACCTCGGCGATCTCGAGGACCGCCGCCACCCCCGACGCGTTGTCGTCGGCACCGTTGTGGATCAGTCCCGTAGGACCGTTGCTGTTGGCAGGCGTGCCGTAGCCGACATGGTCGTAGTGCGCTCCCACCACGAGGAGCTCCCGATCACAGGTCGGATCGCTCCCCGGCACGAGAGCGAGGATGTTCCGCATCGCCCCGAAGCGCTGATAGTAGGTTCCCTCGTCGCCGGCCGGTCGGAGACCGGCGGCACGGAGTTCCTCGACGATGTACGCGCCCGCTGCCCGTCCCCCGCGGCTTCCCCCTTCCCGACCCTCGAGCGCGTCGTCGGCGAGCGCGGCCACGTGACGCCCCGCCCCCGCGGCATCGATGACGGCGGAAGTCACGTCGGCAGCCTCGATCGATGCGGCGGAAACGGCGGAGGCGGCCAGAAGCGCGAGCTCCCGGACGATCCTCCCCGAGCGACTCGTTGACTCCATCTCCGATCCCTCTCCGATGGCCACCGAACCGGTTTTTCGCGACACCCACCTTTATGGGGGGGTTCCGCAGCGGCGATCCGCAACCCACAATGGTCCCTCCAGTGGACTTCGCTCCCAGAGCGACGGCAAGGTGGATGGCTCGTCCGTCACCCGTTGGCCGGTCTCCATGGCACTCGCTGGTCGAGGAGAGGTGGCAGAGCGGTCGAATGCGCGTCTTTGCTAAAGACGTGTCCGGTCAAAAGCTGGACCGCGGGTTCGAATCCCGCCCTCTCCGTTTGGTGCAGAAGGTC
>Ga0208484_1000148_pt1 | contig 17946 bp, 9 predicted proteins | sample LakMenEpi09Aug11_FD_150682 | JGI IMG/M metagenome (GOLD analysis project Ga0208484, IMG submission 150682) | Freshwater microbial communities from Lake Mendota, WI - 09AUG2011 deep hole epilimnion (SPAdes) | ecosystem: Environmental > Aquatic > Freshwater > Lentic | place: Lake Mendota, Madison... | reverse complement strand
TCGGTACTGCGGCCGGATCGGCCGCCGCGGGCGTCGCGTCCTCAGGGGCAGCCGGAGCCTCAGGAGCAGCCGGAGCCTCAGGAGCAGCTGGGGTCTCAGGAGCAGGCGGAGCCTCAGGTGCAGCCGCGGAGGGGGTGGCCGTTGCCGCAGGAGTCTCCGGCGGAGCGGTCGGCGCCGGGCGGGTTCTCGGCAGTCCAGAGGGGCCGCTCCCTCCGGCACCGAAAGGCAATCCTCCTCCGGCCGGAGCGGTGTCCGCAGCACCACTCCCCTTCGGCTGCACGATGGCACCGCGATCGAGGTGGATTTTTGCGTACTCCTTGGCCGGCACGATGTAGTACCAGTCGGCGAAGCGGGCGTTGAGATCGCGGACGCGCCGCTGAGCTGCCTTGACCTTCGTGTCGTAATCGTCCTGGCGTCGCCGGTTCTCACGCTCCACCGCGCGACGGGCCTCGAGCGCCGCCTGGGCCTTCGCCTCGGCCTCGTCCGCCGCCTTGAGTTGGTCGGCGGCGTCCCCCTCGCCGGCCGGCTTGGCGGCTTCGTCGGCAGCATCCCCGTCCACTGCCGGTGCGTCGCCGGGAACGGCCTCGAGCACCGGCTTCTCGAGAAGGTTCTCGTTGAATCTCGCCATGACCAGGAGGTAGCGGCCCGTCGACTCGTCGGCGGGCACGTCACCCCCGGTTCCGTTGCCGAGCGACGTCCCCGCACCGAATCGGAGGACGTACTCGACGCCGTCCTTCATGCCGATGATCGTCTCGCCGTCGGTGGAGAGGATGTCGCCCGACTTGAGCGGCAGGAAACCACGCTGCTGCATCGAGCGGACCGCCTCCTCGTCGGCGGTGAACTTCTCCTCCGCCTTGAGCTCCGCCGACAGCCCGGCAGGCTTCCGCACCACATCGACGATCTTCAGGTCGCCAAGCGCGTTGCGCAGGTCGTTGAGGCGGGCCGTGGCGAGCTCCTCCCCCTCCGCGAGCGTCTCGACCTTGGCTTCGGCGCCGCCGCCGAAAGCCTCGAGCCTTGCCAGCGTCCACTGCTGGTCCTTGTCGTCGTAGGCGACCTCGATCCGATCCTTGCGATTCTGCTCCACCCGGATCCTCCCCCCGGACTCCACCGCGCCGAGCGAGTAATCATCGAGCACGGCGCGGCGCACATCCCACGGGGAGAGTTTGAGGAGATCCTTTTCGATCCAGTCATCGAAACGGGTCGTGAACTTCGACGTGTCGATCTCGACGCGGTAGACAGGATCCTGCCCGGCCTTGCGGACGAACCGGAGTTTCTTCCCCCCCTCGGCCGAGCCGCCCGACCGTTTGTCCTCCTTGCCGACGACGAGCCGCGCGAGCTTGTTGCCGCCAGCATCACGGATCTCGATCATCTCGCCGACGCCCGTCATTCCCGGCTTGATTTTGTCCGGGTCGGGCTCGATGACGCCGTACGTCTCGTGATCGGCGGCGGTGGTCGTGACGACGTCGAGCGACTCGAGGTCGACCAGCTCCGTTGCCGCGGCGGCGAGGTGGTCCTTGGCGTCGGCCGGATAGTTCTGGTGGGACGGCAGCACCCACACGCCCCCCGTCTGCACCACTTTGAACGGCTGCAGCGTCGCCAGTTCCTCGTCGTACTTCACCACCTCGAGGCTCGCCGCCTTCTGGACGTCGGTGAGCTCCGGGAAGAGGATCCGCTCGGCTTCGGGCTTGACCTCGCGGCTCTGGTAGCGGGGCTGCACGAGCCAGCCGAGCAGGAGCATGCCGGTACCGCCGAGCAGGAACAGGCACGTCCGCTTCCAGACGCCGTTCGACCGTCCACCCGACTCCTCCTCTTCCATGTCGCGGCGCATCCGCGGCGTGCGCTCCCCGGAGGGAAGCGAAGGGGGCGAGACGCCTGCATCGTGCCCGTTCCGGACCTTGTGGTCTTCTGCCATGATCGTGTCTCCGGTGAACTGTCCCGTCTCGGTTCCCTCGGGCGCGCTCGCGCCGGTCAAGTGCGGGCGGAGGCCCGCTGTCGCTCACCGCAACCGGGTCTTCGCCACGCCCTCACGCTCCTGCGCACGACGCCTGAAATAGACGAAGAATGCCACCACGAGCGGCGGAATCGGCGGAAGGAGGACTGCCAACCACTTCTGCCGGTCCTGCTCCTGGCGAACCTTCGCGCCGAGCTGGCGCTCGACCTTCTCCATCTCGATGTCGCGTTTCCGCGTGAGCTGTTCGGTCTTCGTCTCCAGACGCCGCTGCTCGAGCGCCCGCTTCGCCGCAAGTTGCTGCATCATCTGCATCGTGGCCTGCGGATCGGCGTCACCGGTCGACTCGAGTTCCTTGATCTTCCGCTCGAACTCGCCGACCTCCTTTTCCAACTGACCATTGGCTTCACGCTCGGCGAGGTCGCACTCCTCGATGAATTTCTGCCGTTCGGCGTCGGCCTGCGCCCGCGCCTCGGCAACCGTCACCTCGATCCGTTCGAGCGTGCGGTGCTTCGGCTTCCGCTTGCGGATTTCGAGGAATCGCTCGTCACCGGCGAGCGAGTCGAGAATGTTGAGGGCGAACGTGACGTTGTCGAAGTCGAGACCGAAGACCTCGTCGGGGCGGTTGCGGAGGCCGAAGATCCGACCGTCGAGAAGGTCGATGTCGGCGACGATGACCGCCTTCACCGTGGCCCCGTCCGTGCCGGCGGGGGGCCGGCGCTCGATGGCCGCGGCCAGCACCATCGCCTGCTTCCCCTGCTTCTCGAAAACCTGCAATTGGGCCATGTCGCCCCGGTTGCGCATCACTTGCTCGACCTCGATCGTTCCTGATCGCGTGCTCGTCTGGACCAGCGGCGTCCAATCGACGTCGGCAGTGTCGTCCTTCGAGAATGCCCCGGGGAAGGGAAACAGGACCTCCTGGAGACCGGCCGTCACGGAACTCGACTGGCTGAAGGAGTCGGCCTCTTCGCCGCCGATGCCGAGGTCGTTGTCGATGAAAACGAACTCGTTGGGCATCTGGAGCTTCGGGTGGGGGTTGTAGTCCTGCCAGATGACCAGCGAGTTGACACCCACCTGCCCCATCGCCGGCCGCCCCTCGCGAGCCGCGGGCTTCACCCCGAGCACGTTCCAGAGATCGGCGACCTGCCCCTTGGGCTGGCCCTGCGGCTGAAACATCGCCATCGGCCCGCCGGGGCCGCGCCGCGGCTGATCGGTCCCAGGCACGCCGGTCATCAATACCGGCAGCGGATCCTCGAAGATCGCCACCGGCTGACCGCCCCTCACCGCGGCCACGAGGTGCGCCATCTGCTCGGGTCCGAGCGTGGAGGGCTGCACGGCCAGGAGGACGTCGTAGGTCTCGGTGATCGGTGCGGTGGCATCGACCTGAACGACGTCGTACTGTTTCTCGAGCTCGTCGACGATCGCCTGCCGCTGCCGCTGCTGGCCGGTCATCATGTCGAAACCACCGAACAGATCGGCGTCTGTCGTGAGGACTCCGAGCCGCTTGCGCCCCTCGTTGCCGACGGTGCAGATCGAGCGGATGAGCTCGTATTCGACCGGCGTCCCCTTGTCGAAGAAGGGCACGACCACCTTCTCGAGGCCGCTTGTGAACGCGCACCCGAGGAAAATGTCCTCGTCGCGGTACGTCCCCCGCACCCGCGACATCACCTTCACCGGTTCGATGCCGAACTGTTGGCGGGCAAGCGCGGCCGCATCGGTCTTCGGCTCGGTCGACACCACCTGCACCTTCACCTTGCCGCGGCCGAGCCGCTCGAACTGGCGGAGCATGTTGAGGAGCGTCAGTCGGGTCTGCGTGTACTCCTCCGGAACGCTGGGGCTGACGTACGCGGTGATCTCCACGGGACGCGGAGGGTCGAACTTCCCGAGCAACGAGCGTGTGTCGGTCGACAGTGAGCTGATCTGCTCCTCGGAGAGATCCTGACGGACATCCATCGCCCGGCAGACGAGGACCGACCCCAGCGCGACCGCCGAGAGCCCCAAGGCACGCAGTGCGAAATGGACGCCGAGCCGGGCCCCGTCGCGACGTCCCGTCCAGTGCCGCCGGCCGATGAGCACCATCGCGATGTAGAGCGAAACTGCCACGATCCCGAGGAAGAACATGATCGACGACAGGCTGACGATCCCTCGACCGAAGTCGGAGAAGTTCTCCGCCAGACTCCATGCCTTGACGCGATCCGCCGCCTTCGGATCCATCACCGTCACGGCCTGATCGGCCACCGCCAACGGCGCGTTGAGGAGCAGGCCGAGGATGAAGGCGACGGTGAGGTTGCTCGTCAGGAAGCTCGCCACCATGCCGATCGCGAGCATCGACAGCCCCACGAACCAGTACCCGAGATAGTTGGAGAGGAACAGCCCCCCGTCGGGAGTGCCCCAGCGAAGGAGGATGATGAGGTTGCAGATGCAGGAAAAGAGGAGCGCGACGGTGTAGATCCCGACCGTGGCCAGGTATTTCCCGAACACCACCTCCCAGTCGCTCGCCGGAATGGTGAGGAGGAGTTCGTCGGTGCCCTGCCTGCGCTCGTCGGCCCACACGCTCATCGTGATCGCGGGGATGAAGACGAGGAGGATGTAGGGGAGATAGCGGTTGAGCTGATCGAGATTCGCGAGATTGGAGTTGAAGAACTCCGGCGGCCAGAATGCCGCGAGCGAGCCGAGCAGCACGAACACGCAGATGAAGACGTATCCGGTCGGACTGGAAAAGTAAGCGACGAAGTTCCGCTTGAACACCGCGTCGAGCACGTGCCAGTTCATGATGCTTCCCCGGACGGTCAGTTGAACAAATCGGTGGTTGTCGTATCGATCGCCATGGTCGCCCCGCGAGAACCGCCCCTGCGGCGGCGATCCGCCACCGGCCGTGACGGGCAGGGCACTGGGCCCGGCATCATGCCGAGCGGGTCATCTCGTAGAAGCGTTCGTCGAGCCCACGGCCGTCCCGGACCAAATCCCCCGGCGTCCCGTCGAACCGCTTCCGACCCTCGGCGATGAGAATCACGCGGTCGGCCAGGGCGTCGACCTCCTGGAGAATGTGCGTGGAGAGGAGGATGGTCTTCTTCTCGCCGAGCCGGCGGATCGTCTCCCGGACCTCACGGATCTGATTCGGATCGAGGCCGCTGGTCGGCTCGTCGAGGATCAGCACGTCGGGCTCGTGAAGCAGCACTTGGGCCATGCCGACACGCTGCCGGTAGCCCTTGGAGAGCTTCGAGATCGCCTTGCCGATGACGCTGCCGAGTTGGCACTGCTTCACGACCGCGTCGATCCGCTCCTCCTTCTGCCGCTTCGTCATCCCCCGGGCATCGGCGAAGAACTCAAGCAGCGTCCGCGGGGTCATGTCGGGATAGAGAGGCCCGTTCTCGGGCAGGTAGCCGAGCCGTTTGGCACCCGCGAGACGGTCGGTCGACATGTCGTGACCGGCGATCCGCGCCGTCCCGGCCGAGGGGGCCAGGTAGCCGGTGAGAATCTTCATCGTGGTGCTCTTTCCCGCACCGTTGGGCCCGAGGAACGCCACGACCTCGCCGCGGGGAACGCGGAACGAGACATCCTCGATGGCGATGAACGGACCGTAATATTTACAGAGGCCGTCGGCCTCGATCATGGCTTCTCCGCCAGGACTGTTCGCTTCAGGCATGGCTGATGGGCTGTTTCTCGTGATGGGGGGAAAGTGAATTCGCTCATTGTTAGGTGGGAGGCCCCGACGGGGCAATCCCCCGGCCCGAGTGGAGTCTGCGGAGGCCCCCGGAAGGCTCGGCCTGCGGCCGGGGCCCGCTTCAGGAGGGGACGGCAGCCCCACCCGGGAGAGGCTCCCGCCAGGGCCGGGCGGTCCCTCGGCGCCAGGCGACGTGGCACAACCACTCATCGAGCGTTCCGGGATGGTCACGGCGGACATGAACGCCACGGGTCTCCTCACGCTCGATCGCGGCCCGGATCATCAGGCGGGAAATCTCGAGCATGTTTTGGAGTTGCCAGCCTTCCGGGTCGGCGAACTGACGCGGCAAGACGTAACGGCACCAGCCCTCGACGGTCTCGAGGGCTTCGGCGAGCGAGTCGCCGGTCCGCTCGACGCCCACGTGGCGCCACATCAAGCTGCGGAGCGAATTGCGGATGTCGGCCAGATCGAGCGCGCCACGTGTGTCAGGCACGCGCGGATTGGCGAGCGGGGGAACGCGATATTCGTCGAGTGGGTCGGCGAGGATCTCGGCGCTCGCGGCATCCCCCACCCGCGCGCCGTAGACGAGCCCCTCGAGGAGGCTGTTGCTCGCCAGCCGATTGGCGCCGTGGAGTCCACTCGAGGTCACCTCACCGGCGGCGAACAGTCCGGGCACGGTGGTCCGGCCACTCCGATCGACCGCCGCCCCGCCCACCATGTAATGCGCCCCCGGGCGCACCGGAATACGATCGCGTGCCAGGTCGAGGCCGAATTTGCCGCAGATCTGCGCCATGCCGGGGAACCGTGCATGGACCTGGGCGGGATCGAGGTGGGAAAGGTCGAGGTAGACGTTGGAATGGTGGGTGCGGGCCATGACGACGGTGATCGCCCGTGACACGACGTCGCGTGGGGCGAGTTCCGCCCGGGCGTCGAAGTCGGGCATGAACCGGTGGCCGTCGCGATCGACGAGCCACGCCCCCGCGCCCCGCACCGCTTCCGTGATCAGGCTCCGCGACCCGCCGGCGATGTACAGGACCGTCGGATGGAACTGCATGAACTCCATGTCGCGAAGCTCGCACCCCGCCCGCCACGCCAGCGCCATCCCGTCACCGACAGCCCCTTCCGGATTGGTCGACTCACGATAGAGCTGGCCGGCTCCGCCCGTGGCGAGGATCGTCCGCCGAGCCCAGACGAGCGTCTTGCCATGGGAGGCATTCCATACGAGCGCCCCGCGACAAGCCCCTTCGTGTGTGAGCAGATCGATGGAGAACGTGCCTGGCCACAGGGCGACATGCTCGAGCCCCCGGACCCTCTCGATGATCGCCCGCATCACCTCCCGGCCGGTGGCGTCGCCGAGCGCGTGAACGATGCGGTGGTGGCTGTGGCCTCCTTCGCGTCCCAATTCGAGCGCGCCGTCCCGCTCGTCGAACTTCGTCCCCCAGGCGATCAACTCGGCGATCCTCAACGGAGCCTCACGGACCACCGAGTCGACCACCGAATCGTGGCACAGCCCGCCCCCGGCCACGAGCGTGTCGGCGACGTGGTTGTCGAAGCGATCCTCGGGGTCGACCACCCCGGCGATTCCTCCTTGCGCCCACTGGCTCGAGGACGTCAGCAGATCGTCCTTGGTGACCACCGTGACCGACAGGCGGGGATCGACCGCCAACGCGGCTCGAAGCCCGGCCACGCCGCCACCGAGGATGAGCACGTCGGTGAAACAGTGCGGCACACGCTTCGGACCGAAGGCCACGAGGTATCTCGGGCCATCGAACGCCTTGGTCATTCTCCGGTCGTCCCCTGGGTGTAGGCCTTGAACTGCTCGCGGTACTCGCTCGGCGGGCGGGAGCGCCGCCCTTCGGCTTGCCCCCCCTTGATATCGGCGGGAACGTCCCGCTTGCTGCGGACACCGTCGGGCCGCAGCCCGAGGCTTCTCAGAGCGCGGTCGAACTCCCCACGTTTGACAGGATCGTTGCTCTTCTCGAGCGCCCGCATCGCCTCCCAACGCTGCAGAAATGCCTTCGCCTGATCTCTCGTCCAGCCGAGTTCGTCGAGGAGATCGGTTCGCCCCTTCTCGAGATCGTCCTTCAACTCCCGGACGGCAAGATCAGCGGCGTTGCGGGCGTGCGCGGTGTCTTGATCACCCCATTCGGCTTCTGTCTTGGGGGCCTCGCCGTCAGGACGCTGGTCCTTGTCGGGGGGAGGTCCATCACCGTTCGACCAGCCTCCGCTGCCAGTGGGGCTCGCCGACGATCCGGGTTGTCCATCGGCTTGTTGCTGCGGATCTGCCCCGCCGCCCCCTTCCTCATCGCCTTCCTCCGCACCGCCGGCCTTGGCATTTCCTGTCGGTGACTTGGGCGGCTGAGACTGTTCGCCACCGGGCTTGGCCTTGCCGCCAGGCTTCTCTCCCCCCTCACCCTGTTCTCCCTCACCACCACTTCCTTGTCCCTCACCCTTCTGGCCTTCACCCTTCTGGCCTTCACCCTGCTGGCCTTCACCCTGCTGGCCTTCACCCTGCTGGCCTTCACCCTTCTGGCCTTCACCCTGCTGGCCTTCACCCTTCTGGCCTTCACCCTTCTGGCCTTCACCCTTCTGGCCTTCACCCTTCTGGCCTTCACCCTTCTGGCCCTCACCCTTCTGGCCCTCACCCTTCTGGCCCTCACCCTGCTTCGAATCACGACGTCGGCGCTCGAGGATCCGATCCATCGCCTCGCCGTCATTCGTACCGTCGGCCGCGACGGCATCGTTTTGACGCTTCTTGCCCGCGCCACCGGAAGACGACGGCTTCGCGCCGGGCTGGGGCTTCTCTCCTCCCTCGCGTTGCTGTCCTTCCCCTTGCCCCTCGTCCTCGCCGGCCTGAGCGCGTTCCTTCCCCTCGCTCCCCTTCTGCTGCGAGCCAGGCTTCTGTCCGCTCCCCTGCTGGTCGCCGGAGTCTCCGCCGTCGGCTCCCTGCTGCGGGCTGCCGTTCTTCCCCGGCTTGGAGCCCTTGGGGCTCTGGTCGTTGCCGGGGCGCTGTTGCTTGCCATCCCCCTGTTGCTCGTCACCACCGCCTGACGCCCCCGGTTGTCCCTGCTCTCCCGGTGGAGGAGGGTTCGATCCATCGTCGTTGCGCTGCCGGTCGGATCGCTTCCGATCAGCCGGGGCGCCACGCTGCTGAGGGTCTTGGTTTTGCTGGTCTTGGTCTTGCTGGTCTTGGTCTTGCCGGTCTTGGTCTTGCCGGTCTTGGCCTCCGGACGCGCCATCGTCGCGACCGCCGTCGTCGGGGCGAGGTTGGCCAGCCCCCTCCTCCGCACCGTCGCCGCCTTCGCGCTGACGATCCTGGTCCCGGCCCCCCTCCGGCTGCTCGTCTCCGTCCTGGCCGGCGTCGTCCCCTTCGTCGCCGCGATCAGACGCGTCGGAACGATCCTCGCCCGAGCGTCCCTTTTTCGAATCCTTCGGGAAGTCTGGTTCAGGCTCGTCGGGCTGCGGCGGCGCCTTTTCGTCGATCTTCAATTCCTGCCACGGCGTGACGCTGACATTCGGCTGCTGCGCACGGTTGTCGGTGGCGACTGCCCGGTACTGGAGTACCGAACCGGCCTCCGCGCCGAGATTGAAGGGAACGAGCCGGGCCGTTCCCTTGAATGGCCCCTGCTTCGTCGATTCGAGGATCGGGATCGGCGGCGCGGCCCGGCCACCGTCGACCCTGGTCTCGATCGCCACGCGCACCAGGGCGTGGTCCGGATCGACGGCCCGAACGCGGACCGGCACAGGCGCGTCGCGCGGCACCGCCAGGGGCGACTCGACCGGCGCTTCGATCGTCACTTCGGGAGCCAGATCGGCGATGACCTCGATCCGATGCTCCATCGGTTCGACGACCACCGCCTCCCGTCCCCCCTGTGGCGTCGCGCCACGGGGCTGGAAGACGAGCCTGTACTTGGAATGCTCCGGTGCGGTCCTGTCGGCGTTCATCCGCAGCGGAAACGTCACCGAGGCCCTGGCCAGATCACTCGCCCCCACCTTCATCTTCAGGTCGCGATTCCCGTCGCAGCCGAAGTCGATCCAGGCCGCCTCGATCGGTTGGTTGCACTCCGCGACGAGCGTCACCTGCGATTCTTCGGGCGCTCGGAGATCCCCCTGCCAGGCGACCGTCTCCGGATCCCGTCCGATGTAGGCGGGGAAGTCGTAGCGGACCTCGCGCACCAACAGCGACGGCGAGTCGACCACCACCAGACGGATCGGTTCGCTCCGGGCATCCCCGGCGGCGATCGTGATCTCGACGGCGTTCTCCAAGCCCCTCGTGGCATCGGGAAGAAAAGCCGTGAACACCTTGGCGGCCTCCCCTTCCGCCGCTCCGCGCACCATCTCGATCCGCCACGGCGACGCCGCCGGATCGGGGGATCCGTCGTCCCGAAGAGGCACGGCATGGACGATCGGCTGCTCGCCGCCACGGAGGCCGCGGATGGCCGCCGCCAGCACCAACTGCCTCCCGCGCACAAGCGTCGCCGAACCGCGATCGACCGCCACGTCATGGCCGTCGACCGCACCATCGAATTGCTGCGGATCGACGAAGCCCGCCCCGGGCATCCGCCAATGGAGACGGGGGGGATCGATGCGGACGCGCGACGGGGCGGAGATTCCGGCCCACGGCGCCACCAGCCTCACCGCACTGACCAGGAGACTCTTCGGAGCGATGAGCTCGTACAGGCAGGCGATCCCCACACCCGCCGCCAACGCCAGCGCCAACCGGACGGCGAGCGTCCGGTCGATGACCCCTTCGCTGGGAACGTCGGCGAGCCGCTTCGCGGCCCGCTTCTCGAGCGACCGCACCACGACGGCGGTGCTCCCCTCGGGATGCGCCTTGACGAGGACGGTGTTGACGAGGTCGTTGTGGAGTTCGGGATGCTCCCGTTCGATGGCGCGGGCCGCATAGACGAGATTCACGCGGTAGCGCACGAGGGGCAGCAGCCAGCGGATCGCCGCAGCCACGAGCGCACCCAACCCGACCGCGAGCCAGCCCCACCGCACGGTCCGCGGCAAGCCGCCCGGAACGATCCAGTGTTCGGCAAGCACCCCCACCGCCAGCCAGACGGACGCGGCCACCGCCGCTCCGAGGAGGAAATTGGTGAGCGCCACGCCCTTGTAATCGGCCCCGGCAGCCTCGAGACGCCGGGCCAGATACCGATCGGAGTTGCTCGGCTCGTCGGTGGCGGGGTTCCAGCCGCCGACGACGAGCGATTCACCATTGTTGGAGGAGACGCTGGCCATAAACGGTTCCCCACGCGGCGTTCGCCCGTCGGTCGCGGAAGCGGCGGAGGGCACCCGCATCTTCTATCCGAAGTATATCGGCACCGTGGGGCCGGGGGCTGCCCGGGGACGGCGGCGGTCGTCAAACCCGCCGAACATCCCGAATCGGCTACGATCAGGCCGGTTTTCACTTTGCCTGCCGGTCGCTCACAGCGCTGCGACCGACCGGGGAGAGCCCGATCGAAACCCTGGCGGACCGACGGATCGACCGCATGCCGCTGCTTCCCGATGCAGAATCGTTCAAGCGCCTCGTCGAGGGAACCGACACCACCGCCGCGGCAGGGATCGCGCGCCTGGCGCTGACGCCGCTCGGCGCCGCCTGGTCGACCGTCATGGCGGCGCGGAATCTCGCCTACGACCGTGGCTGGCTCCCTTCCGTGCCGGCCGAGGTTCCGGTCGTCGGCGTCGGCAATCTGACACTCGGCGGCACCGGGAAGACGCCGCTCGTGGCGTGGGTGGTGAGACGACTGCAGGACGCCGGGCGGACCCCCGCCATCGTCAGCCGGGGCTACGCAGCGGCCCCGGGCCAGCGCAGCGACGAGGCGGCCGAGTTGGGGATTCTCCTCCCCGGCGTGCGGCATGTCGCCGATCGCGATCGCGTCGCCGCGGCGGCGGCGGCCGTCACGACCGGCGCCGATGTCGTAGTGCTCGACGACGGATTCCAACACCGTCGGCTGGCACGCGATCTCGATCTCGTCGCGGTCGACGCCACCGACCCGTTCGGGTGCGGTCACGTCTTCCCCCGCGGCCTGCTCCGCGAACGACTCTCGGGACTCACCCGAGCCGAGGCCGTGATCCTGACGCGTGCCGGCAACGTTTCCGCCGCGCGGCGGGAGGAGATCCGCGACCGGCTTGCCGACCATTGTGGCGGTGCACTGCCGGGCGTGTGGGCAGAGGCGAGCCACGCGCCCGTCGCGGTCCGCGATCCGGCAGGGACACGGCGCGGCATCGAGTGGCTCGCCGGCCGGAGGATCGGGGCGTTTGCCGGCATCGGCAATCCCTCCGCTTTCCGATCATCGCTCGAATCGCTGGGAGCCGATGTGATCGCCTTCCGCCCCTACCCCGATCACCACCCCTACAGCCCGGCCGATCTCGCCGACCTCGCCGACTGGGCCAAGCACCACCGCGTCTCGGAGCTCGTGACGACGCTCAAGGATCTCGTCAAGCTGCCCGCCGACGTCGGCGGTGACGTCGGGCTCTCGGCGCTCGAGATTGCCATGGTGATCGAGGCGGGCGAGCGGGATCTCGGTCGCCTCGTCGATCGAGTGGCGACGGTGGCCGCCGCGGCAGGTGCCCATCCGACCGGACGTCGCGGGGAGTCGATCGGGTGATGTCAGCTCCGGCACCACGGCTCGTCATCGTCGATCCGTGCCTGGACGGCCCGGGGTCGCACCCTTGGCAATACGCCGTGGCGATCCTCGGTGCAGCCGGACGACGGGGCTTCGCGTGCGACCTCGTCTGCCGCTCGTCGGCCCGGCTTCCAGCCGACGCCCGCACGGGCTTTCGGGTGCGGCCACTCCTCCGCTTCCCCGGCGGTTCGAAGCTCACCGCCTTCGCCGAACTCGACCGTCTCGACGAGCACGGACGGCCGCGGTGGCAGCCGCCATGGAACGAGTGGTCACGATCGAGGAAACGCCGGGAGCGCGCGGAGGCGTTTGCCAGTGATCTCGCCCCGGTGATCGCCTCCCTCGCTCCCGGTGACCACCTCCTCGTCGCGACGGCCTCCGAACTCGATTGCCTCGGCTTGGCCCAGGCGATCGACACCCTCCGCCCCCCGATCGGGATCGGCTGGCATCTGCAATTCCACGGGCCGCTGTTTGCCCCGCCTCCGGCCCGCCCGACCACCACCGACCGACGGATGACCCGCGTCGCCGGGGTCCTCGGAGAAGCGATCGGCCGTGCCGCCCCCCATCGACTGCAATTCCACACCCCGACGGAGGAACTGGCAGCGGAATGGTCGCTGGGCGGGGCCGGGTCGGTGTCGGTGCTCCCCTATCCGGTCGACCTCCCGGCGGATCCGGTGGAAACGCCGCACCTTCGATCGGCTGACGGTCGGCGGCTCCGCGTCTCGATGCTCGGCGACGCGCGCAGCGAGAAGAACTCCCACCACACCGCCACACTCGTCGACGACATCGCGGCGCTGCCGGAGATGTCGCGACGGCTCTCGTTCGCCATCCAGACAAACCCCGGATTCAACCTGCGCTCGCGGAGACCCGACGACATCGCCGTCCGACGGGCACTCGCCGCGCTCGCCCTCCGCCGTGACGGACTCGTCCAAACCCTTGCCGGCCCGCTCACGGCCGACGACTACCATGACGAACTCCGCCGCGCCGATGCGCTCCTCATGCCGTACGACCAGCGCCGCTACCGGCAGCGCTGTTCGGCGGTGCTCCTCGAGGCCCTCGCCGCCGGACGGGTGCCGATCGTCACCGGGGGCGGCTGGATGGCGCGACGCCTGCTGCCGGCACACCGTGACCATATCGAGCGGCTCATCGGTCGACTTCCCACCGTCGCCGAGCAGTCGATCACGCTCGACGGCACGCTGACCGGGCAAACGCACACGCTCCCCCTCTCCACACCGGAACATGCCGACATCGTGGTCATCGGGGCGACGTGGGGACTCCGCGGATGGGACGCCTACCTCGCCCCGCCGCTGACGGTGACGATCGGCACCACGGCGACGCCGGCCTTCGCCACACTGCAGGCTGACCCATCGGGAGGTGTGGTACCGGCGGTGTTCCGTTTCGGGCCCACCGGGCCGGACCGCGGACCGACGTCGCTTACGCTTTCCGTCCCGTGCGAGAGCGGATCGACCCTCCCCGCCTCCGTTCATGTGCGGTGGCTCGACGGGGGGCACGCCGCGCCGCTCGGCAGTGTCGGCATCGTCATGGCCGGTCCGGAGTCGGTGGCGGCCGCCCTGAGGGAGTTCGTCACCCACGCCGAGCATTACCTGGCGAGCGCCCGGCAGGCGGCGGACGGCGTCCGCCGAGCCCACGCGCCCGATGCCGTTCTCGAGGGGCTGCTTGCATGACCCATCCCGACATCTCGCTGATCGTCAACACGTATCAGAAGCCGCGTCACCTGGCGCTCGTGCTCGCCTCGATCGCCTTCCAGGAAGGGGTTGCCGGAAGGCTCGAGGTGGTGGTGGCCGACGACGGTTCGGACACCACGACCCACGACCTCGTCACCGACTTCGCCGCCCGCGTTCCCTTCCCGGTGCACTTCACCACCGAACCCCACGACGGCTTCCGGTTGGCACGCGTCCGCAACCGCGGCGCCGCTCTGGCGACGGGGGACACGCTTTTGTTCCTCGATGGCGACTCTGTCCTCCCCCCCGACCATGTCGCCAGCCACCTCGCCGCCAGGCGCCCCGGCCGGGCGCAGATCGGCGATGTCGTCCGGCTCGCCGAGGACGTCTCCCGTGACCTGGCGCCCGACCGTCTGGCGACGACCGATCTCCGCATGATCTCCCCCCCGGCGGAACTCCGGCGCCTTGTTCGGCGGCACCGAAAAAGCGTGCTTCAAAACCTGCTGCGGCACCCCACGAAACCGCGGCTCGCCGGGGGAAACTTCGCCATCTGGAGAAACGATTACCTCCGCATCAACGGCTCGGACGAACGGTTCCGCGGGTGGGGCCAGGAGGACGACGACCTCGGTCTCCGTCTCCGCGCGGCAGGGGTCGGGTTGTCGTCGATCCTCGGCAGGACATGCACCTACCACGTCTGGCACCCGAGCGATCCGTCGGCGACCGCGCGGTGGCGCGACGGGGTCAACGTCCCGTACTTCCTCCGCCGCGGTCGGCTGACACGTTGCCGCCAAGGGCTCGAGCGCCGTCACCGCGCCGATCTCCGCTGGGGGCTCCCCGACGATCTCGGCGCCGACGGATTGCCGGGCTTGCTTGCCCGCTGCCTCGTCGATGCACCACGGGCCGGCGCCGGAGAGCCATGCGAGATCGATGTCGTCGTCTGGCCCGGAGAGGGGCGGTTTCACAGGCGAGCGGAATGCCGGTTGCTCATCATCGACTCGGCGGCGGCGAACCGATGCCCGGATTCACTCCGTCGCCGCGCCGATCGGACCGCCACACTGGCGGCCGACGAGGAACAGGGTCTCGTCACCCTGCTCGAGGAGATCGGATGAGGGGACGGCACCGGCCTGCCGCACGACGTGTCGGAGAGAAAGACTGAATGTCGGCGCTGGTGACTGGAGGCGCTGGTCGGCAGCGGCCGCTGCCACGAGGTTCGCGCCTCCCCGACACCGACTACTTCTTCTTCTCGACGTGCACGGTGTGCTTGCGAAGCCGCGGCGAATACTTCTTCACCTTGAGCTTCTCGCCACCGGACTTGCGCCGCAGCGTGTAGTTCTGGTCTCCGGTCTCCTGACAGACCAGGTGAATCACTTCGAGTCTCTTCTTGCCCTTGGCCATGACTGCTTTCCTGACTGGACTGCTTTTCCGGAGTGGCACCCCGGCCGGGCGCCCCGGACGGACCTCGCTGCCACCGACATTCGCGTCGCCGGCTTTCCGCCGGGGCGTCGCCACCCCTGCCGGCCATGCACGAGCCAGCTCTGGAGAGATGGCCGCGACGGCTGGTGCGGAAACCCGCCCATCCTAGCCATGCGGCCATCCCCCCGCCAGCCGAACCGTGCAATCGCGGCCAACAGGGCATCACCGACCCTTTGGCAGCCCTTCCGACAGCCACTATGATCGTTGGGACGGGGGTTGACGGTGATCTGGCATCACCGTTCTGGAGAACCCGGTTCACCGGGTGAAATCATGGCGACAGACACGGCTCCGGAAGGTGCAACGCTTCAACTGGCGCCGGCGGCGCGATCGGCCGCGGCCACCCTCGGAGGGGTGATCAAGAACGCCCCGGCATGGGCCGTCAGTCTCCTCGTTCACGTCATCGTCCTGCTCTCGATGGCGCTCATCGTCAGCCAACCTCCGCCGAAGGAGTCCGCTCGCGTGATCGTCTCGGGGGCCCCCGAGACGCTCGATGCATTCGAAGACTTCGACGCCTCGCTCCCGGAGGACCTGCCGGTCGTCGACCAAACCACCGACGAGCTCGTGATGACCGACGTCGTGCCGGTCGACAACGTCCAGGTGGTCAGTACGGCCGATGACGTCGACGCCGCACCGATCGCGGTCGAACTCTCCGACTTCGGCACCGAGACCGCGGCGCCCGCGGACATGCTCGCCACCGTCGGTGCCATCGGTGGCACGGCGGGTGGCCTCGGAGGCCGTGCCAGCGCCGCGATGCGTAACCAACTCGTGGCCACCGGTGGCGGGAGTTCGCAGAGCGAAGCTGCCGTGGAAGCGTCGCTGAAGTGGTTCATCCAGCACCAGATGCCGGACGGCGGCTGGAGCTTCAATCTCAAGGAATGCCCCAACTGCAAGGGACAGTGCGGCGAAGGCCGTGACAAGGGAGTGGGGGAGGATCGCTGCGGGGCGACGGCGCTCGCGCTGCTGCCGTTCCTCGGCCGCGGTTACACGCACAAGGAGGGTCCCTACAAACGCCAACTCGAGGCCGGGCTGACGTTTCTCGCGGGGATGACCGTCAAAGGGAACGGCAAGGCCTACGACAAGGGGGGCAACATGTACTCCCAAGGGCTCGCCGGCATCGTGCTCTCCGAGAGCTACGCGATGTCGCAGGACAAGCGTCTGCAGGCCCCTGCGCAACTCGCCCTCAACTTCATCATGCAGGCACAGGATCCGGTCGGCGGGGGATGGCGCTACGCCCCCAAACAGCCCGGCGACACTTCGGCGGTCGGCTGGCAGCTGATGGCGCTCAAGAGCGGCAACATGGCCTTCCTTCAGGTCAACCCGCTGACCGTGAAGAAAGCGTCGTCGTTCCTCGACTCGGTCCAGTCCGACGACGGGGCAGCCTACGGCTACATCGACTCCAAGACCCCGGGCCCGGCCCGCAACGCGGTCGGCCTTCTCTGCCGGATGTATCTCGGCTGGAAGAAGAACCACCCGGCGATGGAGCGGGGCGTGGCGAATCTCGCCAAGGGGGGGCCGTCGAACGATCTCTACCACGACTACTATGCCACGCAGGTGCTCCATCACATGGAAGGGGAGTCGTGGGTGTCGTGGAACAACACGATGCGCGACATGCTCGTCAGCAGCCAATCCAAGAAGGGGCACGAGACGGGGAGCTGGTTCGAGGGGGTGAATGGCGGCCATGGGGCCGACGCTGCCGGACGGCTCTACTGCACCTCGCTTGCGACGATGATCCTCGAGGTTTACTACCGCCATCTCCCGATTTACGGGCAGCAGAGCGTCGAAGAGGAGTTCAAGGAGTAGGTCGATCCGGCTGCGGCCGCGGGAACGGCCCTGCCCGGCGCCCGCACAGTCCCCCCTGCCCCCCGAAGTCGACCTGCTTCGCGGCGACGATTTCCAGCCCTGGTGCCCGGGCGGTCGATACTCTCCGCGGGGATGCAGCGCGTCTGGCCGTTGGCATCCGCTCCCACAAGCAGGCCTGCCCGTGTCGCCCGAGCCTCCGCGGATCGCAACGCCCGCCGCCACGGCCCCTCCACAGGCTGCCGATGGCGACGGGCCATCGCCGCCGGAGCAGCCGACCTGGATCGAGCGTGTCGTGGCCAGCCCGGTATCGCGGTCGGCCTATGCAAGCGTCGTGGCACACGTGCTTGTCGGCATCCTCCTCGCACTCGCCTCCGTGACCGCTCGGGGGCCGGCCGCCCCCCGACCGCTGCTGCTGGCGCTCGACGATGGAACGGCCGTCGCCGACGGTCCGGAGGAGGCCGACACGGTGGAGCTCGGGGCGACCGATGACCAGACCGAGGCTGGCGGCGAACCGGAGGCGATGGTGGAGGAGGTCGCGAGCACCGGCATCCCCGCCGACGAACCGCTCGAGTCGATCGACGAAGAACCACTCCCGCCCGAGGTCGCCTCCGACCTCCCGCCCACGACGGTCGATGACGCCGATGCCGCCGCCGACGGGACCAGAGCCACGGCCGTGGCGACGCGGATCCCCCCGAACACGCCGGCACGGGGCGGGGCGGCCCTGCCGGCCGCCCGAGTGACGGCCGGCGGGGG
>Ga0208484_1000147_pt1 | contig 17988 bp, 17 predicted proteins | sample LakMenEpi09Aug11_FD_150682 | JGI IMG/M metagenome (GOLD analysis project Ga0208484, IMG submission 150682) | Freshwater microbial communities from Lake Mendota, WI - 09AUG2011 deep hole epilimnion (SPAdes) | ecosystem: Environmental > Aquatic > Freshwater > Lentic | place: Lake Mendota, Madison... | reverse complement strand
CAGTAGGGCCAGCGACATACGCGACGGGAGTGCCCGACGCTGTCGTGGCACAGAACCCGGAGACGGCGACCACGCCCGCAACCATGCGGAGGAGCATCGCATTGAAACGCTTGGCAAACGTCATGAAAAAACAGCTCCGCAGGGTGAGGGCACGGTCGAATCCGGGGGAAATCGCTGCCTCTGCTTCGAGACAGCCAAACAACTTCATGGACTTGATCGGCGTCATCCTACGGGACTTTTTCGAGGGTGCAACAGATTCGGAAATCTTGCGGCGAAGTGAGGCAGCGAGCGACCGAGCGAGACTCGCCCCCGCCCCACACACCCCAGAAACGCCGAGATTGAAGCGTTTTTTCAGCTGCCTGGCTCTGACTGCCGCTCGAGACTCGAGTGACGCAGCTCCCCGAGTAGGGTGGTGCACAAACGCCGCTTTCCCGATGTCACGCATTCCGAAAAGGTGGCGTGAGAAGTGGCGTGCGGGTTTTGCGGCAGGGGGCGGCACACGGCCACTCCAATGGCTGTCGGAATACGCCCCCCCTTCTCTGGCGGGACAGAGGCGTTGTCACCACGATTACAGCGGGAGAAACTCGACCCGATTCCGCATGTCATCGAGCGAGAGCAGCGTGGCGATGAGCGCCAGATCGTAGACCGCACCGCCGATGGTGATCCGCAACTGGTGACCATAGACCATTCCCGCAAACTCCCGATGCTGCCGCTGCCAGTCGGCAGCCAGCACGAGGAAGTCCCGGTCTTGGGTGAACACGACCCGGCCAAGCTCCAAAGTCCGCTCCAAAAGCCGGTCGTCGTCCGAGTCGGCTCGTCCGTCTTCTTGGGCCGTGAGCACGTCGATCTGCCGTTGCCGCAAGCCGACGGCTATGGCCACCGGCACATGGTGGTCCAGATAGAAGGCGAGGCTCACAGCCGCCCCTTGCCCTGGATTTTCGCCTGAATGGTCGATGTTCCTTGCTGGGCAGCAACCCGGTCCACATCGCTCAGTTGCTCACGAATCTCGGCGTCGAAGGCTTCCTGGTGGTCGTGGTAATACGTGAGGGCCGCATAGATCTGACTCAGTGTCAGATGGGGGTGTTGCCGCCGGATTTCCTCTGCATCCCAGTGGTGGGCAAGACGGTCGAGGGCGATCTCCACGACTTTGGTGCGGGTACCTTCGACGAAAGGCACACCGGCCGTAGAAATCTCAATGTGCGGATATGAAACCGTGGCCATTGGGGCGGGACTCCAGATCATGACACCCTTCAGAAACGCCGTTCGTGATTCTACCAAGCAGCAGAATCACCGGCACGGCAACCTTCTTCAGAGAGCGATTCGGCTTGCTCGTACAACATTCCTTCTGTAACCGCGGAATGGGCCCTGCCCGAGGCGAGCGTAGCGAGCTGAGGGCAGGCCGACACAGTGCCGCGATTTGAACGGTGGGCCAGCGGCGACTCCAGGACCTGGTCGCTCGCCATCGGAAGCCCGCGCCGCAACTCGCGGACTGGATCGAAGCCAATCTCCCGGAGGCTCTCGCGGCCCTCCGTGTTCCTGCCGCCCATTGGCGGCGCCGAACGACCAACGGCCTCGAACGGCTCGACGAGGAAATCAAGCGACGCACCCGCGTCGCCACGACCTTCCCAAACGAAGCCTCACTCCTCAGGCCCGCTTCCGCCGTCCTCTCCGAGAAGAGCGACGACTGGGAAACCGAACGTGCCTACCTGACCATGGAAGCCAGGTGCCCCACCTCTGAAATCCGCGACTTCCAGAAAAGGTGTTGCTTTATCGTGTCCTGTCGTCGCCGTAAGTGTTCGCTTTGGAGCGGTGGCGTAAAAGGTGGCGTGCACCGTGCGTGCAGAGGGTGGCAGGATGAGGCAGGTCGAGAAACGACCCAGCCTCACAACCCCCGGAAACGCGGAGAGGCAGGAGGTTTTGCCACCTCCTGCCTCATCGTGCCACTCGAGACTCGAGTGGCTTAGCTCCCCGAGTAGGATTCGAACCTACAACCTACCGGTTAACAGCCGGCCGCTCTACCGTTGAGCTATCGGGGAATGTGTCGAGCCTGAAGAAACGCCCGCTGCGGCGTCGGATTGCCGGGGGAGCCCTGAAGAATACCCGATGAATCGGGGGGAAAAAAGCCCGTGTAGCGGGGCTTTCAGACGGCGGAAAAAGGACGGTCGCCGCGGCAGCAGACGCTGCCCGGGTCATCCCTTCCGCTTCTCCATCAACACCCGATTCCCCTTGGCGTTGTATTCGATGCGGGTCATGAACGTCCGCATCAGCATCACCCCGCGGCCGCTGGGGACCTCGAGACGCTCATCGGACGTGCAGTCGGGCACCTGGGCAGGGTCGAATCCCTCCCCCTCGTCGGTGATCTCCACGCGGACGAGTTCGGGCGACACCAGGCACTCGACGTACACCTGCTTGTGGGGATCGAGTTTGTTGCCGTGGACGATCGCGTTGACGATCGCCTCCTCGGCAGCGAGGTGGATGCTGAAAACGTCCGACGACTCCCAGCCGTGGAGCCCGAGCTGCTCGAGCAGCCCCTCCGTCACGACCCGGCTCGCGCCGCGCTCGCTGGGGAGATGGACGGCCAGGCGCCATGCGCCAGCATCGTCCGGCAGGGGATTTGCGGCGCGGGCGGATGAGTCATGTGCCATCTGATCGATCCAACCGGTCGCCATGCCGCCGGGCGAACGCCCGGACCCCTACTCGCCATCCACCGATCGGGATGCCCAACCGCCCTCAGAAAGCGGCAACAGCCTCCGCCTCCTCGTCATGAATGTCGAACACCTTGTTCAACTTCGTGACGAGGAACACATCATAAACCTCGCGCCGGATGTTGCTCATCTTCAACCGGCCCTTGTGAGACTTCACCTTCCGGTCGAGCGTGATCAGCTTGCCGAGGGCGGCGCTCGAGAGGAACTCGACGCCGTCGAAATTGAGGAGGATGCTCTTGCGGTTGTCGAGTTCCACGAGCCCGTACAGTTCGGAGCCGAACTGGATGATCTTGGCCTCGTCGAGGATCTTGCGGTCGTTGAACCGGACGACCGTCACGTCGCCGACCTTCGACACGTCGATCCGCTCATGAGTCGGCATGCAAACGAAACCCTCGAAAGTGTCCCACGCAGTGGCCGGCGAAACACCGGCCGTCGGGCCCGCCGCTCGAGCGAACCCCGCACCACCGCACCGCACGGGTGAGACTAGCCTTTCAGCGGACGCTTTGCCATCACTCCCGCCCGGTGCGGCCAATCCACCGTGGCCGTCGGCTTGCAGCGGTCGATGCACCGCCCGAGGAACCTGCTCGCGACCGATCCGCTGCCAAAGTGGCAGCGAGCAGCGGATCGACGGTGGCAACGCTCAATTGGTCAAAAAACGCCACATTCAATGGGGATTCCAAAGCGATCCGTCCGCCGGCAGCCATTTGGCGCGCCGATTGCTTGAATCGTGGGTGCGGTATTCACGGATGTCCCGGTCGGCAGTCCGACCGGTCCTCGAGCCCGGAGCCCCTTGTGGGGTCTTTCCCGGCCGCGGCCGCCCCTGACGGGTGTTTCTTGCCAGGTGCGGTCCCCTGGGCCGCCGCATGGCTGAACTGGAATCCGTTCCTTCCGTTTCCCCCTTCCAACCTCGAGGTTTCCGCCGATGGCCGCCAGCCCGACGAAGTCTGCCAAGAAGAAGACCCACCTCATCCCCCTCGGCGACCGCGTGGTCGTGGAGCGCGAGGAGGGTGGCCAGAAGACCGCCGGCGGCATCCTTCTGCCCGATTCCGCCAAGGACAAGCCGGCCCGTGGCGTCGTCGTCAGCGTCGGTGAGGGAAAGCTCAACGACAAGGGCACCCGCCAGCCGCTTCAGGTGAAGCCGGGCGATCGGGTGGTGTTCACGAGCTACGCCGGTGAGCCTTTCAAGGTCGGCGACGACGAACTGCTGCTGATGCGCGAGGACGACATCCTCGCCGTCCTCACCTGATTCCCTCCCGACCGGTCGATCCTCCCCAAGACTTTCCCAACCCAACCCAGACCAATCCCAGACCCAGCGACAGGAGCAGTGGACCCATGGCAAAGATGATGGCCTTCGATCAGGAAGCCCGTGAGGCGATGCGGCGCGGTGTCGCCAAACTGGCCCGCGCGGTCAAGGTGACGCTCGGCCCCAAGGGGCGCAACGTCATCCTCCAGAAGAGCTTCGGCTCCCCGACCGTCACCAAGGACGGCGTCACCGTCGCCAAGGAGATCGACCTCGAGGACGTCTACGAGAACATGGGCGCCCGGATGGTCCGCGAGGTGGCGAGCAAGACCAGCGACGTCGCCGGTGACGGCACGACGACCGCCACCGTCCTCGCCGAGGCGGTCTTCAACGAGGGCCTCCGCGCCGTCGTCTCGGGGGTCAACCCGGTGCAGATGAAGGCCGGCATCGAGAAGGCCGTGGAGGAGATCTCCGCGAAGCTCAAGGAGATGTCGATCCCCGTCAAGGGGAAGAAGGAGATGGCCCAGGTCGCCGCCATCGCCGCCAACAACGACATGGAGATCGGCCAGCAGCTCGCCGAGGCCATGGACAAGGTCGGCAAGGACGGCGTGATCACGGTCGACGAGGGGAAGAGCCTCAAGACCGAGATCGAGTTCGTCGAGGGGATGCAATTCGACCGCGGCTACCTCTCCCCCTACTTCGTCACCAACTCGCAGCAGATGCAGTGCGTTCTCGACGACTGCTACATCCTCGTCTTCGAGAAGAAGATCTCGAGCGTCAAGGACATCGTCCCGCTCCTCGAGGCCGTCGTGAACGCCGGCAAGCCGCTCCTGATCGTCTCCGAGGAGGTCGACGGCGAGGCCCTCGCCACGCTCGTCATCAACCGCCTCCGCGGTACGTTCCAGGTGTGTGCGGTCAAGGCTCCGGGCTACGGTGATCGCCGCAAGGCGATGATGGAGGACATCGCGATCCTCACCGGCGCCACGGCCGTGTTCGAGAACCTCGGCATGAAGCTCGACAGCCTCGGGCTCGCCGAGCTCGGCCGGGCCAAGAAGGTGATCGTCGACAAGGACAACACGACGATCATCGAAGGCGCCGGCAAGACGAGCGAGATCAAGGCCCGGATCGAGCAGATCCGTCGCGAGATCGACGCCGCCACGAGCGATTACGACCGCGAGAAGCTCGAGGAGCGGCTCGCCAAGCTCTCCGGTGGCGTCGCCAAGCTCAACGTCGGTGCGGCCACCGAGAGCGAGATGAAGGAGAAGAAGGCCCGCGTCGAGGACGCCCTCCACGCCACGCGTGCCGCCGTCGCCGAGGGGATCCTCCCCGGTGGTGGTGTCGCGTTGCTGCGGGCCAGCTCCCAGGTGAAGCCGAAGGGCCTCTCCCAGGACGAGACGGTCGGCTTCAACATCGTCGTGCGGGCCTGCCGGGCGCCGGTGACGATGATCTCCTCGAATGCCGGCCAGGACGGCTCGATCGTCTGCGAGAAGGTGCTCTCCGGGAGCGGCAACTTCGGTTACAACGCCGCCACCAACGAGTACGAGGATCTGGTCAAGGCCGGCGTCATCGACCCGACGAAGGTGACGCGGACCGCCCTCCAGAACGCCACGAGCGTCTCCACGCTCCTCCTCACCAGCGACGCGCTGATCGCGGAGAAGCCGAAGGACCACAAGGCGAAGGCCGGGGCCGGTGGCCACGGCGGCGACTACGACATGTATTGATCGGCCCGCGGCCGACATCGCTGCCGCCCTCTGCGGGCGTCAAGAAAAAAGAGCCGGGGCGTCCTCCTTGGACGCCCCGGTTTTTTTGTCGGCCGGCCGAACGCTCACCGGCCGGTTGGCCGATCGCCCGGCATCCCCGCGACACGCTCCTCCCCGGGGTCGACCGTGTCGACGTACACGAGGTCGGCAACGGTCCCCTCGTCGGTCCAGAACCGGGCACGGATGGCGTACAGCCGTCCCCGCTCGACGATGCAGGCGAACGGCTCCCGGTAGCGGACGCCCGGGTTGAGCTGGTAGCGGCGATCGCGGTAGTCCTCGTTGCTCGAAAGCAGGTTCCGCTTGCGCAGAATCGTCTCCGGAGCCCCGTCGCCGCTCGTCCAATCGAACCACAACACGTCGGGGGGGGCGTCGGTCGAGGTGGTCTCCGTGGTCTTTGTGGTGTCGGTCGTGGACCGCCGCGACGGCTCCATCGACACGATCGAGATCTCGAGTCCGGCGCTCTCCTGATCCTCCCCGTTGGCGAACCGTGGCACCACCGCCACCTTGCCGACGTTCCGCATGAAGACGTCGACGGCCAACAGCACCCGGCTGTCGTCGAGGGGATGGACCCGCGGCTCGATGCTCAATTCGAGGTTCGGGTCGTGCGTGCGCTCGACGGTGAAGTTGGTGTAGGTCCACCACGCGGCGACGAGGATCGCGATGCCGCCGAGCACCTTGCTCACCAGATCCACCCACAGATGGGCCATCTCGAGACGGCTGCGGCGTGGCGGTGATTGCATCGTCGGCTCCGGAAGGTCAGGCGGTCTTCTCGAGATAGGCGAGGAACTCGGCATCGGTGGCGCCCGGGAAACCGGTGAACGGGCCGACCACCTTCGCAGACAGCAGCCCGACGTCATGGAGACGGCCGAAGATTTCCATGAACGTCTCGGGAGTCCAGGTGCTGCAGTGGACGTCGAGGTAGTGCTTCTCCTTCCACACGAACTCCGCGTAGCCGAGGGCGTCGCGGTCGGAATAGTGGCGCGGCGCCTCCTCGAAGGGGGGCATCCGCTCGGCCACGATCGGCTCCCCCTGGTGGAAGAACGACTGCGAGAGGAAGTCCATCACCTGGGTCGGGGTGGGGCGTGACGGCTTCTCGATCGACCAGCCGACGATCTGCCCGAAGGTCGTGTTTTGGCGGTAGAAGTCCATCGACTTCGTCCGCATCGGCAACATGATCGCCACGCGGCCCCCCACCTCGACGCATTCGAGGATCTCGCCGAGCCAGCCGAGCGGATTGGGGACATGCTCCATCACATGGCTGGCGACCGCATAGGAGAACTTCCGCCCCCGCACGCAGTCGGACAGACGCTTGCCGGGAACCCACACCGCGTCGATCCACGGGACGTTCTTGCCGACGGAGCCGGGATTCTCGGATGCCTTCCGCTGAATCTCGTCGTTGTCGATGCAATCGACGTAGAACACCTCGTACTTCGAGCGGTCGACCATGGGGTTGAAGTAGGGGGCGATCTCGAGGCCGCACCCGGCCGTCGGCAGGCCGCTCATCACGAACCCGCGACGGGCCTCGGGACCGGAGAGGGGCACATCCACCGTGACGGCGAAATCGGTCGGAAGGGTGGCGACGTGGGACATGGCAAGACTCCTTGGATTCGTGTGTCGGCCGCGGTGCGCGGAGTTGGACGGGAAAGGCTGAGCCTCAGGCGGCACGGGTGACAGGGCCCGGTGTCACCGACCGGATCGGCAACGTGACACCGCGCTGCCCCTCGTCGAGCCAGGCAGCGACGCGTCCGGTGGAGCGGAGCCAGTCGACGGTGCGGGCGAGGCCGTCGGCGAGCGTCGTCGCGGCCCGGTAGCCGACCGCTTCTGCGGCCTGATCCACCGACATCACCCGGCGGGTGTACCCCACCGGCTTGTCGGCGAGGAACCTCGGCCGGAGCCCGGGGCCGGCCGCACGGGCCACCGCCTCGGCGATTTCGCGGATCGAGGTCTCGCGGCCCGACCCCAGGTTGAACGCGGCGCCGGCGAAGGGCCGCCGGTCGAGGGCGATCGTGGCGATCCCCTCCGCCACATCGCCGACATAGACGAAGTCGCGGGTCGCCGAGCCGTCGCCCCAAACATCGAAGCCGGACTGGCCGGTTTCGGCTGCGATGAGCGCCTTGCGCACAAGCGCCGCCACGACGTGGCCGCGGGCGGTGTCGAAGGTGTCGCCTGGGCCGTAGAGATTCGAGGGGATGACGGTGACGGTGTCGCGGCCGGCCATACCGCAGATCGCGTCGGCGGCGATCGACGAGGCGAGCTTGGCGTAGCCGTAGCTCCCCGTGTCACCCGAAGGGACCCCTTCGAGGAGCGCCGACTCGAGGAGGGGGAGCGAGGCATCACCGGAGTAGGCGCACGGGGTGCCTGCGAGGACGACACGGCCGGCACGGCCGCGGCAGGCGGCGCGGATGACGTTGAGGCCGAGCCGGAAGTTGTCGTGGAATGCCCGCCCGGCGCAGCCACGCAGGTAGCCGACGCCGCCGACGTCGGCGGCCAGATGGATGATCGTGTCGGCGTCGGCAAGGAGCTTTTCTGCGACCTCCGGGTCGCGGAGGTCGCCGTCACGGCGCCCCAAGGCCCGCACCTCGACATTCCGCCTGCGGAGACTCTCGACGACGTGCGACCCGAGGAACCCGCGGGCGCCGGTGACGTGGATCTTCATCGATTACCCCGTGTGGTTGCGCCGATCGCTCAGGCCGCCCGAGCGGCTCCGGTGAGCACCGAGCGGTAGACCTTCTCGTACGCCGCCTGTGTCATGTCGAGGGAATAGGTCGCCCGGGCAGCCGCCCGGTGGACCCGTGCGTCGGGATGGAATCGGTCCTCGTCCCGGGCGCATTCCTTGATCGCCTTGGCGAACGACTCCGCGTCACCGACATCGACGGCGATGCTCGAGAACGCCGCCTGCTTCTCCATCCGGTAGACGAACATCGACCGGGCCCGCGACGTGATCACCGGCTTGTCGTAGGACAGGGCGTCGGCGAGCACGGCCGAACCCGACTGCCCGACCTCGTCGTACGGCAGCACGAACACGTCGGCCTGCGAGAGCACTGCCCCCTGCTCGGCCGGATCCCCGAGGAATCCGGTGAAAATGATCCGCGACTGCAGCCCCGAGACGTCGGCCTGCTGGATGAGATCCATCCAATAGTCGTTGCCGGTCTTGTCCTTGGGATGGACACCTCCGGCAACGACGAGCTTGTACGACTCTGGCAGGTGCTTGAAGGCGTTGAGGAGGTGGCCGTGTCCCTTGTAGCGGCTCACGAAGCCCGGCATCATCACCCACGTCTCGCGCGGCTGCTTCACGAAGGCCGGTGTGACATGCGCGCTCGCCACCCGCTCGATCGGGATCGGGATCACGGTCACGCGCTTTTTGAGCTTCGGGAAGGTCTCCACGAAGTATTTGTGGGTGTCCTTGCTGTGAAGGACGATGGCGTCGGCGCGGTGGAGCGCGGCGCTGATGTGCCGATTGCGGAGGCGGTGGAAAACCCCCTCGACGAACTGCGACGTGGGCCGATTGCGCTGGTTGCGGGTCATGCTCTTGAGCCAGGTGTGCAGGCTCACGACGAGCGGCTTGTCGAGGCGGCGGCAGACGTCGGCGAAGCGCTCGTTCGACGGGCCGATCCGGCGGGCGAAAAAGCAGAACTCGTGCTGGATGTGGACCAGATCGGCCGGGGAGCGATTCACCCGGCTGATCAGATCGGCGAAGTAGCGATTCATCTCCCCGGCCGAGATCCGCCGGTCGCCATCGATGAAGTTCTGCATGTCGAAGGGGAGGACATCGGAAAACCGCTCGAGGCCCACAGCCAAGCGCTTCGCGTACTCGGCGTTGCCGCACTGCTGATCCCAGGGGGTCATGAGGGCCACGGAAAGCCGTTGTGACCGCGACCGACCGGGGAGTGCCTGGGGGGGGAACGCCGCCGGAGCGCGGCGGGAAGTCGGGTCGGCATCGAGGAGATCCGAGTCGACGTCTGGCATGGGCAGTCCTTCGCGCGAGCCGGTCTTCCGGGCACCCGACGGCGCCTTGGGCGCCGTCCCCGGGGATCACCCAGGCAGAATCCTCTGGCGGGATTCCAGGGACGGCCCGGGAGGGTAGCAGGCGACCCAGCTCCCCCAAAGGCCATTTCCACGCGTGGTTTTGGCCCTTCTCCTCCCCTTCCCTGCCTTCCGTCGGTGGGAGTGGGATCAACCCTGGGGCCGACGCCGATCGTCGCGCGTTGGCGGCGGAGCGAGACGCTCCAAGGGGACAAATCCGTCATTCCCGGGCGGGATCCCCGGCGGGGGCCCACAGGAGGGAGCCAACAGCCGGCTCCAGAGCGTCCGTGCCATCCACGCAGCCGCCACCCCGGCGACGACGATCGCGACCGCATCCTGAAGAAGTGGTGACAGGAGTGGTGCCATGGAAAGGCTCAGCCGGTGAGGAACGTACCGACCTGATAGGTGACGAAAGCGCCGAGCCACGCAAGCACCGTCATCCCGGTGAACGACACCACCGGCCAGACCCAGCTGCCGGTCTCGCGGCCGATCACCACAAGCGTGCTTGCACACTGCGCACACAGCGCGAAAAACACCATGATCGACAGCGCCACCGGCAGGGTGAACACCTTCCGCCGGCTCCCGTCCCAGGTCGCCGCCCGCAGCCGGCGGACGAGCGCCGTCTCCCCTTCCTCGCTTCCGGTGTCGACGTCGCCGAGGTTGTAGATCACCCCCAGGGTGCCGAGCACGACCTCGCGGGCCGGGAAGCTGGCGATCGCCGCACACCCCAACCGCCAGTCCCAGCCGAGCGGCCGGACGACCGGCTCGACGAACCGACCGGCAAGCCCGAGGAAACTCAACCGCTGCGCCGCCCCACGCCGGGCCGCGTCGAGCCCCTCGGGGGTGTCGAGCGCCTCGAGGGCGGCGGAGAGATCGGCCTGGGTCGCAGCGTCCTCCCCTCCGTCGAGCCGGGTGCGGAGGGCCGTCCGCTCCCGGACCAACTCGGCTTCGATGGCCGCCTCGTCGCGCGGGTAGTGCGACAGCGCCCACAGCACGACACTCATGGCGAGGATCGTCGTGCCGGCCCCCGAGAGGAATGACCAGGTGGCTTCGCGCACTCGCTCGAGGACGATCCGCGGCTGCGGCCAGCGCCAGCCGGGGAGCTCCATGACGAACGGCTGCGGCGGCCCGCGGAACACCGTCCGGGTGAGGACCAGCGCCGTGAGCGCCGCGACGACCACGCCGAGGGCATAGAGCGCGGCGAGAACGAGCGCCGGCAGCCGCAACCACGGGATCCCCGCCACGGGGACGTTGGGGACGAACGCACCGCAAAGAAGGAAATAGACCGGAAGCCTCGCCGAACAACTCATCAACGGAGCGAGCAGGATCGTGAGAAGCCGATCGCGGGGATTCTCGATCGTCCGCGCGGCCATGATCCCCGGGATCGCGCAGGCAAAGCTCGAGAGGAGCGGGATGAACGACTTGCCGGAGAGCCCCACACCGACGAGGAGCCGATCCATGAGAAACGCCGCGCGGGACAGGTAGCCACACCCCTCGAGGATCGCGATCCAGAAGAACAGCAACGCGATCTGCGGCACGAACACGACCACGCTCCCCGCCCCGGCGATCACACCGTCGACGACGAGCGATCGGATCGCCCCTTCCGGCAGGAGGCCGCGGACGAAGTCGGCCACCCCGTCCACCGCGAACGAGATTCCCTCCATGAGCGGAGCAGCGAGCCAAAAGATCGAGCTGAACACCGCGAGCATCGTCAAAGCGAACAGGAGCGTGCCCCAGAGACGGTGCGTCACGACGGCGTCGATCCGGTCGTCGATCGTGCGTGCCACGGCTTGACGGCGGACGACGCCCCCGACGACGCCTTCGATCCAGGCATAGCGCCCCATCGCCTCGCGCGCCGTCGCAGGCTGGGCGGGATCGACGGCGAGGAGCGCCGCGGCGAGCCCGTCGGGAGTCCGGGGGGGCTGTGCGGCGACGATCGCCTCGGCCAGGCGGGTGATCCCTTCGCGCCGCGGTGCGACCACCGGCACGACCGCGCAGCCGATCCGCCGCGACAATTCGTTCGCATCGACGTCGATCCCCCGGTCGGCCGCGGCATCACCGAGCGTGAGGGCGATGACGGTGGGAATGCCGAGCTCGATCGTCTGGCTGGCAAGGTAGAGATTGCGCTCGAGATTCGTGGCGTCGACGACGAGCACGACCCGGTCCGGGGCGGGCATTCCCGCCATCCTGCCGCGGAGCACGTCGACGGCGACCTTCTCGTCAGGACTTTTCGGCGACAGGCTGTAGGTGCCCGGCAGATCGATCAGATCGATGGCGCGGCCGGCGTGGATGAAGCGGCCGAGTTTTTCCTCGACCGTGACGCCCGGATAGTTGCCGACCCGGGTGGGAATCCCGGCCAACGCCGAAAACAGCGAACTCTTGCCGGTGTTCGGATTTCCAAGCAAGGCGACCGTCAGTGGCGGGGACGCCCCCAGAGCCCCCGCGGCGGTCACGTTCATGGCGGGGCAGATCCCGGGAGAAGTCAGCGGGGCAAAGGACGCCGCAGCGCCGCCGAACCAGTCCGCAGAAAACGCGGTTCGGCCGATGGAAAAACCGCCACCCGGGCAGCGTCGGTGCGCCGGATCGACAGCCGGTAACCGCGGACTTCGAGTTCGAGCGGGCAACCGAGCGGCGCCGCCCCGACCACCCGCACCCTGACACCGGGCGTGATCCCCATTTCGAGCAGCCGCTCGGAGGTCGAATCCGACCCCGTCACCAACTCGACTTCGGCCGTTGAGCCGATGGCGATCTCTTTCAGGCTCGTCACGATCACCTCCCCGCGGTCAGCGGTCCATACTTATTGAGACGCAGTCTCAATGTCAGCTCTAGTGTAGAACGATCGGCATCCGAAGGCAAACAGGACGAGTCAAATCGCAGGGGATTCGGTGTGGAAGCCGGTGATTCGAAAAGATTTCCCGGCCTGTTTGTCGCCGGCACCGACACCGATGCCGGGAAGACGGTCGTGGCGGCGATGATCGTCCGCACGCTCGTGGCGGAGGGTGTGCGGGTCGGCCCCTGCAAACCGGTGGCGAGCGGTGTCTCGGCCGGGCAGGCAGGCGATGCGGAGTCGCTGTGGGTGGCGGCCGGGCGGCCGCGCGACCTCTCGGCCGTCTGCCCGCAGTCGTTCGGCCCCGCACTCGCCCCCCCGCACGCCGCCCGGATCGAGGGGCGTCAGGTCGACGAAGCCCTCCTCCGCGATGGGGTGCTCGGGTGGATGACAACGACCGACCTGATCGTCGTCGAGGGGGCCGGCGGGCTGTTCTCGCCGATTTCCGAGCGGCTGCTCAATGCCGACCTCGCGGCCGACCTCGGCTGGCCGCTGGTGGTGGTCGACTGCGGCCGACTGGGGTGCGTCGGCCGGGTGCTTGCCACCTGCATCGCGGCGGAGGCCCGCGGACTCGACGTCGCCGCCGTCGTGCTTTCGCAGGTCGAGGCCGATCGGGCGGACTCCTGCCACACCCCGACGTCCCCCGGCCAGATCGCCCGCGACGGCGCCGCGGAGATCCGCCGCCGCCTCCCCCGGCCCGCCGTCGCGATCCTCCCCCACGCCGCCACCATCACCGACCCGCCCCTGCCATGGCGGAGACTCGCGGGATGGTTGCCGAGCGATTGACCGATTGACTTACGAGCGCGCTGCCAGCCGATCGATGCCGAGCGACAGCCTCGTCTCCCAGGTTCCGTCGGCATCCCCCTCGACGATCCAGTGGGGCATGACGACCACCGATTGGTGCACCGACTCGAAGCCCCCCTCCGATTGGCTCACGGTCCGGATCGGAAACGTCCAGATCCCCGCCGGCGCCGTCCCGGTCACGTCGAGTCGGACATCGACATCGACCCAGTCGTCCTCGAGCCCGATCGACGTCGCCCCGGCAAGATCGAGGCGGCTGCCGAGGTGGCCGAGGGGCCGGCCCGAAGCATCGCGGAAGCAACGGCCCGGCGCGTCCGCCGGCATCCCCGCGCAGTTGAACTCCACGGCAAGGTGCTGGCGGAAGCCGGCAGGGAGCCCCTCGATCCGGTAGGCGATCTCGATGATCCGCCCCCCCGCGACAAGCGTCACGGTCTTTGCGAGCGTGAACGGGATCCCCCAGGCGTTGCCGGTTCGGGCGAGCACCACCTCGACACGCCCGTCACCGCGCCGCACCGCGGCCTCGTACGCCCCGGTGGCGAAATCCCCCCGCTCCATCGCGGTCCCGTCGGCGACGGCGGCGGGATCGACGTCGACATCCCAGAAATGATCGACGAGCGTCTTCCGTCGTGACAGATCGTGGCGGACGAACCGCTCGAGCCCTTCCTCCTTGAACTTCGCCGGCTGCGAGGCGTCGATCACGCTCCGCGCGGCCCCGGGGCCGGCGAGCACTTCGGCATGGTACGCCTCCGGGCGGCGGTCGAACGTCGCCAGAAGGTTATGACGCTGGCGGCGGAGATCGAGCTCGTAGAGGATCCCCCCCCGTGCCGGCGCGAACCAGGCATCGAACGGTCCGTTCGACACCCGGATCTCGTTGCGGCCGTCGAAGTCCCAGTCGCGCACGGTCGCCTCGATGCCCGTCGAACCGTCCGCTGCCGTCCCATGACTCCCCGGTGCCGCCTGATCGAGGAGCGTGTCGGCCTCGATGAGCTGCGCGTAGACGGCATTGCGGAGATGAGGGAGATAGATGCCCCCGAAGGCCCCGTGCCAGTAGGCACAATTGCACTGTCCGCGGTGGAGCGCCGCCGTCGCCTCCTCGAGCCTGACTTGATCCGCATCCCCCGCACTCCGCATCCGCTCCAGCCGCTCGCTCACCGCCATCGCCCGGGCATACATCTCGTTGGCTTCGGGGTAGCGGAGGCGGAAGTTGCGCCAGCTCCCCCCGCGGATGAACGGCGCCACCGCGGCCAACCGCGGGTCGGACGACGCACCGACACGCGCCTGCACGCAGGCCCGTTGGGCGTCCGGCGGGAGCACCCACTCGGTCATCTCGCGGTAACTGCATTCCGGCAGCCACAGCGTCCCCGCAGGAGGGACGTCCCGGACGACCTCCGACGGCAGGCACATCTGCACCCAATCGGCACTCGCCTCGAGGAGCGTGAACAGCCGCTCGAGCCACCCCTCCTCGTAGCAGGTGCGGTGGGTGTCGGGCCAGACGCCGAACTTCTCCCCGTCATCGCCGAACACCGCGAGCGCCCCGGGGCGCCGGGCGGCGAGGCTGCGGAGATGGTCGATCGCCTCCTCGGGCATGCCGAAGGGGATCACGTACCGCAGCCGCTCGCTCACCGGGAACACCGCGAGCGTCGTCCCATCCCCCTCGGTGAGCCAGTGGCGGTCGAGTTGATCGTCGGTGAGTCCGGCGGCCTTGAAGTGCGTGTCGTCGAGGATCGTCCACTCGATCCCAGCGCGGGCCAGATCGGCAGCCATCCCCGGATCCCAGACGCGTTCGGCCAGCCACATGCCGCTGACGCGGGTGTCGAGACGGCGTTCGAGCCAGGCGGTGTAGCGGCGGATCTGACTGATGCGGTCACGAGCGGGGAGCATCGCGAGGACCGGCTCGTAGAACGCCCCGCCGACGATCTCGATCTGCCGTTCATCGGCGAGCCGCGCGAGCCGGTCGAGATACTCCGGGTGGTGTCGATCGAGCCATTCGGCAAGCGGGCCACTGGTGTGGATCGCGACGCGGATCCCTGGGTGCCGTTCGAGGAGGTCGAGGAACGGGTCGTAGGCATCTTTCCAGGCCTGCGCGAACACGCCGTCGAAGTTGCCGATCGGCTGATGGTCGTGGATCACGAAGACGAACCGGACAGCAGGGGGCATGCAGAGCCTCGACGGCGGGAGTGGGGGCCGAACCGGTGGCGGGAGGCGCTTGCGGTCGCTTTGGCAACGGTCTTCGCGAGCGGCCGGGGGATCGGCATCGAATCGGCCGACCGGCGATTCGCGGGAGCGATGCGGCAGGCTCCTTGCCAGCGTGCCTGAGCGCGGGGGGGCGGGGAGTGGGAGGGGCGAGGAAAGGAGGGCGTCGGGATTCTCTCCCGTTCCCCCCCGCGTCTGCAAACGGTCGCGACGGAAAAACCGATACCGAATGTCGCGCGTGCCGATTCGCCACCGTCACCCTCCACGCCGGCGGCGATCAATCGCCCCGCAAGCGTCGCGCCGACTCCGCCGGTGCCATGATCGTGATGTGGCATCCGGTCCCCAACTCGAAACCCGCCAGCGGTGAGATCCGCGGCATGATCTCGACATGCCAGCGCCAGCCGGCCGGCACCGCCCCGCGCGGCTCGCCGCCCACACGCTCAAAGGGGGCTTGATGGAGCCACCAGTTGAATTGCGTGCCGGGTGCCACCCGTTCGATCCGGGCCACGACCTCGCGGAGAAGATCCGCCAGACCGACGACGACCTCGGGCTCGACGGCGTGGAACCAACGCCCGGGACTCCGGGGGATCAGCCAGGTCTCCAACGGTTGCCGGGGAGCCGGAGGGACGAGGGCCACCAGATCGGCCGATTCCGCGACGATCCGCCGGTCGTGCTCGGCCGCGTCGATGATGCGATCGAAGGCCCCCTCCCCCCCGGCCGGGGCGGCGAGCTTCGCGGCGACCGGCGGCGGCACGAAATCGAGGGCCACCAACTGGCTGTGGACATGGTCGAGCGAGGCGCCGGCTGCGGTGCCTGAGTTCTTGAACACCATCCCCCAGGCGAGATCGTCCCGCTGCGCGAGCCGGGCGAGCCGTTGCCGGACGAGCTCCCAGGAAGCCCGCCATGAGCGGGGCTCGATGGTGAGGATCGAGGTATCGTGCCGGGGCGACTCGACGATCACGTCATGGACACCGTGCGCCGGCCGGCTCTCCGGCACCCGCTTTTCGGCGGTGCATTCCACACCGCCGCCGCTGAGATCGACGACCACCGGATAGCGGTTGGGAATCAGCCGCGCCTCCCAGGCAAACGCGGCATCGGCCGGAATCCGCGCCACCTCATGGGGGGTCAGGTGCTCGTTTCCAGCGCAGAACGGACAGGCGGCGAGCTCCTTCTCGAGGGGGCGCCGGGCACGCTCCGGGGCGACGAACACGGCTCGTCCGGAGAGCGGATCGACCTCGATCTGGCACGCTTGGGCGTTGGGTTCATGCATGGTTTGACCACCGTCGGCGGCAGGTTCCGGACGCGGCCCGGTCCGGTGGCTTCGACACCACGCCCGGGGCTGCCGTGCGGAGGAGTATGGCACGGCCGAGGGCCCGACGGTCGGGGGCGTTTGAACAGCCCGCTCGCCCCCCGTAAACTCTTCCCACGAATCGATCCGGTAATCACAGCGTCCCGGGAGACGCGACGAGGAGACCCACCATGCTGACCGTCGGCGACCACTTCCCCCAGTTCACCGCCCAGGCCTGTGTCGGCACCGGCAAGGACGACCTGAAGCTGGTGAAGAACACCGACTACGCCGGCAAGTGGGTGGTCTACTTCTTCTATCCCAAGGACTTCACCTTCGTCTGCCCGACGGAGCTCGCCGAGTTCAACAAGCAACTCAAGGCGTTCGGCGACCGTGACTGCGCCGTCGTCGGCGGCAGCACCGACAACGAGTGGTCGCATCTCGCCTGGCGGAAGGCCCATCCCGACCTGCAAAACCTCGGCTATCCGCTCGTCGCCGCCCAGCTCCTCGCCCCGGCGCTCGGGATCCTCGAGAAGACCGAGGGCTACTGCCTGCGAGCGACGTTCATCGTCGATCCCAACGGCGTCATCCAGTGGGTCGACGTCAATCAGGGTCGGGTGGGGCGGAACGTCGCCGAGGTGATCCGCGTCCTCGACGCCCTGCAGAGCGACGAGCTCTGCCCCTGCAACTGGAAGAAGGGCGACCCGTACGTGAAGGTCGGCTGACCCGTGGCCCGCCGCCGGCCCCCCCGCCCTCCGACACCCAAAACCTGGACGCGTCGAACCTGGCTCGGCAAGTTCGGCGATGCCTTTCGCGGCATCGCCCGGGCCGTCCTCGGGCAATCGAGCTTCGCCGTCCACATCCCCGCGGCCCTCGGCACGCTCGCCCTGGCGGCGATCCTCCGCGTGTCGCTCATCGAGTGGTGCGTGCTGGCGGGGGCGATCGGCGCCGTTCTCGCCGCCGAGGTGATCAACACCTCGATCGAGATGCTCGCCAAGGCGGTCACGGAGGACTTCGATCCGTTCGTCCGAGACGCCCTCGACATCGCCAGTGCCGGGGTGATGGTCACGGTGGTGACGGCCGTCGTCATCGGCACGCTGCTCATCGGCAACCGGGTGGGGATCCTGTTGGGGTTGTGGTGAATCGGCCGGCGG
>Ga0208484_1000143_pt1 | contig 18066 bp, 11 predicted proteins | sample LakMenEpi09Aug11_FD_150682 | JGI IMG/M metagenome (GOLD analysis project Ga0208484, IMG submission 150682) | Freshwater microbial communities from Lake Mendota, WI - 09AUG2011 deep hole epilimnion (SPAdes) | ecosystem: Environmental > Aquatic > Freshwater > Lentic | place: Lake Mendota, Madison... | reverse complement strand
GGAGGCGATCGATCCCGGCGCCGGTCAGCACGCTCGTGGCGATCCCGGCGTCTACCAGGGGGGCTTCCACTCCCCGATCGCAGCGCGTGATCACGTCGAGAATCGTCGCTCCAACCGGGGTGGGGCCGTTGCCTTCGACGGAGGCGGTGGCATCACGACAGCGGAGCACGACGTCGGCCCGACCGACTTCGACGCCCCCTGCCGCCCCGGCCGCTGCGGCGAGCGCTGCCGCATCCCCTGCGGCATCCCCCTGCACGACCCCCGCAGGGTTGCCCCCCTCCACACCGGCAGTGTCGACGAGCAGCCAGGAGACCTCCCCCTGATGCCCGGGGAGCGGACCGAGGGCGCCGGTCACCGCCGTCTCGAGCCAATCGCGCGTCGTCCCCGCCTCGTCGGCCACCAGCGCCGCCTCGCGACCGACAAGCGCGTTGTAGAGGCTGCTCTTGCCGATGTTCGGCGGGCCGGTGATGACGACACGTGGAAGGCGGCCCCGGGCGCCCCCATCCCGAGATTCGACCTTGGCCGCCACCTCGTCGACGGCACGGGCGAGAGCCTCGACGGCATCGAGGGCATCGCGCCAGAAGGCCACGGCGGTCGTGCCGAGCGTGTCGGGGCTGCGTTCGTCGGCGAAATCGATCGCCGCCTCGACGTCGGCGGTGAGGTCGAGGAGGCGTTCGCGGACGGCGTGGAGATCCCGCCCCGTCCCGCCGGCGAGCCGGTCGAGCGCGGCGGAGAGTTCCCCCGGCCCGCGGGCGTCGACGACGGCGAGCACCGCCTCTGCCTGGAGGAGATCGAGCTTGCCTGCAAGAAAGGCACGGAGGGTGAACTCGCCGGCGCGGGCCAACCGCGCGCCGCACCGGCAAGCCTCGACGATCAACGCCTCGACGAGCGGTTGGGAGCAGGGGAGTTGCACCTCGGCCAGGGGGCCCCCCGTCGGCCCGGCGGGCCCCGGCCAACGGAGGATGTCGAGGGGCAAAAGCCCCCATTCCGAGCCGAGCCGATCGGGCCGTAACGTCGCAGGCAGGCTCCGCGGCGCGGCGGGGAGCGGATCGGCAAAGAGGAAGAGCGACTCGAGGAGTTCGTCGAGCGCGGCTCCCGACATCCTCACGATCGCGCGGACGCCCCGGCCGGGGATCGTAGCCTGCGCGACGATCAGATCATCGGGGTGCCACATCGGCCACCTGCGATTCGGAGCCAGCCCCGGGTGCCACGGTCGCTCACCGCTTCTTTCGCGCCTGGCGACGCTTTCGCTCCGTCTCACCGCCGTGGGCGGCCCCGTTGGCCTCGGGCTTGCCGCCGCCGGGGAAGAAGGGCACATCGATGACCCGCTTGCCACTCCCTCCAGCCGCCGCGCCGGCGGCCGCCGGTGCCGTCGTGGGGAGCATGAGCCGCTCGGCGATGCCCCACAGGCTCGAGGCGATGAAGTAAAGACACAGGCCGCAGGGCACCTTGAAGAACATCAGCGCCATGAAAAACATCATGTACTTCATCACCTGCTGCTGGATCTGCGACTGTTCGTCGACCGCCGGTGGCATGAAGAGTTGCTGCTGCCAGAGGAACAGGCCAATCGTTGCCAGCGGGAAGAGATTGAGGAATGGCCCGAGGTAGCCGTCCGGCGCGGTGAGGAAGGCGGGGAGCACGTTCGTCCAATCCCAGAACATGTCGGGGGCGGCGAGGTTGGAGCACCAGCGGATCGCAGAACTGAACAGCGGCGCCTGACGGAGTTCGACATCGGTGGCCAGCGACCGGTAGAGCCCCATGAAGATCGGGATCTGGATGAACACCGGCAGGCAGCCGCCGACCGGGTTGTGATCGTGCTTCTTCCACAATTCCTGCGTGGCCTGGTTGCGCTTGACCGGATCGTCCTTGTACTTCTCGGCGATCGCCTTCATTTCAGGCTGGAGGGCCTGCATCTTCTGGGTCGAGAGCGCTTGCTTGCGGCTCATCGGGAACATCGCCCCGCGGACCATCACCGTGAGGAGAAGGATGGCGATGCCGTAGTTGCCGATCACGGCATGGAGGGCATGGAGGATGGCGATCATCGGCCGCGCCACCCAACCGAACCACCCGTAGTAGACGAGGTCGTCCATGGCCGCCCCGGTCGCGCCGTGGCGGGCGAGGAGATCGGGTTGCTTCGGCCCGGCGAACACGCCGTATCGGTGACGGACCGGCTTGCCGGGCTCGAGATCGATCGGCCGGGAGACGATCCGCGACGTGACATCGACGAGTTTCTTCTTCGTCGCGGCGGGCGCGGCGCCGACCGCGATCGGCCGGACCTCGGCGAGGTCCGGCACTTCGCCGTCGGTGGAAGGAATCAACGCGGCTGCGAAATAGAGCGCGTCGACGCCGGCGAACGACAGCGGCTTGCCGTCACGGACGGCCGTGGCCGGGTGCTCGAGTTTGTCGTCGGCGATCTTCAGCCCGCTGATGATCGCCGAACGCTCGCCCGCGAAACGCATCGCCACGTCGCGGACGGCCAGCGTGCCCCAGTCGCGGGCGACGCGGGCGGTGTACCACCAGCCCTCCGTCGGCAGGCCCGTCGGGCCATCGAGCGCGTACGCGACGCTCGTCGGTTTCTCCGCGGCCAATTCGACGACCAGATCGAGCGTCGCCGGACCACCGTCGACCCCGGGCACGAGCCGGTATTCCTTGGCGACGGAGAGTCCTCCGGGGAGCCGCGTGCTGAAACGAACCCCGTCGTCGCCGAGCGGTTCCGCCTGCCAGTCGCGGTCGACGAGGCCGAGGCCGGGGATCTCCGCAAGCGGTTCGCGACGGGAGCGGCCATCGACCGACTCCAGCGACAGCCGAAACGACAGCGGATCGGCAGGATCGGCGTCGGGGTTCTCGACCGGCTCGGCGAGGTACTCTGGGCGGACGACTTCGAGCGGACGACGATCGAGCGTCACTTCGCACGAGGCAGCCGCATCGCCACGCCGGTAGTCGACCGTCACCTTCCCCCCGGGCTTCGTGCCATCGAACGCGCGGTCGAGTGCCCTGGCATCGGCCACCGAGACCCCGTCGACCCGTTCGATCACATCCCCCACGGCCAAGCCTGAGCGGTGCGCCGGGGTTCCCGGGCCGACGACGCCGATGCGGCACCCCCCCGCCACCGGCTCGACGGCCAGGTGCCCCATCGAACCGCGCCAGTCGTCCTGATCATGAAACTGTTCGCCGGCCAGTTCGATCCGCTCCACGGCCGCGCCGCGGCTGGTGAGGGTGTAGAGGACCTGGGCCGGGGCTTCGGGGTCGAGGGAACCGAGGGCGCGGCGGATCCGCGGCGCCGGGACCTCGGCCGGGACTTCGGCCGGAGCAATCGCCGCGTCGACGCGCCCACTCCCGGCGGCATCGGCCACGGCCGCAGGATCCACCGAGGCAGCCCCGCCTTCGAGAACAGGCGCGGGATCGCTGTCGGCCGCCCCGTTCGCGGCGGCGAGCGGCGGCATCTCGTTGGCCGGCTCGGCCGGGGGGCGGGGGAAGAGCCAGGTTTGGAGGAGTTGGGTTCCAAACATGATCGCGAACACGATCAGGGCGAATTGGACGTGACGGCGTTCCATGATCTCCTCGGGCGGTTCACCGCCCACCCGGCCCCTCCGCAGGGGCCATGCCGGCCGGGGCACGGGACACCGTGCCGCATCGACCGCTGCCGCCGACCGTTCCAAGACCCGAGCGTGCGGCGGGGAGGCGACGCTCGATGCCGGAGGACCGCAGACCGCGGCCGTCCACCGAAAAGAAAAGTATATCAGCCGTCGGCCGGCGATCGGTCGAGGCCGTCGCGCACCCGCCCCGGTGCGGGATTCGAGTCCCCTGCGGTGTCAGCGCCCCACGAGGAGCCGGTCGCCGAGGTAGTTGTCGAGGTCGGGGATGGCGTAGATCTTTTTGCAGGTCACGTCCGACGGATAGCGGATCCGCCGGAAGCGGACGACGACATCGTCATCCGTCCCCCCGGTCTCGAGGACCACGTAACTGGCCCGTGAGTCGAGGTCGCGGGGCTGTCCCACCGAGCCGACGTTGACCATGGCCTTCGGCCCCGGCAGCGTGACCCGCCATTCCTCCCCCGAGATCCCGATCTCCGGGGCCTCGAACTGCGGGGCCACCGTGAACACGCCGGGGATGTGCGTGTGCCCTTGGAAGCAGTACTTGGTGACGAGCCCGAAGATGTGTTCCATCTTCAACGGGTTGTAGATGTCTTCGGGAAAAACGTATTCGTCGAGCGGCCGGCGGGCCGATCCATGGACGAACAGGAGATGCCCCTCGGTGTGTGTCCGCGGCAGTTCTCCGAGCCAGTCCATGAGACGGTCGGCCGAATTCTTGCGCATCGCGTCGTGGTGGTCGAGTTGGGAACGCGTCCAACGGATCGCCCGCTCGGCGCCGACGTTGAATCCATCCGGGTCGAACAGCGCTCCCTGGTCGTGGTTGCCGAGAATCACCAGTCCGCAGCGGTCGCGGACGAGTTTGGCACACTCGCACGGATTCGGACCGTAGCCGACGACGTCCCCGAGGCAGATGATGGAATCGACGTTTTGCTTGTCGATGTCTGCCAGGACGGCCTGAAGGGCCTCGAGGTTTCCGTGGATGTCGCTGATGATCGCCCGCTTCACGACTCGTCCACTCCCCGCTGTGCCATGAGCACGGAAACCACCTCGGCAGCAATCCCCGCCCGGACACCGGGCCGATCCGCCTCGGGATCCATCGACACGGCGTCCATCGACGAACGGTCGGGTGCAATTCACCCGCCGGGGCAGAGGCAGCCTCGGCAGCACCACCAACGGAAGCAGGAGCAAGCACGGAAAACGGTGGGCTTCGGCCACCTCGCGCTCAATCGGTCGATTCCCGCTGCCGATTCAGGTCAGACTACGAGGGCTCGCCCCCCCGGTCAAGCAGCCAGCCTCCCCCCTGGAGATGATGCCGTGAAGTTGGTCGCCATCGACACCTCCCTTCCGTCGGGCTCCGTTGCTGCCTGCGAGGGAGATCGGCTCGCGGAAGTGATGTTCGCCCCAGCCCAGGCCCACGCCCGCCGGATCGCGGCAGCCCTCGCCGAGGCGACCGCCCGTCTCGGCTGGAACGTCGCGGCAGCCGACGTGGTGGCGGTGATCCGCGGACCGGGTTCGTTCACCGGTCTGCGGGTCGGCATCGCCGCCGCGAAGGGGATCGCCTGGGCCGGCGGTCAGCGGCTTGTCGGGATCTCGGGATTCGACGTCATCGCCGCGATCGGCGGCGGCCGGGAGCCGGTGCACGTCGTCTTCGATGCCGGTCGCGGCGAGCTGTTTGCCGCGACCGTCCACCCCGCCCCCGACACCCCCACCGGATGGCGGACCGACGGCGGCATCCTCGTGCCGATCGACCGCTGGGTGGCGGACCTTCCCCCCGGAGCGCGACTCTCCGGTCCGGGCCTCGATCTCGAGCCTGTCGAGGCCCTCGTCGCAGCGCGGGGCGACCTCCAACCGGCCCCTCTCGGCAGTCGGCATCCTTCGGCCGCCGCGGCGGCCCGCATCGGCCTTAGCCTCGCGGCCAGCGGGTCGACCCAGGCGCCGGCGGAGATCACCCCCGACTATCTCCGTCCGAGTTACGCCCAGGAAAACCGGACTGGCCCTTCCCGATGACCGCTCGAGGGGCGTACAGTCTGGGTTTTTGACCCGCGCCTTGCGGCCTCTCCTTCCCCCTTCGTTCCCCAGGAAACGACATGGTCCGCCCGATCAAGAAGCTGCTGGTCGCCAACCGCTCCGAGATCGCCATCCGCGTCTTCCGCTCGGCCCACGAGCTCGGGATCCGCACCGTGGCGATCTACGCCCACGAAGATCGGTTCGCCCTCCATCGGTTCAAGGCGGACGAGTCCTACCTCGTCGGGCGGGCCGGCGAGCCGATCCGTTCCTATCTCGACATCGCCGGAATCGTGGCCCTCGCCAAGGCCCACGACGTCGACGCGATCCATCCGGGCTACGGATTCCTTTCCGAGAACCCGGAGTTCGCGTCAGCCTGCCTCGAGGCCGGGATCACGTTCGTCGGCCCGCGGACCGAACTCCTCGAGACCCTCGGCGACAAGACCGCCGCCCGCGACCTCGCCAAGCGTGCCGGGGTGCCGATCCTTGCCGGGAGCTCGCAGCCGGTGACGAGCCAGGCCGAGGCCCTCCAGATCGCCAAGGATCTCGGGTGGCCGGTGATTCTCAAAGCGGCGCACGGCGGCGGTGGCCGTGGGATGCGCGTCGTCCGCGGCGAGGACGAACTCGCCGTCGCCCTCGAAAGCGCCCAGCGCGAGAGCAAGACGGCCTTCGGCAGCGCGAAGGTGTTCGTCGAGAAGTTCATCCAGCACGCGCGGCACATCGAGGTCCAACTCCTCGGCGACATGCACGGCGGCCTGGTCCACCTGTTCGAGCGCGACTGCTCGGTGCAGCGCCGGCACCAGAAGGTGGTGGAGGTGGCCCCGGCACCGAACCTCGACGCCGGGATGAGGAAGGCGATCTGCGACGCGGCTTTGGCGATCGGCCGGACGGCCCGCTACGAGAATGCCGGCACGGTCGAGTTCCTGGTCGACACCGACACCGGCCGCTTCTATTTCATCGAGGTCAATCCCCGCATCCAGGTCGAGCACACGGTCACCGAGGAGATCACCGGGATCGACATCGTGCGCCGGCAGATCCGCGTCGCCGAGGGCTACCGCCTCGGCGACCCACAGATCGGCCTGGGCAACCAGGATGCGATCGGCTCGATGGGCACCGCCATCCAATGCCGCGTCACCACCGAAGACCCCGAGAACCGTTTCCTCCCCGACTACGGCCGGATGACCGCCTACCGTTCCGCCAGTGGCATGGGCATCCGCCTCGACGCCGGCACCGCGTTCTCCGGAGCCGTCGTCACCCCCTATTTCGACTCGCTCCTCGTGAAGGTGACGGCGCGGGGATTGTCGCTCGACGAGGCGGCCGGGCACATCGAACGCTGCCTGCAGGAGTTCCGCGTCCGCGGGGTGAAGACGAACATCCCGTTCCTCATCAACCTCGTCACCCATCCGGAGTTTCTCGCCGGCCGCTGCACGACGCGGTTCATCGACGAGACCCCGGCACTGTTCGATTTCCCCATCCGCCGTGACCGGGCCACGAGGCTGCTCGAGTACCTCGCCGACACGATCGTCAACGGCAACGCCCTGGTGAAGGGGCGGCCGCCGGCGGCCCGACGGACCGCGGCCCCGCTGCCGGAGTTCGACCGGCTGGCACCGCCGCCGGCGGGGACGCGGACGAAACTCCTGGAATTGGGACCGGAGCGATTCGCGGCCTGGGTCCGCGATCGCAAGGGGCTGATGGTGACCGACACGACGATGCGCGACGCCCACCAGTCGCTCCTCGCCACCCGGATGCGCTCCTTCGACATGCTCGCCATCGCCGATGCCTACGCCCGGCTCGCGCCGGGCTTGTTCTCGCTCGAGATGTGGGGGGGGGCGACGTTCGACACCGCGATGCGGTTTCTCAAAGAGGATCCCTGGGATCGCCTCGCCCGGCTCCGTGAGCGGATCCCGAACATCCTCTTCCAGATGCTGCTGCGGGCGAGCAACGCGGTCGGCTACACGAACTACCCCGACAACGTCGTCACCGCGTTCGTGAAGGAATCGGCCGCCGCCGGCATCGACGTCTTCCGCGTCTTCGACCCGCTCAACTGGGTGCCGAACATGCAGGTCGCTCTCGATGCCGTCCGCGACGCGGGGGGCATCTGCCAGGCTGCGATCTGCTACACCGGCGACGTCCTCGACCCGTCGCGGACGAAGTACTCGCTGGCGTACTACGTCGATCTGGCGAAGCAACTCGAGAAGCGCGGCGCCCACATGCTGGCCGTCAAGGACATGGCGGGGCTGTGCAAGCCGTACGCGGCGGCGAAACTCGTCAAGGCGCTCCGCGAGGAGATCGGGATCCCGATCCACTTCCACACCCACGACACCTCCGCCGCGGCGTTGGCCAGTGAACTCGAGGCCGCCGGCAGCGGCGCGAGCGTCGTCGACGCGGCGATGGCTCCGTTCGCCGGCCTGACGAGTCAGCCGAATCTCAACGCGTTGGTCGAGGCGGCCCGCCACACCCCGCTCGACACCGGCCTCGACCCGGAGCCGCTGCGGCATCTGGCCCGCTATTGGTCGGCCGTCCGCGAGCACTACACGGCGTTCGAGTGCGGCATGAAATCCCCCGACGCCGATCTCTACCTCCACGAGATGCCGGGGGGCCAGTTCACGAATCTCCTCGAGCAGGCGAAGGCCCTCGGACTCGCCGACCGCTGGGAGGACGTCTGCCGGGCGTACGCCGATGTCAACGCCCTCCTCGGCGACATCGTCAAGGTGACGCCGACGAGCAAGGCTGTCGGCGACCTGGCGCTCCTGCTTGTCACCAACGGCCTCCACGCGTCGGATCTCCTCTCCGACTCGCGCGAGATGGCCTTCCCGGAGTCGGTCGTCGACCTCCTCTCGGGACGGATGGGGCAGCCGCCCGGAGGCTTCCCCGATCGCGTCGTGAAGCGGATCGTGCGCACTGGGGATCTCGTCACCGGCCGCCCCGGCGAGTCGCTCCCGCCGGCCGATTTCCAGGCTGCCGGGAAGAAGGTGGCGGAGATCACCGGGCTTCCGGCGACGCATCAGGAAGTTCTTTCCTGGCTCCTGTACCCGCGGGTTTTCCAGGATTTCGCCCAGCACCGCGGGAAGCACGGCGATGTCAGCGTTCTCCCCACGCCGGCGTTCCTCGAGGGCCCCAAGCCGGGCGAGGAGTTGTCGGTCGACATCGAGCCCGGCAAGACGCTCGTCATCCGCCTCCTCACCGTGGGCGAACCGCACGCCGACGGCACGCGGACGGTGTTCTTCGAGCTCAACGGCCAGCCGCGGAGCGTGTCGGTGGCCGACCGGAGCCTCGAAGCGAAGGTCCAACGTCGCCCCAAGGCGGTCGTCGGCGACGCCCGCGAGGTCGGTTCACCGATGCCGGGACTGATCGTCACGGTGGCGGTGCAGGCCGGCGACGTCGTGTCCCGCGGGCAGAAGCTCCTCAGCCTCGAGGCGATGAAGATGGAGACGACCGTCTACGCGGAGCGCGACGGCAAGATCGGCGAGGTGCTCGTCGCCCCCGGCACGCCGGTGGAAGCGGGTGAACTCGTGGTCCGATACGCCGACAGTTGAGCCGGCGGCGCTGCCTCACTGCGACTTGGCCGGCGGCGTCCGTCCCCGCTCGACGGCCGCCGCGGCCTCGAGCCAAACCTGCTCGAGGTCGGGGCGGTCGAGTTCCGCGGCCATCGCGGCGAGTCGCCGGCGGACATCCGCATCCCCCGGGCTGCCCCACGCCTCCTGATGGAGATCGGCGAACGTGCGGCGGAGGGCCCGGATCCGTTCCGCCTCCGCTCGGGCTGCCTCGGCGTCGGCTTCCCGTCCGCACCCCGCGTAGGCCTGGGCGATTTTGAGACGGGCGACGTAGTCGCGCGGATGCTTGGCGACGACTCGCTCGAGGGGTGCAAGCGCCCCCTGCGGATCACCGTCCTCGAGCTCGATCTCCCCGGCGAGGACGAGGGCTCCGAGGTCGTCGGGGGAGGTGCCGAGGAGACGCTTCACGATCCCGCGGGCGCCGTCCCGGTCGCCGATCGCGAGCAGACACTCGGCGCGGAGGACATCGGCCACGTCGTTGGAGGGACACCCATCGAGCGTCGTCATCGCCTCGCGGTGGCGGCGGAGCTTGACGAGGCAGGCCGCCAATTCGACGAGAACGTCGTCACGGTCGACCTGCTCAGGCGATCGTCGCAGGCTCTCGCGGTAGTAGTCGACCGCCTCGGTGTACCGCTCATAGTCGTTGTGGATCAGCCCGAGAAGGCGGTGGGGGCGGGCGTCGGTGGGGGCGAGCCTGGCAGTCTCCTCGAGGTGCCGGATCGCCTCGGGAATGACGCCGGCGTCGTAGTACATCGCCGCGAGGAGACGGTGGGCTTCGACCGACTCCGGGTCGGCTCCGATCACCGCGGAGAGCTCCCGTTCGGCGACCGGATACATCTGCAGGCGGTAGGCGGCGTCACCGCGGACGAGGTGCACGAGGCGTTCGACGTCGACCCCGGGGCTCCCCCCGCCGTCAGCATCGATCCCGGCAAGGACGTCGAGCGCTGGCCCGGAGAATCCGCGGGCGACGAGGAGCCTGGCCTGGACGACCGCCGCCAATCCCTCGGCGCCAGCCGCGCGGAGGCCGCGGATCGATGCCCGGGCCGCGGCCGCATCCTCGGCATCGACAGCCTCGAAGCCGGCCCGCACCAACGCCTCCACCGACGTCGGGGCCTGGGCACCGCTCCGGGCATCTCCGCCACAGCCGGAGACGATCATGGCCATCACCGCCAGCGAAACGAGACCGCCGACGGAGGTGGCCACGCGTCGGTAGCGGCCCGGCGCCCGGCCGGAGGGCAAGGTAGCGGTCACGACGCTCCTCCTGACGGTGACGCGGGCGGCGGCAGCTCACCAGCCTCGACGATGCACACTTCCCGATCCGCCCCCGACACTTCGACGTCCTGGACGATCCCCGAGGGCCAGCGGACGCGGAGCCGCGCGGCGTCTGCAGGCGGGGCCGCAGGGAGGACGACATGGAGCCGGCGATCGCTGTGGGAGAGATAGCTCCCTCCCCCCGTGACCTGGATCGCCGGCGGGGGCGAGTCACCGTCGAGGACCTCGAGCCGGGCCCCGATCGCATCTCGATTCGACACCGTGCCGACGAGCCGCACCAAAACCGAACGCCCTTCCTGTGGAAAGCGGTTCTCGAGGACGGCCACCGGGGCTTCGACGTGCGACACCGCCAGGTCGAGATCGCCGTCACCGTCGAAGTCTCCGCTGGCGAGGCCCCGGCCCATGTGCGTGCCGGCGAAGTAGGACCCGGCCTCGGCAGCACCGCGCCGGAATCGGTCGCCGTCGAAACGGAGGAAGAGCGGCTCCTGGAGGAGCGGGGAGGCGTCCGGGTATTTGATGACATGGCCGTCGGTGACGACGATGTCGACCCACCCATCGGCGTCGAAGTCGTCGCAGGCCGTGCCGAAGCCGACGAACAGCCCGCCGATGTCGGTGATCCCGTACCGTCGGCTGACGTGGAGGAAGTACCCTCGCCCCTCATTGCGGTAGAGGGCGAACCACTCGCGCTCGAAGTTGGTCACCCACACGTCTGGAAGACCGTCGCGGTTGAAATCACAGAGGTCGATCCCCATGCTCCCGTTGGGCACCCCCTGATCGTCGAGCGCCGTCCCGCTCACGAGCCCCATCTCGCTGAGGTGGCCTCGGCCGTCGTTGACGTAGAGAAAGTTGTCGGTGGTGTCGTTTGCCACGTAGACATCGACGTCGCCATCGACGTCGAGGTCGGCCAGCAGGACCCCGAGCCCCTTGCCGTCGCTGCGCAACCCCGTCGCCCGGGAAGCATCGGTGAACGTCCCATCGGCGTTGCCGAGATAGACCGCGTCGGGAAGCCCCTCGAACGACCGCGGCGGACAGATGTCGCGGACGGTCGCGGAGGGGCCACAGCGTGGGTGGTTGTCGAACGACCAGTTCACGTAGCGCGTGAGATAGAGGTCGAGGATGCCGTCGCCATTGAGGTCGGCCCACCCGGCGCTCGAACTCCACCGCCCGTCCTCGGCGGCCGGCGACGGCGCGGCGGTGAACGTCCCGTCCCCCATGTTCCGCCACCACTGCGGCACACCGTATCCGGTGACCACGAGATCCTGAAAACCGTCGTTGTCATGGTCGCCGACGGCCACGCCGTGGGAGTAGAGCGAATCATCGACGAGCCCGGCCTCCGCCGCCACCGGACGCAAAGCCTTCCCTCCTTGGTTGCGATAGAGATCGCAGGACCGGCCGAGGATCCGTTGGTCGGCGGTGATCTCGCCCCCGCCGGTGGCCACGAGGTCGATCCAGCCGTCGCGGTCGAAGTCGAACCACCCCACACCGCCACCGAGGGATTCGAGGATCGTGCAGTGGTCCGTCGCGCCGCCATTGCGGTAGATCGACGCCACCCCCAGATCCTTGGCCCGGTCGACGAACAGAATCGGTCCTCCCCCGGAACCGCCGCCATCGGCTGCTTGCCCCACGGCCGCAGGTTCCTGCGAAGGCACGGCCACGTCGACAGGCACCTTCCCGGAAGGCGGGCGGGAGCATCCGGCGATGGCGAGCGCCAAAGCGACCACCGCCCGACAGGTCGACCCTCGAGCCATCATGGCGTGGCCCCCCCGCTCCCCGCCGGTGCTCCCTCGGCGACGCGCTTTCCGGGGCGCTCGGCATCGCCGGCGGCCCGGCGATGCATCTCGGCCCGGTCGGCTCGGCCGCGCGCGGCGTAATGCTCGGCGAGGACGCGGTGCGAGGGGCCGTGCGCCGGGTCGATGCGGACCGCGGTCTCGAGCCACGTTAGCCCCTCCTGCTCGAATCCCTCTTCGAGGAGAATCGTGCCCGCCTCGGCTCGGAGATCGCAATCGTCGGGCTTGCCGAGGAGTTCGTGGGTGATGGTCGCCAGCCGTCGTTGCCGTTCGGCGAGGCGTTGAGCCGTCTCGCGTTCCTGTTTTGCCCCCGCCTCGTCACCGAGGCGGAGCAGCGCTCCGGCGAGCGTCAGCCGGGCCCGTGTGCCCCGGGGATCGACCCGCACCGCTTGGCCGAGGAGCATGGCTCCCCGCGCCACGTTCCCTTCCTCGAGCGCCATCTGCCCGAGTTCCGTGAGCGCCAAGCCGGCCTGCTCCTCGGTGAGGTCGGTGGTGAGCGCGTCGTGGTAGAGATCGCGGGCGGCGGCCAGATCCCCGGACCTGAGGAGGCAGTCGGCCAGACCGATGACAGCCCGCGGATCGTCGGGGCGCGTCACGAGGGATTCCCGGAAATGCAGCTTGGCGTCATCGATTTTCGCGGTGTCGAGTTCGAGGCGAGCAAGGCGGATCCGCGTCTCGTCGTCGCGCGGATTCATCGCCAGGGCCTCCGCATACCGCTCGATGGCCAGCACGGGCCGTTCGTAGCGTTCTTCGATCGCCCCCTTCCAGAACGCGGGGCGCGGATTCTCGGGCTGCCAGCGCGACCAGAAGTCGAGGCACTCGAGGGCGTCGTTCATCCGGTACGATCCGATGAAGCCCTCGGCGAGCGCCTCGTAGCAATCCTCCGCGAAGGCGTCGTCGAAGCCTTGCGCCAACAATCCGCCGATCTCCTTCTCGACAGCCCGCACCTCCCCGGTCTGGGCGCGGGCGAGGATTCGCTGCCTGTCGATCTCGTCGGCGTTCCACCCGAGCGACAGGGCGCGTTCGAAGGCCCGCTCGGCATCGGCAAACCGACGCTGCCTTCGGAACACCCGCCCGAGGAGGAATTGCCGCTGGGCCGCCGCCGCACGAGCCCGACTCCCGCTCGGCTCGGCCCGGTCTGGTAATCCGTCGCGGAGGAGTGATTCGGCGGATTTCCAATCGTGATTGGCGATCGCGGTGCGGATCTTGGACAGCGCCGCTGCTTCACGAAGCTCCGGGCCCCACCAGGCCGCCACACCAAGGAGGAGGGCAAGAAGGCCGAACAGCACGCGGCGACGGAACACCGGACCGGACACGGAGGATCGTCCCTCGAGCATCCCCGCGCTTTGCATGGCCGGAGGATCAATCGTTGAGTTCGAAGGTGAAGACGTTCTTCGCGCCGTCGGTCGACACCTCGGCGGTGAGGCCGCTGGTCTCGGGCCGACCGTATTTGATTGGGATCTCCCCCTTGTCGATCTCACCCTTCTTCTTTTTTTCGTACATCTTCATCATGTCTTCGGGCTTCGGTGCCGAAGGCATCGAGGGGGCGGGCCCGGTGAACTTGCTGACGGTCACCTTGCACGCGCCGGCCCGCGCACCGGGCAGGCCGTTGGTCATGATCGTGAACTTGCCGTTGGCATCGGTCTTGCCGTCACTGGGGGCTCCGACAGAGGGAACGAAGCTGACCGTCGCATCGGCAAGCGGCTTCCCTTTCCAGGTCACGGTGCCCGTGGCGGGATAGATCTTCGGCATCGCCGGGCCGCCACAGCCGACCAGGCCCGCGCAGACAATCGCCGCCACGATCGCCATCCGATCAATCGTCCGTCGGGATGCGATCCCTGAGTTGGCTGACATCGAGGATCCTTTTCCTGGGGGCTTTGATTGCCGTGAAAACGTGCTGCATCACGAATGAACAGTTGGAAGGTGAGTCCCAGCGAATCGTCGTGACGCTGCCCGGAGCGGGAAAATCCGCCCCGGGCAGTCGTCAGACGTGAGATCGGACCTCCGGACGCCCGCCTGCAAAGCCGGCGGGGCGGAGATCAGTCGTCGTTCTGGATCGCCAGGCCGTCGCCACGTCCACCGAGCCGCTGGTAGGTGGTGTGGTCGATCGTTTCCTGGATCATCCGCGTCGAGCCGTCACCCATGAGGAACTGTGCCCCGCCGGGGTGGCGGGAACGGAAGCCCCATGAATAGTTCCAGTTGCTCTTGGCGAAGCACTGCGGGTTTGGCACCCGCCTCGTCGTCGCCTCGGCCTGCGAGTCGTAGCAGGTGGTCATGGTGTTGATCGGCACCACCGTCGAGGCGTGGGCGTTGTTGAGCCCGTTGAAGCTCCAGTACCCCTCGACATGGTCGTTGCATTCGGCCAACACCTCACCCACGAAGATCGTCTTGCTCAGGCCGTCCTTCACCATCGCGAAGGTGCAGCCCTTCTGCTCGGTGACGAGACGCGAGAAGACGCCGGAGATGTCCTTGAAGTTCCAGGCGTTGCCATGGTCGCCGTTGCCGGCGGGCACTTCGGCGAAGCCCATGTACTGGTTGCAGTTGCCGTCCGCGGACGGGGTGCGCTGCGACCCGAGGCTGCCTGAGTAGCTGCCGTTGAACCAGCCGAAGTAGTCGTCGGGGCTCGCGTCGGACGGGCAGCGGGCGGTCTTGATCTTGATGCTCCGCAGTTCCCTGCCGTCGACGTTGCGGAATCGCTCGTCGCCGCCACTGTTGAACTTCACCTTCGACGCCACTCCCCCCTGCTCGATGAACGGCATGATGCTCGCGTGCCACGAGAGGGCTGGTGATCCCCACGGCACCGTCGGGGCACCCGACGGGATGTAGCCGTTGGTGTCGTGGTGATTGTGGAGTGCCAGACCGTACTGCTTGAGGTTGTTGCTGCAGCTGCTCCGCCGGGCCGACTCACGCGCCGACTGGACGGCGGGGAGGAGCAGACCGACGAGCGTACCGATGATCGCGATGACCACCAGAAGTTCGACGAGCGTGAACGCCCGGCGAACAGGTCGCATTGCTGTTGTCATGGGAATCGCCTCCGGGAGCGATGGACGAACGATGAGGAATGAAATGAAACGCGATGAGTCGCAGTGTGCGCGGCAAGATGAGGAGCGTGAAGAGGGTCGTGGAGGGTTCGCCCGGCAGGCCGGCCCTTGAAGCGGCCAGCGAGCCGAATCAACCCTCCCCGGATGGACTGGAATCCCCAGAAAGCGTCCCCCGAAAAACCTCCCCCGTTCACTAGGGGAAACTTACCAATCACATCGGCATGGGGACAAGACCCGGCCCAGAAATCGTTCGGCGACCATCGGCTGGTCAGGGCGTCGCCGCGCGGTTGAGCCATACGCGGATGGCCGGTGCCGGAACGCCGCTCGACTCCGCCAGCCAGACACCGGCGACGATGTCGATCCGCCCGTCGCCGTCGGCGTCGGCAAGCGTGAACGCCGCGTAACGGCAGTCGTCGCGTTCGACGCTGTGGGGGATCCATAGGCCGCCGCGGCCCTGTTCGACCCAGATCACCGCATCGAACGTCCCTGGAGGCTCTGCAGCAGCCCCGGGATGGACGGCCGAGGCGACCACATCGAGGTCGCCGTCGCCATCGAGATCGGCGGCCCGGACCTGGGAAACCCCGGGCATTCGAGCGATTTCCACGATCCGAAAACCCGCCGCCCCGTCGTTGAGCAGGGCCCGGATGCCGTGCGTCGGACGGGCCAGACCGCTGTCCATGGTGTCGCCGTTGGCATGGAGGATGTCGAGGTCGCCGTCGCTGTCGAGATCGGCGATGTCGATCCCGCTCGAGCCCCAGGAAGGATCGGGAAACCGGGCGATTTCCCGGTGGTCGTAGGTGCCTTTCCCTCGCGAAAACCACGCTTCAACGCTCTCATGTTCCTGCGCGAATGCCGCCACCACGTCGTCCTGGCCGTCGCCGTCGAGATCGGCGACGCGGAGGTCGAGGACGCCGTGCCGGGGATCGATGACCACGTCCGCCGCACCGGACACGGCCCCCGGTTCCGCCCCCCCGGGAATCATCCGTAACGCCCCGCCCGCCCGCCAACCAAACTCCGCCACGAGCAGGTCGCGTCGTCCGTCTTGATCCCAGTCGAACGGTACTGCCTCGATCACCCGGCCGAGGCCACGCCGGATCGGCACAGGCTCGCCTGCTCGTGGGCCTCCAGGGAAGAAAAACACCCCTCCCTCCGCATGGTCTTCGGGAAGGAACGACCCCAGGTCTCCCACGAACCACCCGTCCTCACCGGCAGGGGTGTCGGTGCCGACCGTGCGGGGCGTTGCGGCGGTCAGCCGGCAGGGGTGGGCCAGTCGGGCGACAACCTCCCCTCGCGCAGACTCCCCGGAGAGTTCCCAGGAGCGAATCTCCCCTGATCGCATGTCGGTCGACAGCAGCCGCAAGGGTGTCGTCCCGGCGCCGGTTCGCGGCAGGGCCACCACCTGCGCCACGGCCGGATCAGGGGTGTCTGCCCCCGTCAGGCCTGTGACTGGCTGAAACACGATCGGAGGCGGGGATTCGGGGCGGTCGGCCGCCCGGGGCACGGAGAGCCGATCGGGGGCGGTGGCCTGGAAATAGCGGATGGCATCCCCCTCCGGGGGCCGGGGGAGATCGGTCCGCAGCGATGCCAGGTAGAAGTCGAACCCCTGCCGGACTTCCTTCGGCCACCGATCGCGGGGAAAGCTCTCCGGCGCCGGGAGCGGGTGGCAATCGCCACAGAATCGCTCCACTTTTGACTGCGCCAGGGCCGAGAGGGATCCGCCAGCGGGCGCCTCTGCGGTGCCCGCCAGCGATTCGGTCGCTGGTCGCAGCCGACCGGCCCGAGCGTCTGCCACGCTCTCGCCCCCCCCTCCGACCGTCCGACCGCATCCGGCGAGGGCCACGGCGGTTGCCATGATCAACCCAGCGCTGCAGGAGAACCGGGATCTGCGCGACGCGTTCACGGCCAAAGGCCTTCCCACGACCTCGCGACACCTTCGACGACGAATCGAAGCACGCTTGGCCGACGATGACGGCATGGCGCCAGTCCGCGGGGATGCGAGGCGCACTCGGTCACTCCTTGAGGAGATCCTTGAACACCTTGCGGACCTTGGCCACCTTCGGCGAGACGGCCGCCTGGCAGTAGGGCTGGAAGGGGTTGTTCTCGAAGTAATCCTGGTGGTAGTCCTCGGCGGGGTAGAACTTCGACGCTTCCGTCACCTCGGTGACGATCCGCTGGGGAAAGACCCGAGCCGCGTCGAGTTTTTCGATCACTTGCTCGGCGATCCGCTTTTGCTCGTCGTCGTGATAGAAGACCCCCGAGCGGTATTGCGTGCCGACATCGGCACCCTGCCGGTTGAGCGTCGTCGGGTCGTGCGTGGCGAAGAACACCTCGAGCAGTTTCTCGTACGGCACCAGATCGGGGTCGTACTCGATCTCGACCGCCTCGGCATGGCCCGTCAGCCCGGTGCAGACCTGCTTGTAGGTCGGGTTGGGAACCTTGCCGCCGATGTAGCCGCTGGTCACCTCCTTGACCCCCTTGATCTCCTTGTAGACAGCCTCGGTGCACCAAAAGCACCCTCCGGCGAACGTGGCCTTCGCCGTCGGTGTGTCGGTGTCATCGGCGGCGCGGGTGGGGCTGACTGGCATCATGGTCGCTCCGAAAAGAACACCGATCGACAGCCACGCCGCGGCGCGGCGCCGCGCGGGGGAAAAAGGCCTGGGACAACGAGCGGGGGTGGGGAGCATCATCGCCTCCTGACGGGCTGGGTCGGCCGGGCCAAGCCGAAAGGGTCGACCCCGGCCCGATCCATTCTAGGAAGTCGGCCGGCGTCGACGACAAACCGGAGCGGTTTTGCCGCCCACAGGCCGGCGTAGTC
>Ga0208484_1000140_pt1 | contig 18279 bp, 19 predicted proteins | sample LakMenEpi09Aug11_FD_150682 | JGI IMG/M metagenome (GOLD analysis project Ga0208484, IMG submission 150682) | Freshwater microbial communities from Lake Mendota, WI - 09AUG2011 deep hole epilimnion (SPAdes) | ecosystem: Environmental > Aquatic > Freshwater > Lentic | place: Lake Mendota, Madison... | reverse complement strand
ATTAGCAGATCTGTAACACCTGAGAAAAGAAGCGTTTCAATTGGAATTGCAATGTCGAGTGCATCCCTTGGACAATTTATAATGTTGCCAGCTTCATTAGTATTATTACAAAGCTTTGGGCCAACTTTAGCTTTTGGTATTTTATCTTTACTTACACTTATAATGTTAGTTCTCGCAGTTCCTATGTTTGAAAAACCAATTCAACAAACAAGCACTCAAGATTTATCATTAAAAGAAGTATTAACCGAGGCCTTTGGTCATAAAGGTTTCTGGTTATTATGTTTTGGATTCTTTGTATGCGGCTTTCATATTCTTTTTATTATGACTCACGCGCCCGCATTCTTAATTGATAAAGGTTTATCACCACAAATAGGAACTATTGTATTAGCGTTAATAGGACTATTTAATATTTTTGGAACTTATTATGCAGGATTTTTAGGAGCTAAAATTAGAAAACCTTTACTCTTAAGTTCTATTTATGCATCTCGTGCAGTAATTATTTTAATTTTTATTTTATTTCCTGTTTCAAATTTAACAGCTTATGTATTTGCAGCTTTAATGGGAGTATTATGGCTTTCAACAATTCCTCTAACCCAAGGAACAATTACAACAGTTTTTGGTGTTAAAAATATGAGCATGCTTTATGGAATTGCATTTTTATTTCACCAAGTTGGAGCTTTTTTAGGAGGCTGGTTGGGAGGCAAAGTTTATGACGTGACAGGCTCTTATGATATTGTTTGGTATATTTCAATTGCACTTGGAGTATTTGGAGCAATTATTAATTACCCAATTGAAGAAAAAACAGTAACAAGATTAGAAAGACAGGCTGTATGAAAAAATCGTTAATTTTTTTATGGATTGGTTTTGCTTTATTTCTTTTAGCGGTTGCTTATTCTTACCAAACTAAAGGGATGGAGCTTTATTTTTTAATCTCTAAACTTTGTTCTTAATTATTTTTTATTATTTTCAACCCAAGATAAAAATATAAAAAATAGAATAGTTCCAATTACTCCAACTACGAAAAGAATAATGCCTGTAATTAAACTCATAAATTATTTTTGTTTTGGTATAAATGCTTGAATAATTTCTGAATAATTCATTTTTATATATTCAATAAATTCTTCTAACAGACTAAAAAAATCAGCAAATTTTGGATTTTTGTTAAGTATAAACTCTTTGTTCTCAAAACTAACAGCTATACCAATAATAAAAATAATCAGAATAGTTAAAAAGATTTTTGTATAATTTATTTTGCTTTTATTTTTGTATTTAACTGGAACATAGTTTTTACCAGGCTTTTCTTTTATTGTTTTTTGATCTTTAGATGCTTCTTTTTTTTCTTCTTCTTTAACAAAATTTTCTTTTAAAGTTTTAAACTCTTCAGAACTGGCAGGTTCTTGAAACCATTTTTGATCGCAAACCCCACACTGAACAACCCGACCATTAATTCCAATTTCCTCAGCTTTAACTGCAAACTTATATTTTTTACAAGCACACTCAATAATCATTTAAAAATAATACGGTTTAATATTAAAATATCTTTAGCATTATTTACTACTAATAAATCATATTTTTTTTTCATCTCATCTTCTTTTTTATATTCAGGATTTTTTGCTATTTTTTTTGCATTATCATTTTTTTGATAAATTTCATTTATAATTTCTTTTGTTGGGGCTTGAATGGATTTAACTTTTAGAATGCTATCTACTGCACTTAAAATATCTTTTACAGGAATTTCGTTTGTTATTTTTTTTTTTGATTCTTGAGTAGATTTAACATTTAAAATGTCATCTACGGCAGTTAAGATGTCTTTTACTGAGTAATCTTGCTTCATAAATATAATATAATTAAATCTTAATAATCTTCAAATTTCTATCGTTTAATTTTTATTATTTTAAAAACAATTCTTCTTAGCACGGTTGTTTATGAACTATTTTTTAGATTTAGAATGTTTGCTTACACTTCTGTTCATAATGTAGTCCATCATCGCAAGAAGTACTCCGCTAACAACGAAGGTTAGGTGCACGACAACATATAAAATAATCGTATCTTTTGAATATTTATCTAAATTCATAAATATTTTTAGCAAATGAATTCCCGAAATAGCAACAATTGATGAAATTAGTTTAATTTTTAAATCTGTAAAATCTACATGACCCATCCATTCAGGTTTGTCCTCATGGTCTTTAATATGAATTTTAGATACAAAATTTTCGTAACCTGAAAAAATAACAATAATTAATAAATTTGCAGCAAGCGAAATGTCAACAAGACTTAGAATAAAAAGTAAAACGCCTGCAATATCCGTATCATGAATAATTGTGAAAAAGTGAACTATTTCTCTACCAAACTCATAAAGCAGAACCAATAAACTTAAAGATAAACCTAAATAAAACGGAGCAAGTATCCAGCGTGATGCAAATATTGTTTTTTCTAATAAAATTTCAAATTTTTTCATAATACTTTTGTTTAAATTTTCTAAGAATTGTAGCATTAATAAATGCTTGCTAAACTCTTGTATTCATTATTTAATCGGATTTTATAATTTATGCCATCAGTAATTTTAAGAGATACAAAACTACAAGGTAATATTAGTGAAAATAGCAGCATCACTTTAGATGGAATGCTATTAGGCGATATAAAAGCTGAAGAAGTTATTATTAAAGAAAATGGGAATGTTACAGGCAATATATCAGCAGATCATAATATTGAAGTTGGTGGTCAGGTAACCGGAGACCTTTCATCAGATAAAATTCATTTAAATAACAGTGCTAAAGTTAGAGGAAAATTATTCCATAGAAATTTAGTTGTAGATGAAGGTGCCCAATTGGAAATTGCCGCCTCAACAAGAAAAAAAATAACGAACAACAATAAAGATTAATAATGTTTTTTAAATTAGATAAAAAATTACAAAATCAAATAGATGGATTTTCGCATTTAGGAGAAACATTGCGTTTTGAGGGAGAAATAGATTGTAAAGGTGAAATTGAAATTGCCGGAAAAGTAAAAGGGAATATCAAAGCAAAAATATTAAGAATATTAGAAACGGGAAGTGTTAAAGGTCAAGTCCAAGCTGAAAAAATTGAGATTTTGGGTCATTTGGTTGGAAATGTAGAATCTGAAATTATTCACGTTGGAGAAAATGGCGTTGTAAGAGGAGATATTCATTTTTTTACTAATTTAAGTGTTTTAAATGGTGCTGATATATTTGGACATATTCAAAAAATTAAAAAAGACAAAGTTAAAAGATCAGATACTGATAAAGTTAAGTATCTAGAACATGACAAAAAGGCTTCTTAATCAAATTTTGTGAAACAAAGCCAAATTTTTCTTCAATAAAGCTTTAAATAAGCTTGTTAACTGATAAAGGTTATATTTTATTATTAAATAATTTTATTAAATTTTTACTTACAACTTTCCCCATACTTTAATGATTAACTTTGAAGGCTTTAGCCTTTCGCAAAACTTAAAAAATTCATTAGCGCGAATGAACTTTACAGCGCCTACTCCTATTCAAATAAGCTCTATACCACTTGCTCTGGAAGGGCGTGATATTTTAGGTTCAGCACAAACTGGAACTGGAAAAACAGCTGCCTTTAGCATTCCATTAGTTGAACTGTTAAGCAGATCAAAACAAGGTTCAGCATTAATATTAACTCCAACTCGTGAACTTGCAAACCAAGTGATAGCAGTAATTATTCAGTTGCTTGGAAGAAATAATCCAATCAAAGCAGCATGTTTAATTGGAGGAGAGTCGATGCATAAGCAGTTAGGACAACTTAAATCACGTCCAAGAATAATTGTAGGAACTCCAGGTAGAATTAATGATCACTTAGATAGAAAGTCATTAAAATTATCAGATACAGGTTTTTTAGTTTTAGATGAAACAGATCGAATGCTTGATATGGGTTTTGGAATTCAAATTGATAGAATATTAAAACACCTGCCAGCAAAAAAACAAACATTAATGTTTTCAGCAACTCTACCTGAAGAAATTGTTAGAATGTCAGCTAAATATTTAAAAAATCCTGAAAGAGTTTCTATGGGGGCAACAAATGTGCCATCAATTAAAATTAAACAAGAAGTCATTCATATACAACAAGAACAAAAATATCCTGAATTAATTAAACAATTACAGCAAAGAACTGGCTCAATTTTAGTATTTGTTAAAACAAAACATAATTCAAAAAATTTAGCCGCTAAGCTTTGTAAAGAAAAATTCAAGGCAGATGCGCTACATGGTAATCTAAGACAAAGTAAAAGAACTACTGTGATGAGCGCTTTTAGAAATAAGAAATTTACTATACTTGTAGCAACAGATATTGCCGCAAGAGGTCTTGATGTTCCTCATATTGAGCATGTTATAAATTACGATCTTCCACAGGTTGCTGAAGATTATATTCACCGTATGGGCAGAACTGCTAGAGCAGGAGCTGAAGGCTCGTCATTATCTTTTATTACTAATAGTGATAGAGAAAAATGGAATGCCATTGAGAGATTGTTAGACCCAACTAAAAAGAAAGAAAATTTTTCTAAAGGTAGAAGTGGAAGTGGTGGATTTCAAAGAGATTATAAAAATAAAAGAAGAGGTGGAGGAAGAGATAGAAATAGGGGAGGCAAACCAAGTTTTGGTCGTAGCAGATCTGCAGAAGGATTTAGAGGAAATAAGCCAGCAGAAAGATCTCGAGAAAACAAACCCACAGATAGATTTAGAGGAAATAGACATTCAGAAGGATTTAAGCCCAAAAATACTGAAGGTTTTAAAGAATACAAACCAAGAGAAGGTGGTGAAAAAGATTACAGAAGAAAAAGTGACAGAGAAAAGCCAAAATTTTTTAGTAAAAAATCTAATGATTTCAAAGATAGAAATTTTAATACAGGTAATAGAAAAAATTATAAGAATAAAGAATCATTTAATTAAAAAAAGAATTTAGCCTTATCAATTAATGGACAAATACATAACTTTTGTTGGTTTCTTTTCTGGCTTTTGCACAACAGTTGCCTTTGTTCCACAAGCTTACAAGGTTTGGAAAACTAAAAGTACAAAGGATATTTCTTTGTGGATGTTTTTAATATTTACAATTGGTGTTGCTAGTTGGTTAGTCTACGGAGTGTTAACTAATAATTTACCTATAATATTTGCAAATATTGTAACTTTATTTTTAGCGTTTGTAATTTTAGTTGCTAAAATTAAATTTAATTAAAGTTTAGAGAAATATCTAGATTTTGAGGACTGTGGGTTAGTCTTCCAATTGAAATTCTATTAACACCCGTCTTTGCATAATCAAGAATATTTTTATCGTTAATATTACCAGAAGCTTCTGTTTCATATTTGTTACCAACCATACTTAGTGCTTTTTTAATTTCATCTGGTTTCATATTGTCTAATAATAATCTATTGAAATTAAGTGATTGAATAGTTTCTAATTGACTTAGTGTGTCCACTTCTACCGTTATGATCTTTCCGCTTCTGTTTAATCTTAAAGCATTTTGCACAAGATCAAATATATTTTGTGATGCAGAAATATGGTTGTCTTTTATAAAAATTTCATCAAATAAATTAAATCTATTATTCGTGCCACCGCCAAGAGTTACGGCGTATTTTTGAATAGCTCTAAGTGTTGGTAGAGTTTTTCTAGTACAACAAATTTTTGTTTTATATTCTTTAACTAAGTTAACGTAATAATGAGTTTTTGTTGCAATGCCTGATATTAGGCCTAAAAAATTAATTGCCGTTCTTTCTGATTTTAAAACAGAACCAGTTAATCCTTTAATTTCAGCAATAATATCGCCTTTTTTTATAGATGATCCTTCTTGAAATTTTTTTTTTAATTTTGTTTTTTTATCAATTTGTTTAAAAGCTTCATCTGCAAAATCTAATCCGCCAATAATTCCATCCTCATTTGCAATAATTTTTGCAGAAGTAATAGAACTTTTATTTACCAAAAGATCAGTCGTAATATCTTTTTGCGCTTGGTCCTCAAATAAAGAAGCGCCAACAATGCTTTTTATATAGCCGCTAGTAATAAGTTTAGATTTTGACATTCTTTAAGCAACTTTTTCTATATATTCTTTTTTATTTAAGAATTCTTGCATCTCGTTTAACGTAATTTTTTTTCTAAATAAAAATTTCTCATTTGATTTTGGATAATCACTTCTAAAATGAGCTCCTCTGCTTTCTTTTCTCATGTAGGCTGAGTAAGTGATTAATCTTGATACTAAAATCATATCTTTAAGTTTAGCTGATAAATCTTTTGCTTCTCTTTCTATTCTATCAATTTCAATGAATGCTTTTCGTAGTTTTTGTTCATTTCTATAAACGCCTACTAAATCACTCATGATATTTCTAAGCTGCCAAATATATTTTTTTGCTCTAATTCGTGATGATGTTTTTTCTTTTGGTAAATATTTTTTAAAATTAATATTTTTATCTTCTGTGTTATTAAGAACTTCAGAATTAATAGATGCTGCTATTCTTTTTCCAAATACAAAGGCCTCAAGCAAAGAATTTGAAGCAAGTCTATTCGCTCCGTGTGCACCTGTTGAAGAAACCTCGCCACAAGCCCAAAGCCCTTTAATAGATGATTTTCCATTCTCGTCAACGAGGACGCCCCCCATGTGATAATGAGCAGCAGGAGTTACAGGTATTTTTTCTTTAGTGAAATCAATATTAGCTTTTTTTAAAAAATTGTAAGCACTTGGAAACATTGTTTCTAATTGTTCGTTTGAAAATTTTCTACAATCCAAGAATGTTGAATGTCCTAGATCTTTTAATCTTTGTAGTTCACGAGCAACGATATCACGGGGAGCAAGATCTCCGCTTGGATGAATTGATTTCATAAATTGACTATCATTTTCATCAACTAACTTTGCACCATCTCCTCTAAGCGCTTCAGTTAATAAAGGCGTTGGATCAAGCCCAACATCCATCCCTGTTGGATGAAATTGAACAAATTCCATATCAGAAAGAACAGCACCAGCACGAGCAGCCATTGCAATACCTTCACCATAAATATCTCTTGGATTTGTAGTATGTTCGTAAATACTGCCAAGACCTCCCGTTGCAAGAACAACATTAGGTGCTTTAAAAAATGTAAAATTATCAACTATGTTCTTTCCAATATGACGACCAATTAAACCAATGACTTTATTATTTTCAGTTATAATTTCATCAACCGTAACATCTTCTAGAATAGTAATATTTTCTAACTTTTGAATGTTATTTATCAAAGTTTTTATAATTTCTCTTCCCGAACTATCACCGTTTACTTTTAATACTCTACGTCTGCTATGAGCTGCCTCTTGAGACATTAAAAAATTTTTAAGATGATCTTTGTCAAAATTAACTCCTTTTTTCTCTAGAAATTTAATAATAGAAGATGCTTCTTCCGTTATAATTTTAACAATTTTTTCATCACTTAGTCCTGAGCTTGCTTTAATAGTATCTTCAAAGTGAATCTTTGGACTATCATCTTTACCAACAGCTGCAGCAATTCCTCCTTGTGCCCAAGCGCTTGATGAAGCTTCGCCTAATTTTTTTTTAGAAATTAAAGTAACTTTTCTTGGGTAAAGACAGATTGCAGTCATTAATCCAGAAATTCCAGATCCAATAACAATAACGTCAGTAGTGTGTAAACTTTCCATTAAGCAAGACTAGATTGACGACCAACTTTAATCATACGCTCAATAGGAAGTCTTGCTTTATCTATAATAGATTTATCGATCAAAACTTCATTCGTTTCATTCATTAAACAATCATAGATTTTTGGTAATTGTATTCTTTTCATATGAGGACATAAATTACATGGTCTAACAAAATTAGTTTCAGGATTTTCAACCTGAACATTGTCGCTCATTGAACATTCTGTAACTAAAAATACATTCTTAGGTTTGTTATTTTTAACATATTGAATCATTCCAGATGTTGAACCAGTAAAATCAGAAGCTTTAATAACATCAGGAGGACACTCAGGATGAGAAACAATAACTAAATCAGGATAATTCTTTCTAAGTTGATTTAATTCTTCCGCTGTAAACTGTTCATGAACCATGCATGTTCCATGCCAAGGAATAATTTTAACTTTAGTTTTTGAAGCAACATATTTTGCAAGATAGACATCAGGTAAAAATATAACTTCTTTTACTCCCAAAGATTCGACAACTTTTACTCCATTGGCTGAAGTGCAGCAGACATCTGTTTCAGCTTTAACCTCAGCAGATGTGTTAACATAAGTGACCACTGGAACGCCTGGATATTGTTTTTTTAATTTTCTAACATCTTCTGCGGTAATAGATTCAGCAAGCGAGCATCCTGCATTCATATCTGGAATAAGAACTTTTTTATTAGGAGACATTATTTTTGCAGTCTCAGCCATAAAGTGAACACCTGCCATAATAATGATATCCGCTTTAGTTTTTCCAGCTTCAATCGCTAAAGTTAAAGAGTCACCAATAATATCTGCTACGCCATGGTAAATTTCAGGAGTTTGATAGTTATGCGCTAAAATTACCGCGTTTTTCTTTTTTTTAAGTTCATTAATTTTATAAATATAGGGAGCGTGTAGAGGCCATTCTAATGCTGGTATAACAGATTTTATTTTTTGATAAATATTTGCGGTATTTCTTTCGATTTCTTTTGTAAATTCTAGTTGAGAGCTCATAAATTTTTGTAATTTATAAATGATAATTGACTAAGATATTATAGTAAAATTAATATTTAAATTAGTAAAAACATCACTATTTACCTAGATAACCATCCAGTTTGGGATATTAATTTTTATAGTCGCTGTCTCTGTTTTTAATTCATTATCAGTAACTAAATTTTTATTATCTTTATTAATTTTAATTAATGCAAAAGGAAATGAGTCGTCTATTAAAACTTTTCCAATCTCTTCATTATTTAAAGTAATTTTTTGTCCTTCTTTAACTTTTCCGCTTATGGTTTGCAGTGCGAATAATCTTTTATTGACCTTATTTTTTAAATACATCCGAGCAGTATTTTCCTGACCAATGTAACATCCTTTTTTTTGATCTATACCATTTAATTCAAGAAAGTTAGCCTCAAGAGAGAATAATTGATTTTGCAGTTTTTGTATGTCTTTAGATGGAATTCCTAGATTAAATAGTTTTTTTTCTAATAAATATTTTTCATCAGATAACTCAATATTTAAGTCGTTTAAAAATTCTCTAATCTTAGATTTTTCTATAATCGCTCTTGCCAAAGTATTTTTTATTTTCGGGTCTTCAAAAATTAGGTAATTTTTATAATTAATTAGATTTAATTTATTAACGTTAAGATTTTTAAATTTTACAAAAGGTATATCAATACCTATTAAATCATTTTCAATTTTAATTTCTACTTTGGATCTTAATTTATAGTTATAGAGTTTATTAAATAAATCTTTTAGTAATTCGTTATTACATTCGATTAAAAATATATTTTTTGTTTTTAAAATAATAAATTCAAATAAGAATTTTCCTTGGGGAGTTAATAGTGCGGCAAATATGCAGTTATTATCTGTGACTTTTTTAATATCATTTGAAATAATATTTTGAATAAAATCAATACTATCCTCACCTTTAACACTAATAAAACCTTTTAAAGTTATATAAGCTTTATCCGTTTCCATTATTGTACGTTTATCTACTTTGGTGTATTCAATTTTAGATGTCCAATATATATGATTTAATAATAAAAAACGGTAATTGTTTTATAAATAACAATCTCGCTCAAACTGACATTGGTATCAAAGATAATCGAATTATTAAAATAGGCCTAATCAACGAAAGCGCAGATAAAGTTCTTGATGCGAAGGGTCTTACAATTATTCCAGGTGCGATAGATACACAGGTTCATTTTAGAGAACCAGGTAATCCAGACAAAGAAGATTTAGAGAGCGGCAGTAAGGCTGCAATTTTAGGAGGCATTACCTCTGTCTTTGAAATGCCCAACACCAATCCAGCCACTGATAATTTTGAAAGATTTCAAGATAAATTAGATCGAGCGAAAAATAGAATGTATTGCAATTACGCGTTTTATTTTGGAGCAACAGAAAATAATTTTGAGTTTATAAAGCAAACTACAAATCTAATAGGATGCTGCGGAATCAAAATGTTTATAGGGTCATCAACTGGAACATTGCTTGTAAAAAAGGACGAAGCTATTGAAGAAGTTATTAGAATAAGTCCAAGAGTTGTTTCAATTCATTCTGAGGACGATGATTTATTACAAAAGAAAAAAGTTCTAATCGAAAAGGGGAACGTTAAGACTCATCCTGTATGGAGAGATTCTGAAGTTGCATTAACCTCTACTACAAAAGTGGTTGGTTTTGCTAATAAACATAGCAAAAGAATACATATTTTACATGTATCTTCCAAAGAAGAGGCAGATTTTTTAGCAAAGAATAAAAAATATGTAACTGTTGAAACGACACCGCAGTTCTTAACTTTATTTGCGCCCGATTGTTATGAAGAACTTGGAACTTTGGCACAGATGAATCCTCCAATAAGAACAAAAGATCATCAGGATGTTTTATGGAAACGTTTGTTAGATGGAACTATTGATGTCCTTGGATCTGATCATGCGCCACATACATTAAAAGAAAAACAAAAACCATATCCTGAAAGCCCATCAGGTTTGACAGGCGTTCAGACAATGCTTCCTATTATGTTAGATCATGTAAATAATAAAAAACTCACATTTCAAAGACTAGTTGAATTACTGAGCATTAATCCTTGTAAAATTTTTAATATAAAAAAAAGAGGAGAGATTAAAGAGGGGTATTATGCAGACCTTACTGTTATTGACATGAATTTAAATTATAAAATTACAAATGATTGGATTGCAAGTAGATGCGGATGGACACCATTTAACAACAAAACCGTAAAAGGTTTTCCGGTTGGAACTATTGTTAATGGTAAGGTTGCTTCGTGGGATCAAAAGATAGTTGATACTAAATTTGGAAAACCTCTAGAATTTTAATTTTTAATTATTCCAGCTTCAATCAAAGATAATTTAATCTCATCTAAAATAATAGGATCATCAATAGTGGCTGGCATTTTATATGGAACTTGATCAGCTATTTTACCAACAGTCCCTCTTAAAATTTTTCCAGATCTTGTTTTTGGAAGTCTTTTTACAACAACTATATTTTTAAATGCAGCAACAGGTCCAATTTTATCTCTAATCATTTGAATACATTCTTTTGAAATATCTTCAGGTTTTTTTGTAACTCCAGATTTTAAAACAATCAAACCAAGAGGTATTTGACCCTTTAAATTGTCAGCAATCCCAAGCACAGCGCATTCTGCAACACTTGTATTTTCAGATAATATTTCTTCCATCGAACCAGTTGAAAGCCTATGTCCTGCAACGTTAATAATGTCGTCAGTTCTAGACATGATCCATACATATCCATTCTCATCAATGTGTCCCGCATCATAAGTTTTGTAGTAACCCTCGTAAGGATCCATGTAGTTTTCTTTATATCTTTTGTCTGCTTTCCATAATGTTGGAAAAGTTCCTGGTGGAAGAGGCAGTTTTACTACCACATCACCCATTTCAGATGACTTAGCTTGTGTGCCATCAGGTTTTAAAATTTGAATATTATAACCAGGAACTGCTTTTCCGGCAGAACCATATTTAGTTTCAAACAAACCAAGACCTGCGCAATTTGCACTTATTGCCCACCCAGTTTCAGTTTGCCACCAATGATCTATTACAGGTTTCTTTAATAAATTTTCAGCCCATTTAATTGTATCTGGATCAGCTCTCTCACCTGCTAAAAATAATATTTCAAACTTAGACAAATCATATTTTTTAAAAAATTTTCCCTCTGGATCTTCTTTTTTTATAGCCCTAAAAGCAGTAGGGGCAGTAAATAATGATTTAACTTTATGTTCTGATATTACTCTCCAAAAAGAACCAGCATCAGGAGTTCCGACAGGTTTTCCTTCGTATAATATTGTTGTGCATCCGTGAAACAGTGGACCATAAACAATATAAGAGTGACCGACAACCCAACCTATATCACTTGCTGACCACCAAATATCACCAGGGTTAATATTGTAAATATTTTTCATAGACCACTTTAAAGCTACGATATGCCCACCAATATCTCTTACGATGCCTTTTGGCGTTCCTGTTGTTCCCGAAGTATAAAGTATATAGGCAGGATCGTTAGCGTCCATATGTTCACAATCAATTTCTTTTGCATCTTTTATAAAATCTTGCCAACTAATATCGTTAACGCCTAATTCAACAGAATTATTTTCTCTTTGAAATATTACGCATTTTTTTGGTTTTAGGTTTGCAAGTCTTATTGCTTCATCTAAAAGCGGTTTGTACTGAACTGTTCTTCCAGGTTCAAAACCACACGAAGCAGAAATAATTAATTTTGCTTCAGAGTCATTTATTCTTGCAGCCAGTTCATTTGCTGCAAAACCTCCGAATACAACTGAATGTACAGCACCTATTCTTGCGCAGGCAAGCATAGCAAAAACTGCTTCAGGAATCATAGGCATATAAATGATGATGCGATCACCTTTTTTTATTCCAAAATTTTTTAACGCTCCTGCAAAATTAGAGACTATTTTTTTTACTTCAGAGTAACTAAAAGAAATTTTTTTAGATGTAACCGGGCTATCATAAATAATAGCTGTTCGAGATCCGTTTCCTTCCTCAACATGCCTATCGATTGCATTAAAACAGGTATTTATTTTTCCTTCGGGAAACCAACGATAAAAAGGAGGGTTAGAACTATCTAAAACTTTTTTATATGGTGAAAACCATTTAACATCTTTTGCAGCTTCATCCCAAAATTTTTCGGGATTTGTAATTGATGCTTTATATAAATTATCGTATTTGTTACTCAATTTTTCCCCAACTATTATTAAGTTTATTTAATAGTAAACCAAAAGATATGTAGTTTCAAAGCTAAGAATATAGCTAATAAAGTCTCACTCTTTAGATTTATGATTTTTTAATATTTTCCGCAATGTAATGTAAGATTATATGCGGGAGTGTTAACGAAGCTAAGGCAATAAAAATAATTTTCTCAATCGAGTTTTCAAGCAAATCAAATTTTATTAAAAAAAATAAACTAATTAATAGAATAAAAAAAGTTATCAAAGTCAAAAATAATGATCGTTTAACAAATATTTGAAAACCTCTAAATAAATTTGAATTGAGTTCATCAGAAATTAGAAGAATATTTTTAACAGAATGCATGAAGCAAAAATATAAAGTAAATGCAACGATTGGTGTGAATAAATAAAATATAATAATTATTAAAAAGATTTCAAAAATAATTGAAAAAAAGTCGCTCCTATTTAATTTTTTTATAAAATAAATATATAAATAGAACAGAACCTGCATTAATAAATTTATTGCCAAAATAAATTTTACGTAATTATTCGACAACAGCAGATAATTATTTGAAAAAAGAATTGTATTAAAAATTAAGTTAGTTTTTTCGAAATTAAAAAATAATGGAAGCAGTATAATTAATGAACCTTTTAGAAAAAAAAGTAATGGGAGATGTCTATATTTTTTATCTAAATAAATCTCAAGATCTTCCTTTCCAAAATGCAAGGAAGATATCAATAAAAAAATTATTAGTGAGATTAATGGATTTAAGTACCAAAAAATAAAAACTAAAAAAACTAATGCTGTATATATAAAATAAAAAATAAATTTTGAATTTTTAAATTTATCATTAAATAATATCTCACCTTTTTTGCCGTCATAGGCACCATGAGAGACTCCAATTGTTGCAATTAATAAAAAACATAAAATATATATATATGAAGATGGTAAATCTAAAAAAAAATTAATTACTGATAAAATACAAATTAGTAATAAAAAAAAAAAATTGTTAATATTAAAATATTTTTTTAAATTATAATTCATACATTAAAAATTTAGTAATTTTTTAATAAAAATTAATTTAGGCATACTTAAGATTATTTTTATGTCTTGAATAAAATTGCTGCTATTAGATAAAAAATTAACAATATCTTTTGTGTTATTTTTTTTAAAAAGTCTTAAAAATATTTTGTACATATTTCCTTTTTCTTCGAGTAAAACTTTAATAAAAATTCTATCTAAAAAATTATATTTAGATTTTATCTGATTGTTAGTGATAATTTGATTTTTAATTAACTTTTGTACTAATTCTTTTGTAAATTTTTGAATATTTAAGAAGGTATATCCGGTACTTTTTCTAGTAAGATTTGCCGCTGTTCCAATTTTTATAACTTTTTTATATTTATTCTTTTGTTGAAAATGAAACATCGGGATCGACCCCATTTCGCTATAGCCAAGAGTGTATTCTTTCTTATAATTTAAATTTTTTTGAATATATTCATTAATCTCAGATATATATTGCTCTTTTGTAAAGTTTTGTTGATCTGATATCCAAGTTGTTTCAATAAATATTTGTTTGTCACCAAGAGGCAAAGTGTAAAAAAAATGCGTCCAATTACCTTGATTGCAATTAAAGTCCATAAGAGTAGGATTTTTACTTAAATTTATACTTTCTTTAAAATTTACTTCGCAACCATAAAAGTGCTGATAAATTTTAGCATCATTCGTGTTATTATTTTTTAATGAGCTATCAAAAACTAAATTTGCCTTAAATATCTCATTTTTACATTTGATTGTTATTTGACCATCTTCTTCACTAATTTCATCGACGCTATGGTCTAAAAAAAATTTAATATTTTTATTATCGGCCACATTTTTTAATATTTTATCATAAAATTTTTCACTATTTACTGACTGATAAGTAAAATCTTTACAGTCCAAAACTATTTCTTCATTGCCTTTAACTATTACTTTGTCCCACTGATTTAAAAGGCAATCAGAAAATGAATGGTCAAAAACATTCCAATACGACCAAATTTTATCTTTGGTAAATTGCTTTCTTTTATCAAAAATTGCACAGGTTTTATTTTTTAGAATATTACTTTTATTCATTTCGTATAAAAGAGATAAACCAGAGCAGCCTGCTCCTATAATAATAAAATCGTAGTTATTCATTAATAATTGTAAATTTAATATTTAAAATTAAAGATAAAAAATGTTTTAAAAGTAATAAATAATTTTTCAAAAAAACCAACATATATTCTAGAATGAAAATATTTATTCAAATTACTATTAATAATTTTTATCCCAATTCTTTGATATAATGAGCTTGCAAGAAATATTGGATATCTAATTGTCCAAGGTAAGTATTTTATTCCATTATTACCACTTTTATAAAATTTTTCAGATATAATAATAATTTTATTAATGGCAGAAAATAATTCATTTCGATCAAAATTATCGTTAACTATATCTTTCGCATTAATATTTTTTTTTAAAAAGGTTTGAGGTAAGTAAATCCTTCCTAATTTTGCATCAGCAACCACATCTCTTGCAATATTGGTTAATTGCATAGCTATACCAAGATCTATCGCATGCTTAATTGCTTTAGGATGGGTTGTGCTAAATATGTGGGCCATCATTGCTCCCACAGTACCCGCTACATAATATGAATATTTTATAATTTCTTTTTCGGATTTAATTTTTACAATTTTTGTATCTAATTTTACACCGTAAAATAAATCAGTAACAAATTTATTAGGAATATTATATTTTGTTTTAATTTTTTTAAATTTATTAATTATTATATTTTTAGATTTTATATTTGAATAATCTTTTATAAATTTATCAATTTTATTTTTTGAGTTTTTATTTTCATCAACAAGATTATCTGCAATTCTGCAAAATGCATAAAGAATTGCGCAATCAGCAAATACATCTTTTTTTAAAAACTTACCGGCCCAATAAAATGATTTTCCGTAATACTTAATATAAAATTCTAATTTCATAGAATCTTAGGCACAATCTTATCTAAAATTTTAGCAGAAGATAAAACTCCAGGGATTCCAGCTCCAGGATGTGTTCCGGCGCCAACAAAGAATAACCCTTTGTATATTTCAGATTTATTATGAAATCTAAAGTAAGCAGACTGTGAAAATAATGGCTGAATTGAAAATCCTGATCCGTGAAGTGTTCTTAGCTCTTCCTGAAAGTAGTCTGGTGTGACGTAGAAATCATTTTCTATATATTCTTCAATATTAGGCAATATAGTTGAGCTTAATTTTTTTATTATTATTTTTTTAAATCTCTCTGCTTCTTCATTCCATTTTATTTTAGATAAGTTATTTGGCACTGGAACCAATACATAAAAACAATCTTTATCTTTTGGAGCCATTGTATGATCTGTTGCTGTTGGTCTATGAAGATAATAGCTTATATCGTCAGTTAACACTTTTTCTTCAAAAATTTTATTTAATAAATCTTTATAAGAATCACCAAAATAAATTGTGTGATGTTGGACATCATTATATTTCTTTTTGGATCCAAAATAGTAAACAAATAATCCCATTGAATAATTCATTCTTTTTATTTTTTTTTCAAATAAAAATGTGTTTTGTTTTTCATCTAATAAATATTTATAAACAAATGGCGGATCTGCATTGCAAACAATAATTTCTGCATTAATTGTTTTATTGCTTTTAGTTGTAACTCCAGAAATCTTTTTTTTGTCTGTTATTATTTTGATTACTTCATCATTTTTAATAATTTTAACTCCAATTTCGTTCATTAATTTTTCCAGCGCTGCTATAATTTTTCCTGTGCCGCCTAATGCATAATGTACTCCCCATTTTTTTTCTAAAAATAAAATTAATGCATATATTGAAGTTGTAGAAAATGGATTTCCACCAACTAAAAGAGGATGGACACTAAAAATTTTTCTTAATTTTTCGTTTTTTAAAAATTTAGATACAAATTTATATACAGAAAGATAACTCTTAAGCATCAGTAAAGCAGGCACTTGTTTCAACATGAAAAAAAAATTAGAGAATGGCTTATCCGCTAATTCTAAATAACCTTTGTTAAATATTTTCTCTGAAAATTTTAATAATTTCTCAAACCCAATAATGTCATTAGAGTTTACTTTCGATATTTCTGATAAATTGACTTTATGATCGTCGGTATAATTAAATTTAGATAAATCACTGAATATAAATTGGTACCAAGTTTTTAATGGCACAATTTTTACATAATCATTAATATTTTTTTTAAAAAGTGAAAATAGTTCCTCAATAAGATAGGGTGCCGTTATTACGGTTGGACCGGCGTCAAACGTATATCCATTTTTATAAAATGTTCTTGCTCTCCCCCCTAAATCAGAATTTTTTTCAATTAAGGTGACATCATAATTCATAGCCTTCAATCTAATTGCTGATGCGATCCCCCCAAAGCCTGAACCTATAATTATAGCTTTTTTATTCATCGACTTAGTGCTTCCTTAATATTTCTATTTAAACGCTAATTATAACTGTAAAAAGTTGTTATAATCATTGATTTAATTAATTTTATTTATCTTTTAAAAAATACCAAATTACTTTAACTTTGGCCCCACTTAAATAAACAAACAGGGGATTTAATGAAAACAACTCTTCTACAATCTAGTGATATTACTGGAATTACATTCTGGTTAATATCAATGGCCTTGTTAGCTAGTACGTTTTTCTTTTGGATAGAAAGAAATTCAGTAAAAGCTTCTTGGAGAACGTCAATGACTTTATCAGGTCTTGTTACAGGTATTGCATTTGTGCATTACATGTACATGAGAGAAGTCTGGGTAAGCACAGGTACATCACCAACAGTATTTAGATATATTGATTGGTTATTAACAGTTCCTTTATTAATGATTGAATTTTACTTTATACTTTCAGCCGTTAAAAAAGTTTCTTCAGGAATTTTTTGGAGATTATTTCTAGGAACATTAGTTATGTTAATAGGTGGATATCTTGGCGAGGCTGGATATATGAATATTAACGCTGGATTTATTATCGGTATGGCCGGATGGATCTTCATTTTATATGAAGTTTTCTCAGGTGAAGCTGGTAGAGAAGCAGCAAGACTGTCAGGTGCAGCAAAAGATTGTTTTGAATTCTGTAAATGGATCGTAACAATCGGTTGGTCAGTATACCCATTAGGATATCTTTTTGGATATATGACAGGTTCTGCAAATGAGGTTACTTTAAACCTTGTTTACAACTTGGCAGACTTTATAAATAAAATATTATTTGGTTTAGTTATTTACAAAACTGCAGCAAGCTTAACGCCTGCTGGAAGTAAGTAATAATAATTAACTAATTTTTAAAAAGGCCCTCAAGATTTTCTTGGGGGCCTTTTTTATTTAGGCTAATAAAATTCTTATT
>Ga0208484_1000137_pt1 | contig 18447 bp, 9 predicted proteins | sample LakMenEpi09Aug11_FD_150682 | JGI IMG/M metagenome (GOLD analysis project Ga0208484, IMG submission 150682) | Freshwater microbial communities from Lake Mendota, WI - 09AUG2011 deep hole epilimnion (SPAdes) | ecosystem: Environmental > Aquatic > Freshwater > Lentic | place: Lake Mendota, Madison... | reverse complement strand
TGTGTGCCATCCTTTCCTCTTACATGATACAACCACGAAGGGGAACAACATTCCACTCTAATAGCAGGACTTAACTGCTTAGGGGGTTCAGAATGACCTAGTGGGCTGTTTGACAATTTTGTCAAATATTCAAAATCCATTCTTTCTAGTCTTACCGTTTCAGAAGGATGATCCTGTTTTTCGGCCTTTGTCGCAAAGGCTGGCCTTCGTTGCTCGGGTAACGAATCAGGCAGGGCGGGCACATCGTATTCCTCTTCGGACGCTGTGCTGGACTGATAATTAGTCCATCTTGATTCACTTTCACCAAAATAAGGACTTTCACTCTGAACTCTAAGAATTTTCTTTCTCAATTCTTTATCACGCATTTCATAGGTGGCAAAATTGAACATATCAATGTTCTCTCGAAGCACTTTCACTTCCTGTCGGGGCAAAGATTCCATTAGCAAAAATGTTTCTCTGTACACAACATTCATTAGTTGGTTCAGACGATTGGACATCAATTCACTTTTTGAGATGTCAAATTCTTTCATAGCTCGGCTATATTTGTAAGGACTGACGTATTTTTCTTTTTCAATCACTTCAGTACCTAAGGTTAGGTCTATTCTTCTATAAATAGAAGAGACTTGCGCCCTTTTCACTTCAAAGGCAATCATGTCATTCTTGGGAGTCGAAGAATGGTACAACATTCTTTCTCTCACGTTAGTCACGGGGATATCTATTTCTTCCCAACGACAAAACTTGTGCATGCACGGGACCAACTTTTTAGTCATGTGGCACCTTTGAGTATCGTCAATGGACGAAATTAGTCGCCTAAATTCCTGACTAAAGAAAGTCACTTGGTCTTCGGGCAATAAATCTAAAAGAGCGATTCCTTCAGATATAATGGCTTCACAACACCGTTTAATTTGATATCGGATGCCATGAATACACAAAGGCATTTTTCCTTGTGTGTACGTTAGGTGAGTGTACTCTTCATTATCGAATCCACTAAAGGAAGTGAAATACTCAATATACCTTTTCAGGTCTTTAAGTACGCTTGTAAGAGATTCTTTTTCTCCACATTCACTATCGATGTTTGGATCATTCAATGGACCACAACATCCTGGGTAAGGTTCACCTACTCTACTGTAGAATTCCTTACAAACCATTTGAGATTGATATCTTGTGTCTCTCAAGACATTTCTCAAGCGCTCGCATTGCTGAGCAGTTAGAGCTAATTCCCATGGACTTGTGGATTCATCCTCAAGTTCGTAGGACATTGATTCATTAGCTGGTTGAGAATCATTGACAGCTGGTTGAGAATCATTGACAGCCGGTTGAGAACCGCTGTTTTCGGTACGCAACTTAAAAGAAGGTACGTAATCGCCAAGAGTGGGTTGCTTTTTAACCCTTAGTCGATTGACATAGCGCTCAGAGTTATCTTGTTCCGATTCACTATTATTGTTGGAACTTTTAGGAGCGTACGCTCTACTATCAATCCCATGTTCAAACCAAGATTGCAGACTTCTTTTATCTTGTTCGATTTCCCTTTGATGTTTCTTATTCCATCTAGGATTAGTTACAGGGATCTTAGAGGGTTTTCTTTCTTTACTCTCTTTTATCTCTGCTTTGACAGTCTTTCTCAAGATCTCAAAATAATTTGGCATTTCCTTAGACAAATTATCAGCATTAGAAGTCTTTTGATTTCTTTCATCAACTGACTCTTTTTCTGTTAAAGGAAGTTGGTAAACAGCGCCATTTCTAGCCCTAAAACCGATCTTTTCTTTAAGACCTTTTTTCCTTCTAAGAATTTTATCACTTTGCGGGTGAACTAACTCGCTTGGTGAAATCTCAGGCAAACATTCTTTTGTTTCACCTTCGATATTGCCTTGTGGACTTACGGTAGTCTCACTTAGCGACATTTTACTTAAAGAGCATAACTCCTCAAGTTCATTTTCTTTCGGGTGTAAAGACACCTTACTCGAAGTGACATCATCATGCTTTTCTGACATCAATACATTTATACACCTTTATTTCGTTACAAAAAAAATTATTCTTATCACTTTTTCAAAAATAGGTAAGCTTTTAAAGTTCTGGAGAATTGTTTCTGTTTTGAGTTTTAGTCAAAGACTGAAAGATTCTTGTGTCTTTTGAAATTATTTAGATTTTTGCTGGCTCATCCAAATTTGAATGACGTAAAACAGCTACCGTAAAGGTGCGCTAGCTAGTTCATGATCACCTGTTTGCTTTCAGATAATCTATTCTTTTTTGTCACCGCTGATCAGTATCAGCCTTCAACAAGTGTGGTCGCGTCAATTTTACCAAAAGATGGCGCGATCTCTTTGCGTACGTGCGTGCGCAAGAAAATAGGGTTTAGCTACAAGTTCACCTGCGTTGGTTAGCTTCAGCTTAGAGTCTTTCAATTGGTGAAGTTGACTCTCCCTTTAGTTTAACCTGCCGCGCGTTCAGCTCCCTGCTGCGCGTTCAAACAGATTTTTATGACTCTCTTTGGAACAATTAAGAGAGGACACTTTTCGTTGGCAATGGAGTCAATCCTATAATATGGGAATGTCCATGCTCACAGATTTGCACTAAAATGAAGAAGTAACATTACTGCAATACTTATTGTGTAATTTATATGTACTTCGTTTTTAGTTTAAATCCACTTTACAAATAATACTTTCTATTTGTCAAGTTATAGCATTGTGTCTTTCGCAGACAATTTGTCTAGTGAGAGGGTTTTCTTTTCTCTCATTTCAACTTTTAGTGTTCCCACCATAAAAACACTAATGGCTGTATTTGTATACAGGTTAATGAGCTCATTGGATTTTCCTTCATCCAACGCATTAACTAAATTTCATGGTTCCCATGAAAATTGAATCTTTTCATGAACCAACCAAAAAAAATATGAAACAATGTTTTTGCTTTTTAACACAAATATTATTTCACAATTCTTAAGTTTTAACTCATAGGAGGCAATCCTATAAATTGTTACTTTCGATCGTTAAGATCTCAATTCGTAGGGGGCAATCCTACAAAATTGTGATTTCGCATTGAGTCTCTAGGTGACTTATATGCAAATTCGAACAAGATTAAACACCATCTCAATGTTTATATCTCATTTGTTATCATGCTTCATTAAGCAATTTCAAGAACAACGTAAAAAAAATCATTCTTTCTGATTTCAGTACATTTGTTCAATTAGCATTTCCCACAATGTAAATTAGAGATTTATTGGTTTGTTTTCCAATCATTGACTCTAATTAAGAATTTACAAAAACAAAATTTAGCTATTTGTTTAATTGAGGGTAAATTTAAATGGCTAATTTACAAATTCAATTATTTGAACATTTACAAAGAAAACTGATTCTTTAAATAACATGTTTTTGATGAAGTTTAGAAACATGTTTAGCTTAATGTCTCCATTGTTACCTTATCAACATAAAAATAAAAATAAAATGTTATTTATTGAGAAAACAAGCGAATAATCCCAATTAAATTGTTAGATCTCTTGAATTATAGTTAGTGTATTTTTACGTTTAATTACTCGTTTTAAGGTTACTTTACTTTTTAGCGCAACCTAGTTTTTCAAATGTCTTACTCTTGAAATTCGAAAACAACAAAAAAAATTGTAGTTCCTAACTTTTAGTTCCTAACCTTCAGTTCCTAACTTTTAGTTCCTAACTTTTTAGTTAGACTGAATATTCAATTATGGACTACCTACTCACAAAGTAGTCCTTATAAAAAATGGAGAATGTCAAAAATGTCTCCTTTGGTGCAAGCTCGTACCTTTGACTCTTATTGCATTTAGAGGCAAAAACGAAATTTGCAATTAAAGCATTGATTGAATTTAATTCCTTCTTTTAATCTAATCAATTTCAAGCATTGCTGAGTGATTAACTTTTTTCGCATTATTTCACTCAAAAATTTAGGTTTTCGCTGTTTAGCGCTACCTAGTAACAAAATTCATTTTTTTTCATACTCTTGAAAAAAATGTTATTTACGAAAGAAGGAAAGAGAAAGAAAGTTTTAATTTAAATAAAATTAATTTGGGGGAGGGGTTCTAGCTGTTTTTGTAGATCTTTTCGAAATGTCTTTACCTGTGTTAATATCAGACATTGCTTCTTTCTCCGATTCAGCGATGATAGCTGATTTTGAGGCACCTGGGGCAGAGGCTGCCTGACCAGAAATAACTGTTTTTCGAGAAACAGTTGTTCCTTTATCTAGCTCAGGGGTTTTCGCCCTACTAGATTTTGTTGGTGCTTTTGACACCTCAGGTCTAGATTGCGTAACTGACTTTTTCGCAATAGTGCCTGTTTTTGAATGCTTAGGTTTTTCAGACTCAACTGCAGGTTTAGGACTAACAGTGGTTCTCAACTCTGTTGTCGCACCTTGTAATCTTTTTACAGATTTCTTTATCGCTGTTTGAGTATCTTGTTGTAACCTAGATTCAACAGCTGGGTCAAATTTAGCAACTGGTCTGCTAATTCTACCGCTTCTAGTAACTTGCGGAGTTACTAAAATAGGACTTGCTCCTAAATTAGGGTCTATTGGCGGGCCATGCTGCGGAGACTGGCCAATTAACCAATTTGCAACGTTTTTCAACTTCGGGTCATTGACTGGTGACCTTGCAATTCTAGATTTCCTTGCAAATGGATTTCTGTCCACTGATGGAAACCTGGTGGCACCTGTCGGTGTTCTGACCACACCTGGTGAACCAGTAGCTTGCGGTTGTCGAATATTAATATTAATATTTGGCAGGTTAATATTAATATCAGGCGTCGCTTGCATTTGTGGCGGGGGTGGATCATAACCTGGATCCCACGTTAAGCCACTATGTCCAGATTGCCCAGAATGATAACTATCATTCTCGTCATCTGACAGTTCTGCTTCCGAATTCGTTGGACTTGCAGGATTAGATGGAACTGGTACTGGATTCAGTACTGGTTCAGCGTTTCCAGCGACATTGTGTTCGCTAGAACTGTCTGAGTCCTTTTCAGACTTTTCGCTTTTTATAGTTTCGACTTTTACCTTTGTCGAATCTATTCCCTTAAATTTCTCATATTCTTTAGAGAAATTGGTTAACAATTCTTGTTGCTTGACATATTTAATGTCGTCAAGAAGTTGTTGAAATTCGAACTCAGCCCTTTCTCTTACGACTGGATCGGCACTTTGAATTAGAATCTTTAAATTATCTAATTTCTTTTCGTCAATGTCTTCTACATTGCCGGTTGATTTTTGTGACTGATAAGATTCAAAGTCTCTTATCTCATCTTTGATTTGACAATAACATCTTAATAGTTCTTTGTCAGCATCTGAGATATCTAGATTGTCAATAAACCTTTCAACCTCTGAGTCGTAATCTGGTGGACCTTTTTCTCGGTCTTCAGGATCACTGTTTGGCGGATTTGGTGGGTCCGAGATCGGCGGATCCGGATCGTCATACCTAGGTGGATTCCTAGGAGGACTACCATCATCATCACTGCCGGGTGGCGGGCCACCGGACACAATAGAACCACTTTCGGAAGTAATTCTAGTGTTGTCAGAAAAAGAACTTTCGGTGTCAATTTCTGATATGATTTCTGCGTCATTATTGACACCTAAATCATCTAAAAATCTAGAGAGCATTATCGGATCGACAATCTCTTCGGTTTTGATTTCACCCTTAAAAGGTTTACAGTGTCTGACCGAAACCTGTCTGGTGTGAAAAGGTCGAATGTCACCTCGATGCATAAGTCGAAAGACATTTGGATCCTTGTAATATTCTTCCAATCGAGAATTTTGTGTCCAAGGGACCACAATAAGGCTTGACAAATAAACCTTAATTACTCGAAAAGGACCAATATATTTGGCTCTGAGTTTCATCTTACCAGGGCCGGAAGCGGGATTATTATTTTTCACTAAAACATAATCGCCAACGTTATAAGCAGGATTATGGGCTGTCTCATCCCATGATTCCTTTTTAGATTGAAGCTTTCTTTCATTTCTGCTTCTAACTATTTGAAAAGACAATTCTTGAAACCGTCTCATCTTTTGAAAATACTCATTCACATTACTTGATTCGCAATCGAACGGTATTAACGGTACTGGGTCTCTTTCTTGGTAACGGCCAAAGAATAGAGAGTTCGGTGTATAACCGGTAGCAGTATGGACTGTACTGTTTAGTGCATTTAAGACAAAAGGTAAACAAAGAGACCAGTATCTCTGATCTGATTGATTTAATCCTTTTCTTAAAAGTTGTGCTACGGCTGCACACATTGTTTCCGTAGGGTTAGCATTTGGGGTATGTGGCGGTGTTGATGTTTTAATGACACCTAACATTAAAGCTAAATGTCTTATTAAAGCACCGTCAACGTTCCTTCCATTATCTGAATGGAGGGCCCAAGGCAAACCAAAAGCTGCGACAAAGTGTGACATTAACTTTTTCACACAATAATCAGCTTTTTCACTTGTTAAGGCTATGCCATAAGTGAATCGAGAGAATCCATCATATAGAAGTAATATTGCCGTACTTCCGTCGAGGGCTCTCGGTAAACCAACCATCAGGTCGCAATGAACGACATGCATGGGCCACAAAGGTCTTATCACGTGACCTAATGTGTATTTCACTGGAAACTTGTCGTTGTACAGACAAGGTAAACAGTTATTATGAAACTCAATTATTTGTTGTTTCATACCAGGCCAGTAATATTTTCTACTCATGTTTAGATAATATCTTTGGCTCCCAAAGTGACCACTTAAAAGTGACCTATGGGTTGATTCTAGTAGGGATTTTACTAAAACCAAGGGGACACAAATGACATTGTTTATCTGTCCATCTGTTGTCTCCATTTTTCGCATTAATATTTTCTTTTTAAGAAAATATCCAGCGTCACTAGCTTTAGATCGTTTTTTCTTTAATTGATCTATTTTCTCTGAACAAAAAGAATCTTCTTGTTGCAGTGATTGAAATGCTTCGAGTGAGAAACTCGATTCATTTATTGCTACTAATTTAACATTATAGCAAGCAGCTTTAAAGCTACTATCGGTAGTTCCTTCAACCTCTTCTTCATCGGTTGATTCGTCATTGAGGACGAGTAGGTCGGATTCATCCGAAATGACTAACGATTCATCCTCGTCCATGTCATTAACTTGAAAAGGATAATATTTTCTTATTTGATTAATATTACCACTGCTTTTGTCCATGTGAACAAGGGTAGCTTCTTGAATTACACGGTCAACGTAGTCCGTTTCCTCAAGTAGTACCTTGTGTACGTCCATTTTCGACGTCACTTGGGGTCCGTCAATTTTTGACGTCACAGGAGGTTCGTCTACTTTTGACGTCACCTGTTTTTTATCCTTTAGTTCTCGCTCTTTAACCTTTTCTGGTAAATCATCGAGACCTTTCGGATTTTCTGCCTCATACTCTTTAAGTAATTTAGGCCAATGACTTTCTAAAAAGTCATCACATTTAGTTAAATACTCTCCAAGTTTCATGACTTCGCCTGGAGGTAGTTCTGGAGCCTCAAGCTTATTTAAAGCTGGATGTCTCGCAGTAATAAGATCATCATATTTGACCAATCCATCATCATAAGCACGACTAAGGCCATCAGCGGCTTTATTTTGTGTGCCTTTTACATATGAAATTGATATGTCAAATTCTGATATGAGTAATGCTAATCTGGATATTCTACCAGAAGCTCCACTCTGTTTAGTCAGAAAAGTCCATGCTCGACAATCTGAGAAAACTTGTATGGGATTTCCACAAATGTAGAAAGACCATAAATTTAGACCATAAACAATGGCTAATAATTCTTTACAAGGAATGCTTAATTTTAATTCGCATTCATTGAATTTTCGCGACCCATAAGCACAAGGGTGGCTTTTCTTGTCAATTGGATCGATCTGGCACAGTACGACCCCAATTGCGCCCGCAGATGCATCAGTATACATCTGAAACGGTTCTCCTTGTCGAGGAAGCCTCAAAACAAGGTCGGAGCACATAATTTCTTTAAGATTTTCAAAAGATTTTTGTGCTGCATCTGTCCACACGAATGGTTCTGTATTCGCGACAGTATACATAGGCTGAGCTATTTTTGCAAAGCTCTTTATAAACCTACGATAGAAAGAAGCCGTCGCGACAAATGATATAACTTGTTTAGCAGTTGTCGGAACAGGATATTCTTTTATGGCCTTAACCTTAGCCTCTTGTGGCTTTAAAAGGTTATTTTCCATTGTGAAACCAAGCCAATCCATTGGTTTGGTTGCGTCGTACGCCCACATACATTTATGAGCGACTAGCTTTAATCCGGCGTCGATTATTCGAGCCAGCATTCCGCCAATATGTTCGAGGTGTAGGTCGAACAATTGGTCATGCGTTTTTGCATGATCAACCTTGGTTGTTATCATGAGGTCGTCTGCATAGTAGCTGGCTGCATGGTAGCCTACGCATAGCAAGGCCATCAGGCAACAAAATGCATTCATGGCACAAACGTGACCAAACGGTACGCGTACGTATTCGTAAAGTACGTTATTAAAGTAGAAAGCAGTGATCGGAATGCTTTCTTCAGTAAGGACTAACATGTGAAATGCATCCTTAAAATCTAGGGCTGTCCTGAAACATGCACCTTGGATTTTTCCCATCGCATCCTCGATCCAGAAATTAGGAAACCGATTCGGGATGGAGTGTTCGTTGACTTGTCTTAAGTCACAACACACTCTATAGCTAACAACACCATTCATTGTTTTCTTTTTGACACAAACAATGTTTGTTGCATGAGGAGATTTACTTGGTCTAATTACTCCTTTGGCTAGTAGCTCGGAAATCGTTTCCGCTGCTATTTCGCGATGCTTAAATGGCAGAGGTCTGGGTTTATTATATAAATAACCAGTCCCTGGCTTAAGCGGTAAATCTACTTTGAAATAGTTACAGCAACCAATTTCAGTTTTCGATTTAGAAAAGGCATCTCTATATTTAATTAAGAGAGCTTTCAATTTAAGCCATTGCTCATCGGTTAGATGCGAATGAACAACGTTTTCTAACCATGATTCCGGATCTGAATTTGATTCCGGACTCTTAGGTTCAGGATCTGCGGCGTTCGGGGTCGGAAAGCCTTCTCCGGTCCCATCCAACAGATCTTTTCTCTCTGCTTTGTCATGAATATAATTTATATTCATACAAGGAGAATCTTGGTTAATGTTATCAGGTGTCTTACTGATTACATTGTCCCATTGTACGATTACATTAAAAGGTAATTTTTCTTTTAATTCACCTTTCAACGCTGAGATTGGCCACTTTTCATCTTTCTCATTAAGTGACATCTCAATTATGTCCGAATTACTATCATCAACGTGATTTATATTTTCAACGTTTGAAGTAATTAACTCGGCTTTCGCGATTTCCTTATCAGGTAAAATCGTCAAAATATCATCGGTATCATTGTGTACCAATAATAACGAATTTCCGTTAGAATCTATCTTTGAAATAGTGTTTCTAACTGGATTCATTTGACATTGCATACATTGTTCAGTTATGTCTGAACTAATATGTGAATGTTCATTTTCTTCGACTGGAGAGAGAACGACTTCTTTTCCAGTGAATTGAGATCCATTTACTACTTTGACTTGAATCAAAGCATTAGATCTAGGAGCTACTTGGTATTGCGTGACTGACTTCACAGCACCCGGGGCCAGCTCATAGTGGATCGGTATTGGAGGATGTTTACTATCGGCAAAAGCTAAGTAAATTCCTCTATCGAATATTAATCTGTCATAGAAGATGTCACTTCCTAACAGAAATATTCCCTTTTTACCATCATATACAATTATATGAGTGTTAAGTTCGTAAGAACCAAGGTAAAGCGTTATTTTTAGCTTTCCTAGGATCTTTAAGTAATGATTCGAAGCAGACCTTAATTTAGGTGGCTTGTTCATTACGGCAATTTGATTTAGTGCATTTTCACCAAAATTATGTATTAAAAATGCGCTGTCACAAATTGTAAGATCGGCACCTGTGTCAATACAAACATAGACATCAGATTTCTTGTTGGATCTACCTATACTCATTTTTGTATGAATATAAGCGCTTCCCAAAGGTTTCTTAGCAGTTACATTGTCACTACTAATTTTCATGATAGGAACATCACTAATTCCGATACAATCATCAGACGAATTATCTGGGAATTCAAGAATATTCGATTCTTCGAAATTCTTGTGGTCGTCTTTTAACGAGTCGAGAGGGACAACCTCAGAGATCACGTTTTTAGACTCAACACTAATTAAATTAGTGTCAGACACTTCTCTTTTACTTTCATCGGTATCAGAGAAATCATCGTCAGAGGAACTAGAATCAGATTCTAGCTTTTGTTGGTGAAAATTAATTTCACCAGGCGTAGGACTTATATCAGGGCTTACCGGAAGGCCTATTATCCGTTTAAAGGTTCCTTTTTCAAGGATTCCTTGTCGGCGGCGTCAGCTGGTGCTTTATAGTCTTTTTGATAGACTTTAGGACAATCATCAGCTGAGTGAAGCCCAGTGCCGCATTTAGCACAGGCCTTGTCAACTAATGGCTTATCTTTTAAAGCACAGGCCATATTTCTCATCATGTGGCCTTCAGCTCCACACTGCAAACATTGGCCTTTTTGGACATTAGCCAAGGTCAACAATTCATGGATAGGTTTATAGCCTTCTACCTTGTTAGGAGGACCTCCTTGGGCGGCCCTTGCTCCATAAGGGTATTGTTTACCCTGATTTTTGCCAAAGAACTTTTGATTATAGTTCCTAAAAGCATATTTCATGACTTTTCGGTCATCAATCGGTTTTCCTTTCAACGCATATCGTTGCCGTTGCAACTTAATTTCGTTGATTAGAAAATCGCGAGGATGTTCAGAGTCATCCTCTTCTTCTTCTGCCTCGTCACTGCTCGACGTGGCAGAATCAACATCAAGTGTTGCTTTGTTGACGTGATGTCTTTTTCCTTGAACCATTTGTTTAAGTTCAAGTTTCCTTTCTTTTCTTCTTGCCTCCAAGTCAAGACATTCTCTTTCGATGTCCCTCGGTGACAAGGCCGGTAGTCCCATAAGACTCCGGTTCATAATCCTTTCTTCTAGTGCGGCTCGCACAGAAGTCGGAAGAACTCTCCGAATATTCCCTTCGACAAGAATATCGACAGCTCTTTGTCTTAAGGCTTCAGTCGGTTCTTGCCGACAAGCCATTTTCGCCATTAATCTCAATCGATCAATGAAATCGGATAGATGCTCATCTGGCTTGCGGGCCATATTGTTGCATTTGATCCGGGCATCTTCGATTGTGGTCAAAGATCCGTACCTCATCTCCAACTGTTGGACGATTTGGTAAAGAGTTTTATTCTCTTCTTTCATCTCACTGATGTAATTCGCGGCTCCTTTTGACGAACCTTGAATTAGGAGATTAATTGTGGCAGCAAATGTAAGCTCCCTGGATTCAGCCAGATTGAAAATTCGGCTAATCCAACTGATCACGTCGATAGTGTCAGCACTTCCTCCTGTAAATACAGGAATATTGTTCATCCTTATATTGGCGACATTTTCGATGGCACCATAAGGAACGGCCGGTACTCTTGTTACCGGTTGCAGCTCGCGAATGTTAGCTTCACGAGTTCGGCTAGCATTGCTAGCTTGGAGGGTTTGGCGAACCAAAGCCGCTTGGGCGTCGATACGAGCCCTTGCATCATCGTTGGCTGCAGTTTGTCTCTGGAAGAAGAGATTCTGCAGAAAGAGAGCACTCAAGTCTCCCAAGGCAGTGGCTAATCCGGCGGTTTCCGGATCGGCTGCCAATTCGCGATCACCACCAAAGTTGGGTGGTATGGCGGCGGCCATTTCAGTTCTTTAATTTATCCTTACTTCGGATAATTTAAGAATAATAGAAGTCTTGTAATTCCTTTCTTCGGATATTACACTAGACTAGTGTGATGAGGGCCCACAAGTTACTTTTTCAAGTTAACTTGTACTGAGTCCTTTTTTGAACGCACAAGTTACACTTCGTGCCTCAAAATATCACTTTCCTTAGGTAATAATAATTGACTGGTTAATATTACCTCAGTAGATGACAAGATCCTTTTTAGAGATCTCCTTTTTACTTGAAACGTAATAACAGTTCCCAAGAATTACGAATGAACCTGTAATTTAATTTGTGAAATTTACTGTGGAGGTATTAATTTTGATGTATTGATTTTTCACTTTTGAAGGCAAATCCCGGACGAGCCCCCAAATTTTGGAAGTTGCGGTAATAGGGTATTTTTACGCACACTTTTTCTACATAAAAATGAAAATAAAATTCTAACTTTGCACGAAGCTTACTTTTTCCATTTGCATTTGATTCAAACTTGATCTCAATTTTCGGTTACTAAACTATTGGCTACAATTTAATATTACCTTATTTCCAAAAATAAAACTTACTAACTTACTAATTTACATAACTTCGGATTCGCCTTCTATGCATAATAGGTATGAGGACCTAATATCATATATGAAAAATCAACACTCAACGAGTTTCAAACATTTATTTATCAAACATCAACGATAAAATGATCCAGCCATTTATTGTAATCACTGTAAAACTATTGCATGAAAATGTGAATAATCTGTTCATTCGTAATTCCTTTATATTACAATAATAGACACAATTATTATGTTTCAAGAACGATACACAATTTACATAAGGCAAAAAGTACACAACTTTCCTTACATAATACAACACAATTTTATCTTATTCGTTTCAGGATTATTCCTAACCAAAGGGGAGGTAACCTTAACCGTAAAGATAACCAGCTTAACCTCCTACCCACCTGACATGCAAGATGTATTATGAGGTTTTTAACCTGAAACTAGGAAAGGATCTAACCTATTTTGGGACGATAGGGGTGGCTTTAACTGAGAAAACGACCTAGCTTATTTAAGCCTCAAGCACTTAGCTACGCTATCCCTTCACTAAGCCTTGTCTTATTTCGGCTAGCCTTAACCAGTTAAACGGGGGGGTTTACAAATAATTCTCTACTAAATATGTACAACTTACACTTTTTCGACGAATTATAGGGGTGAAACACAGCCTAAACACACTTTTAGGACTTCAACTCAAGTCGACTCCTCGATTTGAGCTCCAATCTTCAACTGGGGTTTAGAAAAAAAAGTTTTTCAGAGGAAAAGAGAAAAAGGGCAAATTTTAATCTGTTTCGATAAAAGTGAGAGTTTTTTGCTTTACTTAAGCTGCGCAGTGGCAGATGACAGGTAAAAAGGGTTTCCGTTACAATTTTCTGTTTTGCAACTGACGGGAAAAACAAGAGTTGATGAATTTGTTTAATGACTCATTGAAATAATGATTGACAGGGGAGAGGGAGAGAAGGAGAGAGAGGGAGAGAGAGGGAGAGAGGATGTTTACGAAAGAATTAACTTTAATGTTTCCTATGAAATGTGAAAATTTCTATTGACTGATTTTTTCAAAATTAAATGAAAGATATTTTGCGATTCAAAAGTAAGGTTATTTCAACTATCAAAATTGCCGCCGAAGACAAGTTACCGTCCTCGGTATACAAAGAAAAATATCTAATTTCCGGGATAGAATAAAAATAATAAAAACTATTGCTCTCCGGGATAAAAGTACAACAAAATGAAAAAGGTTGAAAAGAAGTGTTATTTTCTCTCCGGGATTACAGTGATAAAACTACTATTTGAGATCTCATGACTAAAATCTAATTTGTGATAGTCTTGATTGAAAAAGTGAGAGGTGTTTTTATTGAGCCAGAACATTAACAATTCATAATTTTGACAAGAAAGTGTAAAAGAAGCATAGGACATAAAAATATAAAATAATCACAATGAACGATTTTTGGTGTAGAATTTAGACAAAGGATTCACCTTGTAGTGGCCAAAACTGGATGAATTTTTTTTCGGGGTAAACTAAACAAAACTTTAAATTGCCGGGATTAAATAAAAACTATAGGTTGCCGGGATATACAAATAAAAATATAGCTTGGGATATAACTAAAAGATGGTTTGGTGTATAATGATAAAACTGAGTGATAGTGCAAAATGGGTAATTTAGAGAATAATAAAAAATATTTGAAACTACATTTTCTTCAGACTGTTGTAATCATCAGGCTTTTTCTTCATTCGTTACCAGAGGTTTCTTCGTTCAGCGTTATTCAGTGGTTCAGTCCAAAGCGGGGTCGGTTAAAACGTGGCATCAGGTCGTACTGTCTCCTAGTGTTCGTCGGGCATATCCGTGAGTCCTTGCTTGGGCCAGCTAGGACCAGGCATGGGGCCTTGAGAGATTGGGAGTACAGGGAAGTGATTCTCCGGAGGGGCGGCTCTCTTCATGTTTTCGTTAAGGATAGAGATCTGCTTAACGAGACTGTGCTGAATATTGGGACCTCCATTGTTTTGTTTTTTGGCAGATGAGGGCCGGCTGCGGGCGGCTTCTTCTTCTTTGGCTTTGCGGATGACGGTGGTACTACGCCTGGATGGATCTTGCAACTGTACGAAGCAGTTCAACACATAGACGGGGTATTCATCGCATTTAGACATCATGATGGGCTGTAACACCTCATCACAGACGCCGTATCCGAGGCCAAGGTCCGGTTTGTTGTGCTGAGTAAGAAGACGTCCTTCCTCACTCAGGGACGCCCATGAGAAACTGATTGAGTAGTCCTCAGGGGAGAGGGTCTCCAGGACACCTGCGGAGCAGAGTGTCATACGAAAGTGCATTTGTAAGGCGTGCACCGCGTGTTGACGGATGATACTGGCATTTCGCATGATGTATGCCGGGATCCGTCGAGGATCGTTGAGGCTGATCCTGGTGACTCCAACCATGGTGGTGGCTCCAACGGAGTTAGAGTTCAGGAATTGGATTACTATTCCCTTCTTGGTGACCATATCTTTGGTCAATAGGTCGCAAACGATCTCCTTGGGGTTAATCGCTATGGTTTGGAAGGCTTGACCTAGGCCTGCCATGGATCCATTCGATGGTCCGGTGCCAGCTGTCATGTCGACGTCCGGATCCTGTGGAGGAGGCGGAGGCGGCTGGGAGGATCCACTCGGAGGCAACGGTGGCTGGGATGATCCCTGAGCAGCGGCGGGTTGATGTTGATTATTGGTCTGACGAGCGCGAGACATGGTGAAGGGTTTTGAGCTTTGGAAAAAGAACATAGTTAAACGCATAGAATTATCTTCATATACATTCTGTCTTCTTTCTTGGCTAACAAAACGTGTAAGTCCGGGATAAATACAAACATTATAAATCATAGAAATTTTGCATAAAAGAATTTACATGAACAACTAGGTTCTAATAGAAAAACATCGAAAGCAATGTTTGAGGCTGGATGGTAAAGAAATTTGAGAATTTTGCATGAATCCTTTTCGAAATTAAACAGTAAAAAGTTGATAATTCTAATAATTTTCGTTGTTATTCAAAATTTTTGTTTGCTACTATTGTTTTGAAGTTGTAAAGGAAATTTTTCTTTTAAGTTAGACTTTTTCGTAAAAGCGCTCTCTATCAAAAAAATTTTGAGAAAGGAAAAAAAAGAAAAAAAATTAAGATCTTGCGCTGCGTTTGCCATTACTATTCAACTTTTCATTAAGTATTTCTTTCATACTAAATGAAATATATTTTTCAAAGTGTTCTATGTTTTTATCCTTAGAAAAAAATTTTAACTTTGAACTGTCTCTACCTTAAGTGTTTCAAGGAACAGTTTGAAAAAAATGTCTAAGTGTTCCTATAGTTTCATTACTATAGAAGACTTACTTTTCAGAAAAGTTTCAAAGTGTTTTTGTGAAAACAAGTCTTTGAAATAAATTGTAGAAAGTTAAAGTTTTTCTACAAAAAAAATTGAACTCTTTTACCTTTTTAGAAGTTACTGGCTTCGAAAAAGAGATGAGGATTGAACTCCAAGGACAGTTTTGGCTGAACTGATGAAGTTCTAGGATTTGCTCTCGTATTTATTCGAAAGAAAGCTACCTGTTGCCAGCCTGTCTAGCCTGCGCAGACAGTTTGACTCCCTTGGTCAGCTAGATTTTTATGATCTAGAGCACAGGGGTGTTGGACCGTTTACCTGGAGGGTGCTACCTGGCCAGGGAATAGGTTAGGTGATTGGGCGTGCGTCGCGCTCTAATCACTATGCTCACAGATTGAACTCAGGCTAGCTGAGATGACCTGCGCGCACCGGGATGAGGGTTTCACAAACAACATCCCTGTTTTATGGCTGAGAAAATAATTTTCTCACGAAATAAGACTGCTAGCTGCTGTCGCCGCGCTGTCTAATGATTTTCAAAAAAAATCATAATGAGTCAAAGATAGAGAGGTCAATACCCTCTTTACCAAGATACTCTTCAATATTGATTTCGCTAAAATCAATATTGTCTAAATTAGAAGATAAATTTTCATCTATATTTACTTCTATAGAAAAACATGCTTGCGAGTTAACATTATTATCTAAATTATTTCTTTTAGACAATTTAACGTTTTTCGCTCTTTCAGCACGAAGTTGAATAACGTGTAACCGTTCCATGGTTATAACATCATCCAATTCAATGATCATTTCATTAAGGTACTTCATGATACATTGTCTTTTTTGTTCGAGTCGTAAGGCCGACTCTTTACATTGAAAAATTACATTTTCAGCAAGTTTGTTATTTTCAACCCTGCTTAAAATAGTGTATATTTTTCGCTGATAATGATAGGGAGTTGAACGCCTTAGGCATTTATTCACTCTATCACAATTAGTGGCTTCATAACAGTCGTTATTTACGGACATATCGACGTTTCTTAGGCACACTTGAACCAGAATTACCAGTTGACTGACGGGTAATTGGCCTTTTCAAACTTTTGACTGGGGCAACCAGACTAGGTTTGTTATAAAGTTCATTTACTTCTTTAGTTACTTTTTCGATTTTCTTTAATCTTAAGTAATCAGTCAACTCTTGTAAGGATATTTGAGTCCTTTCAAAAGGTGATTTTTGACTTTCAGGTATTATTATAGGTTTAACGCAAATAATTTCACCTGTTTGTGTGGAGATATCAGACACATTTTTCTTCTCTGTCTCTTTTTTATCTCTTAAGGAAATTTCTCTCCTTGTTTCGCAATTTAACTGTATTTGCGTGATATTAGGTGCTCTTGGTACCTTTTTCATGTACTTGAAGTCAAATACCCTCAAAGCGGTCCTTAGCTTATTAGCGGTATGTATCAAGTGAGTTTGCAATTTATTTAAATGGATTCGTTCAGCTTCAACAATTGGTGGAATTGGAAAATATATGCTAGAACTAGATATTGTTTCTAATAATTTTATATACTGCAGAAAATGGACCGGGGTTGGAGTTGAATTACTTTTTACATTCATTGGTTTGACCGGGATATTGGTTTGTTTAACCGGATCAACCTTTGCTGGGATATCAGTTGAACTAGACTGATTAACTTTCGCCGGGATGTTAACACACTTAATTTGATTAATTGGATTAACTTTTGCCGGGATAGTTATAATATCAGATTTATCAAGATCAGACTTATTTTTCACCTGACTTTGAGGAATTAAGGTTTTTGTAGGATTGACTACTGGAGCCTTAATGATTACACGATCATCCACGTGTATTATTTGTAAATCGTATTTCGGATACGGTTTATCCGGGATCCTTGTACTTTTTACATTATTAGTGTTGTTTCTGTGGAAAACAACATTAGGTAACCTGAGTCTTGGTAATTTTACTACAGGTTTTCTGGCGGGAACGCCTTTAGTTTCATCACCTAGTGTTATTTTAGGCATTGAAACTCTTACTGTATTTCCTAGTGCTACTAGGAGAAAGAGCACTTTCAAGTTGGTTTGTTAACTCAGTCTCTTCCCTAAGGCGGTCCAATTCATATTCTTGGGCCTCCTTGATTAGGGGTGAAGGAATCCTAGGATACTCCCTAGAAGTCTCCCTGGGTAGATTATTTAAACCCATTAGCGACACAAAAGCGCTAGGACGTGATATTGGTCGAGATACATATCTTGCTTCGACTTCACTCTCCAATTCGTCCAAACATGCATAAGAAATATCTTTTTTCTCATTTTTCTCTTCTAATGAGATATTTTGGATATCTCTATCATCATGTGGTCGTCGGTGAGGTCTTAGAGCACGTGCTATGGCTCTTTGCTCTCGAAGATGTCTTAACCAGACATCTCTGCGACGTTGTACAGGCATTGGAGCTGACGGTGTTTCTGCGTCGTCGTTTAATCCAACCGGTACAGGGTTGCCAGATTCATGGTCTAGAATCTTGTGAGTCAATTCTTTAAAATTGTCTCTGATATCATTCATTTTTCGGCGAGCCCTAGTCGAATATCTATACATGAGATATAAGGCTAAGATTATCACAGTGAATGAAAGTGATATTACGGCCGTGAGTGCCCATACATGCTTGTGTTGTTCACTCATTTTACCATCGACAGTTTCTACCTGTCTTAGTACAGAAGAAACTCGTTCTTCTAA
>Ga0208484_1000133_pt1 | contig 18496 bp, 13 predicted proteins | sample LakMenEpi09Aug11_FD_150682 | JGI IMG/M metagenome (GOLD analysis project Ga0208484, IMG submission 150682) | Freshwater microbial communities from Lake Mendota, WI - 09AUG2011 deep hole epilimnion (SPAdes) | ecosystem: Environmental > Aquatic > Freshwater > Lentic | place: Lake Mendota, Madison... | reverse complement strand
CTTCAGTGTGGGCACCAACTGCTCGTACAGCCAACGGCTGTAGGAAACGCCGGCCGCCGCCGCGGCGGAAAGAACGCCGTGGAGATATTCCCGCGCCTGGAGATCGGGATTGGGGGTGACGGGGGCGTTGATCCGCCCGAGGGCCCAGAGAATGCCCGCGAGGTAATGATCCTGGAACATCTTCTCGTTCCAGGTCGATTCGTTGTGGCCGAAGTTCGAATAGAAGACGCGGCCGTGACCGAAGTCGCGAATCCAGCTCACCGGCACGTGCCACGGTTCCTTCGGGGTGGAGTGGGCCATGTCGAGGCTGACGAGAACGCGGACATCGTCGGGGACGAAACGGGTGTCGTACTGATAGATTTCGTCCTTCCAGCGGAACGCGCCCGGCAGGCTCCTGACGATCGGATGGCCGGGATCGTTGACGACGAAGGCATGCTCGTCGCCGGCGTTCCAGGGATGGCCGGCGAAGATGCCGCCGACGAGGTCGCGGTAGGCGTCGGAGGCGTTGAAGGTGTCGGCGGCGGCGTGGAAGCCGATGAACGTCTTGCCACGCTTCACCCACCCGAGGAAGTCGTCGAGGTTGGGGATCGGCAGGGCACCGGTGGTGCTGCAGAAGACGACGCCGTCGAACTGATCGAGTGAATCCTTCGCAAATGCCTTGGCGAACAGGTCGGAGAGGTTCTTCTGCCAGGCGGCGTCGGCCACCTTGAACTTCTCGAGATCGGCCTTGTAGGCCTCCTCCTGCTTCTTCCAGTCGGCATCGCTCGTGCCGTCCTTCCGCTTCGGCTCCTGCGGCTGCCCGGGACGTCCCGGCGGGAGGCGGAGGAAGTCGAGGTGAAACTGCCCGCTTTCCCGGCCGAGCCGTTCGAGAACCCCTTCGGCGGTCTCGATCGAGCCGTGGCGGAAGCCATTGGTGACGGTGACGACGAGGAGCCGCGCCGGCTTCTTCGCCGTGCCATCGGCGTCGACGGCACGGGCCGGTCGGAGGCCGACCATGACGAAGGCGGCGACCGCCAGCAGGGGGAGGATGGACCGGAACACACCGCGAAGAACCGAACGCATGCATCACCTCGTGTGCGCCATTGAAAATGGATCGACGGGAGCGTGCGAATCCCCCCCGACGACCGAGATCGTACCACACCGCGCTGACCACCGTCGGGCGCCGTTCCGGCCCGCTCGGACAGCCGCAGGGACCGTCCGCTGCCATGAAGGCATCGGGAGCGAGGGATGTCATGCTCCCACCGGGGCCCTCACACCAACCACGGTCCCACCGAGGGGATGGCGATCCGACGGCGGTGGCATCATGAGCCTCACGTCGAAGTCGCTCTTCGAGTCCGTGAAGGCCCACCGCGACGACTGACAAAGGGCAGTCACGGGACGGTCCCCGCACACGGTCACGAGCCCAGCCAGGCCGGCTTCGACGACCCGCGCGGCACGATCGTCTTCTCCCCGGGGATCTCCCATCGGCCGGGAGTCTTCGAGAAGGTGATCCCCGGCTCGAGACGCGTAACGTCGCCGAAGGCGGTGTCGAGCGTGATCCCCGTCGGCGGAACGAGCTTGTGCGTGGGATCGGCGAGCCCCCGCGCCACTTCGTCCCGATCGAAGAGACCGAGTTGCGAATACCACATCGAGAACCGGGAGAGCGACGTACGGACGTGATAGCTTCCGCCATGCTCGGCCCGCATCTTCAGGGCGGCGAGCACGCCGCAGGCGGTGAGGTAGCCGGCCACGTAGTCGTTGAGGATCTTCGTCGGCGGTAGCTCCGGCTTGTCACGCGTCCCCTCGAGGACGGTGAACCCGGTGCAACAGTTGGCATCCATGTCGAAGCCGCCGCGCTGCGCCCAGGGGCCCTCCCAGCCGAAGGCCCTGATCGAGGCGTAGACGATTCCCGGCCGGATGGCCGCCACCTCTTCCGCCGAGAGGCCGAGGTTGGCGAGCTTGCGACCCCGGTAGTTCTCCACGAGCACGTCGGCGCCGCGGAGGAGTTCCCGTGCCCGTGCGGCGTGGTCCTTGTGCGTCAGATCGATCCAGGCCGAACGGAAGCCGGGAGTCGTGTCGATCCAGCCGACGTCATACTCGAACTCCGGCCGCGTCATGTGGAGGATCTCCGCCCCCTGCTCCGCGAGCGTCCGCCCCACGACCTGTCCGGCGATCACGTGCGTGAACGACGCCACGCGGAAGCCGGAAAGGGGGCGATCGGCGGCGACCGATTTGGGGAGCTCCGGAGCGCTGTCGCCGATCTTGACGATCTCGATCATCGGTGTCCGGGAGAGCAGCGCACCCTGCTCGTGCGCCAGCCACTCCTCGCGTGACCGGCAGATCGAGCCGATCATGCCGCGGTCGGCCGCGGCGTCCTCGAGTTCGCGGGAATCCCACTTGGCGATCGCCTCGGTGACGCTCCGCTCGTTGAGGGAACACCCCAGGAGTCCGAGCCAGTCGGGCACCATGTGCGGATAGGCCGCCGTGGGAAGGTACCAGCGGCCATCCTTGGTGGGAAAGATACCGAACAGCATCGGATTCACCCGTGGGTCGGCGAAGAGCATCTGGTACGGATAGCCGCCGACACTGGGACGGAATGCGACGAACGGATGCGTGTGGCAGACCGCCTTTCGCAGGTCGACGGAGAGATCCTGGGCCGCTCCACCGCGCATCCGGTGAAGCACCTGGGTCGCGACAGCCGGCGCCATCATCGCCATGGCGACCACCGCCCCCAGACGGTGGCGGCTGGGAAGGATCGGGTCCTCCCCCGTGAAGATCACCTTCCCGCCGGTCTGTGTCGTGTCGAGACCGACAGGGGCGAGGATCCTGGCGAACTCGGCGTCGATGTCGAAGGACATGAGATGCACCCCACGGGGAAACGAACGAGAGAATCAACGGTGGCCCTCCAGCCCGAGGGCACCCGGATGAACGGATCGACCCGCGCCTAGAAGACGATCGTGCCGCGCATCATCCAAATATCGGCGGAGTCGTGGCCGGCGGCCACGGCGGAGAGCGGGTTCCAGATGTGCTGGTAACTCGGGATCAGGCGGATGGCCGGCGTGATGGCGTAGTCGTAGAACACCTCCATCCCCTGCTCGTTCTGCACGTTCAGGGCTCCTCCGGTGTACCGGCGCACCTGGTTTTGCAGATCGGGGCTGATGCCGTTCATGTACCAGCCCACGCCGGTGCTGTCGTATTGCCGCGACTCGGCAAGCCCGCGGGCGAAAAGGGCCACACTGCCGTCGCCGGTGATCGTGTTGGTGGCCTGCGGTGCCCAGCCGGCGCGGCCGAACACGCCCACACCGCGGAGCGGTTGGCCGCTTTGGAGCTTCTTCTTCACGAGACTCGGTGCGTCGGCCACATAGAGATATTGAGAGGCATTGGCGATGAGGAAGCAACTGCTCGAGGAGTTGTTGATCGGCAGCCCGGCGGAGTCGGGGCTGCCAAGCAGGTACCCCACCGCCTGTGGGATCTGCGAGGGGGCGAGCGCACCGTACGGATTGGTCAGATCGAGCTGGTACTGGTTCGACCAGTTGAACGCCGGCGAAAACTGCCCCGGCAGGCCGCCGACCTCGTAGGAGGCGACGGCCGTGAAATACAGATTCACCCGATCGAAGGCGTTGGTCGCGAAGTTCTGGGCCCGGCTGTTGGGATCGAGGACCCCGCCGGCGAAGGCCAACTGCGGGCTGACGGCGTAGACGCCGAGCACCGCCCACGCGGTCGGGTTGTAGAAGTTCGTCGTGATCGGATTCTTGTTGAATGCGAAGTTGGCGAAGTAGAACTTGTAGCTGTCACCGAACAGCGTCTGGTCGGGAATGAAGACATCGCTGATCTTGCCGACGACGACGCTCGTCTGCTCGCTGAGGCCCTGCACGAGGAAGTACTCCGAGGGGAGCATCGTCGACGAGGCCAGCGGGTCGGGCAGAAGCAGCCCGGTATAGGTCGGGACACTGGCGCCGGAATTGAAAGTCTGCTCGGGGCTGCCACCGTAGCGGGCCTGCGTCGTGAAGTGGATCAGACCACCGTCCCACCAGCCGGCCCGACCGGTGTCGATGTTGATCGACATTTGGGTGTTCTGGACGAACCAGTCGCCGGGATCGAGGCCGCCCGACATCAGGTCCTGGTAGGCACTCGTCGTGTAGACGTCGAAGAAGTAGCCCTTGCGCGCAAGCTCGGTGCGCCGCCCTCCCCAGTCGCCGGTGAGTTGGGTGTTGTTCCAGAATCCCCCGTCGACCACCGTCCCGGGAAGCCCGAACACCGGAGCATTGTTGAAGAACGGCAGCAGCACCGGCGCGGCGTTTGCGAGCGACTTCTTGTCAGTCTCAACGGGCCCCCACTCGGGGGGACCGGAGGTGTCGGGCCGCGACGACGGGGACCGCGACGGCGCCACGGACTGCTCGTCACCGAGATACCCGAAGCCGTCGAAGTTGCCCCCCTGCCCCAGAACACGCGGGCCCTTGAGCAGACCGGCAGCCACGAAGACCAAGAGCCAAGCGATCGCCGCGCTCCCCCCGACCCGTCGGACACCACGCATGTCGACACCCCCGATCAGTCCCGGAAAACCTCACAGTCCTCGTTTTCGTCACGACCGGATCGCTCTTCCGAGCGAACCTCTCCGAACCGGCAAAACTTCCCAGGTGCCGCCATCCTCTGGACACCCCAGTCGACCGATCGGCTACGCTCTGGAGCGGTCCGGAGCAGCACCTCGCCGCTGCGTCGGTCGCCTGCCAGGTCGCAGCCGGAGCCACTCATGCGGAGCAAAGCCCCCTTGCGGTCCTCCATTCCTCGTCTCCTCGTCGCTGTCGCTTTCCTCGCCCCCCCGATGACGTCCCACGCTTTCGCCCAGCCGCCGCAGGAAGAGTTCAACTACGACGAGTCGAAGGTCCGGACCTACACCCTCCCGGACTTGCTTGCCGATCCCGATGGCGGGGCGATTGCCACTCCCGAGGCGTGGCGCGTCTCCGCCCGGCCGCGATGGCTCGCGCTCCTGGAGTCGACCGAGTACGGTCGGCTGCTGCCGGCGGTGCCGGTGACCGCCGAACAGGTCGAGCGCGGCGCCGGCCCCGACGGTGCCACGCGCGTCCAGGCCCGGCTGCGCCTCGGCCACGGTCCCGACGCCCCGGCCACCGAGGTGCTCCTCTTTCTGCCGCCATCACCCGACGGCACCCCGCAGGAGAAGCTGCCGACGTTTCTCCATCTGAACTTCGGCGGCAACCACGCCGAATCGCCCGATCCGGCCGTCCGCATCCCCACCGGCTGGGTGCCCAACGGCAAGGACACCGGCGTCGATGACCACACGGCGAAGGCATCCTCCCGTGGCACGCTCGCGAGCCGCTGGCCGGTGAAGCTCCTCCACGACCGTGGGTTTGCCACCGCCACCGCCTACTGCGGCGACGTCTTCCCTGACCATGCCGATGGACGCAGGGCGAGCGCCCTCCCCTCGCTCGGTTACGCCGTCGGTGACGAACGGATGGTGAGCGGCGATGAACCGGGGGCGATCGCCACTTGGGCCTGGCAGCTGTCGAGGATCCTCGACTGGCTCGTGACGCTTCCCGAGATCGATCCCACCCGCGTGATCGTCGTCGGCCACTCGCGCCTCGGGAAAACGGCGCTGTGGGCCGGTGCCGGCGACGAGCGGTTCGCGATGGTCGTCTCGAACGAGTCCGGGTGCGGCGGCGCGGCGCTCGAACGGCGCAACTACGGCGAGACGGTGCGGCGGATCACGACCTCCTTCCCCCACTGGTTCGCGCCGACCTTCGCCACATTCGCCGACCGCGAGATGGATCTCCCCATCGATCAGCATGCCGTGCTCGCCATGACCGCACCGCGGCCGCTCTACGTGTCGAGCGCCGTCGAGGATCGCTGGGCCGACCCGCGAGGGGAGTTCCTCGCTGCCGTGGCCGCCGGTCCGGTGTGGGCACTGTTCGGCCGCGAAGGGCTCGGCACCGACACCTACCCTGCCGTCGACACGCCGGTCGGCACGACGATCGGCTACCACGTCCGTTCAGGCCCCCACGACATCACCGCCGTCGACTGGGGCCACTTCGCGGACTTCGCCACACGCGTCCTCCGCGCTCCCGGCGGTCGCTGACCGGTGTCAACCGCGGCGGATCACGGTCATCGCCCCCCCACCGAAGGGCTGAGCGTCGACGGCACCGGCTCCGTGGTCTCCAGTCGCGACGCCGCCGCCGGATCGAGCTGACCGAGGGCCACCGCCAGGCTCTCGGACGCCTCCTTGGCTCCCGGGTTGATGGCCAGGGCGCGGCGGAAGGCGGCGACCGCCGCGTCGATCCGGCCGAGTTTGTAGAGCACCACGCCGCGGTTCGTCAGCAGCATGACGTCGTCCGGGGCACGCTTGAGGAGGTCGAGATAGATCGCCTCCGCATCCCCGTAGCTCCCCGCAACCGCCAGAGCCTCGGCCTCGGTCCGCAGCGCCCCGTCGAGGTTGCGCCAGGCGTCCGTGAACTCGGGCTGCAGTTCGACCGCGCGGCGGAGCGACACGATCCCGGCCTTCCGGTCTCCCTTGTTGACCTGCACGATCCCGAGGTTGTTCCAGGCAAGCGCCTCCTTCGGAAACCGCGTGACGAGTTCCTCGTACCACTTTTCGGCCTGTTCGATGCGCCCCACCGACTGGAGGGCGTTGCCCCGGTTGAGATGAACGGCGAAGACGTTGGGGAGGAGTTCCGTCGTCACCTTGAACTCCTCGAGCGCCTCGTCGGTACGGCCGAGCGACATGTAGACCGTGGCGAGGTTGTTGTGGGTCTCGCCGAGATCGGGTCGGAGACGGGTGGAATTGCTGAAGTGGTAGAGCCCCCCTTCGAGATCACCGCGCCCCACCTTCCGCGCCCCGATCCTGTTGTGGGCCTGCCAGGCGTCGGGGTTCGAAGCGAGGGTGTGCGTCCAGAGGAGGTCCTCATTGGCGAACACGTGGGCGTAGCGGAGCGACGAACAGGCCAAACCGGCGAGCAGGACGGTGGCCGCCCCGATCGCCACGATCTGGATGCGCGGCCGCGCCGAGGCGAACCACGCCGCCGCGGCCGCGCACACCGGCACGATCACGCCGATGATCGCCACGTAGATGAAGTGGTCGGCCACCCAGGTGATCCGCATGTAGGAGATCGTGATGAACCCGAGGATCGGGAACACCATCAACAGGAAGAACCCGAGCCCGAACAGCGCGTGCCGGGCCGGTGTCGGCAGGGCGGCGGTGCCCCGACGCGACCACAGGGCGCAACCGACCGCGACGAGGATCGGCCACGGAAGGAATTGCCAGATCTGCGGAGGATCGACTTCCCACCGGGGGTAGATCGGCAGGAGATGGAACGGCCAGACGGCCTTCCAGAGATAGAACAGGATCGCCATGCCCGCGGTGGCCGTCCGCGACAGGAAGCCGACCACCGAGAACAACTCGGCCACCGGCATCTTCTCCTCGCCGATCGCCCGGCCGTGCTGGTAGTAGATCGTCACCAGACCGAGGCAGAGCGAAACGAGGAAGAACGGCGCCGCGGCGACGATGTCGCGCTGCGTGATCCTCCCCCGCTTCCACCAGGCATGGAGGAGCAGCACCACCGGAAACATCACCACCGACGTCTTGGCGAGCATCGCCATGGTGAAGAACAGGATCGAGAGCATCCAATCGCCGACGGGCGGGCGACGATTCCCTCGGGGCTCCGAGGAGCCCTGCCCCCACAGGGCGTCGTCGTACCTCGAGAAGAAGATCGCCGAGAGGAGGAAGAGGGGGAGCGAGATCGTGTTCTTGATCTCCGAAACCCAGGCCACGCTCTCCACACACACCGGATGGATCGCGAACAGCAGCCCCGCCAGCCACGCGCCGGGGATCCGCATCACCACGAGCAACCGCCACAACAACAGCGCCGCGCTGGCATGGAGAAGGATCGTGACGACGTGGTAGCCGGTCGAGTTCAGCCCGAAAAAGGGCCACTGCGCCCACAGGGCTGTATAGGAGAGAGGAAAGTAATCGGCCCCCGTGGGACCGACCCACAGACTGACGAGCCCCGCGAGGGACGCCGACTGCACGACCGGATTGGCCGTGAGGATCGAGTCGTCGTCCCACAGCCACTCGCCGTGGTAGGTGGGGGCATAGATCCAGAGCACCGCGACGACGATCAACATGGCGCGGAAGATCAGATCGCGAACCGTGGCGACGCCCCACGCCCCACCGGTCACCCCCGCCGCGGGCGATTCCCCGGTGACTGCGTCCGTGGCGGGCTCGAGCCTCCCCTTCGTCTTTCGCATCTGTGTTGGCGCCGCCGATGGGGGTGAACGGACAATGAATCCGAAACCCTCAACTATAGCCCCCGGATTCGGCGCCGCCACCGAGCTCTCAAGACCCGGTGGCGCCAAGCAGCCCGTGGCGCAACGCTCGGCTCGGGCGCCGTTTCGGGGCGTTTTGTCCGAGGAAGCGTCCCGGTCACTTCGCCCCGATGCACCACAGGCTGTCGTGCGTCCGCAGAAAGATCCGCCCGTCGACGCACACCGGTGTCGCCACCGTCATCTCGCCGACGGTGCCCCCCCCGAGGAGTTCGAACCCCTCCGCCACCGGGCCGGCGAGGATCGCGCTCTCCCCGTCCTCCCGCGTGACGAGGATCTTCCCGTCGACGAGGACGGGCGAAGCGCTGTAGGCATGCCGGTTCCTCGGCAGATCCCCTTCCCACAGGGTCTTTCCGGTCGTGGCGTCGAGACAGGCCACCTTTCCCTGGTCGGTGCAGACGACCACCTTCCCGTGCTGGAACGCCGGCGTCGGGACGTCGGCACCGAGATCCTTCCGTGTCCAGGCGACGTGGGTCTTCGTCACGTCCCCCTTCCCGCCGCGCTTCACCGCGGTGAGCGTGCTCCCGCGGGCATAGGGGGCGACGACGAGATCGCCCGCCACGACCGGCGAGGCGATCGAACGGAAGTATTTCTCCCCCGCCGGATTGAGCCCCCCCACGCGCCACAGTTCACGGCCGTCGGCGGCGTCGTGGGCGGTGACGTGGTCGGCGCCGAGGATGACGAGCACCTCGTCGGGCTCGCCGAGCGCTTTGTCACCCGCAAGCACCAACGGCGTCGAATAACTCTGGGCAGCTTCCTCCGGGGCGTCGAGGTTGCGGTCCTGCTTCCAGAGGAGCTTGCCGTCGGTGCGGCCGAAAGCCGCGACGTAGCTCGGGCCGGTCTGCATCACCGCCACGACCACCGCGTCCTTCGTGAGCACCGGGCTCGTACCGAGATCCCACCACAGTGTGTCTTCGCCGAACCGCTCTTGGAGATTGTCGCGCCAGACGACGGCACCGGTGGCGAGGTCGAGTGCGGCGAGCTCCCCGCTCTTGAAATAGACCCAGACATGCGTCCCGTCGGTGACCGGCGAAGGGTTGCAGCCGGTGGCCTTGGCGTGTTTCCCGGGCTTCTCGGCCCCGAGCGAACGCCGCCAGCGTTCCTTGCCCGAGCGGTCGAAGCAGATCGCGGCATCCTTGCCGTCGATGGCGCAGGTCAGCACACACGCATCGCCCCATACCACCGGCGTGCTCGCGCCGAGCCCGGGGAGGGTCACCTTCCAGGCGACGTGCTCCTCCGGACTCCAGGTCGTCTCGTACCCGCCACCCGGAGCGACGCCGTCGTGCGTCGGGCCGCGCCAGTTGGGCCAGTCCCCGGCGGTCGCCGGCGGCATGCCGGCCAGGGAGGCGACGAGGAGGACGAGAACGTGGATGCGGTGCACGGACGTCATGGCGTGTTGGCTCCAGGGGCGGGTCGGCCCGGCATCCACCAGGCGTCGAGGATCCCGCGGAGATCGGCGACCAGGTCGGGATGTTCCGCGGCGATGTCCCGGTTTTCCCCGCTGTCGGCGTCGAGGTCAAACAGACGCGGGGAACCGGCTTCGAGCCATTCCCGGCTGTCGGCATCGAGGGCCGTCCCCTCGACGTCGAGCCGCCGGTCGGTGGCGGCGAGCCGCTCGGGGACAATGAGCTTCCAGCGGCCGCGGACGACCCATCGCCAAAGCAGGCTCGCCGTGGGATCGTCGAGGTCGACGAGCGTGTGGGTGAAACACTCGCCGAACACCGCCGGCCTGGCGGCCACTGCAACAGGATCGAGGAGATCGACCCCCGGCAGCCCCGCCGGCGCCGCCGCGCCGGTCGCCGCCAGGACGGTCGGCACGATGTCGACGCTCGACACCGGCACGTCGCTCTCCGCAGGCGCGATCCGCCCCGGCTGGCGGAGCAGGATCGGCGTCCGCACGCCGCCGTCGTAGGGGGAGCGCTTCGAACGCGGCGCGTAGCGGGGATGGTCGGGGCTCTGGATCCAACCGTTGTCGGTGACGAACACGACGAGCGTGCTCTCGGTGAGCCCCTTCGCATCGAGGAGGTCGAGGAGTTGGCCGACGGTCCGATCGAAGCGTTCGACGTTCCCCCAGTAGCGGGCCACATGAGGGCTCGGCGCGACGGCGGCGTAGTGTTCCACGAGATCGGCGGGCGGATCGTGGGGATCGTGGGGGAGCATCGGCGCGTACCAGACGAGAAACGGCGTCCCGGCCGCCCGACTCTCGTCGATGAACGTCTCGATCGGTGCAAACGTCTTGCGGCCGATCGCCAGACCGTCGTCGCCATGCCGTTCGCCGCGGGTCATTCCCGCGGTGAACCCGCCCCGTGAGAAATCCCCCTGCCACCATTTGCCGGTCTGGAGCGAGCGGTAGCCGAGCGGAGCGAGGAGCGCGGGGAGCGTCGGCCACTCGGCGAGGTGCCGATTCATCGCCTCGCGCCCCGCCTCGAAGCGCTGCCGACCCTCCGGCGTGTTCCGCGGCAGCCGGTCGCTATCGGGCGGATCGTTGCCGACGATCCGATGCTCGTGGGGAAAACGGCCGGTGATCAGCGACGCCAGGCTCGGGCAACAGAGGCTCGACGGAACGTACCCACGGCGGTACACGAGGCTCTCGCGGGCCAGCCTGTCGAGGTGGGGGGTGCGCAGATGCGGATGCCCCATGAAGCCGTGGTCGCCCCAATGCTGGTCGTCGGAGACGATGAGGACGACGTTCGGCCCGACCGAGCCGTCAGGAGCCGCTGCCGCCACGCCCCCCCCCTCCCCTCGGAGGAGCCACGACGCAATCACGAGACAGAGTCCGGACAGGCGGCAAAGCAGCGTCACGGGGTGAACTCCGCGGGACTTTCGGACCGGTCGAAGGCGGCTTTTCCGACCCAATCCGTTCCGTCCGCCGTATCCTACCTGTCACCACCTCAAACCTCCTCAGGTCTCCGTCAGATCCCCGTCCGCCTGCTTGGTGGAGGGCGCGGCGAGGGTTATTCTCGGGAGATCGTCCGCCGCATTTCCGGCGTGCACGTCGTCGCTCCGAGGGGCCGAGGGCGACGGTCGACGATCTTGGAGCAATCCCGATGGACAGGCAGATCCTCCCGTTGCGCGACCGGGTGAGCCGTTGGTTCGCAGGTGCTTCACGGCCATCGCGCCGACGGCGGCGATCCGGAGGCGGCGCGGAGGGACGCGGGCTGCACGGCGAGCATCTCGAGCCCCGGCACATGATGGCGATCACCGTCGCCAGCCCGCTTCCCGATCTGGTGGTCGCGCCCGGCGGCACCGTCGCCCCGATCGACACCGCCGCGCAGTTCTCCGTCAGCGGTGTCACCGTCCAGGGGACGGTCGTGAAGATGGCGACGCAGCGAGGCACCGGTGCCTCGGTCGACAGCGTGTTCGTCGAACTCTTCGACCAAGCCGTCGCCGGCCGCTCGGCCGCACCGGTCTCGACGGCGAACTTCCTCTCCTATGTCAACAAAGGCAGCTACACCTCCACGTTCTTCCACCGCGCCAGTGACTTCGCCGGCGAAGTCGGACCGGCCACGTTTCTCCAGGGGGGCGGCTATACCAACGTCGCCGGGAGCGCGCTCGGCACCGTCGCCACGGTCGCCCCGATCAATCTCGAATGGGCCGCCGACCGCCCCAACGCCCGGGGGACGATCGCCTACGCGCGGACGAGCGATCCGAACTCCGCCACGAGCGGTTTCTTTTTCAATGTCGCCGCCAACCCCGGCTTCGACGCCACCGGAAACCAGTACGCCACGTTCGGTCGCGTCGTCGGGGGGGGGCAGACGATCCTCGATGCCTACGCCACGCTGACGCGCGTCAACGGGGGCGGTCCGTTCGCCACGGTGCCTGTGAGCAGCACGGTCGGCCTGTCGGACGCCAACATCCGCGATCGGCTCGTGATGCTCCTCTCCGCGAACGTCGTCGGCTCGCCGACGACGGCGGTGGGGATCTCGGTGACCAGTTCCGACCCGACGGTCGCCTCGGTGGTCGTCGACGCGGCGGGCAAGCTGCTCCTCGGCCCGACGCAGAAACGGGGCACGACGATCATCACCGTCACCGGCACCGACCTCTCCGGAGCGGCGGTGCAGGACGCGTTCACCGTCACGGTGGGGATCCCCGGCATCGCCGTCGCCGATGGCGTGACGGCGCTTGCGAGCAACCAGGCACAGGCCGTCTCCCTTGGCGCCGCCGCGGTGAATGCGGTCGCCCCGTCGAAGACGTTCACCGTCTCCAATCCGGGCGATGCCCCCCTCGCGATCAGCGCCGTCACGCTCCCGGCCGGCGTGACGATCGTCCAGGCCTTGCCGACGAGCATTCCCGCCGGCGGCTCGGCCAATCTCGTCGTCGCGCTCGACACGGCCGCCATGAAGGCGGTCAGCGGTTCGATCGCCATCGCTTCGAGCGCTTCAGGCACCGCGTTCTCGATTCCGGTCACCGGCACGGTCTTCGCCAAGCCGCTGGCCCCGACGGGGCTTGCGGCCGCGTGGGGCAATGGCCTGAAGGTCATCGTGTCGTGGAATCCGGCGGTCGACAACGGCAGCCCGGTGTTCGCTTCGGCGGTGTACGCGATCAAGATCGGCACGGTCAACTGGATCAAGGTCGCCGACGTGCAGGGCCGGGCCACGAGCACCGAGGTGTTCGGCCTCGACATCACCGCAGCCTACGCCTTCAAGGTGGCTTCGAAGAATGCCGCCGGCTTCAGCCGGCTGTCGCTGAACTCGAAGTTTCTCATGGCACCGATCCCACCCACGGCGATCGCCGCCACGGCGACGGCACCGGGGACGGCCACGCTCGCCTGGCAGCACGCCACGCAGCCTTGGGACACGGCCACCAACGCGCGCCAGCCGCTCACCGGCTACGTCGTCTTCCACCGCGAGGTCGGCACGACGGCCTGGACTCGATCGGGCGATATCCCGGTCGTCACAAGCACGAACGTCACCGGACTGGTCGTCGGGAAGACCTACCAGTTCGCCGTCCGCGCGAAGAGCGAGTCGGGCGGGAGCCTGCTCTCGAAGGTCTCCAACAGCATCAAGGTCTGATCGACGCCCACCACGCGCGAAAAGACCCCGGCGGCGCCTTCACGCCTCCGGGGTCTTTCGTATCTCTCCGGCCGGTGGCCGGGGCGATGATCATCGCGACAACGTCACAGATTCACGGCCTCAGGGTGGGGGCATTCGGATCCACCGGCACCGGGGCCGAGAGCAGCGGGAGCAATTTCGATTTCGGGGCCACCGCCTCCGCCTGCTCGACGCCGCCACGGAGCGCCTCGGGGATCGCCTCCCGATCCTCCTGCGTGTCGAGCGGCCCTGTGTACAGCTGCGCACCGGCCTTGTCGAGGATCGTCACGGTCCGCTTGCCGTTGACCTCACGGAGCTCGACGCGGCCGTCGTCGTTGGCGACGATCGCCACCGACTGGCTCTGCGACTGGACGTTGGGATTCACGAGCACGATCCGCTGGTTGCGTTGCGCACCGACGTTTGGCGGGAGCGGGGGCAAAGGAACCCCGGGGACCGGAACGGGCGCCGCAAAAAGGTCGCCCTGCCCACCACCGATCGCTCCACCGAGTTTCAAGCCCTGGGACTCGAGGGCCTTCAGGATCTCCGGCGCCAGCGGCTGTCCGGCGACGACCCGGGCTTCGCCGGGCTGTCCCACGGCGATGTTGAATCCTTCCATCTTGAACGTCGCGACGGCGGCATGCTCGCCGACGGTGACCTCGATCGGCATCTCCTTGCCGCCGCGGAGGACGGTGAGCGTCGCCTTGTTGCCGGTGCCGGTGCGCTTGACGAGCGCCGAGAGTTGCACCGCCGCGCAGAGGATCTGATCGTCGTACTTGGCGAGGATGTCATGGGCCTTGAGCCCCGCCTTCGCCGCCGGGCTGTCGGGGGAGACCGAGTCGACCGACAGGCCGACATCCTCGGTGAGCGTCGTCTGCGCCCGCACTTGCTCGGAGAGCGGCGACGTGACGACGCCGATGAAGGGCACCTGCTTGGCCTCGGCCCCGGGCGCGTCGTCCGCAACGAAGACGAACCCCTGGCCATCGCCGCCGAGGCGCATCCGCATCATGATCGCCTTCGCCACGTCCGACGCGCCCCCGGATTCGATCACCGTCGCGTCGGTCTCGTCGGCAATGACGACGACCCGCTGCGGCTGCGTGCCGGCGTCGCCGTCGGCTTCGGCCGTCACACGGATCCTGGGGGCGAGCGGCTTCCCTTCCACGGGGTTGAAGGCAGGAGCGTCATCGGCAAACACGAGCGGCGCCGCGCCGAGCGTGGCGGCGGTGAGGAAAACCAGACTCGACCATTTCATGGCAAAAACTCCGAGGGAAACAGATCGATCACGACAGCGGACTTGATCGCGGGAGAGACCGGGGGGGCGATGCTACCGCAGCGCCACGGGGACGACGAAGACGTCTTCACGGGGGCGGACGAGCCCTTCACCATCGGCACCGGGAAAGCGTTCGAGGACCCAGTGGCGGATGACACGGGCGGGAACCTGGCCGTCGAGAAAATGCACGCCATCGTCAGACCAGGCGAGCGACTCCTCCGCGATCGGTGCCGCAGCCGCGTCATGACCCGATACCTCATCCGCCGCCGGAGCGGGATCGGACTCCACCGCGGGTTGCACGACCGCCACGGCAGGGCCTGACTCTGGCGACGGTGCCGGCGGGGGCTGGAGGAGGAGCGGCACAGCCGCGGCGATCGCCCCCCCGCCGGCCCAGAGCATCCGCTCGGCAAGCCACCAGGCCCCCGTTCCCGCGGGCTTGCTCGGAGCCTGCGGCGCATCGAGCGCCGCGGCGATCCGGCGACGAAGCGCGGCGCTCGGCGCAGCGGGGATGAGGCGCGCGAGATCCTCGATCGCGGCCTCGTGAGCGGCCTGGCTCATCCCAGGCTCGTCGTCGTCATCATGTCGATTCACGGCATCCCTCCGGCAGAAGTTTTTCCAGGGCCGCAAGCCCCCGTCGGCAGCGGGCGGCGACGGTGTTTTCATTTTCCCCGAGCGTGCGGGCGATCTCCGGGAAAGAGAGTCCACTCCAGACGCGCAGCACCACCGCCTCGCGCTGCTCGATCGGCAGGTGCTCGAGCGCCCCCCGCACGGCCACGGCCCGCTCGGCCGACACGAGTGGATCGTCCTCCCACCACCCATCTCCGTTCGTCGCTTCGAGCACCACCCGCGTCTCTCGGGCCCGCCTCCGGGCATGGCCTTTGAGCAGATCGAGCGCCTCCGACCGGACCGCCGCATAGAGGAGCGGCAGATCGGGGCTTCCACCCGATCGCAATCCCCGCCACACCTTCACGAAGGCCCCCTGGACCGCATCCTCGGCGCTCGCCCGGTCGGGCAACCACTGACGGGCGTAGAGGAGCAGCCGCGCTGCATGGAGGTCGAAGCAGGCGTGCCAATCGTGGTTTTCCATGCTCGACCACTCGACGCTGCAGGGCTCCGGGGAGAGAACGACGCCGATCGGCCGATCCGTGCAGCGCCGATCCACCCGCTTCAGATTCGCTCCCATCCCGCCGGGACGATCTCCCCCTCGCCGCCGTGGTCGGCCCGAAACCAGCGAGCCGGGGCGATCACCCGCTTCGCCGGCCAGTCCCCGAGCCACGCCCCCCACCAGCTGAAGGAGGAATTGGCGACGATGAAGTGCCGGCAGGCGGCCATGAGGCGGAGATCCTCCCACGGGGTGTCGGTATTGTGGCCGACCCACGTCGTCGGATGCCCGGTGTCGAGATTCGCCTGCACCCAGTCGAGGTCGTCGGAGAAAACAAAAAAGTGGGGCCGGGCGATCCGCTCACCGAGCCTGTCGATCGCGGCTCGGTAGTAGTCGAGGCCACACAGGCCGTGGTAGGCCGTCGCCGCCGGGTTGGAGACATAGTCACCGCGGCGGACATGGAGGGCGACCGCGTCGCAGCCGGCGATCGACTCGAGGGTCGTCGCGTTGGCCCGATCGGCAGGTTCGCGGAGACAGAAATCCCGGCGGATCGTGTCGGCAGCAGCGGCGAAGTACCGCTCCGACTGCCAGTAGCCGACGAGGTACGGCGCACCGGCCTCGCGCCTCGCCTCGGGGGGCCAGACCGGCAGCCGCACAGGGAACGCCTCGCGGACGATCCGGTAGCGCCAGCGCCTTGGAACGATCCCTCGGAGGCGCGAGCGGCGCAGCTGCAACAGCGGCACGTCACCGGCCGCCAGCGGCCGGGCGGCGATCGTGAACCGGTCGAGTTGGTAGGAGCGGAGCCGATCGGCGGAATAGGCCGACGTGTCGAGGAGGAGTTTTTTATCGGTCTCGAGCGCGAGCGTCCGACCGGCGGCGTATTGAAAGAGTTGGTTCCCGAGGCCCCCTTCGAGCCTGACGATCACCGGAGCATCGCTCATGGCCGCTCCTCGACGATCTCGAGGAACAGCCGCTCGTAGTCGGCGACGATCGTTTCCCAGGTGAAGCGCTCCCGCCACGCGGCCCGCGCGGCCGTTCCCATCCGCGTCCGCGTGCCGGCATCGAGCCACAGGGCGCGGAGCCGCTCGGCACCCGCCGCCACGTCGACGTGCGAAAGCCCCACCGCGTCGACGGACGTCGGCAGCACCTCACCGCCACCGGTCCAGCGGGCGATCTCGGCGACGTTGCCGACGTCGGTGGCGAGAAATGGCGTCCGCGTCGCTGCGGCCTCGAAGAGGACCAGCGGCGAACACTCGACGTTCGAGGGAAACAGGAACAGGTCGGCGGCGTGCAGCGCCGCCACGATCGACTGCCGATCGAGATCGGTGACGGTGACGCGGCTCCCACGGAGCCGGTCGGAGGGAGCGATGCTGGCAAGCCACGCCCGCGCCCGGCAGCGCCTGCCGCAGCCGCCGGGGACGTCATTCCCGGCGATGAGGAGATGGGCGTCGCGGAGCCGTGCTTTTCGGAAGATCCGCAAGCAGTCACCATGCCCCTTGAGCGCGGTGTGGCTACCGACATGGAGCACGAAAAAATCCCCGGGGCGGATCCCGAGGCGGCGGCGGATGTCGATCGTCGGCGGCGCGTCGAACTCGTCGGCACCACACCCGTTGGGGATGACGACGGTGCGGGAGAGGCCGTGCCGGCGCGCGAACTCGGCGTCGCGGTAGTGATCGGAGAGGTGAACGAGCCGGTCATAGCCGGCGAGGAGCGCGGGAAGCCGGGCGTAGTAGTCGCGGTAGTCGGGGACCTGGAGCATCGAGTAGCCGCACGGCACGAGTACCTTTCCTGCCGAAAGCTGCGGGAGCAGCGGGAGGATGAGGTCGGTCGGCCAGACCTGGGCCGAATAGTTGAGGATCACGTCGGCATCGAAAGCTCTCACCCAGTCGACGTAGGCCTGGGTGTCTCCCTGATAGCCACGGACAGCGTTGCCGCTGATCGCGAACCCGACGACCCGCACGCCGTCGATCACTTCTTCGTGCCGGGCGGGGTCGTGTGTCGTCGCCACGGTGACCTGATGCCCGCGGTCCGCGAGCCGCCGGGCGAGCTGCCGCACCACCTCCTGGCAGCCCCCCCGCGACGGCCAGTAATACTCCACCGTGAGGAGGATTTTCATGGCGTGGCCACCGGGGTCCGCAGGCGCCGTGCCGTCCGGAGCCTGCCGCGCGAGCGGAAACAGCGCGCCGCCACGAGGAATCGCTGAGAAAGCGCGGGCCTGTTGCCAGTCGCGCACCACCACGCGCGATAGCCCTCGTAGAGAGCCAACCGCTGCTCGTCAGCGTTGGCGGTGATCCGGGCGCGGACGCTCGTGGCCGGCTCGTCGTGATAGGTCACCAGGCTCTCCGGCACGAAGGCGATGTCGGTGATCGCCGCGACCCGCAGCCAGAGGGCATGGTCCTCGATCGCAAGATGAACGGGATCCTCCGGAAAGCCGCCAGCGCGTGCGAGCACGTCGGCCCGGACGACCATGCTGCTGCAGACGACCGGATTCCAGTCGAGGAGATCACCGGTACGGATCAGCGGCCGGGGATGATCGACGACGGTGCCGGATGGCTTGCCGTCGCGCAGTCGCGTGGCGTTGGAGGAGACGGCCCCGACGCCGGCGGCAGTGGCCGCCGCGAGTTGCCGGGTGAGCTTCGTCGGCAGCCAGCGGTCGTCGCTGTCGAGAAAGGCGATCCACGCGCCCCGGGCCGCCCGGATCCCGCGGTTTCGCGGGGCCGCCGGGCAGCCCGAGTGTCGGCCTTCGAGCCACACCAGCCGCGGATCGCCGATCGCCTCGAGCCGCGT
>Ga0208484_1000130_pt1 | contig 18531 bp, 16 predicted proteins | sample LakMenEpi09Aug11_FD_150682 | JGI IMG/M metagenome (GOLD analysis project Ga0208484, IMG submission 150682) | Freshwater microbial communities from Lake Mendota, WI - 09AUG2011 deep hole epilimnion (SPAdes) | ecosystem: Environmental > Aquatic > Freshwater > Lentic | place: Lake Mendota, Madison... | reverse complement strand
CTATCAGCGTTCAGTCCATGACCACCACGAAAACCTCAGACGTTGAAGGCACCCTGCAGCAGATCTATGCGCTTGCAGCCGCAGGTTGCGACATTGTCCGCTGCACATGCAACGAAATTGAAGCCGCGGAAGGACTCGCGCAAATCGTTCCACGTTCGCCGGTGCCGATCATTGCCGACATTCATCATCAATACAAGATGGCGCTTGCAGCACTTGAGGCTGGCGTTCAGGGTTTGCGATTGAACCCTGGAAATATTCGCAAGCCCGAACACATCAAAGCAGTGGCCATGGAAGCTCGTGACCGCAACGTGCCAATTCGAATTGGTGTCAACGGCGGCTCACTTGACCCTGCGCTGTATGAAAAGCACGGCGGTTTAACAGCCGAAGCCATGGTTGAGTCTGCGTTGCAAGAAATCGCGTATTTCCAAGAGGTTGATTTTGATCTCATCAAGATTTCGGTGAAGGCTTCAAACGTGCCACTAATGGTTGAGGCGTATCGCCAACTCAGCGCATTTACTGATTACCCATTGCACCTTGGCGTAACGGAAGCGGGCCCACTTCCAAACGGCCTCATTAAAGCAACTGCCGGAATTTCCACGCTGTTGCTTGAAGGCATTGGTGACACCATTCGGTACAGCCTCACCGCCGACCCAGTGGAAGAAGCACGTGCTGGACGACAGCTGCTTGAGTCACTCGGTTTGCGTGAACGCAAGAACGTTGACCTCATTGCATGTCCAAGTTGTGGTCGCGCCGAGATTGACGTCATCGAAGTTGCCAATCGCGCTATGCGTGCATTTGAAGACAAGAAGATTCCGCTGCAGATTGCGGTAATGGGCTGCGTAGTAAACGGACCGGGAGAAGCGCGCGAAGCCGACTTGGGTATTGCCGCAGGTAACAAACGTGGTCACCTGTTTGTGAAGGGTCGCAACGTTGCTGTTGTTCCCGAATCTGAAATGGTGGAAGCCTTAGTCGATTGGGCAACGTTTATTCACGAACACGGCGTTGAGGCTGCAATTGCTCGCGTAGACACCACAATTGCCGAGCGCGAAGCGGCGAAAGATCGCAACGCATTGCTTGAAGAAAAGGGCGATGACGCCAATCATTCGAATGAAAAGATTGTGGAAATTCGCAAGACAATTTCCGGGAACTAAGTAGTTAGTGGGTTCCCCACGTACGAAACACTGTTGCATTGCCACTGAGCGTTACTGATTCACCATTTCGCAGAACAGCAGCCTGACCGGCGCGAAGCGAAGTTGCATTGCCCGAAGTGCACACCAAAATCTCGGCGTCATGTGTTGCGCGCAACTCATGAGTTCCTGAAACATCAATGCGCTGTGTGCCAAAACGAGAGGTGGTCACGGGGTATTGCCACACACCGTGACTGACCGGTTCAGCCTCAATTAATGGCGATGCAATGGCGCTCATGGTGGCAACGTGAAGAAACTCGTCAACATTGACGTTTTTCTGAGTAAACGCCGCGCGCACCACATTGTCGGAGGAAGCCATCACTTCGAAACCGGTGCCACCCAAATACGCGTGCACGTTGCCGGCTCCGAGGTACAACGCTTGACCCGGTTGCAACCTCACATGATGCATAAGCAGCGCAACGAGAATTCCACCGTTACCCGGGTACATGGTGGCAAGACGACCGGCCCATGCAGGCATGTGCAGCGGAAGTTGATGAGGTCCGGTGGTGAGTGCCCAGCGCACGCATTCGGCAAGTCCGTCGTCGGCAAGATGTTTTCCTAGTTCGGTCCACCCAAATCGATTGCACAATTCAAGGTTTTCACTGTCGCTGCGAAAACCACAGATTGCTTCAAATGCCGACATGGCAACAAGCAGTTCGGGTTTTGCCGAAGCATCTCGATATATGCGCAGAGGCGAGTCGAGCGAAATACCAATTTCATTTTCCTGTTGATAGCCAGACTGTGCTTGCTCGTCGGTTGGGTGCGTTTGCAACGACAATGGTTTTGCAGCTGCAATGATCTTCACAAGAAATGACAGTTCGCCTGCATAGTTCGAAAGTGGTTGATTGCCAGAATCAGTTTTTACAAGTGAAGGCCCAGATCGGTGAGTACCGAACCACAGCTCTGCCCACGGTTTTGCGTCTGGTTCTACGCCCAGGAATTCGGGAATCGTTTGCTGATCGCCCCAGTCGTAATGATGAACTACTCCGCGGAGGAGTTGCATGGTGTTTACTTCCCGCGCGCCTGCGCGACCAACTGTGGGCCGACTTGCGCAATCGGAGTTTCAATGGCGGTTCCAGCAAAGCGGTCACGCACTTCAAGCATGCCGTTGGCAACGCCCCGTCCTGCAACGACGATGTTCGGAACACCAATGAGTTCTGCGTCTTTAAATTTCACACCAGGAGAGATTCCTTGGCGGTCATCAAGCAGCACCTTGAGCCCGGCGCTTTCGAGTTCGGTGGCCAATGTTTCGGCAGCGCCAGTAATCGCAGCATCATCTTTGCCAGCAATCACAATGTGCACGTCAAATGGTGAAACCTCAAGCGGCCAGCGCAATCCATTGTCGTCGTGCATGGCTTCTGCAATTGCGGCTACAGCGCGTGAAACGCCAATGCCGTAGCTACCCATAGTGACGGTTTGCTGTTTGCCGTTTTTGTCGAGCACCTGCAAGCCAAGTGCTTCTGCATACTTTGGTCCAAGCTGGAATACGTGGCCAATTTCAATGCCGCGCCTAATGGTGAGCGCAGATCGACATGATGGGCACGTGTCGTCGTCGCGAATTTCTGCAACATCCAGTGTTCCATCTGCGGTGAAATCGCGCCCATTCACCAAGTTCATGACGTGCTTGCCACGGCTGTCGGCTCCGGTAATCCATGCGCTACCCGTTGCCACACGCGGATCAAGCATGTAGCGAATACCCGAAGCGTTGTTCGTTCCCAAAACTCCTGGTCCGATATAGCCCTTCACCAACGCGGTGTTGGCTGCGAAGTGCGTTTCATCGAACGCTTCAACTTCGGCAGGGGACACTTGTGCTTCAAGTCGCTTCAGGTCTACTTCGCGATCACCAGGAACTCCGATTGCCAACGCTTCAATCCGGCCATCAGGATGACGCAAATTGACCACAACATTTTTCAATGTGTCGGCAGCTGTCCATTGGCGACCGCTGAGTTGCAAGTCTTCGCGTGCGTTAAACAAATCAACAAGTGTTTGAATCGTTGGCGTGTCTGGAGTGTCTACCACCTTCGCTGCAGCCACCGATGTTGAATCGATTGCATCAGCAACTCCTACACGCACTGCTTCGGTGTTTGCAGAATAATTACATGCGGTGCATTGCACGAATGTGTCTTCACCAATGTCGCACGGAAACAAAAACTCTTCAGAAGCGGAACCACCCATTGCGCCCGACATTGCCGACACAATGGCAAATGGCAAACCAAGACGCTCAAAAATTCGAATGTACGCATCGCGATGCGCGTCGTAGCTGCGCTGCAAACCTTCTTGATCAAGGTCGAAGGAGTACGAGTCCTTCATGGAGAACTCTCGACCGCGCAACAAACCACCGCGTGGACGAGCCTCGTCACGGAACTTGTTTTGAATTTGGTACAACCACACCGGTAAGTCTTTGTAACTGGAGTACACATCCTTTACGAGCAAGGTGAACATTTCTTCGTGTGTTGGTCCAAGCAGGAAATCAATGTTGCGTCGGTCTTGTAAGCGGAACAGGTTGTCGCCGTAATCGGTCCAACGGCCAGTCACCTCGTATGGTTCCTTCGGCAACATGGCCGGGAAGTTCACTTCTTGGGCGCCAATGGCGTCCATCTCTTCGCGAATCACGCGAGCCACGTTTTGGAATACCCGATAGCCAAGTGGCAACCAGGTGTACCCACCAGGTGCGGCGCGACGGATGTATCCCGCCCGAACCAAGAGGCGATGGCTCGGTACTTCTGCGTCGGCCGGATTGTCCCGCAGAGTGCGTACGAACAGGGTTGAGAGGCGTTGAACCACGTGCGAACCTTAGTTTACGGGGCTATAATTTTTGATGTCCTTTGAAAGTCAGTGACTAAAAGGCGTGGGTTTCGACCCACGCCATTTGTTTTTTCTAGGGACGGTTTAGGCAGCGGTTTTGCCAACCTTGATGGAAATCGGGGGAGCAAAACCCTTGAGAGTAGGGAGAGGAGGTTGAACATGTCGATTACCCGTGGAAGCGCTCAGTCGAGCCCTGTAATCGATCGTGTTACAGCCCTCATTAACCCCATCGTGTCCGACCTCGGCCTTGATTTGTACGACATTGAGTATTCGGGTGGAATTCTGCGCGTCGTTGTCGACACGCAGCCAGGCGGCCCAGAAGGTGTCAGCCTCGACAACATCGCTCTCATCACGCGCTTGGTTTCGCGCGAGTTCGATCACAGCGATCCAATTCCTGGTCGCTACACGCTTGAAGTATCGAGCCCTGGCCTCGAGCGCACATTGCGTGCTCCACGACATTTTCATCGCGAAGTAGGCAAGGTTGTTGCAGTGAAGTTGGAATCGCCACTCAATGGCGAGCGTCGTGTGCAAGGCGATCTCATTGCTACGACCGAAGAAGGAATCACCGTGCGTTTGGCCGACAAGGAAATGACGGAAGTCAACATTCCGTTTTCCATCATCGACCGCGCGAAAACAGTTTTCAATTGGGGCCCGGCACCAAAGCCAGGCTCAAAGAAATCAACAGGTTTAACGAAATCGAATGAAGACGGAGGCAATGCATCATGAGCAATCTTGATATGACAGAAGCAATTCGCATGCTCGCCGGAGATCGTGGCATCTCCGTTGACTCGCTGTTGCAAGTGTTGGTAGAGGCACTGGCTACGGCGTACAAGAAGCGTCCTGGCGCAGCAGAAGAAGTCATCGTGGGTATCAACCCAGAGAACATGGACATCACGTTCACGGCGTACGACGTAGACGACGATGGCAACTGGATCAACGAGCGCGACGACACGCCAAACAAAGCCGACCTCGGTCGCATTGCGGCTCAAACGTTCCGCCAGGTAATGAGCCAGCGCATCCGCGAAGTTGAACGCGATCGCAAGTTCGAAGAGTACGCAAACCGCGAAGGCGACATTGTGTCCGGCATTGTGCAAAAGACCGACACCAAGTACACCCTGCTCGACCTTGGCCGCGTAGAAGCATTGTTGCCGCAAGCCGAACAAGTGCAAGGCGAAGTGCGCGAACCAAATGCACGTCTCAAGGCGTACATCGTGGAAGTGCGTAAGACGCCAAAGGGCCCACAAATTGTGGTCAGCCGTACTCACCCAGGTTTGATTAAGCGTTTGTTCGAGCTTGAAGTGCCAGAAATCGCCGATGGCGTTGTTGAAATCAAGGCTTGCTCACGCGAACCGGGTCAACGCACCAAGATCGCCGTGTGGTCAAACGATCACAACGTGGACCCAGTGGGTGCATGTGTTGGTGCTCGCGGTGGACGCGTGCGCATGGTGGTTACCGAATTGCGTGGCGAAAAAGTTGACATCATTCCATTTAGCGAAGATGTTCGCGACTTCATTGCAAAAGCAATGTCGCCTGCAAAGGTCACCGAAGTTCGCCTCAGTCCAGACGGCACACAAGCCGACGTCATCGTTCCTGACTTCCAGTTGTCACTCGCAATCGGCAAGATGGGCGTGAACGCAAACTTGGCTGCACGTCTTACCGGCGTTCGTCTCGACGTGAAGAGTGAAACACAAGCAGCAGAAGAAGGCGGCGGCTCATACGTTCCAACGTCAACCGATGCAGCAGCACCAGCAGCCGATTATGCAGAGGGTGAGTGGGTAACAAACCCAGACACCGGCGCAATGGAATGGCATGCAGCAGACGGTTCAGTCGTAAGCCAAGAGCAATGGGCAACCGACACAGGTTCAACTTCAACAAACGAAACTGAGGCGTAGTACTTGGCAAAGATTCTGCGCGTTCATGAGCTCGCTAGAGAGCTCGGCATGACAAATCAAGAGACTCTTGATTTGTGTGGCAAGTTAGGTGTTGGCGTAAAAACGCAATCATCTACCATCATCGACCAACAAGCCGATCGTGTACGCGCTCGCGCTGAACGCGATGGATTGAAGCGCGATGTTCAACCTGAAGAGCCAAAGCCTGTAAAGAAAGCCGCGAAGAAGGCTGCACCAAAAGCAACCGCTGAAGATGGTGGCGACGCAAAGCCTGTAAAAAAGGCTGCGAAGAAAGCGGTTGCGAAGAAAGCGCCGGCAAAGAAAGCAGCAGCAAAGAAAGCAGCAGCAAAGAAAACTGAATCAGTAGATGATGCTGTTGTTGAAACTGCAGTTGAATCAACGCCTGCACCAATTGTTGAGTCGCATGCAGCACCAATTACTTCTGCTCGACCGGTAACCAGTGCTTCACCAATTACTTCTGCGCGACCTGTTGTTAAGCCGGCACCGGTTGTTGCTCCAACACCAGCTGTTGCTCCTGCGCCTACGCCGCAAAGCGATGCATCACCTCAAACCCCTGCAGCCGATGTTGCACCTGCGGTCGCTGCAGCCCCAGCGCCTACTGCTCCTCGTCCTCCGCAGCCACCTCGCTTAGGTCCATCGGGTCGTCCAATTCCGCCACCTCCAGGTAGCGGTCGTCCAATTCCTCCTCCTCCTGGTCGTCCAGGCGCAACTCCTGGCGCTGGTCGTCCACCTATGGGTGGTCGTCCTGCAGGCCCAGGTGCTGGTGCTCGCACCGGTCGTATTCCTGCAAGTGCACTCGGTCGCGGTCCTGTAGGCACCGGTGGACCAATGCGTCCATCTGGCCCTGGTACACGTGGTCCTGGTGGTCCTGGTGGTCCTGGTGGTCCTGGTGGCGGTCGTCCTGGCGGCCCTGGTGCTGGTCGCCCAGGTGGCGGACCGGGTCGTCCTGGTGGTCCTGGTGCTGGTCGTCCTGGTGGTGGTTTCGGTGGTCCTGGTGCTGGTCGCCCTGGTGGCGGACCTGGTGGTCCTGGTGGCGGTCGTCCTGGTGGCGGCGGTCCTGGCGGTCGCGGTAACGGTCAACGCCGTTCACCAAAAAAGAAGTCACGTGCTCGTCGTCGTCAAGACTTCGATGAAATGTTGCCACAGGCAACCACGTCGTATTCGCAAAGCAACGCACCAGTTCCTGAAGGTGTTGTCATTATCGAACGTGGTTCGTCGGCGCAAGAGTTTGCACCAAAGTTGAATCGCACGTCAGCAGACGTGGTTCGTTATCTCATGGAGCACGGCGAAATGGTTACTGCAACCATGACGCTTGCCGATGAGCAAATGGAATTGTTTGCACTTGAAGTCGGCGCAGAAATTCTGTTGGTCGATCCGGGTCAGCAAGAAGAAATGGAATTGCAAGCGCTGTTTGACGACTCGGATGACGACACTCCAGAGCTTCAGCAACCTCGTTCGCCAATCATCACGGTGATGGGTCACGTTGACCACGGTAAAACTACGTTGCTCGACCGCATTCGTTCGGCAAACGTTGTTTCTGGTGAAGCTGGTGGAATCACTCAGCACATCGGTGCGTATCAAGTTGAAAAAGATGGCAAGTCCATCACGTTCATTGACACACCAGGTCACGCTGCGTTCACCAAAATGCGCGCACGCGGTGCTCAAGTAACCGACATTGTTGTGTTGATGGTTGCTGCAGACGACGGCGTGATGCCACAAACCATTGAAGCCATTAGCCACGCTCGCGCGGCTGAAGTTCCAATCGTTGTTGCCATCAACAAGATCGACAAAGACAATGCCGATGTCCCACGTGTTATGGCGCAGTTGGCCGAAAACGAACTCACACCTGAAGCATGGGGTGGCGAAACAATCGTTGTAGAAATGGCTGCACAAAGCGGTCTTGGTGTTGACGACTTGCTCGAGCAACTCAGTGTTGTTTCAGAAATTGGCGAACTCACTGCAAACCCAACGGGTCGCGCAAAGGGCATTGTGCTCGAAGCTCAACTCGACATTGGTCGCGGTCCTGTTGCCACCGTTTTGGTTGACAAGGGAACCCTCAAGGTCGGCGATCCAATCGTTGCTGGCGCCGCATGGGGCAAAGTACGTGCGCTCATTAACGACAAGGGTCAGCAAATTAAAGAAGCTGGTCCTTCAACTCCTGTGCAGGTACTAGGACTGAGTGCAGTTCCTGGAGCCGGCGACGAGTTCCGTGCAGCACCAAATGAAAAGACAGCACGTACGGTGGCCGAATCGCGCGAACAGCGTTACCGCACGTTGAATCAGCGTGGCGATGCGCGCGTTCAGCGTGGTGTGAAGTTGGAAGACATCTTCACCCAAATTCAGGCCGGCGAAGTTGCAACGTTGAATGTCATCATCAAAGCAGACGTTCATGGTTCGCTCGAAGCAGTAACGGAAAGCTTGCGCAAACTCGAGCGCGATGAAGTGCGTGCAGCGTTTGTACACCGTGCTGTTGGTGCGATAACCGAGAACGACATTGCACTTGCCGCTGCAACTAATGCAACGCTGATTGGTTTCAACGTGCGTCCAGACCGCAAGGTTCGCGACTTGGCCGAGGCTGAAGGCGTAGAAATTCGTACCTACGAAATCATCTACAAGCTCATCGAAGACATCGAAAAGGCCATGAAGGGCATGCTCGCGCCAGAGTTCGAAGAAGTGGTCACTGGCGAAGCAGAAGTGCGCGAAGTGTTCAAGTCTCCAAAGGTTGGCGCCATCGCAGGTTGCGTGGTTCGTACGGGTGTTATTACTCGCGGTTCAAAGGTTCGCTTCTTGCGCGACGGAACAATTATTTGGAAGGGTGCAATTCAATCGTTGCGTCGTTTCAAAGATGACGTACGTGAGGTTCGTGAAGGTTTCGAATGTGGTCTTAGCTTGTCCGACTTCCAAGATTTGAAGCAGGGCGACCTCATCGAAACGTACGAGTTGCGCGAACTAGCTCGCGACTAACACAACCTGCACGACTAAGGTCTAGGCATGGCCGCAGATCTTGAGTTCTATTTTGACCCAGTTTGTCCTTGGGCATGGATCACGTCGCGCTGGGTGACCAATGTTCAACAACTTCGCAACTATGAAGTTTCATGGAAGTTCATTAGTTTGCGAATGGTGAATGCCGATCGTGGTTACGCAGGTAACTCGGTTTACGAGCAGATCCACGACGCAGGTTTGGCTAGTTTGCGAGTTGCCAGTGCTGCCCGTGCACAAGGCGGAAATGCAAGTGTTGCCGCTGTGTACACGGCGTTGGGAAATGCGATCCATATTGGTGGTCGTCGCGAAGAGCTGGTGAACGATCCGAAATCGTTCTTATTGTCAATCGTTGCTGATGCCGGGTTATCGCCAGAAGTGGCAGCTGCGTACGAAGACTCGACACACGATGAAGTCATTCGTTACGAGACAGAAGCAGCGCTCAGCCGCACAGGAAAAGATGTGGGAACGCCAATTCTTACCTTCAATCCGAAGTCTGCAAACGAGGCCAGCTTGTTTGGTCCAGTTATCTCTAGGGCTCCGCAAGGCGATGAGGCGATGAAGCTGTGGGATGCAGTGCAGACCATTGCCGAATCTGGTGTCGCCGAAATCAAGCGCTCGTTACGTGCCGCACCACAGTTTGACTAGAGGCCAAGATGAAAGTTGTCTACACCGAAGCGCATTTGGGTCATAACCCGCAGGAAGAGATTGCAGAGTCTGGGTCGCACTCACCGCACGAACACACCGCTCGAGCCGAAAACATTCGCGAGGTGTTGCAGGCTGACAAGTCCATGGAGTTTGTTGCGCCAACTCAGTGGGGTGTTGACCCAATTAATGCCGTTCATAACCCTGGCTTAAACAACTTTCTGAACACCGCGTGGGTCGACTATCAGCGCGAAGTTCGTCCAAGCAGGGAAGTGGTTCCTGACTTTTTCTATCGCCCGTCAATGCGTGAAGCCATGTCGCAACTTGAAGAGCCAACTGCAGCAAATGCTCGTCTGGGTTGGTGGTGTTTCGAGACCACGACGCCAATTACGCAGGGTTCATACGATGCGGCGCGTGGTGCGGTAGATACCGCGCTCACCGCAACGCAATTGGTGCTCAGTGGAGACAAGTTTGCATACGGGTTGTGTCGTCCACCCGGTCATCACGCAACAACTGACTTGTATGGTGGGTATTGCTTTTTCAATAACGCTGCTGTTGCGGCTCATTACGTGGCGTCTACTACTGGCGCAAAAGTGACCGTGCTCGATGTGGATTATCACCACGGCAACGGCACCCAGCAAATCTTTTACGGTCGCGATGATGTGCAATATGTTTCGCTTCACGGCGACCCACGTCGTGCATACCCATACATCACTGGTTTCGCCGACGAACTTGGCGAGGGCAGAGGCCGCGGTTCCAACACCAACATTCCGCTTGCTGCAAAAACCGATGACGACATGTTTCTTGATGCACTGGACAAGTCGTGTGCAGCAGTTGAGGCATTCGGCCCTTCGTTGCTCATCGTGTCGCTGGGTCTCGACACCTATGTGACTGATCCAATCTGTGACCTAGCAGTAACTCGCGATGGATTTTCTCGCAGTGGAGCTCGCGTGCGCGGGCTGAACTTGCCAACTGTGGTGTTGCAAGAGGGCGGCTACGACTTGGCGAACCTCGGTCTCAACGTGCAGGCGTGGCTGCACGGGCTTGAGTCATAACGACTGAAGTTGGTTCAGTAGTTCTTGCGGCGAGCCGTTGCACTTTTCAAGTTCATCTGCGTTAAGAACAATGTGAATGCCTGACTGATTTCTACCAAGAACTATTGGGTACTGTCCATTAGCCGCTTGCGCTACCTCTGCTGGAGCGTCATTGATGTGAAATGTGGTGAACGGAACTGGTAGTGCTGATTCGCACTCTTGCCACTCTGTTCGTTTCGTAAATAGTCCATGCGTAATGTCGCAAAGCGAGCAATGCCGTATTCCCAAACGGGCACCTAGCCAGTACGAAACTTCACCTAACACTGTCGATTCGGCGTTGTACACACCAATGAACTCGCTGAATTGACCAGGAGAATCGGTCATGGTTTGCACCGGTCGCTGCAATAGCGAACCTGCTCCCAGTCTTTCGCCCACTTCTTGCGCCACTCAAATGGGCGGTTACAGGTCGCGCATGTTTTTGGGGCGAAGCCGTTCTTGGTTTGGGCAACACGACTCATATCAGTGCAGAGTAATTCATGGTCAAGCCCATTGCTTTACGCTGAAGCAATGAGTTTGCCGACAATTTGGGTCTTCGGCGATCAACTGAATCGCGGTATTGGTGCACTGGCAAGTGCAACACCGCTTACGCATCGGGTGCTGTTCATTGAATCAACTTCGAAAATTGCATCACGCAAGTGGCATGTCCAGCGAGCGCATTTCATTGTGGCTTCCATGCGCAAGTTTGCAAATGCATTGCGAACTGAAGGATTTCATGTCGATTACCGTTTCGCTAGTTCAATGCGTGAAGGGTTTGATTCTCACGTTCTCGAATTTCAGCCTGCCGAGGTGATCGCTACCGAGCCAAACAGTTACGGTGCTCGCCAGTTGGCTGCAGGGCTCGGAGTGCGAACCGTTCCATCAAACCAATTTCTCTGTCACCCCGAGGAGTATCAAACCTTTCTTGGAACTCGGAAGTCCATCAAGATGGAGGACTTCTATCGCTGGCAGCGCAAGCGTCTGAATGTGTTGATGGATGGCAACGAACCAACTGGTGGTCGATGGAACTTTGACGAAGAGAACCGTCAACCACCACCCAAAACTGGGCACGATCGCTGGCCAGAGCCTGAGCGATATGAATTAGACGAAGTAGACCGAGCCGTCCTCGAGACTGTGCAGAAGCATTGCTTTGGCAAGTTGCCCGAAGGGCAGTGGGCAACCACTCGGGATGGCGCCCTTGCTCGTTTACAAAATTTTGTTGATCATGTGTTGCCAATGTTTGGTGAACACGAAGACGCAATGCTGAAATCAAACTGGCATCTTGCCCATTCGTTGCTGTCGCCGTATCTCAATGTTGGTCTGTTGCTGCCTGGGGAAGTGGTGAGTGCTGCAGAAACTGCATTCCACGAAGGAAAAGTTCCGATGAATTCGGCAGAGGGGTTCATTCGGCAAATTATCGGCTGGCGCGAATACATCTGGAACTGTTACTGGCAGTGGATGCCTGAATACGCACAGATGAATTCGCTTGGCGCAAACAAAGACCTTCCACCGATGTTTACTGACCCTGCGAAAACTTCAATGGCGTGTATGAAGTCGGTGCTCACTGGTGTAAATGAGCGGGCATACTCGCACCACATTGAACGCCTCATGGTGCTCGGAAATTTTGCACTCGTTTCAGGCATCAATCCGCAACAGCTCACTCGCTGGATGTGGAACAGTTACATCGATGCCGCGGAATGGGTAATGGTTCCCAATGTGATTGGCATGTCGCAATATGCAGATGGGGGAATGCTCGCCACAAAGCCGTATGCGAGTGGTGGCGCGTACATCGACCGCATGAGCGATCACTGCAAGGGATGTGTGTATGACCGGAAGAAGCGCACGGGAGACGACGCGTGCCCATTCACCGTGCTGTATTGGGATTTCTTCTTGCGTCACCAAGAACGGTTTGTGAAGAATCCGCGAGTTGCTCGCCAGGTTCGCGCAGCCCAACAACTGCAGGACAGCGAAGAGTTACAGGTTGTTGCGGTGAAGATGTTGAAAAAACTGGACGAAGGAACGATCTAAATCGACTTGAGGTCGTGAATCACTTGTGTCCAGCGCGCAGGGTCACTTGAATACGGCGCATAGAAACTCAACCGATCAATCACATCGCCATAGCGCTTGTTCAGCTCTGGCGCAATCTGTTCAGGAGATCCGACAACTGCGAACGTGTTCAGAATCTCGTCGGTAATGAGGTTTCCCATTTCTTCCCACTTGCCAACTTTGGAAAGCGAATTCAATTGGCCTTGTAATTCTCCCCAGCCATGCAGCTCAAGAACTCCGCTGTATGCGGGGGTGCTTCCATAAAACGCAATTTGCTGACGGGTTCCAGCTGACGCAGTATTCATTTCTTCGTTGTTGGAACCTGTAACGACAAAACTTGGCCCGACTATTTCGAAATCATCCATGGTCTTGCCTGCTTTTGCACGACCTCGCGCGAGCGCAGGAAGTGTTACTTCGCGCAAGTAGCGCTCGGTGGTGAATCCGTGACAGATGAACCCGTCGCATACTTCGCCAGCAACCTCGGTCATCAGTTCGCCAACGCCCGCAAGAAAGATTTTCGGAACTCCAAAGTTTCCTAAATCGCGTTTGTCTGGTGTGAAGAATGGCGTCATCAACGTGTGGGTGTAAAACTCGCCGCGAAACTGCAGGGGTTCGCCGGTAAGCCAAGTTCCCCAAATGGCCCGTATTGCTTGAATCATTTCACGCATGCGCGGGGCAGGGTGGCTCCATTCCATGCTGAATCGTTTGGTGATATGCGGCTTTATCTGGCTACCGAGCCCCAGGATGAATCTGCCTTGGGAGTACGACTGCAAGTCCCAGCCAATGTTTGCCAAGGTCATGGGGTTGCGCGCAAACGCAACGGCAATTGACGTGCCAATTTCTAGTTGCGTCGTGTGTTCTGCTGCCAATAGCAATGGGAAGAACGGGTCGTGGGCGGTTTCTGCGGTCCACCCACCTGAGTAGCCAGCTGTCTCAAGTGCTTGGGCAGACGAAGCGGCATTTGTCAGATTGCTAGAGATGCCCCCGTCGAGTTTCATAGGGCTGAGCGGCGCAGGTAGAGGAGTTGCATGCCGTCGACACGAAAATCTGATTGCGATAACGGTAGTTTTCTACACTCGCTCCAGTCGTGTTCAATGCTTCTGGCCGTATCAAGCAGCAGCGGCAAGTACTTCTCGCGGACCACTTCCTTGCTTACTTCAGATGTGTGTGCGGCGGTACCAAGTGCCGCAATCACTCGACCATCTTTATCGTGAAGCGGGGCCGCAATGGCTTGCACGCCGTATTGCAAGTCTTCATCGCTTTCTGCCCAGCCTTTGTTCCGCACATCATTGAGCCGGATTCGCAGTTGATCAGCTGTGAAATGGATTCGAGGTTTGAACATCGAAAGTGTTGGAATTTGCAGCACACTGTCCAATTCGGATTCCGGAACTTCAGCAAGCAGAACACGTCCTAAAGCGGTGCTGGCAGAGGGAAGCCGTGCGCCAAGAGTTACTCCAACGCTGACAATCTTCGGCACTTCAGCACGACCGGTGTACACGATGTCGCTGCCATCGAGTTCGGCTATTGAAACTGTCTGGTCGATTGCTTTTGAGAGGTTTTCCAAATGAGGCTTTGCTGCCCCATACAGACCAAGGGCAGAAACGTATGCCATTCCCAAGTCCACCACCTTCGGAGTAAGTGAATAGTGGTTGTCTTGACTGCGAACATAACCCAGTTCTTCCAATGTGAGCAACAATCGAAGCACCGTAGGACGGGCGAGCATCGTGCGCTCGGAAATTTGAGAGATGGTTTGTTTTACATGTAAGCGATCAAAAGATCGAATGACTTCAAGCCCCCGAGCAAGTGCTTCAACGAAATCCTTCTTTGAACTCTCCTGCATTTAGTTCCCCCGAATTAATGCCGCGTGCCTAACCGTAGCCTCACAAATAGGGAGGTGGCTAGTCCGCTTGGTTGTCCCTGAGGAACTGTTCGAGTTCGGCGGCCAGTTCATCGCCACTCGGTAAAGGCCCTCCACCGAAACCTGAAGTAGGAATGCCGTTGTCGCTGTGTGTACTGTCGAAGGCGGTTTCTAACTGGGCAAGCATGGCTAAGTGCTCGCTGTTGCCACGGACCAATTCGTCCAAGCGTTCACGTTGCGCGCCAGCCTGCTCGCGGAGTGCATCGCCATCAATGGAGATGCCACCAGTGTCGCAAACTGCCGCGATAAGGGCGGAAGCGGCAGCGGGGTAGCTCATGGAAGCCACATAGTGAGGCACCTGAGCCCATAGTCCAACAGACTGAATTCCGGCATTGAACATGGCTTGCTCAAGTACGGCTTCCATACCTGCGGGCACGTCTACTGAGCTCTTAATGAATGGAAGAAGCGACGAAAGATGTGCATCAGGTGAAGTGCACGAAATTTTCACGGCACGAGTGTGCGGTGTGGCAATTGGGTAGGCCCCCATTCCCAACATGCGACGAACGTTCAGTTTTTCGCTCAGCTCAACAACACATTGTGCGAAATGTTGCCAACGAGAATCTGGCTCTGGTCCGGTGAGCAGCAAAATCGGTTCGTTGTTTGCGTCGTGTCCCACCATGATGCGTGGAGCAGACCAATCAAGTTTGGTAATTACGCCATCACGCAATTGCATAAGCGGTCGGCGCGCGCGGTAATCCACGAAGGTGTCGCCGTCAAACTCAATGAGTGGAATTGCGTTGGTCTCGGTAATCAGAGTTTCCATCGCAGTAGCTGCCGCAGCACTTGCGTCTATCCAGCCGGTCATCATGGCAACCAAGATTGGTTGCTTCAACTCGGGTAGTTTTCCGTCGAAATCGGGGGAGATTTTGTAGTCGGTCATTCCACGCGTCAGTGTAGACGCGAAAGCAACTGCTCGGCTTTTTCTGCGGCAGTTTCTACCTGTGTTTTAAATGCATCAAATGCTTGTGGGTCGTGTTTTCCCATCGCACCAGAGATATACCTCGCATATACACCTTCAATGATGCATGCCAGTTTCCAGTAGGCAAATGAAACATAAAAGTCGAGGTGCGAAATGTCACGCCCAGATGCTTGTGCATAACGTTCTGCAAGTTGTTGACGATTTAAGAAACCTGGTGCAGTGGTGGTGGCAAAATTGTTTGCTCCAGCATCATCATCTGGTCCAGTCCAGTACACCATCAACAATCCAAGGTCGGCCAATGGGTCGCCAAGGGTGCACAGTTCCCAGTCCAGAACAGCAACAGTGTTCCCTTGGGCATCAATCATGCAGTTGTCTAAGCGATAGTCGCCGTGCACGATGGTTGCTGGCCCTTGTTCAGGAATTCGCTTTAACAGTTCATCGTGCACGCGGTCGATTGCAGGCAAATCGCGAGTTTTTGACGCGTTCCATTGCCCGTACCAACGCTTCAACTGCCGTTCGATGTATCCCTCGTGACGTCCAAGCTCGCCAAGCCCAACTTCGCTCGGCACAACTTGATGAATTTTCGCCATCGTGTCAACGAGCGAGTTGCTTGCATGCAGACGTGTTGCTTCAGTCAGGTCGCGTCGCGCGGTTTCGTTATCGCGAACAATTAATCCATCCACAAACAACATCACATAAAACGGTGCATCGTTTACTTCAATGTCGGTACACAACCCAAGTGCTGGTGCTACCGGAACTTGGGAGTCATGAAGAGCAGAAATGATTCGGTGTTCACGACCCATGTCGTGAGCGCTGGCCAGTGCATGGCTCAGTGGTGGGCGTCGCAGCACATATCGGTTGCCCGATGCATCAGTCACTTTGAACGTCAGGTTCGAATGCCCGCCTGCGATCAACTCAAACGAAAACGGAGCGGTTACGCCAGCGATGTTTGCTGTCAGCCAGGCCGAAACTCGATCTTCGCGTATTCCCGCGGGCACTGGTTGAGGCGAATTCATCACCGCCAAACTAGTCATTCTTCGCATCATTTACGAAGCCAAACTGGGCGTTGGCGGTAGCGTTCCGATCATGGCTATTGACGTCACCGATGCAACGTTTCAGGTTGAAGTACTCGATCGTTCCAATTCGGTTCCCGTCATTGTTGACCTGTGGGCTCCCTGGTGTGAGCCGTGCAAAACTCTCGGACCAATTTTGGAAAAACACTGTGATGCTACGAATGGGAAAGTGGTGTTGGCGAAAGTCAATGTGGATGAGAATCCGTCAATTTCCATGGCCTTTCAAGTACAAAGTATTCCTGCCGTCTTCATCATGAAAGATGGAGCAGTAATGGATGGGTTCGTTGGTGCGAAGCCTGATCATGCCATCAAAGAAATCGTTGAGGCGCTTATTCCTTTGGGTGAGGCTGTGCTGCAGCCGGTGGTAGAAGTCGCTCTCGAACCTGAACCGTTCGTCATTAACGACGACTTCGACAATGAGCTTGCGGGTTTGCTTCCGCACGTGAAAACCGATGAAGTTGCAAAGTCTCGATATCTCGAGATTCTTGACATTATGGGCACAGAAGACCCGCGCACGGTTGGGTATCGAAGAAAACTGACTGCACAACTCTTCTAATTTCGCACACATGTAGCCGTGTATCAGCGGTTCATCGAACGAATTCAATGGTTCGGACTTCGCCGCATCATTTCCACTGCAGTAGCCGTCGTCTGTATTGCCATCGGCGCATGGTGGGTGGTGCGTGTTCCACCCGCTCCCGTTGAATCGGCTATTTCATTTACTGCAACGTCGCTTGTTCGCGGCGAATCTACGTCATTGCCAACTGGAGTGAGTCCGTCACTCGGCATCGTGGTCCACGTTGCCGGAGAAGTGAAGAATCCAGGCGTGTACACCTTGTCGAATAGCGCGCGAATGATTGATGCGGTGCTTGCCGCAGGCGGCGCTACTGCGCGCGCCGACTTGGAAGTCATCAATTTGGCAACACCGCTCGTTGATTCTTCGCAGATCTATGTTCCAGCGAAAGGGGCAGCCGAGCGTCCTGTACTCGCGCGGCCTCAACCTGGCATGAACGGCGTTCAATCAGAGCAAGGATCACAAGATACAGGTGGAGTGGTCAATATCAATCGTGCATCAGTTACCGAACTTGATGCTCTGCCTGGTGTAGGTCCTTCGACAGCGCAAGCAATTGTTGACTATCGAACAACAAATGGTCCATTCGGATCGCCCGAAGACCTATTGAACGTAAAGGGAATTGGCCCCGCAAAATTTGAAGCAATGCGAAAATTGGTTGGGGTGTAGATGTCGATTTACAGCGCGCCAAGCACAACAGTGCTGATGGCAAGTGAAAGCAACGCACCAACCCAAATGCCAATTGCAAATGGTCGAAACTCGTGTATCCATTCGGGCCAGCCCGAAACCGCTTTGCGCGTTGCGCGAAGTGCTGAAACATGTCCGACAGCGAACCACAACACCATGCTGAGGAAAAATGCCAGCAGGTACGCCGTGTTCGAAGAAACTGCGGGTACCCCAAGCATGGGCAGCACTGGCAGGGCAACGAGCAGAAGCAAGAATCCGAGTACGCCAAACAGCGATCCAGGCAACGCAACAAGAAGTAATCCGATAAGGGAAAGCGCGAGCGAAGTACCGACCGCTATCAGGCCGCCACGTTGGCGAACTTGTGCGCGGTGAAAAGCAATCCCGTCGTGTATCACCCTGTAATCGTACGAGCATTTGGTGGATTTTCTGGGCTATTGCATCGCCGTATAGCTGCATTATGTATTTGCGCAGTTGTGTTGGTTCTGCACGGATGCTTCCAATGGTCGCAATTGCGCTCTGCGAGTAGTGCGCCATTCAGCGGTTTTGCTCGCATTGTCGAAGACCCGGTTGCAAAATTTGGTGGAACGCAGGTGGTGCTCAATATAGAAGGGAAGCGCTACCTCGCGTTGGCACATTCGGTGGCTGGCCGGCGAATGTTGTCGAGCGAAGCGGGAAATGTTTTGCATGTTGAAGGAGTTCGTGCACCACTGCCGAGTACTTCAGT
>Ga0208484_1000125_pt1 | contig 18812 bp, 13 predicted proteins | sample LakMenEpi09Aug11_FD_150682 | JGI IMG/M metagenome (GOLD analysis project Ga0208484, IMG submission 150682) | Freshwater microbial communities from Lake Mendota, WI - 09AUG2011 deep hole epilimnion (SPAdes) | ecosystem: Environmental > Aquatic > Freshwater > Lentic | place: Lake Mendota, Madison... | reverse complement strand
CTTCGAGATGCGGGCGGGGACGGTGATCGTGGTCGGCACGCTCGGGCGCCACGCCGGCCTCGGCATGCGTCGCGGGTCGATCATCGCCGCCGGCCCGGCACCCCGTCCCCCGGCAACTTTTCGCGTCGGCGAGACGTGGACACCTCCGTTCCTGGCGTTGCTCGCCCGCCGGCTCGCCGCGGCTGGTTTTTCGAGGCCACTGCGGGCTTCCCACCGCCCCCCGCTGACCCCACAATCACGTCCTTCGCCCCCGCTCCCCTCGGCTCCCTGGGCCGCCGGGTGCTTTCAGCAGTGGCACGGCGACATGGTCACCGGCGGCCGGGGGGAATTGTTTCTCCGCCCCCCATCGGCGTGAACGACAGCCGGACGGGGCCCAGACACCCCCGCTGCACGAATCGGCGGCCCACACCACCGAAAACCGGCTGTTTTCGGCGGGACTTCGCCGGTGCGACGAGGCCTTGGCAGAGGGATTCGCCGCCGGATCGGCGAAAAAAATGCCCCGATCGGCCGGATTTGCCGGAAGCGCTTCCGCCGGCGGATGGTTTCGGCTACGCTCTGGGATTCCCGCCTCAAGGCGATCCACAGAATCCTCCGCAAGCGATCCGGTATGCCAACGATCAGCCAACTTGTCCGCAGCCGCCGTCGGCCGAAGCGCAAGTTCTCCAAGTCTCCCGTGCTCGACCGATGCCCGCAAAAGCGTGGCGTGTGCCTGCAGGTCCGCACGATGACACCCAAGAAACCGAACTCGGCCCTCCGGAAGATCGCCCGCGTGCGACTCTCCAACGCCAAGGAAGTCACGGTTTACATCCCGGGCGAGGGCCACAACCTCCAGGAGCACTCGATCGTGCTCGTTCGTGGTGGCCGTGTCCGCGATCTTCCCGGTGTCCGTTACCACATCGTCCGCGGTGCCCTCGACACGCTCGGCGTGCAGGGCCGCAAGCAGTCCCGCAGTCTCTATGGTGCCAAGAAGGGTTAAGCAGAAGCACGAGTCATGGGAAAGATCACCTCCAGCCGCGAACAACTCGGTCCCGACCCCCGTTACGGGTCGCTCCTCGTCAGCAAGTTCATCAATTGCCTGATGTACGACGGCAAGAAGAGCATCGCGCAAAACGTCTTCTACGACGCGATGGACATCGTGGCCAAGAAGGTCACCGACGTGGAGCCCATCGAAGTCTTCAATCGGGCTCTCGAGAACTGCAAGCCCTCCGTCGAGGTTCGTTCGAAGCGGGTCGGTGGTGCCGCCTACCAGGTGCCGATGCAGGTCAACCGGAACCGGCAGCAGTCGCTGGGCATCCGCTGGATGCTCCAGGCTGTTCGGGAGAAGAAGGGACGGGCGACGCACGAGAAACTCGCCGAAGAGATCCTCGCGGCGTACAAGCGTGAAGGGGCCGCGGTCACGAAGCGCGACAACGTCCACCGCATGGCCGATGCCAACAAGGCGTTCGCCCACTTTGCTTGGTGAGTCGATGTCTCCCGATCGGGTGATGGCCATCGTGAGCCTTCTCTAGAGGGCTGAAACGTCGCCTGTCGTTCACACATCAGCGGGCCCGGTGATCGACAGGTCGCCGGGCCCGCTCTTTTTCGCATTCGCGACTCCACGTCTGGAACTTCCCGGCAGCGTTCCTCCCGGCGGGTGTCACGATTCCCGTCACGATCCCTGCGGAGATTGCCCGTGATCGACCACGACACCTCCCTGCTCCTCGGCCGGCTCGTCCTCGGCCGCAGCGTTGCTTCGCTGGCAACGATCCATGAAGGAAGGCCGTTCGCCTCGATGATCCCCTACGCGGTGCTCGTCACCGGGCGGGATCCCGACCTCGACGACGATGCCACGCGCGATGCGGGGAGTGTCGTCCTTGTCAGTCACGTCAGTCGACTGTCGGCCCACACGCGTGACATGCTCACCACTCCCGAAGTCTGCCTGCTGATCACGGCCCCTGAGCCGACCGATTCCTCCGGTCCCCCACCGCAGGCTCTTCCCCGGGTCTCCCTCCCTGCCATGGCGACGTTCATCGATGCCGCCCATCCGGCCCACGAAGCCCTCAAGATGGCCTATCTGACCCGCTTTCCCCATGCCGCCGAATGGTTTCAACTCGGCGACTTCTCGATCGTCGTCTTCGAGCCGACCTCGGCCCGGTTCATCGCCGGCTTCGCCCGCGCGATGACGCTCTCGCCGACGCAGTTCCACGCCGCCGTTGCGGCAGCGGCCGCCACCGCCTGATCGGCTCCCGTTCGCCACCGCCTGAGCGGCAGGAGGGGATCGACGCGGCCAACTTCCCATTGAAATTGAACGACCGTATAGTAGGATACCGATGTTTACTGACAGGCTCTGAATCGCCCCTTCACAGGCCGAGGCACCCGTGACGATCCGCAAGAAAACCGCTCACAATGCCCCAAACCAGGCAGGCAAGCCGGCGTCGCAGGCCCGCCCGGCCGCCCACAGGTCAACGGCGGGAGGGCGTCGATCGACGACGAAGTCCGCCGCCTCGAAGGAAGCATCCGCGGTCGGTGCGCCCCCTTCCCCGGGCCACGCGATCTCGCATGGCGCCGCCATTCTCGGCGGCGGCGCTGCGGTGGCCGAGGCCGGCGCCGACACCCCGACCGAGCGGCAACTCGAGATCTATGCCTTCATCCGCGACAAGATCCAGAACCGCGGCTTCGGTCCCACCGTCCGCGAGATCGGTCAGGCCTTTGACATCCGCTCTCCCAATGGCGTCGTCTGCCATCTCAAGGCCCTCGAGCGCAAAGGGCTGATCAGCCGGGGGAAGAACATGTCGCGGGCGATCGAATTGGTCACGGAGCCTGCGCATCTCCGCGGCCTTCCCATGGCCGGTTGGGTGGCGGCAGGAACGCTGCGGACGGCGGACGAACAACAGGAGCGGATCGACTTCGAGGAACTCTTCGACAAGGACGATCATTTCGTCTTGAAAGTCATGGGGGACTCGATGGTCGAGGCCCAGATTGCCGACGGCGATTGGGTGGTCATCCGCCGCCGACATACGGCCCATGCTGGCGACATCGTCGTCGCGCAGACGGAGGACGGCGAGGCGACGCTCAAGCAGTGGTTCCCGGAACGTGACCGGATTCGTCTCCAGCCGGCCAATTCGTCGATGAAGCCGATCTACGTCCGCAACGCGCGCGTGCTCGGGATCCTCGTCGGGGTCGTGCGCAAGACCGGCTGAGCCGACCGAGGCAGCGCGGCCCGACCGCTCCCAAAACGCCAGATCAGGCTGCGGCGTCCGTGGTCCCCGCAGCTATCGGAGTGGCGTGCTCAGCGGAATGCTGCGCGTCTGCCAACTGGTGGAGCTTGTTGTAGAGCGTCTTCAGGCTGATCCCGAGTTCCTCGGCCGTGCGCGGCTTGTTTCCCTGGTTGCGTTTGAGTGCCTCGACGATGGCCTGCATCTCCAGTTCCCGCAGACTGACAGGCTTCGATTCCCTCGGTGCTGCCGCCGGTCTCTCCCCCGACGCCTGCGCCCCTTCCGGTGCGGACAGCAGCGGGGCACCTTCAGCGGGCAGGCCAACGGCAGCCATCCCTCGGGGTGGCTGCAGGACCGGCGGGTCGATCGGAGAGCAGTCGCGGACGGTCGGCGGAATCAGCGGGGTCGCCGGCCTTGGCCGCGGCTTGGCTGCGCCGAGCCGGGCCGGAAGGTGATCGACCGAGAGCGGCAGGCCGTCGCACAGCACCAATGCATGTTCGATGCAGTTTGCCAGTTCGCGAACGTTGCCCGGCCAGACGTGGGAGCAGAGCACCGCGAGCGCCTCAGGTTCGATCACTTCGGCGTCGGGAGGCGTCTGCGGCCGGGCATCGCGGACGAAGTGATCGACGAGTTCCGGGATGTCTTCGAGCCGATCGCGGAGCGGCGGGATCGCCACCTCGAAGGTGTTGATGCGGAACAGAAGATCCTCACGGAACGTGCCGGCGGCCACCATCTCCTCGAGCGATCGGTGGGTGGCGCAAACCACACGGACGTCGACGATCACCGGATGATTGTCCCCTACCCGACGGATTTCGCCGCTCTCCAGGGCTCGCAGGAGCCGGGGCTGGAGCGACTTGGGAAGCTCGCCGATCTCGTCGAGGAACAGCGTCCCGCCATCGGCCACCTCGAACAGCCCGGCGCGGTGTTCCTCGGCGCCGGTGAACGCACCCTTGCGATGCCCGAACAACTCGCTCTCCACCAGATGCTCGGGGAGCGATCCGCAGTTGACCGCGACGAGCGGACCGGAGGCCCGGGGGCTGCCGTCGTGGATCGCCCGGGCGACGAGTTCTTTCCCCGTTCCCGTTTCCCCCCGGACAAGCACGCTCGAGTCGCTCGCCGCCACGCGTCCAACCAGACGCCTGACCACCTCCAGCCCGGTCGATCCACCGACGAGACGTGACGTCCCCTCCGCCCGTCGCACCCGCCCCTCGAGGGCTCGGAGGCGGAGCGTCAATTCCCGTTTCTTCCGGACCCTCTCGAGGACCGCCTGGATCTCGGCGAGTTTGCACGGCTTGGTGAGGTAATCGAAAACCCCCTGGCGGACGGCCGCCACCGCCGACTCGAGCGACGACTTGCCGGTGATGATCACCGTCTCGGTGTCGGGGGCCACGTCACGGACCCGGGCGATGACCTCCATCCCCCCGACGCCCGGCATGTCGAGATCGACGATCACGCAGTCGTAGGCCGTGCGATCGAGGGCCGCGATCGCCGTCCGCCCGTCGGGGCAGACCGTCGCCTCGTGCCCCAATCGCGGCAGCTCGATCCGCATCAGCTCCTGGAGCGACATCTCGTCGTCAGCAAACAGGATCCGCATCGGTCGGACTGGCTTGGTCATCGTGTTTCTCCAGGTGGCTGATCACGCCGCTCGGCCCGCGGCATCGAGATCCTTCGACACCCCGCTCCCCGCTCGGCGCTGTCCCTCGCCGCTGTCCGCGAGCGGGAGCGTGACACGAAACGTGGCCCCCGTCCCCGGCCCGTCGCTCTCGGCTTCGATCCGGCCGCCGTGATCGACGACGATCCGGTGGACGATCGACAGCCCCAGGCCGGTGCCCTGGCCGGTCTTGCGGCGTGTGAAGAAGGGCTCGAAAAGATGCTCGAGCACCTCGTCGGTCATCCCGCAGCCGTCGTCACGGAAGGTGACGACCGCCATCCCGCTGATCCGTCGTACGGCCACGCGGACATGCCCCGTCGTGTCGATGCAATCGAGTGCGTTGACCAGCAGATTGAGCACCACCTGCTTGATCTCCTGCGGATTGACCATCACCCACAGATCGGGGCCTTCGTCGATATCGATGGAACGCCCCGCGAACCGGCCGACGTGGCGAAGCATCTCCGCGACGTCCTTGACCAGCGCGATGACGGCCGTCGGCTGACGACGCACCTCTCCGAGACGGGAGAAGTCGAGGAGCTTCTCGGTGATTCCCTTGCAGCGGAAGGCCTCGGCCTGGATCAGCTCGAGGTACCGGCGAGCCACCTTGGCCTCGCCTTCATCGGCTCCGAGACCGGCCAGGCGGCTCTCCAGCGACTCCGCACACATCGCGATCGACGCGAGGGGATTGTTGATCTCGTGCGCGACGCCGGCGGCGAGGAAGCCGACACTGGCGAGCTGCTCGCTGCGAATCACTTCCCGCGTCCGCAGTTGCACCTTCCGGTCGAGATCGTCCCGCACCTCCTGGAAGCGTTGCGTCATGTCGTTGAGCGCCTCGGCAAGCTCCGCCATCTCGTCACGGCTGTCGAGATTGAGCCGGTAGGCGAAATCGCCGGCGGCCACACGCCTCGAGCCGTAGCCGAGGAGCCGCAGCGGCCGAAACACCCAGCGGTAGGTGAGGACGCCGAGCGACGCCAGGAGGAGCGCCGAAGCCATGGCGGCCGCCCAGGTGGTGACGATGAGCGTTCGGTAGCCGGTGCGGACGTCGCTGGAGAGGTCGTGGAGATGTTCTTGGAGGTAGGTGGGGAGCGTGGCGGAGAGCGCGGCCAGCCGACCGAGATCGGGGCCGAGCGTGCGGAGGTCGGCTCGTTGCACCCCTTCCCCGGCGGCCGGTCGCCCCACCACGTCGCGGATCCTTGCGAGACTGACGGCGATCCGCCGGGCAACCTCCCGTTCGCGGATTCGGTCACCGAGCGGGGTGTTGTCGATCTGTTCCTTGTCGAGCTCCTCACGGTACGACTCGAGAGCCCGCTCCGTCCGCGCGAGGACCGCGAGAAACGGGGCGCTGCAGGGGCCCAATTCACGAGCTTCCGCCGTCTCGTCATCGTCATCGTCGTCGTCACCCGGGGCAGGAGGCGGGGAGACCTCCGGGAGGGCAGGCGGTTCGGCGGCGAGCGCTGTTTCGTCCCCCGAAAGCGCCCGCGCGTGGACCAACCGCAGCGTCGCCACCGCCTCGCCGAGGTCGCTTGCCAGGGGCAGCTCCGCCGCCCGATTGCTCAAGCCCCTCACGAGCCTGCGGTAGGAGTAGGTGCCGAGGAAGCTGCTTGCCGAGAGAAGCGCCACCATGAGGAGGACGAGCCCTCCCCCCACCATGAGCTTGCGGCGGATGGGGCGTCGCTGGCGCACGGCCTGCTCCCTGATGGATCGGATCACTCACCGCCGACTGGGTAGCCTGCGGGGGCGGGGAGAGTAGCAGGCCGGAACCGGCCGCGACAGGGGAAAACCGGCGGAGATTCGCTACACGAGGCCCCAGCGTTTCCGCAGGAACCACTCGGCGCAGAGGAGGCCGGCCATGAGGAGGAACATCGGCCACTTGTCCCAGAGGGTGGCCGACCACTGCTCCTCGGCATCGTAGGCCGACGGTTTCGTCCGCAGGTCGTCGAGGATCTCGGAGAGCTCCTCGGGCGACCGCACACCTCCCCCTTCGGTCGACTCGGCCAGTTGCCGCATGAGGAGCGGATTGGCCCTGGGGCTCGCCAACTCGAGATCCTGACGGACCACGGTGAACCGCGCCGATCGCGTCATCGGCGGACTCCCCGCCTTCGTCGCCTGGACGGTCACCTTCCAATCACCGGGTTCGTTGAAGTCGGCGAGCATACCCGCGTACGTCTCGCCTTTCCGGGCCAGACGCACCGGCCGTGAGACCCCGGCCGGCGATGTCATCACCCCCTCGAAGACCGCCTCGGCGACGCCGGTGCCGTCCGGCTTGCTGAGGCCCGTGTCGAGGGCGATCGTCGCGCCCGGTGCCGTGCGCCGCTGCGCCAGGCGGACCCACAGGCTGTCGCTCCCGGAGTCGTCCTGCTTGGCGAGCCAGAGGACCATCTGCCGCCAGAATCGCCGGTGCTGTTCCCCGCCCCCCTGCATCGCCCACCGCCAGGTCGAATCGGCCGCGAAGGCGAGCACGCGTCCCTCACCGAACTCCCTCGCCACGAGCAACGGCCGTCCATCGGAGGTGACGGCCAGCGGCTTGGCACCGGGAAGGAGGCGACCGAGGTCGTTGGCACCTTCGAGCGGCGGTAAAGCCTGCCATGCGGCACGCGTCTCCTGATCGGTGGAGCCGAGCCGGAGGATCGACACCCCTCCGAACCGCTTGTCGGGGACCATCTTCAGCGGACCGGGCAGGTGGAGCCCCGGGCGGATCGGCTGGTCGAACGGTTGCCGGGCGAGTCTGTCCGGTTCGAAGGGAAGCAGCTGGCCGATGACCGTGCTCCCCCACCCCCCTGCCTCGAACGCGTGGAAACCTCCGAGGAAGCCGATCCCGGCACCCGCGTTGACCTTGGCGACGACCGCCCCGAGATCCTGGGGCGAGAGCGCCGCCGCATCGAGGTCGCCGATGAGGAAGACGTCGTAATCCGCGTCGAGCTTGCGGCCGAGATTGATCGGCCAGTTGCGGCGGCCAGCGGCGTCGATCCATTCGAAGTCGACCTGCATGTCGGGACTCGCGGCCAGCACGCGGCGGAGGAATCGCTGCTCGACCCGCAGGGCGCCCTCCAGATAGAGGACCCTCAAGCCCCCGTCCACCACCTCGACGAATGTCGAGAGTTCGTTGTTGGTGAGGACGACCTCGCCCTCCTGCTGCTCGACGAGCAGCGACACCTTCCGCTCCCCGAGGGTCTTCGGTGTCCACGCCAGCCGGACCGTCTCCTCGTTGGCCTGCGGACCGCCACGGACGACCGTCCGCGACACCTCCTCCATCGCGCCGTTCTCCCCCTCGGCCATGAGCTTCACGACCACGTCCCGGTCGGCCAGGCCATCGAGCCGGACCCTGCCTGCCACCTCGAGGGTGTTCTTGAGATAGACCGTCTCGCCGACCGAGAGGTTCGTGACGGCGGCGTCGCGTCCCTGCCCCCCGCCGCGCTGCTGACCGAACGTCACGCTCCACAGCGGCACCGCGACATCCCCGAGCTTCTTGGCCACCCCCTGCGGCGGCTGGTCGCGCGGCGGATAGGCGTGCTGGGCGCCGTCGGAGAGCACGATTACGCCGGCCAAGGGACGCCCCGCGGTGGCCCGCACGGCGTCGTCGAGCGCGGCGCCGATCGCGGTCTGGTCGCTCGCCACCCCGCGCTGCCAAGGCCCGAGTGGAAAGGGATCCTCGGCCGTGCCGGCCACGGGCCGCGCCTCGCGGTCGAAGGCCCAAAGCGCGATGTCGATGTCCCCTTCGGCCACGAGTTTCGCAGCCGCCGGACGGGCTTGGGCGAGCGCCGCGGTCAGCTCCTCGAACCGGGTGCGCCCCGCCGCTCCATCGATCACGGTCATGCTCTCGGAGGTGTCTGCGAGCACCAGGAGCGTCCCCTGCTGCCGCGCCTGGCGGGTCGCCACGAGCGTCGGACGCATCAGGCAGGCGACGAGCGCCAGGAAAGCGCCCGTGCGGAGGAGCACGAGCACCAGCCGCCGCCCCCTGGGGATCCGCGACCGGTCGGGCCCCACGGCCACGAGCACGGCCATCAGGGCGAGCGTGACCAGAGCCACGAACCACCACGACACGACCGGGTCGAAATCGAGCGACAACTCCTCGAGGACGAGAGCCAGACACGGCATCATGCGTCGGCCCCCTGCACGGCGGCGGCGCCCGGCAGCGGCGGTGGAGCGGCAGGACTCGAGCCTCCTGCTCCGTCGGGAGCCATGCCGGCGTCGTCCCGCGGGGCGTAGAACCGGTTGGCGACGATCCAGTCGCCGGCCATGGCCAAGGCCGCCAGAATGATGAACCAGCCCGACAGTTCGGCGCCGACGCGTTCGAGCTTCACGTCGCGGACCAACTCGGCTTCGCTGCTTGCCAGGCGGAATCCCTCGCCGAGCGCGGCGACGAGGCCGGCATCGGCCAGCCGCCGAACGTCGACGCTGTCGGGAGCGAGATTCGCACTGAACCCCCTCACGATGCCGACGGCATCGCCGCCGGACCGCACCCGGTAATTGCCCGGCACCTGCGTCGTCGTCACCGTGACCGTGCCCCGCCGTTGATCGACCGGCACGGGAAAATCGTCGCCGCCGGGGGTGCTCACGAAGGCCGTGGCGACATCGCGACGGGCGAGGTGGAGGAGGGCGGGGGCACCGGCTGTGATGTTGCGATCGTCGGCCGTGTCGACGGCATGGAGGATCGTCTCGTTGGCGAGGATCACGAACGGCCACGGCTCGAACCCGGTGGCCAGCATGTTCCAGGCGTCGGGATCGTCTGCGGCCTGTGACACCGGCGTCGTGACCGTCACGACCGTGCCCTGGCCGACGCGGTGTTCGAGGATCGCCGGCAGGCCGTTGCGGTAGGCGACCACCGGTACGGCCGAATCGGCCGCGGCCTCCCCTCCGGCCGCACGGGCGGCTACCGCATCGCCACCGGCCGCCGGATCGTTCGGCTCGAACTCCCACAGCCGCTCGACGGGAAAGTCCTGCCAGGGAACGGCATCACCGACCCGCCGGAACGGCGCGAGGATCGGGTGATCGAGGGAGACGGGGGCGAGGAAGTTCTCCTCGCGGGCATCGCGCCACACGCGTACGATCCGTCCACCGAGGAGTTTCCGTGCAGCCTCCGAGTTGAAGCGTTCCGCATCGGCGGCCCGCGGCCCGAGCCAGACGACGAGCCCCCGGCCCCCGGCCACCCACTGCCAGAGCAAGTCGAGGGTCCGCGGCGGCAGCGGCGGTGGATCGGCAAGCACCATCCCCTCGTAGCCGTCCCAAGGCGTCGCATCGAGCTTGGCGATGTCGACGAGCGTGGCCTCGAAACGCCCCTTTCCGGACTTCCGCAGTGCGGCAGGCGCGATCGCCTGGAGAAGGAATCTGCCGGTGTCTGCGGCAGGCTTGGGGGCCGCGATGAGCACCTTCGATGGGGTGCCGACCTCGACGGTGAAGTAACGGGCGTTGTCCGCCTCCATGTCATCCGAGCCGTCGAGCACCACCCTCCCCTGCCGTACTCCCGGTTCCAGGCCGGTGACCTCGAACTCGACTTCTCCTCCCTGCCCCTCCTGCCACGCCACCGGCTTGACCGCCCGACGCGAATAACGCCCGTCACTCCCGAGCATCTCCACCGCCACCGGGCGGTTGGCATCCGGCCCGCTGCGGCGTGTCTCCACCGTGATCCCCAGCGTCGAGCCGGCCGTCGGCTGGTCGGTCGACAGGTCGACCGCCTCGAGGGCGAAGTTCTGCGCGCCTTTGGCACCGACGTCGATCCACATCACCGAGGTGTCGGCGTGTTCCTTGACGAGATCGGCGGCAGTCCTTCCCTCCCATGCTCCCTGCGAGCAATCGGTGAAGACATACATCTCGTGCCGCAGATCGGGCACCGTGTCGAGGACCCGGAATCCTTCGACCATCGCCGCCGGCAACGTCTGCACCGCGGTGGCGACCGCCAACCGATCGACGCGGGCCAGCGCCGCTGCCACGGTGGGGGAGAAAGCAACCGGTCCGCCGCCGGTGTCGACGATCGCCACCTGACTGGCCGGCGGGAGCTTCGCCGCCAACGCCCGGGCCAGCGTCGCCGCCTCCTGGAGACGGGTGCGGTTGGCCTGCCGCAACTCCATCCGCGGGCTGGTGTCGAACACGAGGACGGCGGCCACCGGTTTCTCTCCGTCGGCCAGCCAGCCGGCGCCACGGAGCGTCGGGCGGGCCAAGGCCAGCGCCAGCACCGAAAGCGCCGCCATCCGCAGGAGGAGGAGCAACAGGTGGTTGACGCGGAGACGCCGCCGGTTGGCGGCGGCACGCTGCCGGAGGAACCGCAAGGCCGGGAACGAACGCGGCACGGGCTTGCGGCGCATGATGAGGTGCAGGATCACCGGCACGGCCACGAGGCCGGCCCCGGCGAGCAGCGCGGGAGTGAGGAACGACAGTCCCATGGGAACGGGGCGGTTTCCTAAAAGCGGTTCCGGCGACTGACGAGGTACTCCATCAGGGCCCGGTCGAACTGCATGCTCGTGTCGAGCGGGACATAGTCGATCCCGGCATGGAAACAGGTGCGCCGGTAATCCTCGCGGAAGGCGAGCACCGCCTCGACGTATTCCCTGCGGGCGCCGTCGGCGTCGACGACGAGTTTGTCCTCGGTCTCTGGCTCGGTGAACTCGACCATCCCGTCGAACGGAAAACCGACCTCCGCCTCGTCGAGGACATGGAACACGATCACGTCATGGCCGCGGTGCCGTAGACGGAGCAGGGCGTCACGAATCGGCTCAGGGTCGGCCAGCAGGTCGCTGAACACCATCACGAGCGAACGGTGGCGGAGCATCGCGGCGATCTGGACGAGGCTCCGGGCGACGTCGGTCTTCCCCGAGGGTCTGACCTTCGAGAGCACCGACAGCACCTGGGAGATCTGCGACCGCTTCGAACGGGCCGGCAGACTGGCGCGAACCTTCTCGTCGAACACCATCAGCCCGCAAGGATCCTGCTGATGGACCATCAGCCAACACAACGCGGCGGCCAGCGAGATGGAGTAGTCGAGCTTGGTGAGTTCCTGCCGGTAGGTGTAGGCCATGCTCGCACTGGCATCGATGGCGAGGTAGCCGGTGATATTGGTCTCGGCCTCGAACTTCTTGACGTAGTGTTTGTCGGTCTTGGCGTAGACCAGCCAGTCGATCCCCTTGGGGTCGTCGCCGTGCGTGTATTTGCGGTGCTCGCTGAACTCGACGGAGAATCCCTGGTAGGGGCTGGCGTGGAGCCCCTGGAGGAAACCCTTGACGATGAACTGCGCACGGAGGTCGAGCCGCGCGATCTGGCGCACGACCTGGGGCTTCAGGTATTCCTCGACCGCACGCACCATGGAGTCCCACGCCTGAAAAGGGGCCAGGCAGGGCACCGGGCCCCGCCTCCGGGATCGTCATCGAGCCACGATCACTTCACGAGCTTGGGAATCTCCGGCTCGGGCACCTCGCGGACGAGTCGCTCGACGATCGACTCGCTCGTCAGGCCGTCGGCTTGGGCTTGGAAGTTCGTGGCGATGCGGTGACGGAGGACCGGCACCGCGATCCGCCGGACGTCGTCGATGGAGACGCTGAAGCGGCCGTCCATCGCCGCCATCGCCTTCCCTCCCTGGATGAGAAACTGGCCCGCCCGCGGGCCGGCACCCCAGTCGACGAGTTCGGCGACGTAGGACGGCGCCTGCGGATCCTTCGGACGGGTGGAGCGGACGAGGCGGGCGACGTACTTGACCACGTATTCGCTGACCGCGACGCTCCCCACGAGCTTCTGGATGTTGACGATCGCCCGCCCGGAGAGCACCTTCCGCACCTCCGGCTTCTCCGATCGGGTGGTGGCCATGAGGATCTGCTCCTCCTCGCTCGCCGAGGGGTAGCCGACCTTGATGTTGAACATGAAGCGGTCGAGCTGGGCTTCCGGGAGCGGATAGGTCCCCTCCTGCTCGATCGGGTTCTGCGTGGCGATCGTGAAGAACGGGTCGGGAAGGTGGTAGGTCTCCTGCCCGACCGACACTTCCCGCTCCTGCATCGCCTGGAGAAGGGCGGCCTGCGTCTTCGGGGGCGTGCGGTTGATCTCGTCGGCGAGAAGGATGTTCGTGAAGATCGGCCCCTCCACGAATCGGAAGCTGCGGCGCCCCGATTCGTCCTCCTCGAGGACGTTGGTGCCGGTAATGTCCGACGGCATGAGGTCGGGGGTGAACTGCACCCGCTTGAAGCCGACGTCGAGGATCCGGGCGAGCGTCGACACCATGAGCGTCTTGGCCAGCCCAGGCACCCCCTCGAGGAGACAGTGGCCACGCGTGAAGATGGCTGCGAAGAGCTGCTCGATGACGTCGTTCTGGCCGACGATCACCTTTTGCAGTTCCTCCTGCATGAGCTTCCGGTGCTGACTGAACTCGACGAGGATATCGTCGAGGGACTTCGGGCGCGGGGTCGTCGACACGGAGCGTTTCCCTCCTTGGCGGGCCCCCGGAGCGGTGATTCGACCGGGGACCTCTCAGTATCGGGCTCCACGCCGGGAGCCGCAAACCGGCCGCGTCGCACTGCGGTTTCCGCTCGGGCCGGTAGAATCGGAGACGCCCGAGAGGGACTCGCCTCCCGCTCGCCGTCGTCCGGAGTCTGCAGATGTCGCCCCGCCCCCTCCTCCCTGCCCTGCTGGTCGCCGCGGTCGTCATCACCGGCACCCTCGCCGGCGGCCGCGTCGGTCTCTCCGCCGACCGGGAGGGGGTCAAGGTCTCCCCGGAGAAGATCCAGCGGGCGATCGAGAAGGCCCGCGACTGGCTCCTCCGCGAGCAGGAACCCAACGGTTCCTGGCAGGTGGCCATGCGGGCCGACGACACGCGCGTCGGCGCGAGCGCTCTGGTGATGCTCGCGCTTGCCAACGCCGGCGTCGAGCGCGGTCACCCCCAGATGGCCCGCGGGCTCGAATGGATCCGCCGTCAGAAGCCCGAGGAAACCTACTCGGTGTCACTCCAGACGATGCTCCTGGCAATGCTCTCTCCCGAGGACGACCGCGTCATCCTCCAGAGGAACGTCGAATGGCTCGAGGCGACGCAGGTCGCCCAGGGGCCCGCGGCCGGGTCGTGGTCGTATGGCCGGGCGAAGGGGACCGGAGACAACTCCAACTCCCAGTTCGCCCTCCTTGCCCTCCACGAGGCCGACCGGGTCGGCGTGCGCGTCAAGCAGGAGGTGTGGGTCCGCGCGCAGCAGTACTGGGTGGCGTGCGCCAACCCGGACGGATCGTGGGGCTACACGATCGGCAACGCCGGCGGTTCGGGAAGCATGACCTGCGCCGGCATCGCCAGCATCTGGATCACCTCCCAGCACGTCGGCGCCCCGGATGCCCGAGCGACGCGCGACTCCGTCGCCTGCTGTGGCGGTGGCGCGTCGCCCAAGCCCCTCGAACGCGGCCTCGATTGGCTCGGGAAACATTTCTCGGTGGTGGAAAACCCGATGGCCGGCCAGACCTGGCACCACTACTACCTCTACGGCCTCGAGCGGGTGGGGCGCTTCACGGCCCGCCGATTCATCGGCGACGCCGATTGGTATCTCGAGGGGGCGAAGATGTTCGTCAGCACACAGGACAATCTCTCCGGACAGTTCCGCGGGGGACGGATCGAGGATCCGGTCGTCGCCACGAGCTTCGCCCTCCTGTTCCTCGCCAAGGGACGGCGGCCGGTGATCGTCGCCAAGAGCCGGCACGCGCCGGAGTCGGACTGGAACCGGCACGGTCACGACATCGCCCACCTCGTCGAGCATGTCGAGGCACGTTGGAAGCAGGACTATCCGGCCGGCCTTTCATGGCATGTCGTCGAGACGCAGACCGCCTCCCTCGAGGACCTCCTCCAGGCGCCGGTGCTGTGGATCTCCGGAAAGTCGGCCTTCCAACTCGGCCCCGAAGCAGGCCCTCGGCTGCGCAGGTACATCGACGAGGGGGGATTCGTGTTCGCCGAGGCCTGCTGCCCCTCGAGCGGTGATTTCGACGCCCGCCTCCGGCAACTCGTCGGCGAGATCTTTCCCGAGCCCGAGTACCAGCTCCATCTCCTCCCTCCGGAGCATCCCGCGTGGCATGCCGAGGAGATCGTCCCTCCGGAGCTCCATCGCCCGCTGTTGGGGGTCGATTACGGCTGTCGCACCTGCCTGATCTACGCCCCGCCGACCGATCTCGAGAAGAACGCCGCCGCGGTCCCGAGCCTCTCGTGCCTGTGGGAGGTGGGGGAGACCCAGTCCCGCCAACTCCCGGACGCGATCCGCACCGAGGTCGACGCCGCCCTGAAGATCGGCACGAATGTCATCGCCTACGCCACCAACCGCGAGCTGAAGCGTAAGGACGAGCTTTTCGCCCTCGACATGGCCCCGGCCAATCCGGTCCGCGATCGCTTCGAGCGCGGGCAGTTGTCGATCGGCAAGCTCCGCCATGCCGGGATGTGCGATGCCGCGCCGGCGGCGCTCGCCAACATCCTCCGGGCGGCGGCCCGCGAACTCGGTATCCGCGTCGACGAGCGCCCCCTGCTCGTCGACCCGGCCGAACCCGGACTGTTCGACTACCACCTCGTGTTCATGCACGGACGGCAGAGCTATTCCTTCGATCCCCCGCGGCGTGAACGGCTCCGGCAGTTCCTCGAGCGCGGCGGCACGATCCTCGCCGACAGCGTCTGCGCCTCCCCCGGATTCACGTCCGCCTTTCGCGAGGAGATCGCCGCCACCCTCCCCGATTCGAAGCTCGAAGAAATCCCCGCCGACGACCCCCTGTTCGCACGAGGGGAATACGGGGGCTACGACATCCGCTCGGTGACCCTCCGCGAACCGGCCGGCGGAGGGGACGGGCCGATGACCGCGAGGAAGCGGCAGGTGCCGCCGAAGCTCGAAGGGCTCAAGATGGGAGACAGGTGGGCCGTGATCTTCTCCCCGTACGATCTCTCCTGCGCGCTCGAGAAGCAGAACTCGATGGAGTGCACCGGCTACAGCCGGGATGACGCCGAGAAGATCGCCCTCAACATCCTCCTCTACTCACTCAATCACTGATCGATCCCTCGGGCAATGCCCCCCTGCTCCGGCCGCGGGGCGGCCGACGGGGTCTTGTCCTGTCGCCCTCGGCACCATCCGGCGCCGAGGGCGTCGATCATCCCTCCGAATCTCGCTGCTCACCGCCGGTGAGATAACTCGCGTAGTAGAGGAGTGTCAGGGCGCTTTGGAGCGTCGCCGCGACGTACGTCCACGCGGCCGAGTTGAGGACCTTGTTGACGTGTGGCATGTCGCCGCCGGGCACGATGCCGAGGTCGACGAGCTGCCGCTTGGCACGGTTGCTGGCATCGATCTCCACCGGCAGGTTGACGAGTTGGAAAAAGACCGTGGCGGCGAACAGGCCGATCCCCACCCAGGCGAGCGGTTTGATCGACATCAACAGCCCTACCATGAACACCGTCAACCCGAATCCGCTGCCGATGTTGGCGATGCCGACGGCGGCATTGCGCAGCGACATCAACGGGTAGCCGGTATGATCCTGCAGCGCGTGGCCCGCCTCGTGGGCGGCGATGCCGACGGCCGCCAGCGAGCGGCTCGAATAGACATCCTCGGAGAGCCGTAGGACCTTCGTCCGGGGATCGTAGTGGTCGGTGAGCTTGCCCGGCACCCGCTCGACGGCGACATCGCTGGCCCCGGCTGAATCGAGGATGTGCCTGGCGGCCGCCGCACCCGACAGCGGAGCCGGCTCCTGCGAGGCCATGGCGAACGTGCTTTGCACGCGCCACTGGGCCCACATCGCGAGAATCATCGCCGGGGCGATGGCGAGCATGTACGCCGGGTCGAAGTAGAAGAAAGGCATCGGGGATCCTGGTCTTGGCGACGGGAATGACGGGAAAACGGGGATCGATCGACGGTATCGGGGAATCAGCGAGGGTATTCTAGCGGTCGGAGGAAACGGCCCTCCACGGGCTTTTTCACCTCGTGTTTCCGCAGACAACCCGCGACCTCGCCCATGACCACGTTCTACGGTTCGCGTTCCGCACCGGTTCACTCCACGTTCCGCGGCCGCGGACGGTGGACCGGGCTGTCCAGTCTGATCACCTGGGGCGGGGTGGCGGTCGCGGTCGCCGGCTGCGGCTCGACGGCCGGATCGTCCGACAGCGTCTCCCCCCCTGCCGACATCGCCCCGCAGGCTCTCTGCGAGCGAATCGATCGGGCGCTGACGCATGCCCGGGACGATCGGCTCCTCGACGCCCGGGTCAACGGGGCCTGGCAGGTGGTGCACGGCATCCTGGCCTTCGGCGACGAACTCCCCCTGGCCACGGCGGAGGGAAAACGGCACGCACTCCCGTGGCTGCTCGGCGGCGGGAGCCTGCGCGGCTGGCGGGTGCGCAAAGGGAGCCAGGGACTGGTGGCGACGATCGAGGAGGGAAGCACGACCGGCCAGGGTCATCCCGACCAATGGATCGGCTACCTCGCCCAGTGCGGCCTCGACGGCCTCCCGGTCGACACGCCGATCTCCGTCAACGGCTCACCGTACACGCTCCGCGATCTCTTGGCACAGGCCCGGGCCGACATCCGCCCCGGTCGCGAGGCCACCTGGACGCTGATGGCCCTCGCGGCGTGGGTGCCCCCTGACGATGCCTGGACGGCCGCCGACGGCCGCCGGTGGACCGTGGAGGATGTCGTGGCGATGGAAGCGGCGGCGAATATCGATGGCGCCGCTTGCGGGGGCTGCCATCGGCTCTACGGCCTGGTGACGGCGCTCGACGCCCACCGGGCGGCCCAGCGGGCAGCCGGGCTGGCCGACCCGGTCCTGCGAGGGGGATGGGCGGACGCCGCGAATCGGATCGAGGACTGCATCGAGATCGCCCGCCGCCACCAGCAGCCCGACGGCAGCTTTTCGGTGCACTTCTTCGAGCGTCCAGGCACGTCGGTCGACCTGTTTGCCCGCCTCGGTGCCACCGGCCACATCTTCGAGTTCCTCGTGGCCGCCCTCGACGACCAACGGCTCGCCGAGCCGTGGATCACCCGGGCCGCGGAGCGGCTCGTCACGCTCCTTGAACAAAGCGCCGATGTCGACGTGGAATGTGGCGCGCTCTACCACGCCGCCCATGGTTTGAGGCTCTACCGCGAGCGGGTCTGCGGTCCGACAGCGGCCGATCCGCCGGCAGAGTGACCGAGGGCGACCGCCCTGCCTCCGGCGCACCCGCGGGGCACGACCGCACGCCGCCACTATCCTTTCCGACGCCTCAGGTATCTGTCAGACTCGTGAGGTTGGAATTCGGGGCTCGTTCGCTGCCATTGCCGGGGTGGATCTTTGCACGGTCTGATCTTTTTCTTCCTGCAGAAGTTTCTTGCCGGGACGGCGCCGCCGGGGGCTACGCCTCCGCCGGGTGACGTCACGCGCCGGACCACAGCCGCATCGTCCACCAACACCAGATACCTCCCCTCCGGCGTCTATCCCGACGATGACGCCGTCACGCTGCTTCAGTCGATCGCCGACACCTCCGGCGAGCCGCTCCCGGACGTCGTCGAGCGATTCGGCGAGTTTCTCGCCCCGCATCTCCTCAAGGTGGCGGGCACGTCCGTCGATCCGGCCTGGAAGCTGCTCGATCTCGTCGAGCAGACCGAGGAGATCATCCACACGCTGGTGCGGATGAAGAACCCCGGGGCGAAGCCACCGGTGCTCGAGACGGTCCGGGTCGACCCGTTCGAGCTCCATCTCGTCTATACATCGCCGCGACGGATGTGCCGACTCGCCCGCGGCCTGATCCGGGGAATGGCCCGACACCTCGGCGAGCCTGTGGAGATCGAGGAGACCTCCTGCATGCTCCGCGGCGACCCGTTCTGCACGTTCGTGCTCCGTACGGACAGAGATGACACCGGGGAACACGGCGTCCACGAGGCGGAGACGGTGATGCTCGACCGCAGCGCGGGCCTCGAGCGAGTCGCGGGCGAAGTCGACGTTCGCATCGAGAGCGTGGAACCGGCCGCGCCGCGGACGATCGGCGGCCACCGCATCATCCGGCTCCTCGGCAGCGGCGGGATGGG
>Ga0208484_1000122_pt1 | contig 19150 bp, 15 predicted proteins | sample LakMenEpi09Aug11_FD_150682 | JGI IMG/M metagenome (GOLD analysis project Ga0208484, IMG submission 150682) | Freshwater microbial communities from Lake Mendota, WI - 09AUG2011 deep hole epilimnion (SPAdes) | ecosystem: Environmental > Aquatic > Freshwater > Lentic | place: Lake Mendota, Madison... | reverse complement strand
ATGGGTAGGTGATGTAACATAACAATATCTGATGGCAGATAAATTACTGGTCATTTGATGAACAATCAATTTAATGTCCAGTTCCAATGTCTAAAGCATAAAATTCAAGCCCTGTATCTAAGACATGAAATTCCATCACTGCAAACCGAAAACTACTGTAGTTCTCCCTTACACTCGAGTGTAAGGGGGGACTACAGGAGTCCCCGGATCCTGTAACTCTCCTGTACACTTCCTTACAACTCCCTTACACTTCCTTACGACTCCCTTACACTTCTGTACGACTCCCTTACACTTTGGATACCCTCCCTTACACTTCCTTACACTAGTGTAAGGGAGGGCTACGGGTCAGACCACTATTCGCAAAAAAATCTACATATGATAGGAATTGGTATTCATTTACAGGAAAACTGACTTCTCAGTAAGCCTTAGAATCGATATCAATCTATATAGCCTCTATTTCGTTGCTTTTTAATGGCTAAAAAATAGTGTAAGGGAGGGATACAGAAGTCTAAGGGAGGTTTACAGAAGTGTAAGGGAGTGATACAGAAGTGTAAGGGAGGACTACAGAAGTGTAAGGGAGGACTACAGAAGTGTAAGGGAGGACTACAGAAGTGTAAGGGAGGCATACGGGTGCTACTCCCACCATCCCAAAAGTGTAAGGGGACAGTACGGTAGTATAAGGGTGGGATACGGGAAGTATGATAGGTTACACGTGGAGGCTACTTTAGGTGGAGAAGAAGGCGAACGCCCACTAACCGCCCACCTTAAGGGAGATACCCCGTCAATTTGCAAAGCTACTTTAGGTTGATAAGTAGGCTTACGCCCACTCACCGCCCACCTTAAGGGCGACACCCCGTCAATTTTCAGCCCCTACCAAAAAATGCTACTTATCGTCAACACGAACATGACATCCATCAACTGACTCCCAACTCAATGCACTGAAATCACCAACACCCCGACCAAACGCTTATAATGTTCACACCAAGACAACCCGAACCAAACGCCTCTATCGTCCGCTCCCAGACAATCCGTCATATTGTGGCGCATCATGGCAGTGCACCAATCAACCGCTGTGAAGGATCCACCACGCCCCCGCCATCAAAAGCACAAAACTCAAACACATGTCGTAATCAATTGATATCACCACCCTCATGGGCAGGAAGCAGAGGTGTACAGCACGTCATGCAATTCTTGTCGAGAAGCGAATGAGCCTTCCCGGTTTTTCGCAAACCATCTCTGTAAGACTTCTTCAGGTATGTGAAATCACTCTCTTCCTGAAAACCCTCCTTAGTATCATGACGACACGTGCTAAAATCCATTACACACTTCGTTTTTGGCTTCGTCATATACTCTAATATGTGACGTCTGCTTCTCTTCAATTTGTTTCCATGACAGTCAGTGACATCAGTATTCAAACTGTTTATCATACCTTCCATGCATATCTTGCACATAGCTTTCCTGCAGCTTGAGAACCCTCCACGAGACATTCGACAAGGATAATACTAAGATGGAAACAAGGTTAAGCATTTATTTTGCAAAATAAAAGGCTATAACAGTTGATCAGATACTCACAAACCCACTTTTGAGACCCTGGCAATGAAATAACATGCTAAAAAGGAATGAAATGTTAATCATGAATTTAGAAATTATATTCAGAAAGCAAGTACTTACTCATCGAGTGTAATTTGAGAAGAAGTACGAAGTTAGAAAAAAGGTCAGCTCAGGGTATAATAGTGCACAGTAACAAAAGATCCAGTTATCCCAGTCACCCACCACAACTTCTCTTTCTCCAGAGCTTTCAGCAGTTGTTTGTGACATCTGTTTACGTTTTACTTCCTAATGAAAATAGAAAAAATATATGATAACCAATGTTAGACAAACAAGGCTTTGTGTGAAAAACAAACATCTGTTCTTATACCTCATTATGTGAATCATATGTTTGTGACTTCTTCTGTCTGCATTGTACGTCCTAATGTAGAAAGAACACAGATGATAACCAACGTTAGACAAACAAATGTTCTGGCGAAAAATGAAAATCTTTTCTTATACCTCATTTTGCTGAATCTCGAATATTGTACTGTCAGTCACCTTATCTGATGAAGAGTTTAGTTTCTTTTGTACCTCTTTTCTTTTCCTATTCCTTGTCTCAAACATGTCTCTCAAGTCTTTTGGAACCTTGTCATATGCCAACCACTCGTCAGGGAATTCCATCACCCACCTCACCTTATACTTTCTAGCCTTCCCTGGTTTTTTATTTGAATACAGGATCGTTTGCACGACCTTGTCTTTGGCATCCTATAAACAGAACGGAAAATGAGCACGTCAACGAGGTCACATGAAAAGCGAACGGGAAATTGGCAACGAAAAGATTTTACTTATACCTCAGCCAAATGCTTGTTTGCCATCTCTTGCATCTTTCTCTTGTCAAAATCTTCTATGATGTCAGATGTTATGTTGCCTTTAGGTTGCCAACTATCTTTATAGTCGCCCATCCATCTGATCAAGTACTTTTGTTGACCACTCGACTCAAACTTGGAATGAAGGATAGTCTCAACTGGATGCTGCTGCTGCATTTGGTTTGATTCCTCTTCCTGGCTTTGGATCGACGTAGATTCATCTTCTTCGTAATCATCAACTGTGGTCTGCTCCAGACTAGGTGGTAGTCTTCGGGAGGAGGGTTCAAAGAAATCGAGTAATGCCACCGGTCCCATGGGTATCTGTGATCGCTGCTGCTGCTCCATATGTTCATCTAGCTGAACCGACTGCTCAAGTAAATGATCCCCACTTGTCCCCTGTCCCATCACTTTCTGTTGTCGCTGCTGTTCCTCCTGCTGAGTCGTTTCCTTTCGAACCTGTGCCTCAAGTAGACGAACCCGCTCCAACATTTGCTCCATCAGCTGCGTCTGTGGATTCGGCTGCTGTATCTGTTGATGGATCTCCGTCAGTTCCATCTGTGGATGCTGCTGGTTATGTTGATGCAACTGCAATGACCGCTGTTCACGGTCATTTTCAGCAATCTCCTGCAGCTGTTGCTGCTGGGTACACCCATGATCATGCACCTTCCGAGGATTCCCCGTATGTGAATTCTGCCTTGCCTGCAAGCTATGTACCATCTGCAACAGCTGCTCAATGCTTCGGGGCTCCGTCATCCTTTCTTGGAGGCCACTGTCGATTGTAGATGACCCGCCTTCCATACTAGCACCAAGATGATGCGGCTCCATCCTCTCAATCTGTGAAGGCTGCTGGTTCTGTTTATACAGCTCCTTCCACTTCACGAGATCGTTGTGCACCATCTCTGTTGGGTGGTGTTGCTGGGTCCGCAAATGTTCCTGCACATGTTGAGTCTTCCGCGTCTGTGATGACTCCCATGTTTGCTCTTTCTGCGCCATCTGCCAATGTTCCTCAATGAACTGTTGCTCCCTCTTCCTTCCTTGCAAACAACTGTCGATTGTAGATGACTCGCCTTCCATACTATCATCAAGATCCAATATGTCATCCAAATCCGGAGGAAGAGCAATGTTCGAAAATGAAGTCACCTCTTGATAGCAATCATCCATAGATGATAATAAAACTTCACGTGTGATCCCCGCTCTTTTTGCTCTTGAGACAGCAGCTTGCAATAGGTTCCTAACTTCATCTCCGCTGTTGAAATATTCTCGTAGATCTTTCTCAGTTGGTGGATTATCATCAGAAAAATGCTGTCCCTTAAACAAAGTCTTCCGTGCCAAGATGTACGACTTGCATCGCATGTTTGCCTTACTTCCTAAATTAATTTCAATCTCATAATGCTTGGCAGACACAGAATGTTTGCTCCTTGCCTTGGTTCTCACAGACATTCCAAATAACTTTTCCTCAAGTTCTTGAAACCTCTTCTTGACATCGACACAGGCAGAGTTTGCAAGCTTGACTAAGCCGTGATTTGACACTCTTTTCTTTCCAAACACCTTACAACTCGCTTCGTTAGAGATGGTATACGGAGGATCATGTGTTGCTCCATGAACAACAAGCGCCACGGGAAGTGTTTCTTTGAGAAAAACACTATTCTCAGTGTTGAGACTGTGAATATTCAACCAAGTAAGCCGAAGACAACTCAAGACATTACCCTCCCAAGTACGCATCAGTTCTTCAACGTGTTTTGTGCAACTAATGGGCTGACCTTTGGTGGTATGTCCGCTACGATTAAATGCACTGACAATTTCTGCTTCAAAAGTAGCTTTTCCAATGCTCAGCACTTCTTGACGGATTAAGTTCAATCTATCAATGAAATCTTGAATATTATCCTCAGTAAGGGCAGGAAACAAACCACGGTTGTTTCCTGGAAGAATATGCGCATAATAAGACCAGTACTGTTTCGCGTGTGCGACATTGAGACCGCTCTTCGTATAGGGAACGAGTTTTCCATCCAATACAACAACTCCTTCTTCGTTTGTCTGGACAGTGATTCTGAATTGTGCAGAACTGGGTGGTTGATATGTCGCATTAGTTTCTGTAGCTGCGTCTTTATTGGTGGGAGTCTCGTTGGTAGAGTGATTGTCTCCATCCAATATGGAATCTATTGTTTCTTTGTTCGGAGATTGTGCACCATCCAGAGTGCGCGCTACGTTCCCTTGATCGAAACCCGTTCGATTGTTCAAATTCACGTGAGAGGTGTCAGTAAATCTGGTGACATTATGTTTATCATCAAGAGGAGGCGATGGTGGAGCTCTCGCTTGCGTCTGACTGTCCGCGTGCCCTGTAGGACACTCTGCCCTTGCGGCCTCGCTTGGTGTGGCGTTGACATAATTATTGCCATTGGTATTACTAATGTTGTAAACCACTGCTTGTGGACTACTTGGTTGACCATTCATTGTGTGATGTTCAAAGATTTATGTTGAAGAGAATTATGTTGACAAGAATTATGTTGTCAAACAGTAATGTTGTTGATGGCCGCGCTGAAAATTCTACTGAGCCTTTATGTAGGATCTAGTATAATCTGAAACAATGTTCGTTATATTTCAAAGAATCATGTTGGTAACAGACGGGCTGAAAATTGGCACCGTGTCGCCACGGATAATCTATGTAGGTTTTACTATAAGCCGAAACAAGGACAGACTGGGCTGAAAATTGAGATCACATCACATAAGAATATAGGTGGTGACGTGGCCCTACTATACATACGAAAAAATATAATGGTAATTTGTTATCTGTTGGGGGTTGGGGCTGAAAATTGGCACTATGTCGCCACGTAGCGATACATAGAAGAACTCGTAGGACGAAACTTGGCGGGAAGATACAACTCTCCTGTTGATTGGTCATTCATCACCATTGAGAGAGAGAGCGCCTCCACATGGCTCCACCCAACCTGACTGGCATGGCATGGATTCGATCATCAATTAATTAATCAACAACCGATACTGAATGCCATATTTGAACTGTAAAGTTTGCATGCTGGTATCCCTTTACGACGTCCCCGAAGAGGGTCTGTTGTATTGTCATGTCAGCTGCACGGGATGTCAATCAGAATTTCTATGCTGCTTTGTTTGTGATTTGCAAGTTCATTTGCAAAATAGAACATTTGTAAGATTCGGACGTTCTCCTTCATCATATATGAGGCAACATTTTAAGGTTACCCACATCCATGCATTAAATGACGAAGAGATCCCTAAACAAGATCGTAGAAAAAGCAAACGGCAACGCGTCGATGAAAAAGTTCGTAATACTGCAAATTACAAAACACATGACAAAGTCGATGATCATGAAGACCATGATCGCTGGGCGGAAGACGATCCATTTGTAGAAGCCGACTTCGAGTGTGGTGTTGACTGCAACGAAATGGGCAAGTTTAACGAAGATGACTCTGATGACATCCAATCAACGGAGGAAGCTTGTTTAGATGACAAAAATTTGTGCACTCCATTAATGATAAAGAATGCAATGACAGACGTGTTGACGACATGGGAAGAAATAGAAAAAAAAACATATGAGTGCTACATTGATTACATAACTTGTGACCTTGATCCGAATTCCCCACCTCTGGAAGAAGGCATCCAGTTGGATCAGATGGATGAAGATGTGTCTCATATAGATGACATGCTCCCCACCACCTTAAGTGAAGGTGGCAACAGTTATTACAGCTATGATGACTTTTCGTTCTTTGACATGCGGGAAGAACATGAAAAGCTGATCAGAAGGAACAGTGTACGAAAGTCACACTGTCAAAACCAGCTATATTTTTATCAGAAGTATATTTATAAGGCGATAAATAATTGTGATGGTACTGGTGGTTATCGTGGTTTGGTAGGCAGAGCAAACGTTGGTAATAGGGAGAATTCGCATATCTCTGTCAGCGAAAAGGAAGCGCGAGTTGTGTTCAAATATCACCACATCATATTGAAACTTCCTGGTGAATACAAACAAGACTTTGTGACTTACGACAATGAGAAATGCGAACTTTTCGGATTGGACTCCATAAATCACAAAAATGTCACAACAAAATTTCCGCGTGAAATGAAAGACGTTCAACGATTCTTGACAAAGGGTGCACACTCCATCATGAAGAATTTCCCAGTTCCCAAGGTATTTAATGTAAACAATCATGCATGTGTTGGTTTGGAAGAGACAATTCGAATTATGGCTGGTCATCACGGACTTTTTGGGTTTGCATGGGATGGTCGTACCCAGATGCCGAACAGAGATGGCCTAAATGGGACCAAAGCGGTGGCTGACCTCGTAAATGACATATTTGATGCCATGAAAAGTGACGGATTATCTGATGCATCCATTCGTGAGACCCATATCGGTTGGGTGTATTTTTGGAGTGACTCCTTTCTTAGATGTTTTGTTAAACAAAAAGATAATAGTGTCTGGATACTAACAGTCACCATCTGCCCTCCACTGAGCGAAATTAACTCTGGCAGATACACTCATGTATTGGCAATGGGGAAGAGTTCTGAAGACCACACATCTGTTATTGAATACTACTACAGAGAGGTCAAAAAATTGATGAAGGGATTTCATACTTATTTTGGAGCGACAAACGAAATTCGGCGCATGTCGGTTGGTTGTCTTTTCCATTCTTCTGATAGACCAGAAAGACAGTTCATCACCAACACAAGAAAGGAGGGACATTTCGGAAAGTGCTCCAATTATTCCTACTGTGTCGACTTTGACAAACTACCGGCATGCAAGGAATGCTATAAAAAAATCATTTTCGACGTTCTTTCTCGTCATCGTAGTTCGGAACATCGCCAATGCAATAAATGTTTTAGTTGGATTATTGATCCAAATGATCCACTGCAAAAAAGCTTACCAGTCTCAGAGAATTACCCTTTGGGACCAGACGAAATAATTGTGGAAGGAGAGGCATTGAAGCCACCAGATTCTCGCAGACCTGGAATGAAATTTATCGCGCCAGTCTTGCTCACAGGAAGGTTCATGACGTCAGCTTGTTTGTTTGCGTACGAGGCAAGGAGATGCAATTATTGGTCGAAAGCAAACTTGGAAGAATACCTACGTACTTGCAATGTGAGACAATCGCGAATCGAGCATATTGAAGTTTTGGTAAAAAATGACAAAGCCGAACAAAGGAGATCCAGTATCGATCAAATAGTTCCTCAATTATGGCTTCCAGAATACGATTGCTTCAGGAGACACAGATTTCCCATGGCACCTATGCACGCGATTGCACATAACATGACAGCACATGTCATGGATTTCCATCACCAGATTCTCTCGAAGTGGAAGAAGTTTAATGATTTCGTAGGCTTTGCCAATGAGATTATTACTGACATTGAAACCTTCAAGCTAGAGTGGTGTAAGGTGAAAAGTCTACCAAAGGCATCATGGATTGGAGAAAATAAAATGGCCTTTGTGAGACTGTCTTCTTTTCTGTATGGAATGTACTTCCTGAATGCAAATATCAATGCAGAATTAAGCATTCATGTTTCCAACATGAAACGTGTGGTCAATGCTTATCATGCTTTGGTATCTTTGTTGATGTCAAAGAAATCGAATTATGAGTGTAATGGACGTGACAACATGAGACTTTTCATGTCAACGGCACATTATGCGCAGCAACATTTTGGAAGTTTCACAGATTCAATTAACGAGGCGAAAAATGCCAATCAACAATCGAATCAGATAAATAGGAATGCCAATGACTTGGTGCAAAAGATTTCTAGACAAGATATACTCGAGCTGCTTGATAAATTGGATATTCAGTCAGCTAATGGCATGCAATCCAATCGCATCAAACTTGGCAAGATTCCAATAAATGACCTAAAACAAAGACTTCAGGAACTGGGTGCTGCAACAAATGGGAAGAAAGCAGAATTACAAGAAAGATTATTCAACATGTTACTTGGAAGGGATGTCGAGCTGACAGAAACAACAAGTGAGACGCAAAATAATGCATCAGACAAAGCTATTAAAAATGAGGATCTTGTATGGAACAAAGGAGCTTGGCTTAGTTTACTTGCTAGCATTGAGGACCAGCAACAGTATTTGGGTCCGCTGACCTTCATTTGGTGAGTGCAGATTTTAGGCGACTGCAATTTTTCGAAAGGTGTTCTTAGCTCTAATAATATACCGCGATCACCCGCAGGGAGGCTAGAGATGAAAATTCAATACAGGATCCTAAGGCGATCTTATGGGCCATGCGAAAATGTCAATTGTACCGTGAAGGAAAGATTAGGTTGCTTTACAAACTTACAGGCATGGAATTTTTGAACGAGGAGTATGAGGATGTTCATGCTCGGTGCGATAGGTATAAAGGTTATCATGTGTTTCCAAACAAGTCAGCGGTTGAAAATAGATTCCTAAAAGGGTGTCCATTGTCCTGTTTTTGTCTGGACGGTAGATGCAATGAAGTTCATGTTGCATTCAAAATTGACGAACATGAACAAAGAGGAGACGAACGTGAAATTACTTACCTGTCGTTCCGTTATCAGACGTCGCAAATGTATACTCACAACACAGGATTACAGTTTTGTCGATTTGTTTGTACTGATGAGGTGTCATCAGTTATGAAATCAAGCCTGAACATAGTGAATTATGCCCTCATGTTACCCTATTCAAGGAGAGGTTTTCCGTTCCAAAGTCAGTTTACTCTGGTGTATTCTGATTGGGAGGTGCTTTTGTGTGATAACAATGCTCCTGATAGCATGAAGGGACCTGTTTATGTTCATAGGCCACTTTTTGAAGATGTGTTGTCACAGTTTTAATTATATGTTGTAATTTGTGGTATATAAATTTAATGAGGATGTGCAAAGGAATCAGTACAAAACGTGTTGGCGACATGACGCCAAATTTCAGCCCTACGCTCTCTATGTAGATAAGAAGTGGAAAATAAATGAACTTGCTGCGGATTAATTTTACCACCAACATGTAATGATTCGATGCAACGAACATGACAAACTTGACATAATGTATCAGTGCTTGTACAGAATAAAACATCCAGTCTCCGTGTAGTCATTCCGCAGCCATCGCGGCACCCCGCGTAAGGCGATATCTACCCACCCGCGGCCTGTTCCTCAACAAAATGTTACACGCCATTGAAACCTGTATCGAAATAACTGTCACAATCAAATCATCCCCATATCCTGCAGAGGAGGATGAAAGAATAGGCAATAATGAAACCCGAAACGCGGGCATACTCGATGATCCGAAAAAGCATAGGAAGGCGGCAATTCCCTCAGCCTTAGATTTCGGTCAAGTTGCTCATAGGAACGCACCAATTCCCTCAACCTTAGATGGTGGGCTAGTTGCTCGACAATCCGTGGTTGCAGGAGGGATCGTTCTTGGAGATGCGGCATGTAGTGTCGTTGGAATATTCCCATACCATGGAGGTCCGAAGGGTTTCGAGAAGAAGAATATCGAAGTTATTTATGTCAATGAAACATTTTCAACGGAGCGTTGCTGCGGCATTATAGGCAGAGCCAATGGCTTTGGCCTGTATGATCGCTTTTGCACAAAAAAGAATTGTAGTGTGAAAGCTCATCACAAATCAAAATTCATCCCCATGACCTCTCTTTTCTTTGCGCCTGGCGCAAACGAGTCTGCATTCTGTTGCCATTTCGCAGACAGTCTGAAGAAACTACGAAAACAAATTCGGTTGACCTCCCAGCAGTGGATTGAATCTATGGACCAATTGACTCCAAATGTCTCTTTCCTCGTTTCGACTGAGCATAAGTTGGTATCACATCCATCCAACCCACACTTCTACAGATTGAATAGTGACTGTACCGATTGGAAAACAATGATGCATACTATCATTAAATTTCTGAAGGAAGAAAAAGTTCATATTGACAAACGGGATGTGAAGCATACTCTCATTGTCACAAAAGATAGATCACAAACTCATGAACTTTCAAGAATATTGGTATTATGCAAGCTGTTTTTTTATCACAAGAATTCAAAGCAACTCCGGGAATTAGTAACTGTCTGTTCCTATGATGACCTATCATGCAAAGTGTGTGCATCCAGCGATCGTTACAATGCCATTATTGTTAGTGATGTCTCAACCTTATGGGCCGCTATCAAAGAGGATGTACATCAAGGATTTAAAAGCCACTCAAATTTGTTATGTCAGTTGCTCAAAATCGGTGGAATTCATCAACTTGCGGAATTGTTCGAATGAATACTAATCAAATATTATATGTAAAAGGGTAGATGTAACTTTTGTGTAAAATTGAACCGAAGCATTTCCATTTAAATCAAAACCCTTATAATACACTGCTCAGCAATTTTAATGGAAATAACAAAATGGTTGACCATTCTGTTTCAATTTCATGTTGCAGCAGAATTAATTGCAACATGCATTCAAATAGCATGATTTTGTCTTTTACATGTTACTCAACACAGTTAATTGTGCTTGGGTCACTCTATGTAGGAATCCGTACGAAAACAATACACGACACCATATCATTTTTCAGCCCCGGTTAGAGCACATCAGTAATAGTCTAATAATAGTCTGACAATGCGATCAACATAACCAAGCAATCAAGGATGGAACGAGCTAATCCCATCCAAACTGTTACATTGGTGAGTGCAATTTGAGTGAATTCATTATCATTACAGATTGCGAAACAAATAATGAAATCTCGCCATCGTCTTAATGCCGGCTTTCAACCATGGGGAAAACTCAGATAAGCAGAGAAGGGGACAGATTTGAAGTTCCCGAAGATATCGCGATACTCTCCGGTTTAGTTACTTCGATGATTGAAATCGACAAAGACGGGGATGGTAATGATATTGAAAATGGCATCGACGAAAGGAGAAGAAATGAGATTCCACTCGTGTCGATTAACACGCCCGTGTTGGCAAAAATTGTGAGATTTTTGGAATATTACAAGCAGGAACCAAGTGAGTTTGTTATGTGTTTTGGCTTGATTTGTTATTCAATACGTGAATCCGTTGAGAACCTTCTTACGATTAAGATGATTGTATTAAGTGCGAACAATCACCCCGCCCTTTATATCTTCGAGAATCGGTGATATTGTTCAGGAGGAGTATGCACAGATGGTTGACGTGGACAAAATCATGCTTTTTCGATTGCATGCTGCAGCAGATTTAATGGAAATTGAACCATTGATAGAGCTTACCAGCTTGGGAATTCTCATTGGGTACGTGTGGGTGAGTGCATTCGATTTTTGATGGAGTTATGACAGGCTTCGACTTAATTCAGCAATCATGACTTGAAAATTAGGAAAGACCACCGGAGGATATTCAAAGAGTATTCGGTTAGGGCCTGGGACGCACCAGCTTGGTTTCAGTAGCCTGTTGAGGAATTTGGTAAATTGGTCTGAATTTGAAGCGCTTGCATTTGCAACATTTAGCCTTTGATGATATTATTTGGTTTGCCGCGGGGAATCAAGATTATTGATTCGGAAGTTATTGATGATATTAATATCCCTTGTTTAACGGGATTCTATTCAGCAATCTAGACATGCTTATGAAAGTCATTTACATTATTTAAAGTCATTAACATGATAAGCGAAATTAATTACTATAACTCAACAATAAACATTACTCTTCTACTCATCAAACGGACAAAGATATTCATCAAGCCAGGGACACATGCTTATAGCAACCTTAGCTCTACTGATCCAACGTCTTGCATCCTTTTCCTGGTAGTGGACATGAAAAAGATTGTCTTCGTTTTTAGGGTGTTTCTCCATAGTCTCCAACAACAATTTGGGATGTCTACCCCAGAAAGTAATTAAGTCTCTTGGAGTATTTGAATACATTGCCTCCAACAATTGATAGATGTTATCATCCATACCAATTATTTCATTCATAATTTCATAGAGGGAACAGTCCCTCGCATTGTCTATCCAAGTTTGGACTGAACTCAATGAAGGGGGTTCAATTGCTGACTTCTTGCATTCCCGGATGAGTTTGTTGTGTAAATATTCGGTCTCTGTGTTTGCAAGCTGTCTCTGATTAAAACAACGAGGTTTAGATTTGGATCGAATCATCAATGAAGTGTATGTCTTGGCAATATTATATTCCGTTGACGTTCCTTCACTTGATATGCACGCCATCAATTCATCTTCGTCGTATTCTGTTGGTGTAATTAATACCCATTCATCGCAATTCTTCTTCGCCTGACGAAGATTTTCTTTCGCTTGTTCGCTCAATAATCGTTGTCGTCCATCACGGTTGAGATACGACCAGTCTAAGTTAGGTAGAAGCTGTCGGAGCATATCTTCCACAGACAAATAATACTCCTGAATATTGGAGTCTGAGCACGGTCTGCAGTGGTATATTAAAGACCAGAATATTTGTGGCATCATCTGAGCGATTGCGATGGGACGCAGAAGTTCCTTTCCAGTATCAAGGACGTTTTGGTTTTCGTCGTCATCGTCACCTTCATCATCCTTTTCGCTTGTGTAAGCGTTCTCGATTACTCTTTTTAAAATGTCCAATGGAAGAACTTTTATTCTGTCGGTGTAATGTCCTGTGTTTTTTGACATGTCTTTGCCAAAAGAAATTTGGTACAATATACAATGATCTTTTTCTGTTTCGTGAAAAGTTGAACCCAATGCTCTTCCATCGTCAACATCGACACTCTTCACCGGGGCCATCAAGAACTGACCAAGAGTTGCAGCATATACACGAGCTTGTGCCAGGGAATTCTCCTGCATATGAGTCAACGCCTTTTTAAATACCTCTCGTATTTGCGTAAAGGGTTTCCCACCCCCACCTTTGTTGAAAGTCTGAATTAAAAACGAGGATATGTCGTCCTCGTTTTTCAAAACAATCGTGAATTTGCTGGGGTGTATTTTTTTCCCCTTTTGTGCGGCATCAAATGTTTTAGGGCCACACAATGGTTTGTCCCGTCCGTTCATCTTATTGGATGTAATTGCGTTGGAAACTCCATCAGATAAGCGATAGCCTGGTCCTTGCATCCGTTTTTTCGGCGACGATAAATTCTTGGGTTTGGTTGAATTATGTCTCATCATTGCATCTTGGGCCTTGAGGGAATCCTTAAAGGAAGACTTGGCGACCTCGGCAGCTTTTCTCTTTGGTCGACTTGGTGTCTCTATTCTAAATATGCGGACAATTACATTTTCATTATTTCGAAAGGGCAAATCTCCAACAACATTCATCCCCAATGTATCAAGTGGCTTTGGCGGAAATCCGATCATAAACTCATGGCGATAGTTTGATTGATCATTCCTGTGGACTTTGAATCCATTAAGAAGAATTTCTTTCAAATCATCTAGTCCCATTGTTGTCTCTAATTGCAGCTCTAGAGTAATCCGTTGAGTTGCTGCCTTATTGCCCCGGCCATTGGGATTGCTGCCTGTGAATTTTATATTTAATGCGCTATTCCTTGACATGGTGAAAATTTATTTGTTTGAGCATGGGAGAAAAATAAGTGAGCTCACTTTCAATGTGTTGGCATCCTCGTTGCGATGAATTAGAGGGAACCCAGGAGGGCGAGATCCAACTGCTGCCGTACACAGGAATAAGTACAACTTACGTGGGCGACATGGTGCCAAATTTCAGCCCCGCGCGTTAAGTGACAAAATACATGATGTAAACTAACATTTTCTCTATATAAAACAACATTGACTCTCTCGTTCATACCCTGCTTTGAAAAGCAATCCCGTCACAGACTGTCACATCATCCGAACTCTTTCACACCCTCCCTTTCCCTACAGCCGGGCAATAAATAAGCGTCACATAATTGTGTTCTTTGAGAACATCATATCATTAATCATGGAAAGACGCGATGAAGTACAAACAAATTGGATGGGGGATTATTTTGCTCTCATAGGCGATCGTGTTTTGCATAGTGATAATGGCGACACTCGCTGTAAACTTGCACTCCTATTGATCTCGAATGGGAATCACAAAGATGGATCAAGGATGCTATGCCAGTATCTGGAAACCATAGTACATTCAGCAATGGAAGAGTTCCTGCCAGACGACGCGGCAGATGATGAAATATTCAGTGCAAGTATGTTTCCTGCGTTCGCCCCGTTGTATTCTGAACTGGGAAAATCGTTATTAAGTACTAGCACATACAAGTGGCAAAGTTCGTTATTGGATACCAGTCACGAATTTGACACTGAATCAGTGCGAGAGGCTCTTGAATGTGCCTTCCAGAATCTCGAGAAGGCAAGAGTTATCATTGCTGGGATTGTGCTGGATGGAGTTTCGTTTATGGAGGAGTTCGGTTTAAATCATCATCATCACACACATGAACAACAAAACACAATGAAGCAAGAACTTGCTACAATTCTCAACCAATTAGGTGTAATTCAAACCTTGCGCGGTCTTTTTATGCCTGCCTTTGAAGATTTCTACCAAGCCTTAAAAATTAGCATTGAAGTATGTGGTGGGGAGTTTCACGAGTTTGTAGCGCAATCGCATAATTATTTAGCTCGTGCGTATGAATGCTACGCTGAACATTCAATGTCATCTCGGGAAGTTATGAGAGATAGGAGGGTTGCTAGATTAGGTGGCGTTGGAGGCGAAATGGGAGAGGATTTACCATTAAACAGTTATATGAAATGCGCCGAACACTACTTGGCCTGTGGGGTGAGTCTTGCTGGACACCTTGTCAATATTTGCAAGAGCAATCCGGATGAAATCTTTACTGCAAAAAATCTGGATACTATTTGTGAAAACATATCCATGCTTAAAACCCTTCCATGCGACAAAGACAAAGAACTGTTTGAACGTATCAGACTTGCCCTTTACGACGCCAAAGCAAACTTAGGCAGCATTGAGAGGAGGATCGAATCAATGAAGTCAAAGTAATGGGTATGTTTTCAACAGAGTTAGAATAGAACACAAATAATAAACCTTAATTCACTATCATTTATATTTCCTCATCCTCTTCCTATTGGTATCAAAGCACTTGACATCAAGGCAGCCTTCACACTTCCCCCCAATTCGATGAGCTGCATTCAAGTTACAAACTACACATTTTAATGCCTCCTTCGCTTTCTGTTTGCCTCCAAAACAACCTCTGCAGAAACCCCCACCAATTTGAGCATAATTTTTAGAACACTTGATACACCTTTTCTTGTGCTCTGGATTGGCATGTTTGAAGCAAAACTTTTTTGATTTGCAGATGGCATGGACGAAAGAATCACAAGATTCTATGCCACACTTATTGCGTTTCTTCGTCTCGGCAGGGCTGTTTTTGACAGGTTTTGCTTTCACGCATGACAAAACACCTTTTACCATTTCAATTGGTAGTCTACCATTGCATTCCAAAATTATCCCTGGCCTTTTACCAACCATCTTTTCCCACATGAGAGAAAGATTTGCTAACTTTCGGGGGCCATCATAATCAGAGTCGCCCTTGACTTTCTTCCATGCACCTCTTGCCTCAAAATATGGTCTGTCTTCATTCATTTTTGTCAGAACCTGTCTGTGTACAAGTTCTTGCGCATCCGCAAGGGATCTAGAAGTACCATGCTGTATCCTGAGGAAAACTGTTGAGTCGAGTGAGTTTCCAAGTAGTCTCAAAAGCGTAGATGAAGGTTCTTTGTTAATTGCGACCTTGCCATTATTTGTAAGGACCATCTCACCGTCATCGTCTACTTGCCATACTGATGCATAGAGCTTCAAATTGTCCTCATATTCGATTATTTCCAAGTAATCGACGAGATTCCCATCGATATCTCCTTGATAAAGGTAAATGTTTTTTATCACCGTTTGATAGGTACTGACGACTTCTCTCGTCCAAAAATCCACAGATCGTGCGAAACAGATTTCCCGGAGCGCCACATCGAATGCACCTTTGTGATCACCTCTTTCAATAAATTCCTCACACTCTGTTGGCATCCTCTGGTAAATATCCTTGAGATATGCCTCCTGCTTGTCCGACAACACTATGTCGACATTTACCTTTCTTTCAGATGGGTTGTCTGACAATTCCCCAATCTTGGTAGAAGTCAAAACTTCTGGCTTTTGGCGTTTCCTCTCAGACGATGGTCGTTCTTGAATATATTCACTCCTTTCAACCCATTCCTCTCGTTTCTTGTTTGCCCATTTTAGCCGGACATATTCTTTACCCTGAAATGTGATGAATCCCGTCAATTGCCGTACAGCAAAATAAGATGTCTTGCTTCCAACAAAAGCACATTCATCTCTTTTAATTCGACATTCGTCAAGAACAAAATAAGGAGAGGACTCCCTTAGTCGAGCAATCACCCCGGTTATTTTGTGTGTGCTGCTTTCCCCATACGGAATTATTTCACAAACGGGAGAACACTGGATAACACCACTTCGCCATTCCCCGCTATCCTTATCACCGTCCCAAAATGATATTTTCTGTGCTTCGAAGAATTGTCGTTGAGTCGACTCGAGTATAATTTTGTGGTATTTTAGTTGTTCACGTTTTAGCTTGAGATTATTCCTTTGCATCTCCCTTCTTGCACGAAGCCTTGTTTCTTCATCCACTTCCTCCATAGTTTCGTTCATAACTTCTGGTGTTCTTGCTGACAGGCAGGATGTCTGTGTAGGATGATTGATACTTCGTGTTTGTATAGTGCAAGGTGTGTTGTGTACATATCTGTGTATGTATTGTGCAGTGTACAGTAGTTGAGAGCGTTGGGCTGAAATTTTGACATGTGTCGCCACGCATTAGGTACTAAATCCTATGTAGATGCTTTTCTTGATGTCCCGCGCCATTACGAACCATGGGATGCCACGAAGTCTCACAACGCAAAACGCGCAACCGTGGAGCATGTCATAATTACCATACCAACAAATGGCTCGGACAAAGCAAACTGCTCGCAAATCAACTGGTGGAAAAGCTCCCCGAAAACAGCTTTCCACAAAGGCGGCTCGATTAAATGCCCCTAGAACTGGAGGGATCAAGAAGCCTCACCGATATCGCCCAGGCACTGTTGCTCTCCGCCAAATCCGCCGTTACCAAAAGAGCACAGAGCTTCTTATCCGCAAGATGCCATTCCAACGTCTTGCAAGGGAAATAGTGCAGGATTTAAATACGAGAGTTTCATTCCCGCGTCATGACGCGAATCGTTTTCAATCTACGTCGTTGTTGGCTATGCAGGAGTCTGTGGAGGCTTTTAGCGTTGGACTTTTTGAGGATGCAAACTTGTGTGCAATCCACGCCAAGAGGGTCACAATCATGCCAAAAGACATGCAGCTTTCGCTACGAATCAGAGGGGAATCTCACTTGATGAACAGTTGTGCAGGGAAATGAAGTGTTCTGATACGTGCTTTGACCGTAACCATAATGGCAGTCTTCACAATCAGCTTACACCTTTGATCAGATGGGGGCAAACCTATGATGAGATCGCATCTATAAACAATTATGTGTGGGCACTTGAGAGTTGAGTAACTGCTTCTGATATAAAATCCTAATGCATTCCAAACAATTATGCATGGGCATTTGAGAGTTGGGTAACTGCTTTTGTTATAAAATACTAATACATCAGTACATTCAATAATTCTTTGTTTCTAAGCAACAAATAGTCGAAATAGTTATGCACTCTATCACGAGTGCGTAGTTAGGATTTTGTTGTCGTTATACCTTTACTATTCTTCCCCAGATTATGTTTCGATCTTGATTCACATCTTTCAGAATGTCGCTTTGACATCAGTCGATCCTACCTTCTTTCCCTCCTGGATTATTATGTTCTCTCCAATCCTAATCCCTTGCCTAAATTATATTCCTCCTAAGGCCAAGGCTCGCACTCAAAAACACTTTGCCCTGACCTCGATTATCAACGTTCACGTTCCCTTCGGATTCGTCGAGTGAGTTGGATGTCTTTAGGCATGATGGTGACCCTCTTGGCATGGATGGCACACAAGTTTGTATCCTCAAAGAGTCCAACAAGGTACGCCTCAGAGGCTTCCTGTGATGCCCCCAACGCTGAAGATTGAAAACGCAAGTCTCCTTTGTGGGCCTGTGTAATTTCCCTCACTAAGCGCTGGAATGGTGCTTTGCGAATCAGAAATTCTGTGCTTTTTTGGTACTTACGAATTTCGCGGAGGGCAACAGTGCCAGGACGATAGCGATGAGGCTTCTTGATTCCGCCGGGAGCAGGGGCACTTTTACGAGCCGCCTTGGTCGCAAGCATTTTTCGGGGAGCTTTGCCTCCAGTGGATTTGCGAGCAGTTTGCTTGGTGCGAGCCATGCTGTCTGAGTGATTACTATTCAGAATTGTTCTGAAGTTTGAGTTATGTTTCGTGCGGTGTCGGTACCATACAATATAGTGATAACAGAAGTGTGGAAGAGACTGGGAGAGAGGAAGAGCAAGAGATGTCGGGCTGAAATGGAAGAGGGGTGTCACGCAAGGGAATGACAAGTCTAATTTACGTAGGTATTTGGATATGTTCGTGGACACAGTTTCCATCAGACAGCATTTTGTTGGATACTTCATGATAAATCCACCCTAGCACAATCTTCCAAACTAGGCCCAACACGCAATCGCAAAGCAAAAGACTCGTGATTCATGAAACATTCAGTCATGAACTAGCCTACTGCCAGCTGGAGGCTCGGATGATTTTTTCTGGATAATATGTAGCGTGATAAATATAATTACAGCTTATACAATTAATAAAATCTCCCGTACGCCACCCTTACACTCTTCAGATCTCCTGTATTCCTACCTTACACTCTGTCCGTTCGCGAGTGTACGGGAAGTGTAAGGGTGTTTTCGGTTTGCAGTGGAGG
>Ga0208484_1000118_pt1 | contig 19586 bp, 16 predicted proteins | sample LakMenEpi09Aug11_FD_150682 | JGI IMG/M metagenome (GOLD analysis project Ga0208484, IMG submission 150682) | Freshwater microbial communities from Lake Mendota, WI - 09AUG2011 deep hole epilimnion (SPAdes) | ecosystem: Environmental > Aquatic > Freshwater > Lentic | place: Lake Mendota, Madison... | reverse complement strand
ATCTCGGCGACCGGCTCACCGCCAGGACCGGCTCGGGTGTCCGCGCCGCCGGGGTCCTGCCGGAGACCGATGGTGCCGCGACGCCGACCGCGAAGCGGCCGAACATCGTCCTGGTCATGACCGACGATCAGGGGTACGGCGACATCGCGGCCCACGGCAACCCGATCCTCCGCACTCCGCACCTCGATCGGCTCGTTCGCGAGAGTGTCCGGTTCACCGAGTACCACGTCAGCCCGACCTGCGCGCCGACGCGCTCGAGCCTGCTCACCGGTCGACACGAGTTCCGCTCCGGTGTCACGCACACGATCAACGAGCGCGAGCGGCTCGCCCCCGCCGCCACGGCCCTTCCCGAGATCCTCCGCGGCGCGGGCTACAGCACCGGCATCTTCGGAAAGTGGCATCTCGGTGACGAGGACGACCGCCAGCCGGGAAAGCGCGGCTTCGACCGGAGCGTGATCCACGGCGCGGGCGGGATCGGCCAGCATTTCCCGGGGAGTTGTGGCGACGTGCCGGGAAACCGCTACGTCGATCCTGTCGTGCGCGATGACGGGGTCTTCGTGAAGCGGCGCGGCTACTGCACCGATGTCTTCTTCGACGCCGGGATCGGGTGGATCGAGGAGATGGCCCGCGCGGGGAAGCCGTTCTTCTGCATGATCACGCCGAACGCCCCGCACGATCCGCTCGATTGCCCGGAGGGTTCCGACGAGGGGCCGCGGGAAAGGCTCGAAGCGGCCGGCCTGCTCGACGCGGCGGGGCGGGAGCGGGTCGCGAAGTTTTACGGGATGATCGAGAACATCGACACGAACGTCGGCCGGCTCCTCGACCGGCTCGCTGCGGCGGGAATCGCCGACGACACGCTCGTGATCTTCACCACCGACAACGGCACGGCGACGGGGGCCGGGGTCTTCAACGATTCGATGCGCGGTGCCAAGGGGAGCGTGTGGCGCGGGGGGACGCGCGTCCCCTGTCTATGGCGGTGGCCCGGCATGCTGCCGGCCGGCGTCGACGTGACGGCGCACGTGGCACACGTCGACATCCTGCCGACACTCTGCGAACTCGCCCGCGCCCCGATTCCCCCCGAGATCGCGCCGCGGATCGAGGGGCGGAGCCTCGCGGCGCTGCTTCGCGACGCGCGTGCGCCGTGGCCCGACCGGCAACTCGTCACGCATCTCGGCCGCTGGGAACGGGGGGGTGCCGCCGCGGCGAAGTGGCGCCACTGCCGGATCCGCGAAGGTCGATGGAGCCTCGTGAACGTCGACAACCGGGCCGATGGCTGGCAGCTTTACGACGTCGTGAGCGACCCGGGAGAGTCGGCGGATGTCGCGGCCGGGCATCCGGCGATCGTCGCCCGGCTGGCGGCGGATTACGACCGCTGGTGGGACTCGGTGCAGGGAAGCCTCGTGAACGAGAATCTCGACGGTCCGGTGGAAAACCCGTTCCAGACGGCGTTCGAGCGGCAGTTCGGCGTGGGGGCCACTGCGGCCACCGTGGGAGTGCCCTGACAGCGGCGGCGCGCCGGAGGAGCGATGGTGATGACGACACGAACCGGCCGCCGCGCGATCCGGGTGATGTGGCTGTTGCTGCTTGCAGCGTCGCTTCCCGCGGTCGCGGCCGCGCGGCCGCCGAGCGTGCTTGTGATCCTCACCGACGATCAGCGGGCCGACACGATCCACGCGTTCGGAAACCCCCACATCCGGACGCCGGCCCTCGACGCCCTCGCCGCCCGCGGCACGTCGTTCGACCGGGCGTATTGCATGGGGAGTCTCCACGGGGCGGTGTGCATCCCCAGCCGGGCGATGATGCTCGCCGGCCGGTCGCTGTTCCGCCGCGACGAGCACCTCGAGGGGCAGGAGTCGTGGCCTGAGGTGTTCGGCCGCAGCGGCCGGCGGACGTTCCTCACCGGCAAGTGGCACAACGGCGAGGCTGCCGCGGTCCGCTGCTTCGAGACGGGGAGAGACGTCTTCTTCGGGGGGATGACCGACCAATGGAACGTGCCGGTGCGCTCGTTTCCCGCCGGGGGAGGCGCCGAGCGGCTCCTCACGCCGCCGACGATCGCCACCGGGATTCATTCCGCGCGGCTGTTCGGCGACGCGGCCGTCGACTTCCTCGAGCGCCTCGGCGACGAGCCGTTCTTCGCTTGGGTGTCGTTCACCGTGCCGCACGATCCGCGGGCGGCGCCCGAGGAGTTTCGGTCGAGGTACGTGGGGCACGAGCCCCCGCCCCCGGCCAACTGGCTCCCCGAGCACCCGTTCGACAACGGCGAACTCGCCGTTCGCGACGAGGTGCTCCTTCCCCGGCCGCTGTCGCGGGCGGGGGTGTCGAAGGAGCTCGCCGACGCGTACGCCTGCGTCGAGTCTGTCGATGCAGAGGTGGGGCGAATCGTGGAGACACTGAAGGCGCGCGGCCGGCTCGGGGACACCCTGATCCTGTTTCTCAGTGATCACGGCCTGGCGCTCGGCAGCCATGGCCTCCTCGGCAAGCAGAATCTCTACGAGCACTCGATGCGGTCGCCGGCGATCCTCGCCGGCCCCGGAGTGCCGGCAGGAAGACGCGAGGGGGCGCTGTGCCACCTTCCCGATCTCGTCGCCACGGTCGGTGAGCTCGCCGCCGTGCCCGAGCCTGCAGGCAACGAGGGGGTGAGTCTCGTACCGGTGCTCCACGGGGAACGGTCGGCCGTCCGCGACGCTCTGCTCCTTGCCTACCGTCACCTGCAGCGGGCGATCGTGACCCCGGATTGGAAGCTGATCCGCTATCCGGAGGTCGGCCGCGAGCAGCTTTTCCATCTCGCGGAGGATCCTGACGAGCTCCATGACCTTGCCGCCGACATCGCCCAGGCCCCGAGGATCGCGGCGCTACGGGAAAGGCTGGGGGCGTTGATGGCCTCTGCCGACGATCCACTCGCGCCCACGGCCGCCATCCCGCCATCCCCCGCTCGGCGTCCGGATCGTCCGCCGAACATCGTCTTCTTCCTGGCCGACGATCTCGGCACGGGGGACGTGGCGACGCTGGGGTCGAGGTATGCGCTGACGCCGCATATCGACGCGCTGTTCGCGCGGGGCACCAGGCTCGCCCGGCACTGGGCCGGTAGTGCCGTCTGCGCGCCGAGCCGCTGCGTGCTCATGACGGGGCTCCATCCCGGCCACGCCCCCGTCCGCAGCAACAGCGAGGTGCAGCCGGAGGGGCAGCGGCCGCTGCCGCAAGGCACCGTCACGCTTCCGCGGATCCTCCATGACGCCGGTCATGCCACCGGCTGCTTCGGCAAGTGGGGCTTGGGGCCGCCGGGGAGTGAGTCGGATCCGATGGCCGCGGGGTTCGACCGGTTCTTCGGCTACAACTGCCAGCGGCACGCCCATTCGTTCTATCCGACGTACCTCTGGGACGGCCGGGAGAAGGTACCGCTCGATAATCCGCCGATCCCGGTGACGGCGACGCTCCCGGCCGATCCCGCGCCGACCGCCGCCGACTTCGCCCGCTTCCGGGGCACGACCTATTCGGCCGACCGGATCGGTGACGAGGCGATCCGGTTCGTCCGCGAGCATGCCGACAGACCTTTCTTTCTCTACGTGCCGACGACGCTCCCCCATGTGGCCCTCCAAGTGCCGGCTGACGAGCCGTCGCTCGCGAGCCATCGCCGATACTTCGGCGCCGAGGCGCCGTACCTCGGAGGCAAGGGATATGTTCCCTGCGCCGAGCCAGCGGCCACGCTCGCCGCGATGGTGACACGGATGGATCGTGACGTGGGGAGAATCGTGGACACCCTCGAGGAGCTCGGCCTCACCGACGACACGATCATCGTGTTCACGAGTGACAACGGCGCGACGTTTCCGGGGGCCGGTGGGGTGGTCACCGACCGGATGAAGAGCAACGGTGACTTGCGCGACTGGAAGGGCTCGCCCTACGAAGGAGGCTTGCGCGTTCCGGCGGTCGTCGTCTGGCGGGGGAAAATCTCGGCCGGAGCGTCGATCGACATGCCGACCGGCTGCGAGGACTGGCTGCCGACGCTCCTCGACCTCGCCGTGCCGGCCGCGCCGCGGCCGTCCGCGCTCGACGGCCGGAGCCTCGCTCGAGCGCTCCTCGGCACGCAGGCTCCGCCGGCCACCCGCACCCTCTATCGGGAGCTCACCGAGCGACGCTGGCAGACGGCGCTCGAGGTCACGGCCGATGGATGTTGGAAAGTGGTGCGGCGCTCCCTCGGCAGGGAGACGGCGGACCTGGCAGCGCCGACGGAACTCTACGATCTCGTCACCGACCCGATCGAGGCCCACGATATCGCAGCCGACCGTCCCGATGTCGTCGCACGGATGGAGGCGATCCTCGATCGCGAGCATCTCCCCGATCCGGCCTGGCCCCTTCCATTCGCCGATGCCGCGGCCGAGCGGGCCCGCATCACGGCCCCGGTGATCCCGGCCAACGGTGCCGCGGAGCCACCGCCGTGACGCAGTCGGCGGGGTATACTCGCGCGGTCGCTGGCATTCGCCGCGGCACCAACGGGGGTGGAACGTGGCACAGCATCGTGAGCCGGAGAACGACGGGCCTGGGCGGGCCGCCCGGATCGGATTCGCTCTGTTTTGGATCTACGTGATCCTCTACTTCGGCTTCATCGCCCTGGTGCTCTTCCGCCCCGATGTCCTCTCGAGCCGACCGTTCGGCGGCGTGAATTTGGCGATCGCCTCCGGCCTCGGCCTGATCGGCGCGGCGATCCTGCTTTCGGTGGTCTACATGGTGGCCTGCCGGGTGGTCGAGCCTCCGGGACACGGGCGTCGCTAATCCCCGTTCGAACCCCGTCTTCCGTCCGGCCGAGCGCCCCCCGAGACCATCGATGCTCTACGAATCGTCCCCCGTCGCCATCGCGATCTTCGCCAGCTTCGTCCTCGCCGTCGTCGGCCTGTCATTCTGGCTGGGGCGGAAGGGCCAGTCGGCCAAGGGCTACTACGCCGCCCACGGGGAGATCCACTGGTTCATCAACGGCATCGCCTTCGCCGGCGATTACCTCTCGGCGGCGAGCTTTCTCGGGATCTGCGGGATGATCGCCTTCCATGGCTTCGACGGCTTTCTCTACTCGATCGGGTTCCTGGCCGGCTGGATCGTGGCCCTGTTCGTGATCGCCGAGCCGATCAAGTCGCTCGGCAAGTTCACGTTCGCCGATGCCCTCGACGCGAAATACGACAGTCGTGGCATCAAGCTCGCCGTGGCGATCTCGACGCTCGTCGTCAGCATCTTCTACCTGATCCCGCAGATGGTCGGGGCGGGCGATTTGATCGTGCCTCTGCTCGGTCTGCCGCATGCCGTGGGTGTGATCCTCGTCGGCGTGGCGGTGACACTGATCGTCGTCACCGCGGGGATGGTGTCGACGACATGGGTGCAGTTCATCAAGGGATCGCTCCTCGTCTTCTTCTGCGGTGTGCTGACGTGGATGATCCTCGCGCGGGGGCTCGTGGTGAACACCGGGAGCCTCGAGCCGCAGACGCGTTCCGTCACTCCCGACGGCCGCGTCCTCGTCGACGGCGAGCCGCAGTCGCGAGACCACGATCTCCGTCCGGTCGGCACGCTCGCCGCCCTCCCGCCTCGCTACGGCGATGCCACGTCGACCGGTCCGCTCGGGCCGCTTGAATACCTCGCCGCTCTCGAGGACTCGAAGATCGTCACCTGGAGCGGGAAGAAGACCAGCGACGCGTCCGGCACGCACACCGTCTATTCGCCGACGGAAAGGGCCGGCTCCGATCTCCTCAAGCCGGGGGGCTATTTCAAGGGGCTGACCACCGGGAAACTCGCCGACAAGCTCGACTTCGCGAGTCTCATGCTCGCGCTGTTCTGCGGAACCGCCTCGCTCCCCCACATTCTCATCCGCTACTACACCGTCAAGGATGCCGCAGCCGCCCGGAAGAGCACCGTGGTGGGGATCGCGGCGATCGGAGCCTTCTATGTCCTGACGCTGTTCCTCGGGCTCGGGGCGATGACGAGCGGCGCCCTCGATCCGACGAGCACGAACATGGCGGCGCCGCTCCTGGCGAAGAGTTTCAGCGAGACGTTGTTCGCGGTGATCTCGGCGATCGCCTTCACGACGGTCCTCGGCACGGTGAGCGGACTGATCATGGCAGGCAGCGGGGCGGTGGCCCACGATCTCGTCGAGAACGTCCTCGGGATCCCGATGGACGACCACCAGAAGGTACGTTGCGGGAAGATCGCCGCGGTGGGCCTGGGGATCGTGGCGATGGCGCTGGGGATCCTGTTCCGCAGCTTCAACGTCAGCTTCCTGGTCGGCTGGGCGTTCAACATCGCCGCCTCGGCGAACCTCCCCGCGCTCGTCATGCTGCTGTTCTGGCCGCGGACCACGAAGGAGGGGATCATCGCGGCGGTGACGGTGGGGATGCTCGCGAGCCTGGGGTGGATCCTCCTCTCCGCCGACACCTTCGAGAAGGTCTACGGGATGTCGCGCGATGCCTCCCCCGTGCCGTTCAGCCAGCCCGGGCTCGTCACGATCCCGCTGGGGTTCCTCGTGCTCGTGGTGGTGTCACTGCTGACGCCCGCGCGGACCGCTGGGGAGCGTTCATGAGCACCTGCCCGGTGATCCGTTGCCGCGAGGATCATCTCGGGGCGATCCGTGCGATCTTCAACGATGCGATCCTCAACACCACGGCCCTCTACGAATACCAACCGCGGAGCGAGGCCACGATCCTGGCCTGGTGGCAGGCCAAACAGCAGGCCGGCTACCCGGTGCTCGGCGTCGAGCACGCCGACGGCAGCCTCGCCGGTTTCGCGTCGTGGGGGCCGTTCCGGGTGTTCCCGGCGTTCAAGTACACCGTCGAGCACTCGGTCTACGTCGCTGCCGAAAGCCGGGGGGTGGGGATCGGCCGCCGGCTCCTCGAGGCGGTGGTTGCCGAGGCTGTCAGGCAGGATGTCCACCTGTTGGTGGGGGCCATCGACGCCACGAACGCCGCGAGTATCGCCCTCCACCGCTCGCTCGGGTTCGAGCATTCCGGGACGATCCGCGAAGCCGGCTTCAAGTTCGGCCGTTGGCTCGATCTCGACCTCTGGCAACGGACGCTCACCACACCGGATCGCCCGGTCGATGGCTGAGGCGCTGTGGTAGATGGCCGGGGATGAATCCTGCCAGCACGTCGCCGACGCACCCCCGCGTCTCCATTCTCATTCCCTGCTACAACGCGTCGGCAACGGTGGTGCGTGCCGTCGATTCCGCGCTCGCCCAGACCTTCGGCGACATCGAGGTGATCTTCGCCGATGACGGCTCCACTGACGCGAGCCTCGAGGTGCTCGAACGCTACCGTGGCGACGCCAGGGTATCTGTGCACGCCGAGCCGCACCGCGGTGGCAACGGCACGCGAAACCGGCTCCTCGAATTGGCCCGGGGCGAGTTCGTCTCACGGCTCGGAAAGCGCTGACATCACCAAAGATGTCATCGCGGATCGCTCTCGGTTCCGGAGCAGTGTCATCGCCGTCATTGACGGTGTCCGGAAATCGTTCACTGCGGACTGGGCGACGCATCACCTTCTGGCCCTCGGAACACCATCCTGCGCACCGCTGTTCGGAGTCTCACGATCCGGCAGGCGCATGGCGGGGACTCGGACGAAAGTCAGCCAGGCGAAGGTGCAGGCGGATCATCACTGGCTTGAAAAACCGCCTCGATCACACCCGCGGTAGTTCGTAGCCCTTGCGGTAGTCCTTCGTGAACAGCCGGTTGGCGGCTTCATCGGTCGACGTTTCCGTCTTCGGATCGATCACGAGTTCGCGGCCGAGATGGAGCGGTGTGACGGCGAGGTCGACGGCGTTGTCACGAAGGTGATCCTCGAAGCTGTCGAGGGTGAGGAGGACGCGATGGTCGCCGGCGGCGATCGTCGGCCGCGTGCCGAAAGGGACCTTCTCCCCGAGCTGCCACGACACGTTGCCGAGGTGCGCAAGCGCACTCGAGAGGTGGCCGTCCTCGACGTCGAGGTAGAGGTCCTCGTGTTTCCGGCTGCGGATCGCCTTGACGAGGTTGGCAAAGTGGTCGCGGCTCGAGCCGCCGGACCAGGTGCCGAGCGGGGTGCCGGCGTAATCGAAAGCGGCGCCCGATTGGTAGTTCGTCGAGACCACGTAGCCCTCGGTGCCCCACCAGATGTTGCCGACGCCGAGCGGCCCCGCCGCCGTGCCGTGCGTCACCGGGGTCTTCATCTCCAACCCGCGGACGTCCGAGATGAGCAGCGCGTCGTCCCACTCGAAGATCGTCACCTGGCTGTTGGCGACATCGCCGTTGTCGACGTAGCCGAGCCTGCCACCGAGGCTGACGACACGCTTGGGGAACTCCTGCTTCCCCAAGCCCCAGCGCGCCTTGTCGAGCTCGTGGGGATTCTGGTTGCCGAGATCGCCGTTCCCGGTGAGTCTGTTCCAGTGCCAGTCGTAGTGGAGCCGCTGGCGGTGGGGGACGATGTCGGGAGCGGGACCGGCCCAGAGATCGAAGTCGAGCCCGGGGGGGAGCGGCGCCGGCGTATCGACCAGTCCGATGCTCGGCCGCCGCTTGTAGCACAGGGCGTGGGCCACCTTCACCGCGCCGATCTTCCCGCTCTTCACGAAGTCGATCGTGTCGCGCATCCCGGTCATGCCCCGGCTCTGCGCGCCCATCTGGCACATCCGCCCGAGCTTGCGGGCCCATTGGGTCAGCACCCGTCCTTCCTCGACGGTGTGGCTCAGGGGCTTCTCGACATAGACGTCCTTGCCCGCCTGCATCGCCCAGATGCCCATGAGCGTGTGCCAATGGTTGGGCGTGGCGATGGAGACGATGTCGATGTCCTTGCGGTCGAGGACGCGGCGGATGTCCTCGACATACTCCGGCTTCCGCGGAGCATCCTTGAACTTCTCCTCGTAGCGCGAGGCGACGCTCGGATCGCAGTCGCAGATCACGGCGACTTCCGCGTCCGACATGCCGGACCACTGCCCGATGTGTTCGCCACCTCGGCCGTTGGCGCCGACCACGGCGACGCGGAGGCGATCGCTTGGGCTGCGGGAGGGAGCGTCAGAGGCGGGCTGCTCGGCGTGCGAAGAAGCCGGGGCTGCGGCCAGGGCCGCTGCGGCCATCGCGAAGGCTGTCTCGACGAAATCGCGACGCGTGACGTGCATGGATCATCCCTCCGGGAGCTTGCCACGGGAGGGTGGAGCCATGCCGGCCCCGGATACGAACCGCCCCCCGCGGATCAGGGAACGAGTCTACCACCGAGTCTGTGGCACCGGTGCCAGAGGCGCTCAGGCGCTCGGGCGACGGAAGTGCCGGTAGGCCTGGAGGACGTCGTAGAGGTCGGAAGAGATCGTGAGGTCGTCGTCGGCGAAGTCGGAGAGCCAGGTTCGGTCGCTCGCCACGGCGTCGGCCAGGAGCGGCAGCACGTCACCGAGGGTGACCCGCACCGTGTCGGCCCGGGGGGCCTCCTGAACGATCGACCGGCTCGTCGATTCGAGGTCAGGTCCGGTGTAGACCCGCAATTTGCGCATGGCCATGACGAAGCTCCCGTGCTTGGGTTCGGAGTGGCTTGAAGCGGACGCACACCGGTTCCACCGGAGGAGGCAGCCGGCGAACCGGCGCACTCAAGCGTCCACAGGGAAGGTATCGGCCGGCGCGGCGGCAAAGTTCCAATGAATCCCCCTGTCGGTCTGCACGGCATCCCCGGCAGCCTTGGATAGCGCCCCAGGGTAAGGAAAGCCCGGAAGCCTGGGGGGGATGACGCGGCCTGGCCGGCTGCTTGTCTCGGCCGGGTGTTCCGGCCGGTCAGGGGAGTCAGGCTTGGGCGGGGAGGCCGCTGCGGGGGCCGACCGACTCGAGCCTGCCTGCCCGGAAGGCCTCGCCCATCGCCTTCGGCACGAGCGCCTCCGATTGCAGCACGCGGGCCCGGTTCTCGGCGGTCGAGGCCTTCATCTCCTGCTCGCGGGCGATGGCGATGCTGCGGCGTTCCTCCGCCTTGGCCCGGGCGACGCGGGTGTCGGCCTCGGCCTGATCGGCCTGGAGGCGGGCGCCGATGTTCTCGCCGACCTCGATATCGGCGATGTCGATCGAGACGATCTGAAAGGCGGTCTGGGCATCGAGGCCGCGCTGGAGAACCGCCTTGGAGATCGTGTCGGGGTGCTCCATGACGTCGAAGTGGCTCTCGGCCGAGCCGATCGAGGTGATGATCCCCTCGCCGACCCGCGCGATGATCGTCTCCTCGGTCGCCCCGCCGATGAGCTGCTGGATGTTCGTGCGGACAGTGACGCGGGCCCGAATCTTCAGTTCGACGCCGTTCTTGGCGACCGCAGACAGGGTCGACTTGCCGCTCACCCGGTCGGGGCAGTCGATGACCTTCGGGTTGACGCTCGTCTGCACCGCATCGAGGACGTCACGGCCGGCCAGATCGATGGCGCAGGCCCGGTCGAAGTCGAGATCGATGTCGGCCCGCTGGGCGGCGATCAGCGCCCGGATGACGCGCGGCACGTCGCCGCCGGCGAGGTAGTGGGCCTCGAGCTTGCGGGCGGAGATCTCCCGGCCGAGCCCAGCCTGGGTGGCCATGATTTTCGCCTGGACGATCGTCCGCGCGTTCACCTTCCGGAGGCTCATGCCGAGCAGCTCGAGGAACGTCACCGGCGACTTCGACCAGTAAGCCTGGAACCAGAGCTGGCCGTAGTTGACGACGAGCATGAGCATCACGAGTCCGGCGAGGACCGCGACGAGGCCGATACCGAGGATCACCGGCGGGGAGAGCATGTTCACGGAGAAGGCTTCCGGGGCAGGGACGGGGCTGGACAGGACGGGATCGGCCGACCCGAGGGCGGTCCCGCGTCACGTCTAGCCTAGTTCGGGTACGGGCCCGATCCAAAAAAGCCTCTTTCCGGGCAAGCGATCGCCATCCGGATCGACTGGCAAAACCGGTATCACCCGATCCAGACAGTGGATTCCGCTCCCCTGGACTCCGGCCGAGGCGGGATCTCAGTAGATGATCCCGCTCTCGACCCGGTGGGGGACGAGGTGCTTGCGCCCCTCGAGCGGGGAGATCTCGACGAGGAACGACGCGCCTGCGACCGTCCCCCCCGCCGCCTCGATCAGCTTCATGCAGGCTCTGGCGGTGCCACCGGTGGCGAGGACGTCGTCGACGACGAGGACGCGGGTGCCGCGCTTCAGGATCCCGGTGTGCATCTGGAGCTTGTCGCGGCCGTACTCGAGGTCGTATTCATGCTCGATCGTCTCGGCGGGGAGCTTTCCCGGCTTCCGCACCGGGATCACGCCGACGCCGAGCTCGATCGCCATCGGCGTGGCGAACAAAAACCCCCGCGCTTCGACCGCCGCGATCGCGCCGATCCCCGCGTCGCGCCACGGCGCCGCCATCAGCCGCACCGCTTCCGCGAGCGCCCCCGGGTCGGCCAGGAGCGGCGTGATGTCGCGGAACAGGATCCCGGGCTTGGGGAAGTCGGGCACGGGGCGGATGAAGGAAGCGAGATCGACGGCGGCGTGGGTCACGAAAAGGCTCCGCGGAAAGGGCGAGTCGACGGCGACGGGCGCCGGAGCACTCTGCCCCCGAGTTGGGGTGTCGGTCAAGCCCCGTGGCGGAGGCGGATCTTCGCCCTGGGGACTCCGTCGAGTTCGGCGGCGAGGGTGGCGAGCGTCTCCGACTCGATCTGCCGGACCCGTTCGCGGGTCAGCCCGAGGACGCCACCGATCTCCTTGAGCGTCATCGGATCACCGCCGCCGAGGCCGAAGCGGAGCTTGAGGATCGTAGCGGCGCGGTGGTCGAGGAGCTCGATGCGGCGGAGGACATGCCGCATCGTGTCCTCGTCGAGAAGGACTTCCGCCGGGCACTTCGTGTTCTCGTCGCGGATCACGTCGCCGAGCGACCAGCCGCCGTCGGCCTGCTCGGTCTGAGGGGAGGCCTGGTGGATGTGGATCGCCTTCTTGATGATCGGCAGCTTCTTGCGGGCGAGTCCGAGGCTGCGGGCGACCTCTTCCGGCGTCGGCGTGCGGCCGAGGGAGTCGAGGAGCCGAGCGGTGGCTCGGCGCCACTTCGAGAGCAGTTCCACCATGTAGGCGGGAATGCGGATCGTCTTGCCGGAATTGATCAGGGCACGCTTGATCGACTGCTTGATCCAGTAGCTGGCGTAGGTGCTGAAGCGGGTGCCGATCCGTGGGTCGAAGCCCTCCACGGCGCGGAGGAGGCCGAGGTTTCCCTCCTCGATGAGGTCGGGGAGCGGCAGGCCACGGTTGGCGTAGCCACGGGCGATGTTGACCACGAGCCGGAGGTTGGCACGCACCATGTGATCGCGGGCTTGGGCATCGCCCTTGCCGATCGCCACCGCCAGTTCCTTCTCCTGGTCCGCCGTCAGAAGCGACGTGTCGTTGATGTCGCGGAGATAGGTTTCGAGAGGGTTCTGAACGGCTCCCGAGGAGATCTTGCGGCGGGGGGTGGGCATGGCGTGTCGACGGTCCTGGTGAATGAATGACAACATGAGGGGGATGATGGCGGGGGGCTTCCGTCCCGCCGGGAAGGTATCGACGGATCGGGGGGGTGACTGCACAAGGGGGAGAAGAACGGCGGCTTGGCGCGATCGTGACGGCTGGGGTGCCGATGACGCGACCGGGCACGACGATCCTGCCGCCGCGCCCCCCAGGGACCGCTCAGTCGAGATGCCAGTCGATACAGGCAAGCTCCGGTGCCGAGCCGAGGCGGATCGGGACCGTCGACGTCCCGATCCCGCGCGACACGAACAGCGGCGGCCCGTCGTCCCGGTACCAACCGGCGACGTATCGACCGCTCCCCGGAGGCGTGAGCAGCGCGAAGCCCCCGGGCGCCACCTGTCCGCCATGCGTGTGCCCGGAGAGGACGAGGTCGGCGGGATGCTCGGCGGGCAAATCGAGCGCATCGCGATGGGCCGGGCAGTGGGCGAGCACGAGGTGATGGTCGCAGGGCTCGGTGCCGGCCAGTGCCGCCACCGGGTCGGGTTGCCCACGGCGAATGTCATCGAAGCCGGTGACCCGCACGGTCCGATCACCGATCACGAGAGGACGTGAGCGATTGACGAGCAGATCGAAGCCGTGCCGCTCGTGGTGGGCCCGCAGACGCTCGACAGGGACGCCGGACGTGCGCTCCCAATTCCCGAGGATCGCCAGCCGATGGGGCACGTCGGGGCAGGCGGCGAGAAAGTCGAGGAGCGGGCCCTCGCCCCGCGGGGTCGAGAGGCTGTCGCCGGTGATCACGAGGAGATCGGGTGCGAGGCGGTGGAGTGCAGCGAGGACCGATTCCTCGAGCGGCCCGACGCGCGCGAGATGGAGATCGGAGACGTGCGCGATCCGGAGGCGTCGCCCGTCGGGTGGAGCGGCTGCCGTCGGAGCGGCGGCCGTCGGTGTCGCACGAGCTCCGAGCTGATGGTGGCTGACGTCGAGGCGAAACGGTGTCAGGCAGAATCCGTCGACGGCGGCCGTCACGGCTCCGCCGGTCAGCAGCGCCGCGCCGCCGCGGAGCAGATCACGGCGTCGCGGGCGCATCGGAGTCCTCTGGCATCGGGACGGTGGCGGGGCGGAGGGTCGCATCGAGAAACTCGAGCAGCGCCCTGCCGGCCGACGAATCACGGGTGATCGTCGGGGAGTGCCCGACACGATCGAGGAGCAGGAGCGTGGAGGGAACGCCGACGGAGCGGAGCGCCGCGTCGAACCGCACCGCCTGGTCGACCGGGATCGATGGATCGGCCGTCCCGTGGATCACCAGGCAGGGAGGATCGTCCGGCGACACGTGCCACAACGGGCTCGCCCGCAACGCCGCCTCGCGCACCTCCGGCAGCGGGCCGCCGACAAGCAGACTGGCCGGGGATCTGGGGCGGTCGTGATCGGCGCCGAGTGAGGGCAGATCGGTGGGGGCCGAGATGATCCCCACCGCCTCCGGGGTGGCACCGACGGTTGCCCCATCGTCGGAATGCATATTGGCAAGCCCCACGAGGGCGGCGAGGTGGCCCCCGCCGCCCTGCCCGATCACGGCGATCCTCGTCGGGTCGAGGCCCCATTCCTCTCCACGTCGAACGATCTCGGCAAGCGCCGCGCGACAGTCGTCGAGTTGGGCCGGGAAGCGGGCGATGTCGGTGGTGCGGTAGCCGATGCTGGCGACGGCATAGCCTTCGAGGGTCAGCCATGTCACCGGGCAATCGGCTTTCGAGCCATCGCGCCACGTGTCGCCGTGGATCCACACGACCAGGGGGATCGGCCCGGGACAGCGCCCCGGGAGACTGATGTCAAACCGGCGCCGCCCCGCGGGATCGGGTGTCGCATAGGGCTGATCGCGGAAGGTGAGGCCGGCGCCGCGGGCCGTTGCGTCGCCCGGGGCGATCGCGGTGGCCGCTTCGGGGTCGGCTGCGGTGGCACGCTCGAGCGCCGTCCGGCGCCGGTTGGCCCGTCGCTGCGCCCGCCACGACCACCGACGAGCAGGCGCGGCCTCGATTTCCGCGGGGGTTTCCGACGGTGCCCGCGGGTCCTCGAGCCAGTAGCGGTAGCGGTCTTCCCAGGGTGCGGCCGAGAGCGGGGAAGCCACCGCCACGGCGAACAGACCGGCGGTCGCCATCGCAAGCAAGGGCGCGGACGTCCGCCTTCCCGATGAGCGGGAATCCCGAACGGAATGGTTGGCGGGGAGAATCATCGGTCGAATCAGCATAGAGGATTCGGCCGGAACGACAGGCAGGCCTGCGACGCCCCGCAGGCGCCGCGCTCGAGCGCGGCGCCTGCCGGGGCGTCCGGTGACGGGAGCGAATCAGCGCCGACGCTGCACCTGTCCGGACGGCGTGAGCTCGTCGATGATCTTGGGGATGTACTTGGCGAGCACCTCGGCGAGATCGTTGGGATCGATCCCCTTGCTGCGCGCGAGGTCATGGAGCTCGCGGTCGCCGAAGACATCCTCGATCTGGCGGCGATCGACCGGCTTGTTGGGACCGGTGCGGACCCACGAGTCGACCTCGTCCCGCATCCCCTTTTCCTCGAACTGCTTCACCACCTCGGGGAGCTTCTGGGCGTCGTTGCCGCCGAAGATCTGCTTGAAGATCTCGCCGAGATCGTTTGGCGAGGGCATCCCCTGAGGCCCCCCCTGCGGGGCACGCTGCTGGGGTTGTGGAGCGCGCTGCTGCGGCTGCGGAGCCCGCTGCGGTTGTTGCCCTTGGGCGGCACCTTCCAGGACCTGCTTGAGGATCTCGCCGAGGATGTCCATCGAGAAAACACTCCGAGTGGGGAAATGCACGGAATCGAACGTGTGAAAGAGAGCCCGAATCGGAATTGTAGGGGGGGCTTTCGGGGGATGAAAGGATTCGGAACGGCGGGCACTCGATGGGGGACGGGGAACCGTGGGGAAGGCCCGAGCGGCAAACGCCCCTGGAAATCGACCCAGGTTCTGTTCGGAGACGCTCGCCATGGGGGGGCACGATGCTAAAATTGGGGAGATTTGCCGGTGATAAAGTCCGGTGATGTCGATTGAGAGCATGGAACCGGCGGTTTGGCACCGCAGGCGGAGGCCCGCCGGGTTCGGTCACGTAATCGAGGAGTTCTGCATGGGCACGCTGCATCCTTTCCTGCTGACGTCTCGTCGCCGCCGGACGGCGGCCACACTGCTCGCCGACGGCCTCCGAGGGGGACTGCTCCTTGCCGGCATGGTCGCGGCAATTCCCGCGGTTGCCGAACAGGCGATGCTCGGCGAGGCGTCGCTGACCGCTGGCGTCCCCGGTACCGGTCCGATCACCACTGCCGAGATCGATCGCTGGCTCTCCGATCCGAAAAACTCGTCGGTTCTCGAACCGGTTCTTCCCCTCGGGCTCTCGCAGGGCGCGGGGCAGGTGACGGGCCTCGACAAAAACCCGCTCACCCGTGCCAAGATCGAGCTCGGTCGCCAACTCTATTTCGATCCCCGGCTCTCGGCGGATGCAACCGTGAGCTGTGCCAGCTGCCATGATCCCGCCCAGGGCTACGGTGCCCACACGAAGACCGGCCTCGGAATCCGCGATCAGGCCGGCGGTCGCAACTCCCCGGTCTCCTACAACCGCATCCTCTCCGGCGCCCAGTTCTGGGACGGGCGGGCCGATTCGCTCGAAGCACAGGCTGTGGGGCCGATCGCCAATCCGGGTGAGATGGGCTTCACCCACGAAGGCGCCGTCGAGCGGCTCAAGGGCATCCCGGTCTACGAGAAGCAGTTCAAGAAGATCTTCGGGGGCGTCTCGATCGATGCGGTCGGTCAGGCGATCGCCGCCTTCGAGCGCGTGATCGTCACCGGCCCGTCGCCCTACGACTACGGCGAGCAGTTGCGGCCATTTGCCAATCTCGACGAGGACGACATCAAGGACGACGAGGATCTGGCGGCGAAGTACGCCGAGGCGAAGGCGGCCGCTGCGACGTTCGCGATGTCGGAAGCGGCGCAGCGAGGCCGAGAGATCTTCTTCACCGAGAAGGGCAACTGCACCGCCTGCCATGTGGGAGCGAACCTCGCCGACGAGAAGTTCCACAACCTCGGCATCGGTATGGACGCGGCCGAGCCCGATCTGGGCCGGTTCGCCGTCACGAAGGACCCGAAGGACAAGGGGGCCTTCAAGACGCCGACCGTGCGGAATGTCGCCCTGACCGCCCCCTACATGCACGACGGGTCGCTCGCCACGCTCGAGGAGGTGGTGGAGTGGTACGACAAGGGTGGCCATCCCAACGCGAATCTCTCCGACAAGATCAAGCCCCTCAAGCTCACCGCGCAGGAGAAGGCCGACTTGGTCGCCTTCATGCGGGCCTGCACCGGCCCGACCCCGGCGGTCGAGACGGGCCGTCTTCCTGAGCAACCGTAACCCGGCGCTGATCGCACGCTACGAATGCCAGACCGGCCCGGCGGGGCGATTCCCGCCGGGCCGGTTTCGTTTTGCGATGCCGCTCGGAGCGAATCCAAGAGGGCCAACCGATACGGGCTCAAACGGGGCTTCGGGGTCGCCCGTGTCCCGTCGCCGGACGCTCGCTTCGGCCATCCATGGCCTCCGCTCGCTCGGACCCGCCCGCGCTTCGCCCTCCGGGCTCCGCTTGTCGGCTACGCCGTCTCCCGGAACACGGGCGACCCCTCACCCGGCGCGTTGGGGTGTGCTTGTTCATGCCAACTCGCACGCCGAAGAGTGAGTTGGTGCGATCGAAAAAAAAGCGGCGGTGGCCTTCGCGAGGAGGGCCACCGCCGCCGTTGTTCACTGCGAGGGTCGTCGGTCAGACGCGGGCGATCTCGAAACCCTTCCGCGGTGTGCGGGCTGCAAACGTGGCGGCCTGCTCGTCGCCGACGATCTTCTCGGCCGCCGGATCCCACTCGATCGTCCGGCCGAGGCGACCGGCGATGCTCGCGAGGTGGCAGGTGTTCATCGCCATGATGTGGCTGTAGACGTCGGAGACCGGCAGGCCTCCTTCGCGGATGCAGCGGTAGAAGTTCTGCTTGTGCCCTTCGTAGGGCTTCCCCTTGTAGAGCTTCTGGATGTCGGCGTCGGTGAACTGGTCCTTGTCCCAGTTCTCCTCGATCGGCTTCCCGGTGCACTTCTCGCGGTTGACGAACATCCGGCCCTTTTCACCCTCGAAGAGGACGCCGTTGTCGGAGCGGCTGTCGATCACCATCTCCACGCCCGAGGGGAACTTGCAGACCACCGCGAAGTCGTGGGCGGTGTTGTAGCAATCATCGACGGTGGCGTAGCCGTCCTTGTAGGGGACCGGGTGCTTGACGTCGGTGCCGTTGATGCTCGTCGGCCCCTTCCCCTTCGAGTCTTCCTGGAGAGCCCACTGCGCGATGTCGACATGGTGGGCACCCCAGTCGGTGAACTTGCCGCCGGAGTACTCATACCACCAGCGGAACTCATAGTGGCAGCGCTTCTCGCGAAAGGGGACCGCCTTCGCCTGGCCCTGCCACATGTCCCAATCGAGTTCCTTCGGCACCTCGGCGATCGGGAAAGGACCGCCGGTCGGGCTGCCGTTGATGCCGACGGTGACCTTCTTGATCGGGCCGAGGAGCCCCTTGTGGACCATGTTCACCGCGCGGAGGAACTGATCCTTCTGGCTCCGCTGCTGGGTGCCGATGAGGAACACCTGCTTGGGGTACTTCTCGGCGGCGTTGCGGCAGAGTTGGTTCTCCTCGAGTGTCAGCGAAAGCGGCTTCTGGCAGAAGACATGCTTGCCGGCCTGGAGGGCCTCGACGGCGATCTTCACGTGCCAGTGATCGGTTGTGACGATGCTGACGACGTCGATGTCCTTGCGGTCGAGCACCTTGCGATAGTCGCGGTAGGCGTCGGCCTTCCCCTTGCCGAGATTGCCGTCCTCGCGGGCCCGCGACGAATGGCGATCGTCCACATCGCAGACGGCGAGAATGTCACCGAACTGGGCGTGCTGGTGGGCGTCGCCGGTGCCCATGGAGCCGGTGCCGATGCAGCCGATCCGCGGGCGGTCGTTGGCAGCGTCATTGGCAAACGCGCGGCTCGTCCAGGCGAAGGCGGGGACAAATCCACCGGTGACGGCGGCGGCGCCGAGGGCGGAGGAACCGAGGAACTGACGGCGTGAGGCGCCGGTGGTGCGGGACATGGCGAGCGGGTCTCCCCTGGATGGTTATGGTTGAAGGTGGATCGTGATCCCGATGGTGGCCGAAAAGCCACCCGCTTCCCCCTGGGCGGCAGTCTAACGCCGCTCTCCCCGGCCCGCCAATTCGGGTCCGGTCGAGCGCGGTGGTGTGCTCCTTCCGGATGGGGGTCGCGGTGACGCCAGGGACGTCGCCAGCCTATGCTGGCTGCTCGTGCGGACAAGCGGCCATGACGCAGTCACGGCAGGTGTGGATGGCGTGGCGGCGATGGAGAGGGCGGCGGAGGCCGTGGCCATGATGGAACCAGGGAAGGCGATCGCGGCGCTGCGGCCACACCTGCCGGAAGGCACGCTCGGCTACTGTCAGGAATTGCTCCATGGCGGCCATCTCGGCGTGCCGGTCGAGATCCGCTCGGTGCGTGCGCGGCGGACGAAACTCGGCGACCACCGCCCGCCCGTCCGCGGCAAGAGCGTCCACCGGATCACGGTCAACAACGATCTCAATCCCTATGCCTTCCTGACGACGCTCCTTCACGAGATCGCCCATGCGGTCACGTGGGAGAAGCATGTCCGCCCGCGGAAGCCGTTCTCGCGACGCGTCCTCCCCCATGGGGCCCAGTGGAAGAGCGAGTTCGGCCGGATCCTCGCGCCGCTGGTGGCAGAGGGCGCCCTGCCGGAGGATGTCTCCGAGGCGCTTGCCCGCTATCTGCGTAATCCGGCCGCGGCCACGTGCAGCGATCGGGGCTTGCTTGTCGCCCTCTCGAGGTACGACGTCCCCGATCCTTCCCGGATCCTCGTCGAGGACGTGGTGGTCGGGGCCGCGTTCCGCGTCGAGGGGGGGAGGATGTTTCTCAAAGGCCCGAAGCTCCGCAGCCGTTTCCGCTGCTACGACGCCAAGACCGGTGCCGAATACCGCATCCACCCGCTCTGCCGGGTGACGCCCTGCGAGGCGACGGTGCTTGGAAGATGAACGACCTCGCCGGGCAGCGATGGCCTGCGACCACCCGGTTGGGGAGCGTGGATGGGCGCTTCGCGGCGGCTGCCG
>Ga0208484_1000117_pt1 | contig 19677 bp, 18 predicted proteins | sample LakMenEpi09Aug11_FD_150682 | JGI IMG/M metagenome (GOLD analysis project Ga0208484, IMG submission 150682) | Freshwater microbial communities from Lake Mendota, WI - 09AUG2011 deep hole epilimnion (SPAdes) | ecosystem: Environmental > Aquatic > Freshwater > Lentic | place: Lake Mendota, Madison... | reverse complement strand
GGCTGCCGAGGTCTGGGGAAGCCACACGCTCGGTATCGTGCTCACCGGGATGGGGAAGGACGGGCTCCGGGGGAGCGAGGCGATTCATGCGTCCGGCGGGACGATTCTCGCCCAGGACGAAGTGACGAGCGTCGTCTGGGGTATGCCGGGGCATGTCGCCCGGGCGGGGCTGGCCGAGGCGGTGCTCCCGCTCCGCCAACTCGGTGTCGAGGTCGGGATCCGTCTGCGACGTCGCGGTTGACAATCCGCCCCACCGCCGGGCGTGCCCCGGGACAGGACAGGTTCGTGAAGGTCAATCCCCAGCAACTCGCCTTCCTGTCCACGTTCCTCAGGCGTCGCAGTGGCGTGGTGGTCGATGCGACGAAGGCCTACCTCATCGAGGCGCGGCTCCTGCCGGTGATCCGCCAACGGGGGATCGCTGATTTCGAGGGCCTCGTCGAGCGGGTCCGCAGCGCCCGCGATCCGGCGCTCGAGCAGGACGTGCTCAACGCGATGATGACGCACGAAACGTCGTTCTTCCGGGATCGCTCGCCGTTCGAGACGGTGAAGCGGATCCTTCCGGAGATCCTCAAGCGGCGTGCCCTCTCCCGCCATCTCGTGTTCTGGTCGGCCGCGGCTTCCTCGGGGCAGGAGGCCTACAGTCTGGCGATCCTCCTCAACGAGCACTTCCGGGAGGCGCTGGCGGGATGGTCGGTGCGGATCCTCGCAACCGACATTTCGGAGCCGGTCCTCGCCCGGGCGCGGGCGGGTCTTTACAGTGATCTCGAGGCGGCCCGTGGCCTGCCGGTGGAACTCCGCGACAAATACTTCGTCCGGCTCCAGGGGAAGTGGAGCATCGGTCATGAGTGCCGGAAATACATCGAGTTCCGGAGGATGAATCTCCTCGAACCCTGGCAGGCGGTGCCCCCTTGCGACATCGTTTTCCTGCGGAACGTCCTCATCTATTTTGACATCGCTACCAGGCAGTCGATCCTCGAGAAGATGCGGACGATCGTCCGCCCCGACGGGGCCCTGTTCCTCGGGGGTGCCGAGACGATGCTCGGTGTCTGCGACAGCTACGAACGCGTCGAGGGGGTCGGTTGCAGCGCGTATCGTCCGCGGAGCGGTCCGGTGGTGAAGCGGCCATGACCGGTCGGCCGGCCGGGCTGGCACTCACTCCCGAGGCTGCTAGCCCTTCCACTCGACTCCGAGGATGGAAACGTCGTCGAGCGGGCCCTTCGGCTGGCACCACGCCTGCACCGATTCCAGCATCCTCGTGACGTTCGTCTCAACCGTCTCGCCGCGGAGCGACTCGACGAGTGCCGTCATCCGCTCGTTCCCCAACTGGTCGAGTTTCTCGTCCATCGCCTCGGGAACGCCGTCGGAATAGAGATAGACCCGGTCGCCGGGCCGCAAGTCGAGCGTCTCCTCGGTGAACTCGACGTCGGGAACGAATCCCACCGGAAAGCTCTCCACCTCGAAGAGCTTCAAGGGGCCTTCCTTGGGAACGTACATCAGCGGCGGATGGCCCCCCGACGTGAATCGCAAGCGTCCGGTCGGGGCATGGAGAATGCCGTAGATGATCGTGAAGTAGAGGCCCGCCTGGTTGTCGGCCTGGAAGAGATTGTTGAGTTGGGTCACCACCTCGGCAGGAGGGACGACCACCGGCGGCCCGCCGTCCTTGCCGGGACGGACGAGCAACGAGGAGTCGGAGACGCGGTTGGTGAGAAAGGCCCCGATCGTCACCGCCAGCAGCGACGACGGGACGCCGTGGCCGCTGACGTCGACGACGAACAGTCCCAGGTGCTCGTCGTCGAGCGGGAAGACGTTGAGGAAGTCGCCGGCGAGTTCATTGCAGGGGACGTATTTCCAGGCCACCGTCGTGCCGGGGGCATCGATCGCCTTGGCGGGGAGGAGCGACTGCTGCACCTTGGCGGCCGCGTGGAGGTCTCGCGTCATCCGCTTGTTGCTGCGTTCGATCTGCTCGTTGACGGTCGTCAGTTCGGTGTTCGCCTTCTGAAGCGAGTCGCGTGCCACCGAGAGCGACTGATTGGTGACGATCAGTTCCTTGTTCTTCGTCACCGCGTTCTCGAAGATCGACACGAGCAGATTGAGGACCTGCTGCCTTCCCGCCTGAACCTTGAACTTCTGCCCGGCGATCGTCACCTCCATCTCGGTGCCGGGTGCCGGAGACTCCGCCTCGAGCGGTGTGTCGAGAAGGGAATCCATGCGCCCGAGGAGATAGTCGGGATCGTAGGGCTTGGTGACGTAATTGTCGGCCCCGGCCTCGAGCCCGCGGATGATGTCGACGGGGTCGGAGAGCGACGACAGCAGAATCAGCGGGATGGTTCGCCACGACGCATCGGACTTGGCGATCTTGCAGAACTCGTAACCCGTCATCTCCGGCATCTCGATGTCGGAGATGATGATGTCGGGTCGCTTCTCTTTGAGAAGTTCGACCGCTTTGACGCCGTTGATCGCCCAACGCACGGTATGGCCGGCATCGACGAGGCGCTTCTCGAGCATCTTCGCCTGGATCCGGCTGTCCTCGGCGATGAGGACATCGACACGGTGGCGCGGACGGTAGGCGGCGGGGCCGGAGCCCTGGGGTGGGGTTTCGCTCATGGCACCACTGGAAGGGGGCAGCCCGTGCAAGAAAAGGTTCCGGGCCGTTCAGGGGAAATCCCTGCTGCCGGGCTGGCCGAATCGACCGGGCCGGGACGAATCAGAACTTCGCCAACGCCTCGGCCTGGTCCTTGTGGATCGCGAACAACTTGTTGAGGTTCGTGAGCTTGAAGACCTCGTAAATCTGCGGATGAATGCTGCACATCTTCAGTTTCCCCTTGAGCGTTCCCATCTTGCGATGGATCTGACCGAGGAGGCCGAGGACGGCGCTCGACATGAACTCGACGTTCGAAAAGTCGAGGAGCAGGTTGAGCCCCTGACGATCGTTGATCAGCCGGAGAAGTTCGACCCGCAGTTCATCCAGCGCGGTTTCGTCGAGGATCTTCTTGTCCCGGAACTTGGCGATCTCCGCCTTCTCCTGCTTGGAAACGTCGATCCTGCGATACACATCACTCATGGACGATGGACCTCGGAATTGGGAATGGAAAGCGGATGAAGGGGAAACGATTCGGTCAGTATATCCCCGGGGTGGGGGAGTTCAGCCCCGCCCCGATGCACAGAAACTCGCCAATGCCTCCGTGGCATCGGCGTGGATGGGGAACAGCCTGTCGAGGTTCGTGGTGCGGAAAACCTCGGCGATCGAGTGGTTCAATCGGCAGAGTTTGAGTTGCCCGCCGGCGGCATGGAGTCGCCGATAGAGTTGGCACAGCGAGTCGAGCATGGCACTCGAGAGAAAATCGACAGCGCCGAGGTCGATGAGCAGATTGACCCCGTGGAAGTCCCCCACGACCTGTCCGATTTCGTCGCGAAGTTCGTCGAGCGGTGGTTCATCGACAATCCTCGGTTCGAGGATCTTCACGACCGACACGTTGCCGTGGCGGGAGGCATCGATGTGACGGAACATGGGATGGGACATGCGCGCGAATGTCCGGGGAGGACGGAGTCGACAGGACACCGATGGCGGTGGAACCGATCTTCCCGGACGGGACCGGGAAGCCTGTTCGGAAGGGGCATGAGCGGGCCGTTTGCCCCATGTCCCATCGGGGGAGAGTATAAGCCGGTTCGTTCCCCAGTTCATTCGGTCAGCCAATGTTTTTCCGATCCCTGGGGGCGGTACCGGTGGCACCGGCCGCAGGGATGCCGGCCGCGTGTCGCCGCCGCTGAAGTCGTTTGCCGGGGGGCGTTCCGTGACCTAGGCTTCCCGGCCGATGTTGTGCGTCGGCTTCCGGGGAGCGTGTGATGTCTCGAATTCCTGCCGTTTTCTTCGGGCCTCCGCTTCGCTGGGCCCTGATCCCGTCGGCAGCCGTGGGGGCCGTGGTGGCTGCCGTACTCCTCAACCAGCAGCCCGGAGAAGTCCTCGCCCCCCCTGTGAAGGTGACGGCCCTGAAACCGTCCTCGGCGGACGATCTCGATGCTCCGTCGGTCCCCCAAGGCTTGGAAGCTGTGACCGATCGGGAGCGGATGCCGATGGAAGTCCGCTATGGGGTTCCTTCCCCCGCCACGGCCTTCCTGTGGGTCGATCGCCCCCGGTTTGACCGGGGGTGAGGACTCGATCGAGGCCTTTTTCGGGGCACACATCGGGGATGGTGTGCTTGCTGCAAGTGCTTTTCTGCCATCGCTTTGGGGATTTTTCGCCGGGGCTTGTAGAGCCTTTGGTATGGAATGTGCCCCCGCAGTCCCGCATGGCCGAGGCCTCGTTGGCCGGATAGGCTTTCTGCAGCTGGAACGCCATTTTGACGGCGGCACGGACCTCCACGGTTCCGCGCCGCCGTCGGTGTTTCGTCGCAGCGGTCGGGTCAGGCGGCCCGTCGGCCAATCAGGCCCGCTGCTCCCTTTCGGAGCCAAAGCACCATGGTCCAAGCCCATTCCTTCCGGTCCACGCCCTGTCGTCGGTCGCTCGCCACCGGCATGCTTTCCCCTCGACCGGCGTTCACGCTCGTCGAATTGCTCGTCGTGATCGCCATCATCGGCACCCTCGTCGGACTCCTGCTCCCCGCCGTCCAGGCCGCCCGCGAGGCAGCCCGGAGCATGTCCTGCAAGAATCAGCTCAAGCAGTTGGGCATCGCTTGTCAGACGATCAACGACGCCAAACGCGGTCTGCCGCCGGTGGCCGCCCCCTCGAGCCGTGACCTGACCACCCTTGCCGGCAACGGGTACCGTGGGGCGACCGGATTCACGGCCTTCACATGGCTGCTCCCCTACGTCGAACAGGGCAATCTCTTCGATCTCGCCAATCGGACCGTCTATACGCCCGTCCCGGGAGCTCCTGGAGCGGGAACGATCTACGCGGTGTCGATCCCCTCCTTTCTCTGCCCCTCCGAAATGTCGAGCCCCGGCGGGCTCGGCGCCACCAGCAGCGGCGGGGCGAAGGAGTGGGCCGTCGGCAACTATGCCGTCAACTACAACGTCTTCGGCAACCCCACCGCTTCGACCCCCGAGGCCCGCATCCAGGGGAGCTCCCGGATCTCGCAGTCGATGCCCGACGGTACCACGAGCACCGTGCTGATCGCCGAGAAGTACGGCACCTGCGGCTCGAGCGGCAGCGTCGACGACTCGAGCACCAACGGCAACCTGTGGAGTGATTCCAACAGCCGCTGGCGCCCCGTGTTCTGCATCAACGAGACGATGCAGACCCCGTCGACGGCGGGCTACACCACCTGCAGCGTCTTCCAGGTGGCCCCGCACTGGATCAGGGGGTGTGATTCCTCGCGGGCGCAGACGCCGCACCACGGCGGGATGAGCGTGACGCTCGCCGACGGCAGTGTCCGCGCGGTGCAGGGGGATATCGACCCGGTGGCGTGGGCGAATGTCTGCCACCCGGCCGACGGTCAATCTGTTGGCGACTGGTGAGCGTCGCTTCGATGCCGAGGGCGCGCGGTCCGGGTCGAGAGGAGAATGAATCCCCGTGACCGGACCGCGTGCCGACATCGCCCTGCTCACCGATCACCGCTACACGGCCGCCGAGGCCACCGCGGGGGATTGGTATCTGGGAAACATCCTCGCCGACGATCGACTCCTGATCGCGGCGCTCGCGGCACGGGGGCTGTCGAGCGTCCGGCTGGACTGGGCCGATCCCCACGTCGATTGGAGGGCGTTCCGGGCGGTCGTGTTCCGTACCACCTGGGATTACTACGACCGGCAGGGGGAATTCTCCCGCTGGCTCGACCGGGTGGAAACGCAGACCAGGATGGTCAACGATGCCCCCACCGTGCGCTGGAATCTCGACAAGCATTACCTCGCCGATCTCGCCTCGCGAGGTGTGCCGGTCGTGCCGACGAGGTTTCTCGAACGCGGTGCCGCGGCCAAACTGGCGGCGGTGCTCGAGGCCGAAGGGTGGGCGGAGGGGGTCGTGAAGCCCGCCGTGTCGGGTGGGGCTCGGCACACGCATCGCTTCGACCGGCATTCCGCCGCGGCCCTCGACGGCCCGATCGGTGCGCTCTTGGCCGATGAGGCGTTTCTCGTGCAGCCGTTCGAGCCGGACATCATGTCCCATGGCGAGGACACGCTCGTGATCATCGACGGCCACTTCACCCACGCGCTGACGAAGCGGGCGAAACCGGGCGATTTCCGCGTCCAGGATGACCACGGGGGCACCGTCCATCCCTGTACCCCGACCGCCGAGCAGGTCGAAATCGCCGAGCGGGCGATCTCCGCCTGCGGTGACTCGCCCGCCTACGGCCGCGTCGATCTGGTCCGCCGTGCCGATGGCCGCTGGGCGGTGATGGAATTGGAACTGATCGAGCCGGAACTCTGGCTCCGCCGACATCCGCCGGCGGCAGCGGCGATGGCCGCCGCGATTGCCGGGCGCCTGGCCTGAAGGAGCGTCATTCCACCGTCACGCTCTTGGCGAGGTTCCGCGGCTTGTCGACGTCGCAGCCGCGGAGAAGCGAGATCTCGTAGGCGAGCAGCTGGAGCGGAATGGCTGCCACGATCGGCTGAAGCCACTCCGGGACGTCCGGGATCGGAATGACGTCGTCGGCGACCCTCGACACATCGTGATCGTCGGGGCTGCAGATGGCGATCACCGGGCCTCGGCGGGCCTTGATCTCCTGCATGTTCGACATCACCTTGTCGAACACCTGCCCCCGCGGCACGAGAAACACGCTCGGCGTCTCCTCGTCGACCAACGCGATTGGCCCGTGTTTCATTTCAGCCGCTGGATACCCCTCGGCGTGGATGTAACTGATCTCCTTGAGCTTGAGGGCACCCTCGAGCGCGACCGGAAAGAGAAACTGCCGGCCGAGGTAGAGAACGTTGCGGACGTGGGAGTAACGCGCTGCCACCTGCTTGACGACGTCGTGGCAGCGCAGAGCCACCCGGACTGCATCGGGCAGGGCACGCAATTCGGTGATCAGACGCTCTCCCCGCGACACGGAGAGATGCCGGGTGCGGCCGAAGTAGATCGCGAGCATCGCCAGCACGCAGACCTGCGACGTGAACGCCTTGGTGCTCGCCACCCCGACCTCGGTGCCCGCGTGGAGATAGACGCCACCGTCAGCCTCGCGGGCGATACTGCTGCCCACGACGTTGCAAATTGCCAGCGTTGTATGGCCCATGCGCTTCGACTCCCGCAGCGCCGCGAGCGTGTCGGCGGTCTCGCCGCTCTGCGTGATCGCCAGCGTGATCGTGTTGCGATCGACTGGGGGATTTCTGTAGCGGAGTTCGCTTGCATATTCGACCTCCACGGGGATCCTCGCGAGCTCCTCGAACAGGTATTCACCCACCATCGCGGCGTGGTAGCTGGTGCCGCACGCTGTCATGATGATCCGCTCCACGCCACGGAGCTGCCGCGGATCGAGATTGAGCCCGCCGAAGTGGGCCGTCGCGTCGGCGTCGTCGAGTCGGCCCCGCATCGCGTTGGTGAGAGCCTCCGGCTGCTCGTAGATCTCCTTGAGCATTGAATGCGGAAATCCGCCGAGATCGGCGTCGTCCGCATCCACCACCTTCTCGAGGTCGTGGGTCGTGCAATCGACCTCGGAAGTACCGCGGGTCGACACCGACCACCCTTTGGCGTCGATCCGGCACACCTGACGGTCGGCGAGGTAGACGACCTTCTCGGCATGGTTGGCGAGGGCACCGGCGTCGGAGGCGATCGAGTGGCCGTGGGGGCCGATGCCGATCACCAGCGGGCTGCCGAGCCGGGCTCCGACGATCGTGCCCGGCTCGTGCCGGCTCACGACCGCCAGGCCGTACGTGCCGCGGAGGACCTCCGTCGCCCGGGTGACTGCCGTGACCAGATCCCCCGACCAGAATCTCGCGATGAGGTGGGGGAGTACCTCGGTATCCGTGTCGGAGCGGAAGACGATGCCGTCATCCTCCAGCTGCTTTCGAAGTTGGAGATAATTCTCGATGACGCCGTTGTGGACCACGGCGAAGTCACCGGCCTCGTCGACATGTGGGTGCGCGTTGCGTTCGGTGGCGGGGCCATGCGTCGCCCAGCGAGTGTGACTGATGCCGCACAGGCTCCGGAGTGGCGCGTCATCGAGCGCCCGGGCCAATTCGGCGATTCTGCCGGATCGCTTGCGGACGTGGATCCCGGCGTGATCGACCGTCGCGATGCCGGCGCTGTCGTAGCCACGGTACTCGAGGCGCCGGAGGCCCTCAAGAAGGATCGGGATGACGTCGAGGGAGCCGGTGAAGGCGATGATGCCGCACATGGAGGGAATCTCCGGCCTGTGGAGTGGACTCTGCCGGACGGAGACACGATCAAGTCAGCGGGCGGGACGGGGATGGCACGGGCCGGAAACCACAGCGCTCGTACAGCGGTCGGAGGTCTTCCTGACAGGTGAGCATCACGTAGGGGACACCTCTGCGACAGGCCTCGTCGAGCGCCCCTCGCACCAGAGCCGAGGCAATCCCGTTACCGCGGGCGTCGTCACGGACGACAACGTAGTCCAGTTGCCAGTTCACCAGTTCGCTGACGAGGAGGAAGCCATCGACCGCGCCGGTCGGATCTCGGTGGAGGACGACATGCCGGACAGCGGGCCAGATGGAAAGGAATTTGCCTCGCGTGCGGAACTGGACCGTGACGAGATCCCAGATAGCCCGACAGGCCGATTCTTCGGAGAGGATGTCCTGAACCGAGACGAAATCAACGGGTAGATCGACAGTCAATCGCTCGCAAGGCTCGCAGATCAAGTGCACGAGCGCACCTCTGGGCCGACCCGCGATCGGACGATGGGCGTGAACCGGCCGGCGTCAGCCGCGACAGCGAGGCCGCAGGTCTGCAGTCCCCGCGCGTCGATGCGACGGAGATCGATTATTCCGGTCGTCCCCCCGAAAGGCAAACGTCACGGCGCGGGAGATGGATCCATCGCCGGTCAGCGTGTTCTGCCGATGGCGTAGATCGCGTCTGAGGATCGGACGAAGAGGACACCGTCCGCCACCAGCAGCGACGCGCTCACCGCCTCACCCAGTTCGATCGAGTTGACCAGGTCGAACGTGCGCCCCGCACCCACGACCGATACCCGGCCGTCGTTCGATCCGAACCACAGTCGGCCGTCGGCGAGCAGCGGGCTCGTGCGATGCTGGCCGGTGTGGGTCCGCTCGAACCACAACTCCGCGCCGGTCGCGGCGTCGAGACACTCGAGCTTGCCGTCGTTGTGGAGCAGATAGACCAGCCCGTCGGCGATCAACGGCGTACTGACGTCGGGCGTGCGCGGGTGAACCCAAGCGACGACGTCCTTGCTGTCCGAGCAGTCACCCGACAAGGCGTCGGTGACCTTGAGACCCACCGTCGGGCCCCCTTTCGCGGTGGGAACCACGATCAGCCCCGGGACGATGCCCGGCGAGGCGACGAAGCGGAACGTCGGGTCGTGCGGCTTGGGGTTGGTGTCGGTGGGGCCGTTGAGCTTCGAAAACCGCCACAGTTCACGGCCATCGTCGAGGGCGTGGCCGGTGATGCAGTCGGCCCCGTGAACGACGAGGAACTCCCGCTCTCCATCCCGGTAGATCGCCGGCGAGGCGTAGGAGTGCTTGCATTCGAACTGGGCGTCGGTGGGGCGATCGACCTCCCAGATCGTCTTGCCGGTGGCGGCATCGAGCTTGACGATCTTCCCGGTGCGGGTCTGGTCGTCGAGCTTCATCGCCCCGTGGATCAATTGGAGATAGAGGGCATCGCCATCGAGGACGGGGGTCGATGTCATCCCGAACTGGATGTCGATCCGGCCGAATCGTTCGTTGACATCGGTCTTCCACACCTCCTCGCCGTCGACGGTGTGGCAGACGAGGATCCCGGTGCCGAAGAAGCTCCAGACATGCTTTCCGTCGGTCGACGGGGAAGGGGAGGCGGAGTTGCCCTCGCCGGCTCGGGCGTCCTGATTGCCGCTCCCCACCTTCTTTTTCCAGCGAATCTTCCCGTCGCTCGTCGACAAGCCGATGACGACAAGGTCGTCCCCCTCGTTGCTCGTCAGAAACATGCTCCCCCCCCACACGCACGGGGTGGCGCCGCCACGGCCGGGGAGCGGTGTGCGCCACAGGACGTCCTTTCCGTCCTTCGTCCAATCGGTCGGCAGGTCGGTCGCCGTGGCCGTGCCGTCGTGGCGGGGGCCCCGCCAGGCGGGCCAGTCGTCGGCGCTGGCCGTCAGCGGAGGGAGGGCGAGGATGAGGGCGACGAAGAACGGCACGATGGAGCGGGGCATGGAGACATCCTGACTGCGGGGGACGGTGAGCGGCGCGATGGACCGGCGGGGCGGAATCTCAGGCATCGTTCGGCTTGCAGTAGTCGAGGTGGCGTTTGCTGTCGTCGAAGTTGCCGTAGTTGCAGGTGATCTCCTCGCCGGCCTCGATCCTCCGGCTGGCGATGCTGCTTTGCCCCTTCTCGTGGGTATTGGCATCGTGGGAGTGGTTCATGAACCGGGCGTCATCGATGCACAGGTAATAGGTATTGCCGTTCTTGTAGGCATGCGACTCGAAGAACGCCCGTTGCAGTTCGGTGAGCCCCTGGGCGTCGAGATCGCGCTGATGGATGACGATATCGATGTCGGAGAGTTTCCAGACGAGCGTCCCCTCGGGGATCGGTTCGGCGGCGAACAGGCCGACCCCGGCGATCGGACTGCGGTCCAGATAAGTTTTCACAAGGAGCATCGGGGCGATTCCTGGGGCAGGGCCGGCTAGCAGGCCTCGTAGTCGATCGTGATCTCCTCGCCCGCCGCGATGTCGCGGGCGGCGCGCCAGCCGTCGTTGCGTTCGGCGTTGGGGGTGGTGGAGTGGTTGAGGAACCAGCCTACCTCCATCTTCGAGAAGCTGTGAGGCACGCAGCAGTAGTCCTCGCGCTCGACGCCATAGACGAGGCAGAACGCCTTGAGCTGCGGATCCTTCTCCATCTCGGCGTAGGTCACGCGGCGGATCGTGTCGTCGAGGAACAGGGCGAGGTAGGTCCCCTTGCGGACGGGATGGGTGATGAAAACCCCGACCCCGGCGATCCCCGATGGCCGGAGGACGAACGATCGCTCATCGGTCTCGCGTGGCTCGGTCGCGAGGGGAATCTGCACGAACGTCAGGTTCGTCGGCTTCTCCGTTCGTTCGGCAGCGGAGTCCCGCGGGGCGTGGTCGGTCATCGTGGGCTCCGGTCCGCTTGGGTGGGCATGAAGTGACGGCAGCATCGGGCCGTCTGGAATCATTCCGGACAAGCGTGGATTATGCGTGGCGACACCCTGCGATGTCACCCCCTGGCGCTGCCGGGGCTGGAGTCTCTCTCCCTGCCCATCGACGGCCGTGGACGCGCCCTTGTGATACGATGATCACTTGGCACCGGAGTGGAGTCGCTCGCCACGCGTGGAGGATCTCGGATCCCACGTCCCGACCGGCGTCGACATGTCTCGCGGCGTTTTCCTTCACCCACGTCCGCCAGGAAAGCCGCAATGGAAGAGGCCAAGAACGGTGTCCGTCGCGCTATCATCGGGAGTGCCCCGCTCGGTGCAGCAGGCCTCGGCAGCAGTGAAGCCGACGGCCCGATCGAACGCGTCGAGGTGCCGGATGCATGGTTCGCCCGGCGCGCGTATTGCGTGAGTGGAAACAGGCTCCTCGATGCTCGCGGCGACGGAGCGCTCACCGCCCGTACCGAGGCGGGCGAAATCTACTGCCCGAGATCGACCGGGGAAATTGCCGAGGTGATTCGGTCCCTGCCGGCAGGGATCGCTGTCGCGACCGTCTGTGGCGGTCACGAATCGTCGAATGCATCCACGATCGCCGCGAAAGACGCGATCGTCCTCGATCTGGCACACCTCACGTCAATCGAGTTTCATCAGGATGGCGAGCAGGCGCTCGTCACGGTCGGGGCCGGGGTCGTCTTCCGGGAACTCGTCGACGCGGTCAGGGACCGTCACGGCGCCCTGCCTGTGGGGACCGGGCCGGGGGTCGGCGTCGTCGGCTACGTCGTCAACGGGGGATTGAGCGGCTATTTCTCGCGACGGCTCGGATTGCTCGGGCAGCGGGTGACGAGGCTGACGATGGTGACGGCCGCGGGTGACATCCTCGTGCTCACCCCAGGCGACGACCTGTTCACCGCGATGCTCGGGGCCGGTAGCGCGCTGGGGGTCGTCACCGACGTGACACTCCGCATGGAACACGAGGACGTCGTCCAGGCGGCGGAGCAGCGGGTGATCTCGTTCGAGACGCGGGGGCAGGCGGCGGCCTTCGCCCGCGAGGCCCTCCGCATCCAGAGGGATCTGGTGCTTCCCGATGATTCGGTCTCGATGGAAATCGTGGTCACGGGCATGAAGGCCCTGGTGGTGACGTTCGTCTTCTACGACGGCTTCCGGGGAAGCACGGCGGCGTTCGTGGGGCCGCTCGAGGATCTCGCGGCGCGCCTCGGGTTGGCGATCGTGGCGGAGTCACACTGGGGCTCATGGTACGAGACGGCGGCCGCCCTGTGGCCGGTGATCAACGGGATGAAGGGGAGTCCGCTGGGGATGTTGCAACACTGCATCGGAACCGTCGGCCCTCCCGCCGACGGAATCCTCGATTTTCTCTGCGACAGCGTGATCGGCGAGGCCCCGCTCGACGAGGCGCCGTTTTCGATTCTCGAGATCCGCACGCTCGGCGGGGCCGTCCTTTCGCACGAGCCAATCCCCAGCGGCAATTGCCATCACCGTTTCTTCTGTGACCTCATCACTCTTTACGACGCCAGTGGCAAGACCGTCGCAGAGCGACGGGAGATCGCCGGACGCATTCGCCGCATCATGGAGAAGGCGCGGGATGTGGAGGGCTTGTCGGTCGATTTCAGCGGGACGCATTCGCAGCCCGACGACCCGGAATCCGCCCCCTCGCCGCCGGTCATTTTCGGGACGGACTCGATGGCGGAGGCGGTCAAGGACATGAAGGCGCGCGTCGATCCCCGCAATCGGTTCCGGTTCCATCCGTTCGCGAAGTTTCTCTGATCCGCGTCCTCTTGCCGAGCACCCGCGATCGCGAGGAACAAACGATCGAGCGGCCCGGTGGGTCTTCTCCTGAGAGCGAGTCGAGGAGTGTGCACATGACAGGCATCCTGGAGTCCTTCGCCGCTGCCTGCGCGGCAGGTTCGATCCGGATCGTCGACCTGACGCAGGTGCTCGCGGAAGACTTTCCCACCCTCGTTCTCCCGGCACCCTACGGGCAGGCCCGGCCATTCCGGTTGGAGCAGATTTCCCGTTACGACGAGGCGGGCCCGGGCTGGTACTGGAACAATTTCTCCTGCGGCGAGCATGTCGGCACCCATTTCGATGCCCCCGCCCACTGGGTCACGGGCCGGCATCTGCCGCAGAACACCGTCGACACGATCGACGCCCGCAATTTTCTGGCGCCGGCCGTCGTCGTCGATGCCAGCGCCGAAGTCGCTGGCGACGACGATTGGATCCTGTCGGTCGACTTCCTCCGCGCGTGGGAAGGCCGCCACGGCCGGATACCCCCGCGCAGTTGGCTCGCGTTCCGCACCGATTGGTCCAAGCGGCTTGCCGATCCGGCGTCGTTCGTGAACCAGAAAGCCGACGGTGTCCACTCGCCGGGGCCCGCGCAGGAGACGGTGGAGTGGCTGATCCATGAACGTGACGTCCTCGGGTTCGCCGTGGAGACGATCAACACCGATGCGGGGCAGTCGTATCGCTGGACGCTGCCCTATCCCTGCCACACGCTGATGCACGGTAACGGTCGCTTCGGACTCCAGTGCTTGTGCAACCTCGATCGACTTCCCCCCACGGGGGCGATGATCGTCGCTGCCCCACTCAAGATCCGGGAAGGTTCGGGCAGCCCTCTCCGTGTGCTCGGCCTGTGTCCAGGCTGACCGCGGGCGTGTCCGGGCATCGGCGAGCGGCCGCTTCGGGATTGGGCGGGGGCAGCGGTGAAGCGGGGCCAAGATCCGCCCTTTTTCTCCGATGCATGGCTGATCGTCTGCAGCCAGGAGCCCTCGAGCACGGAGAGGGTTTCACTCCGGGATCGTCGTTCCGGGCACCGCCTCATAGGCTTCGGCGTGCAGCAGTTCCTCGTGCCCGCGCGTGTGTGAACGCCGGTTGAAAAGTGCAGCGCGCGGCGGCCGAAAAGTGCAGCGCTGGGGTTGGGTTTGGAATCTACTCCGTCAGGTCACTTGCTCCAAGGATCGTTGCGTCAGGCCCTCGGCTTGCTCGAGCGTCGTCGGCTGAAGGTCGCTTGACGAGGTCTGGCGATCACCAGTCCCTCGCGGGCGGAGCAGGCTTCCAAGCTGGCCTACTCCGCGTTCGTTTGCGCGGGCGGTCCTCGTTCGAGAACGCGCCTCTGAGACGCCCGGCCCTTTGTCGGGCCGTCGCCGGATCGCTACGCTCTCCCCAGCAAACCGATGTGGTTGTCCGAGGAATCGATGCACGGCCGGGGGGGCGATGGCGATCGACGATCTCCGCATCGGCAACGGATCGATGGCGATCGGACGGATCGGCGTCGCGGTCATCCTCGTGCCGATCGTGTGGGGAGTGTCCTTCCTCCTGGTCTCCTCCGAGGGGCCCGCGCGGGCGCCCGTGGCAGGCGTCGTTCTGTTCCTGATCGGCGCGGGCCTCGCATGGCAGTCGTTTCGCGTGCCGCTGTCGGTCTCGTTCATCGGCGACACGTTCGTCGTGAGGCGCGTCTTCGGTACGGTCACGGCGGACATCGCGGACATCCTTCGTGTCGACTCCGGGCTCATGAGGTCGACGATCGGTCCGGGCAGTCGCCGCCATCCGTGCGTGACAATCCGGCTACAGGACGGCCGCCTGATCCGAATCGGGGGTGATTCGAGCACGCTGGACGCCATCCGATCGCGGATCCCGCAACTCCGGGACGGGGCGTCCGGCATCCACGCTCCCGTCATGTCGCGCACGGGTCCTCGGTGAGCCGAGGCGCGAAGCCGTCCTCTCGAAGGCGGTCGGAGACGAACGCCGCGGCCCCGTTCGCATCGAAACTGGCGCTGGCGGACTGCGGACGAGACACTATCATCCCTCCCCAATCAGGGGTGAAGCGGTTCACCCGTAGGGGGCCCGAGCGTCCTTCCGCGAAGGGAGTCCACGATGAATGTGTTCCACGACCCATGGCAGGAGATTCACATCGCTGCCGGCCGTGTCCCAAAGCGGCGATGGAGATTCGGGGCCGCAGCCGCTCTGCTCGTTGCGGCCGTCGCGCCGGCGGTCGTGGCCGAACCGCTCAAATTCACGAATTACACCATCGCGAACGGGTTGGGGAGCGACTACGTCAGTGGTGTCTACGCCGACGGCAACAAGGTGTACGTGGCGACGTACGTCGGCTTGAGCGTCTCGACTGACGGCGGCAAGACCTACACGAGCTACGGCGCCGCCAACGGTCTGCCCTGGCGGGGCGGGATCGGCGACGTGCTCGCCGTCGGCAACACCCTCTATGTCTCGACGTACTTCGATGGTGTGGGGATCTCGACGGACGGCGGATCGTCGTGGACCTTCGCGACCATGGCGAACGGCCTGGGAAGCCACGACGTGAGAAAACTCTTCGCCTCTGGAAGCACGCTGTACGCCGCGACACACAACGACTCGAACGGCAGGGGTGGCCTGAGCGTTTCCTCCGACGGCGGTGCGACATGGACGAACTACTCGAGCAAGGATGGACTGGCCCAGGACGGCGTCTGGAGCGTCCATGCCGCGGGTGACACGGTGTACGCTTCAGGGTACGAAGCCGTCAGCGTGTCGCTGGACGGCTGCCGCACGTGGACCAACTACGGTACGGCGAACGGGCTTCCCTCCACGAGAAACGTGTTAGACGTCTACGCCGTGGGAGACTCGGTTTACGCCGCGACGTTTCAGGGCGGCCTCTGCATCTCGACGGACAACGGCGTGTCGTGGAGGAACGTCACGAGGGCCGACGGGCTGAGTAGCAACACTGTCCTGGGCATCACCGAAAGCGCGGGCTCGATCTACGCCGCGATGAGCTACAACGCCACCGAGGATGTCGGAGGCGTGAATGTCTCCTCTGACGGGGGCTTGTCTTGGGTAAACTACACCACCACTGACGGCCTCGGCAACGCCGTGGTCCGCGACATCACGGTGAACGGCGGGAAAGTGTACGCCGCGACGGACGGCGGGCTCAGCATCGCTTACCTTTCGATCTCCGCCGTCCCCGAGATCGACCCCGCTGGCATGGGCTCGGTTATTGCCCTCGTCACCGGCGCCCTCGGCCTGGTCGAACGGCGTCGGCTGAAGATCGCCTGACGCGTCCCGACGAGTACGACTCCAACACGAGGGGAGTAGGCTTTCATGGGCGTAGATGCTCCAGACCTCGTCCTTCTGCTCGCGGCCGGGGAGATCACGAAGAACATGCCGTCAAAGCTCGGAGTCTCTCTGCCGGCGATGTCGAGGGCCAACTGCGTCGGCAGGTGGCTCGTCGCCCCGGCCGGCGTTCAAGGGCCCTCGAGCGGACGGTTTCGGGGGCGTTGTCTCACAAATCGTCGAACACGGCCCCGGATGGGGGCGGTGAGGCGAACGCCGTCAACGACCGACAACTCCTGAAAAACAGGGGTGAAGGGTTCAGTAGGCCCGGTGTGATTCGAACACACGACCAAGGGATTATGAGTCCCCTGCTCTAACCGCTGAGCTACGGGCCCGAGGGAGCCCGACGATTATGGGTGGTGCTGACACCATGGGGCAACCGGACGCTCCATGCCACGTCGTTCAAGCACCGTCGCGGCCGTGATCACGACGGTCACGGTCCCTGCCGGTGCGACGTTTCCTCTTCCCCCGCTTCGCCGCAGGCCAGTGCGCCGGGCGGGGCTCGTAGGTCGTCATCGGATCGGTCCACGGATTGCCCCCGAGCGCCCCGAGAATGCAACACGCATGGAGAATCAGCCCCGGAATCACGAGGGCCACGTAGCCGGCAGCGACCACGACAAACCAAACGACGGCGTTGAAGAATTGCCCCTTGTAGAGTTGGCCGAGGCCCGGGACGAACAGACTGAGGATCGCCGCCACCCCCGGGCTCCAGCGCCGCACCGGGAGATGGTAGATCACGATCCGGTCATCGCCCGGCTCGTCCACTCGATCGGCGGATTCGGAAGGTTCGGGCCGGGCCGGCGTCGCTTCCGCCGGAGCACTGGTCGGCGGCGTGGTCTCCACTGGGGCTGGCGCGGTGGCGGCACGCTCGGCCGCGATGCGTTCCGCCTCGAGTTCGAACCGGCGCCGCTCGAGGGCCAGGCGTTCCTCCTCGAGCCTCCGCGCCGCCCGCTCGGCCGCCCCCTTGGCGAGGTTCTCCTTGACTTGGACCAGCAGCCTGCCGACCTCGACGTGCATCCCGAGGGCCGAGAGAAACAGCCCGCCGAGGGTCAGCCCCAGCGCGAGTCGCGAATGGGCGATCGCCGTGAACGCGATGCCGAGGGCCGCAAGAAAGGCACCGGCCGTGGCGACGAGATGTCGGGGAGCGAGGGCTTCCCAGTCGATCAGCGGTGGACGTTCAGCGAGCGGATGCGGACGGGAACGCGGATGCCGCTCGGGATGGAGCGTGGCGTCGACGAGATCGTGCACGGTTCTGGTGATCGTGCCTCCCCAGAGCCAATCACACGATCTGGCAGGGACCCATTCCGTCATCCCTTCCGACCAGACGAGATCCTCCGGCGTGAGCCAGCCTTCGCGAGCCATGTCGACAAGACGCTCCCGCGGCACCGGGCCCTGCCGACGTCCATCGCGGGCATAGAACCAGCGTTCGGTCACGTCCGGCGCTCCGGGGAGATTGGTCTCGGGATCGATCGACGGCAGACTCGTTGCCGATATCTCCAGAATAGCGTCCCCGGAGCGGCGTCACGCCCGACGATGCTGGCCGTGCCTGTGGCCAAAGCCCGCCCGAGAAGTGTCCATTGCCGTGGTAGGATGCGCTCGCTTTTGATTTGGTCCCCGGGAGGCTCTCCTCGATGGCAGCCGACGACGCATCCACCGACGGGTGGCGGATGCCCGACAAGCGGCTTCTGTGGGATTCGCTGTGCGGCAGCATCGACTGCTTCGTCACCGTGATCGACACCGATGGCCGTCTCCGTTCGCTCAATCAGGTGGCCGACGGATTCGATCCCAAAGGCCTCTTGGGCCGGAGCGTGTACGAGTTCATGCCCGCTGCGGAGGTGGAGCGGGTGCGTCGCCTCTACGATGAGGTCTTCAGCGCCGGTCGGAGCGTCGCTCTCGACATGATGACGATCGACGAAGAGGGAACCTGGGTGCCCTATTCGGTGCGGGCAGCACCGGTGTTCGAACGGGGCAGGGTGGTGGCGGCAGTCCTCACTTCGCACGATCAACGGGCCCATCTGGCCGCCGAGGCATCGCTCCACGCCGAACGGCAGGTGCTCAAGAAGCTCCTCGAGACCCAGGAGCGGGAGCGACGCGTCGTCTCCTACGAGATCCACGACGGCCTCGCCCAATACCTGACGAGCGCCTCGATGCTCCTCGAGGCCTGCGGCCATGCGATCGAATCCGGGGATCGAGCCGAGGAGTCGTTGCAGCATGACCTCGCCGAGGCGCGGCGCGTGGTGCGGCTGGCGATCGACGAATCGCGCCGGCTCATCAACGGCCTGCGGCCGCCGATGCTCGATGAATTGGGGATCGTGGCGGCCGTCGAGTCGCTCGTCGACGAGGCCCGCACCGGCGGTCTTGACGTCGACTACCTTCACCCCGACAGCATGCCCGAACCGGAGCCGGGCGTGGCGACGGCCTTGTTCCGGATCGTGCAGGAGTCGCTTTCCAACATCCGCAAGCATGCCGGGGCGAAGTCCGTCCGGGTGGTGATCGAACCACGCGGCACCACGGAGCTGGCGGTCGAAATCAGCGACGACGGCGTCGGATTCATCATCGACCGCGTGCCGCCGGGGAGTTTCGGGCTCGAAGGGATCCGGCAACGCGCCCGGTTGTTCGGACGCGAAGCGGTGATCGAGACCGGCAGCGGGCGGGGAGTCCGGATCCGGGTCGTGCTCCCGATGAGGGCGGAGATGCGGTGAGACGGTGGCCGGACGCGAGGCGAGTGGCCAGCGGTCAGGGTTGGATCGTTCCCCCCACCTTCACCTGGAGCTTGCCTGCGCATTTCGAGTTCGGCGGCACGTTCACCTTGAGATAGAGCACGCCGTCCCTGTCGCAGGGGCGCTCGTACGATGATCCGACGAGAAACGGTTTGGGCGGCTTCTCGTTGGCGGCGGTGCCACCGCTGGGAATGATCGCTCCCATGACGGCACCGAAGGGCACATGGGCTAGCAGATCCTTCTCGGGGTTGTCACCGGACAGACCGTCGGGCCCGGACGTCAGCGGCGCGGTGGTGAGCTTGTAGTCGCCGTTCACCCGGATGCGGATCGTGCGGTCCTTGGCCACGGGGCCCACCTCCTGCCATGACTTCCCGGCATCGAGATCGAAGTCGATCTCGCTGGCATCGAGGCTCTGGGCGGCGAGTTGCTCGATCTTCATCTTGATCGGCTCGTTCTGCGGATAGAGCTTCTGCAGGGCCTCGAGGATCGTCCGCGCCCGGTCGTAGGAGCCGGCGTCCTCGTACGACTTGATGAGCTGCTCGGTGTCCTTGAGGAACGAATCCTTCACCTTCTCCATCTTGGAGTCGAGCTTCTTGACCTCCGGATTGGCGGGCTTCGGCCGGGACTTGCCGGCCGGCTGCGCC
>Ga0208484_1000116_pt1 | contig 19743 bp, 23 predicted proteins | sample LakMenEpi09Aug11_FD_150682 | JGI IMG/M metagenome (GOLD analysis project Ga0208484, IMG submission 150682) | Freshwater microbial communities from Lake Mendota, WI - 09AUG2011 deep hole epilimnion (SPAdes) | ecosystem: Environmental > Aquatic > Freshwater > Lentic | place: Lake Mendota, Madison... | reverse complement strand
AAAATTTTTCTGATAATTACACGAGTAAAATTTTTACTAGGAGTAGAATTTTAAAAATTTTCTGAAAAATGAAAAACTCAAAAAGTGTCATGAAAATTTTTATTTCATCAATCATCGAAAAACACATACGGTAAGTTTTATTAATTTCCATTATTTTTCATGATGATTTCAATTGCACTAGCAATTCTGCTAGCAACTGTTATGGGGAAGTTGAATTCAAAAGATTTACCATCATTCATTTTACGAACGATCACAATTCCTGGGTATGAAAACTTACTACCAGGTTCGTCAACAGTAATAGCACGAGACTCAACCAGAAGATTTGAAGCGACTTTGATTTTTTGAGGTTTCAAATTTTCATTTGACATATCAATCTTCACATCTGATTCGTCAAACATCCCATAGTCTTTCTTCATCTTTTTAGATGATTTTGAGTTTTGCTTTTTCTTGTCCTTGCGATCACTCATTTTCTTGCGTTTTGATTTTTCTCTCGCATCGACTACAGACTCATCAACTTCAACTTCCAATTTTTCCTTCTTTGCCTTCTCTTTTTTTGAAATCGTTGTTTTTGAGGTTTCTTCACCCTCACTTTCAGAAGACGTTTCATTGCTATTTTCATATTCAGAAACGCCTTCAGAATCAGAACCAATTTCGTTTTCAGCAAACGTAGCCTTGCTTTTACGCTTAAGATTTGAAGGATTTGTTGCTCTAGGCATCTTAGTAGATAATCAATAGATAATTGATGCTGAGTTAGAATTTTTCTTAGTATTTATGTTGTGCATATGGAAGAAAAAGCATGAACCTATGATGCTAGTAAAAGGTATAAGCGAAAGCATTTTTCTCACGCGCATATGTAAACTACGTCTGCGTCATCATCATAACGCGAGAGAAATAACACATATACAACGAGTGCTTCTTCCTTTGTTTCAGATTCAAGTTGAAAAGCAACACCAAATGACATTTTATTTTTTCACTAATGCTTTAGTTGGAGAAGAGTTAATATAGGAAAAAAAAAAAAAAAAAAAAATGCATTTTCAATGCCCTTCGTGTTCTAGTAAATTCACCCGTAGAAGAAATCTATTAAAACATTTCACTACTAAACATAATGATTATCCGAATGCTGGAATTACTTGCTTTCTATGCGGTCAGATGTTTAAGAATAATAGATATTTAGACGGGCACAATAAGAGATATCATAAGCCAAGCAAATATTTTGAAGTAAGAGAAAGTGCCTTTCAAAAAGCTGCTGTATGTTATAGGTATATATATGATTCGAAAAACATGTTAACACCAGCTGAAGCTCAAGATAATATCATGAAAGATGAAATTAGGAAAATTATTCACCATGAAATATCTCAAAAAAATGTTGTGAAATTTTCTATCATACTTATAGCTCAAATGGTTATGAACGATGATAGTGATATACCAACAACAGCATCAATACCTTTCCGATCTAAATCATATACAGCAGCAGCCATTGAAAAAGAAAATATCAATAAGAAAATAGAATCAGCAATGTTAGAACAATCAAACAAAATTGAGGAGTTTATTAACAATGGATCGAATTGGGTTTTTAAAACAGCAATTGCTATGGATGTTGAAGTTGGCGGTGTTAATCCTATATATGCAGGAGCTGATATTGATTTTCTGAAATTCAATGTGAAGAATATACCAAATCAAAAATATCTTATCAATGTTCCGAGCAAGGATGATAAGTGTTTTATTTATTGCATTGCAGAATTCTTATACGGTTCAAATATCGTGAATAAACTATCACATGAAGAGTATGAAAAATATACCAGAAATTTTAATGTCAAAGATATATCCTTTCCCATAAGCATCAAACACATAAAAAAATTTTTAAAACAAAACAATGAACTTGACATAAAGATAAATATAATATATTTATCAGGTAAAGAAGTTTTTCCTCTTGAGTGCGGTATTGGAGAAGGTTCTAAAATTGTTAATCTTCTAATGATCCCTATGGAAGATGATGTTACTAAAAATGTGAGTCACCATTTCGTGATAGTGAAAAATATTGATAGATATTTGTCTAAAACATACGACACTGGAAAACATAGAAAATATTATGAAAATGCTTTTTTCTGTCCAAAATGTTTCAGTAAATTTTCAAAGAAAATTACAAGGGACAAACACCAAAAAACATGCATTTCTCAGAAAGCTCAAATTGAAAAAGTACCTGATGATGAAAATGATAAGATATTTTTTAGGAAGCATGAAAATCAATTTGAGGAGGATATTGTAGCGTATTTAGATTTTGAGTGTGAACTCCCTAACATAGATGACCTTTGTGATAAATGTCAAACTGTTCGATGCAAGTGTGATACTTCATTTACAAGATATGAGACTAAACAAAATCCTATTGGTTTTGCTTTTTTCATTATCAACAAAGATAACCAAATACTTGAAAGCAAAACATATATGGGAAAAAATGCGAGCGATGTTCTTATTGAATATTTATTTGAAATCGAAAAAACATGGTTAATTGCATATCTAAACAAAAATGTTCCGATGTTGGAATTAACAGACGAGGAAAAATTTACATATGGAAGAAGTGAGGTGTGTCACATATGCAAAAAAGTTTTTACTGAAGACGATCCGAAAGTAAGAGACCACGATCACACAGACGGGATTTTTATAGCTGCAGCTCATAATTCATGTAATCTGAAAAGGAGAAATCAGAAGTGTTTAAAAATTTACATGCATAATGGATCTAAATATGACTTCCATTTTATTACCAAGTCAATTTCAAAAAAGAATGTTAGAAATATATACATACTTCCATACAACATGGAGAATTTTCGCATGATAAAATTTAACTCGTTCATGTTTCTTGATACTTTGGCTTTTCTACAGTCATCTTTGTCGCAGCTTGCTGATATATTAAAAGACTCTAATCATGATTATCCTTTACTCAAACAATCGCATATTGTACAAACAAACGGATATTTTGACAAAGAAAAATTTGACATGGTACTTCAAAAAGGATTTTTTCCCTACGAATATTGGTGAGTATGGATATTTTTTTTACTTTCACTCAGTTGTTGGTGTTGTTGCCATTCTTTTTTTGCTGGTAGTTCTTGTTGTTGCTTATATTGATGAACAATTAGTTCTGGCGGGTGTATTGGGACTAGAAACAGTAAAGCAATGCTTTCACCGGATCGGATGTGGCAGTCAGTATTAGAGTGATTTGTGAAGAATACTCTAATTCTGTGTTCGGTGAGTGGATCGAGTGTTAGTTCGTGAGTTTCAATCCGGGTATAACAGTTCACGTATGGTGGGATGTTTCCGTACATTCCGATGGGGATTTTGATTGTTGCTCCAGTATCCACAAAGGCTCTGCTTCCTGAAGTGATTGTGATGTTTTCACTAGCAAACAATTCATACCCTGCAGATAGTGGATATGAAAATACAGGAGCAATTGCTTGAGGATTCTTCAGCTCAACAATTATATTATTTTGATTTTGAACCTCCATTTTGCGTGCTATCTTCTAAGGTGTTGTCTTCTCACTTCAATGTTAGCTCTGAACTGATAATACACCGGCGTTGGAAGTTTTCCTTATAAACACAAACATCGCCAACATCACATACTCTCTCTCACATTCTTATGTTTCTTTTCGTTGAATCTATTTTCACTAATGAGAGGAAATTTTTTTTTCAGCACAAGCCTCTCAAAGATGGATTCGACTTTGGAAATACCTCACAGAAATGATTTCTATAGTAAAATACAGGAAAAAACTATATCAAAAGAAGAACATGCGTTTGCTTCTAAAATGTGGGATCTCTATAAGATAAAAAATCTTTCGCAATATTGTGAGTTATATTGCATTATTGATACTTTACTACTAGCTGAGATTTTTCAAAAGTTCCGAAAAACAATGTTAAAATTCGGCGGGCTTGATCCTTCGCATTATATAAGTCTTCCCGGTCTCGGGTGGGACATAATGCTGAAAATAACAAACTGTGTTATAGGATTACCTAAAGATATAGACCAGATACACTTTATCGAAAAGGGAATACGAGGCGGACTCTCGTTTATTAACACACGGCATAAATCTGTCAACACTCGAAAACAGAGAAGTGATGACCACCCTAATCAAGCAATCCGATACATAGACGCCAATGTAAGAAAGTTTTATTATAACATAAGTGAGTATAGTATAATTACAATAAGACAATAGCTATTTAATTACTTTTTTTTACTATTTCAGAATTTGTACGGTCTAAGCCAGATCGGGAAGCTCCCGTTATCAGATTTTGAATGGCTACCAAAATATCACATATCGTCATTTAGTATTGATGATGTTGATTTGGATGGCGAATATGGATACATACTTGAAGTGGATTTAGAATATCCCGAGGGGTTGCACTATCTACATAACGATTTTCCTTTAGCCCCCGATTCATACAAAATAGATCTTGATGATTTGTCAAAATATTCTAAAGAATGTTTTAAGTTGTCAAATCAAAATCCTTCGTATAAATCAACAAAGTTAACATCAACCTTCCTTGATAGAGAGAAATATGTCGTGCACATGAAAAACCTCAAACTATATGTTAACTTGGGAATGCGACTGAAAAAAATTCACAGAATATTAAGGTTTAAACAGGATAGTTTCTTGGAACCTTTCATATCAAAGTGTACAAATGAACGGATAATATCAAAAACTCCTTTCGAAAAAAACCTTTTCAAGAAGATTTCAAATTCTTGTTATGGAAAAACAATAGAGAATGTGCGCGATTATATGAATGTTAAAATCCATACTAATCAAAACAGTTTCAAGAAAGCTATATCAAAACACACTTTCAAAAGTTTTTCAATAATAGATGAGAACCTTGTGATAACATCACACAGACTCCCTTCAATACTACATAATAAACCTTACGCTGTTGGATTTACCATTCTTGAATATGTAAGTTATGAAAATCTTTTCTAATGCCTAATTCTTATATTTTGATGCATCGATTTAAAAACGTGTTATTCTAAAAATAATTTTTCTTTCAGAGCAAACATTTCATGTTCGATTTTTTCTACAACAGTCTATTGAAAAAGTGCGGTCGTGAATGCATCGAACTTCTATTTTCTGATACAGGTTTTTCTAAAAACTAATAGACAAATTAATATCGATACTTATATTCATAAACAATTTTGATATTAATTATTATTTCATTGCAGATTCATTTTGCTTGTATGTGAAAGATAATGGATTATTCGAAAGAAAAATGTCTGATCACATGGACTATTCAAACTACAGTGAAGATCATCATTTGTTCAATTCTTCAAGAAAGTCAGAATTAGGTTATTTTAAGGACGAGCTCGATTGTGATTCAAGATGTGTTGAGTTTGTGGGTCTGCGAAGTAAATGTTACGCTTTAAGAATAAAGAAAAACAATAAATATATAGAGAAAAAAGTATGTAAGGGTCTTGGAAAGGTGGCTATAAAAAATAGACTTAAATTTTCCGAGTACAGAAAATGTTTAATGAAGAGAAAAGATTTTAGACATCATTACACAGGAATTGTATCGCAGAAACAAAATGTTTTCACAGTCGTCCGAAAGAAAAAAGCTTTATCATGTTTCGATTCAAAGAGGTGGATATATGACTGCGGGATTCATTCTTCACCTTTCGGTTCGGTTCTTATTACAAAATATAAAAACCGCTGTTATAAATGCAAGAAAAGATAGAAATAAAACTATATGTCGATCATCTTAAAACTTGTAAGCATGACTTTGCTGTTTTTCATCTGATCTTTTTGTTTTATGTGATGCGCTAGAATCGATGTTAAGATAATTACGAGAAATAAACACGTTAGAATGAGGGAAAAATAGAAATGAGATATTAATGTTATTAACTTAATAACTCTTTGATATCCGCGCTGCACTATATCAGACTTGTTCATGCTAGAAAATTCACATTTCTTCTCCGATAATAAAACACCCTCTTCTTCTTTCTTCCCTTTTTTAACCTTCACTTGTGTTTGGTCAGTCTCTTCACTATAGCTAGCATCTGTTGTAGGTGAGGCGATGTGTAGATGCAGATGTTCACCTGCCTTTGTTGGGGGCGTGACCTGCAGTAATAACTTTTACTTGTAAGTGTGAGAATAACTCATCCTTATCGAGACTTAAATTTTTGAGCAAACAAACACGAGAAAGTGTGCCATGAATAAGAGTTTTGGCTTCCATATTCAAAATTATCCTATAGTGTAATGGTTAGCATATCCGTCTTATAAACGGGGGATCCGGGTTCGAATCCCGGTAGGATAAATACAAAGTTTTGTATTAAAATATCATACCACATAATAAAGATCTGTTTGTTGGGTTGATGTTGATGATGATGATGTCAATGATGATGGTGTTGTTGGATTTGAGTCGACTCTCTTTCTCAACTCTCCGTTGCGGATTTTTTCAAGGATTTTGTCTAGAACGGTAAAATCCCCGGGGTTCGAAGGGTTTCGATTGTATTTGGATTGTGATTTTGATGAAGTTGTATTTGCTGCGCTTGACAAGACCAAGAACAAGAATAGTAACGATAAACACATCTTAAGGAAATTTTTGTTTGCTGTTTTCACTTGTACCGTTTGAGAACGAGTATTTTGCGAGTCGTATGACATATGCAATACAATATAATATTTTTACAATTGCAACAGGCAATCATTAACACATACTCTTGTTCTTGTTCTTGTTTGCTAGCGCTAGTTTTACTTGCTTGAAAGGAAGTATGGATATGAACACTGGAAAAACGGTTTTGAGTATACTAGATATTGAGGCAGGCATCAGTGAGAAATTTAGAAAAGCAGAAGCTAGTGTTAAAGATAAAAATATAACTTCAAATTCAAGATTTGAAAGGTTTCTGAATAGAAAACATAAATGCTTAATCATATGGTTGATGAGTGTTGCATGCATATCTCAAACAATTTTCATAATCATGAAAATGAGTGATCACTCAGGTGTAATATCTGAAACTAACCAAGGGTCTTATAATGCAAGCCTTATCCTTATCGAAATATTAAAAAGATTGTCTGATAGTAAAAAATAAAAAATAAACAAATTGATTGATTGATTCAGATTTATTTTATCATAGCTAACAACAATTCAACAGTAATTTCATCATTCAGTTTCAGATTTTTGCTGTATATTTTGAAAAAGTTTTTATATTCACACTTTTTTGACATATATATAATGAATGACAAACAAAAAAACCCGCAAAATATACTATCATAACTTTGGATTTGCGTGTTATTCTCTATAATTTCCCTACCTGTTGACAAAATAAAATTCAAAATATATTTGTTTTCACATTTTAATCCTAAACTATCAAAATAATATATTTTTTCTTTGTCTGCAAAAACAGCTACAAAATGCGAACCCTCCTCATCATGTCTAGATTCGTTAAAAATTATTGAAAATGATTTTACATTTTTAATATCCGGTAAAATGTTACAAGGAAAGGTACCAATAAAATTCTTGCATAAAAGTTTGCCGATATCTTCAACATATTTATTTGTTAGACCTGTCATTGTTATTTTATTGAAGTGTTATTTTTGTCTCTCCCTGTCCATATATTTCACACACCTCATCATATGTTCCATATACAATAACTGTTATATTTTCAGTCAGTGCATTCTTAAAGTGTAGTTCAATATCAATAAATCCTGAACTGGGAGGGTGTTTATGAAAACCGTTACACAAATCCCCTGAAAGATCATATGCGAAAATAGTTGAATTTGTTTTAAATCTTTCTAGATCAATACAATTAGATTCGTTTTCATGTGAAATCCCAACATTATCAAGAAAATGTCTATATTCTCTGATATATTTCCCTCCTGAAAAGTCCGGTTGTAGAACGCGTGATGGGTATGGCGATCCGTTTACTAAAAATCCTATATAGCTAACATCAAAAGGCTGGAAAAAGAATGGATTTGTCTTGAAAGATCCGTTGAAAGCTTCAGACTTTACAAAACAAAAAATTGCTTTTGTTGGTAGTCTCCCTCTGAAAACACCAGGAAGTGTTTTAGCACTAATTCCCCCATTTATAACATATGTTTTTATTTTAGATTGCTTGAGAGGATATAGAGCAGGTTGTTTGAGAATAATACTTTTATGCTTTTGCGTGATATCATCATGAACTTTGATTTTTCTTGTGAATATGGTAAGATTGTTGACTTTTATCTTCCAGTCATTTGTTGCAGACAATAAGCAGAATTTATCTTCATTTTTCAAGAATTTTAGTTTAATAGTTGGGCCGGGTATTAAATATCTTTGAGACTGAAAAAAGTCAATAAATATTGGTGTTGAAAAGTATAACTTATTATTGTGAGCAATAACCCAAGATTTTCTCTTTTTAAATGATTCGCTATCATTTGTAAAATCTTCTTCATGTCCTACAGAATCAGGTTCATACAAAGCCGCTTGTAAGTGAGTGTTTTTCGCATCAAGTCCGTATGTGATTAGAGTTTCAAGATAAGCCTTATAGTGATATGTCGGACTTGTGAGGTCAGCTACTTGAAAACCATTTACTTCACATTCAACTTGCCTGAAAAGAGCGCTTGAAATAAGATTGACAGGAGCTACGAAGTCAGTATCAGTCACAGCAGCTCCATTACCTTTTGTGATCTGAATTTCACCTTCAAGTCTTGTTAGAGGGAGATATGTATAATCATGTCCTTCACTAGGGATAACAAATTCAAAAACATTATTGTTTTCATTCAGAGCTGTTATCATGTGATGTTCTATTGTACGACCATGCGTGATAGAATTATCATACTCAGGTAGATTGAATATGTCAAGACCGTCAGACATTATTTCTGTCAGGTCGTGCACATGGGTACCTAGCCCTCTATTATCCGTGTTATAAACCATTCTTTCGATGATATAAAATCAGTTGATATTACAACTTAAGATGGTAAGGATGTCAATGCCTGTAAAAATAACAAACATTAAAGTTAGTATTAAGATAGACGTTCAATCTTTAGATAGTGTTGAGAAAACACTTGCAGATTCTAAAAACGAGTGTAAGAAATTTAATAATTTTATTGTTTTCAGACATAAATTTGTCTACACAGTCTTTCGAGCTGGAAAAAAGAGCACTAATCACGTAAACATTACAAAAATTAAGGAATTTAGCGATATTGAAGAATCTATCAAAAAACTTCAAAGTCTTGGATTTGCTCCTAGCAAAGACTCGTTAAAAGTAGATAATATAACTGGATCAATCAGTTTAGATAAAGAAATACACATTGAAAATATTATAGAGTTTGCAAAATCAGATGAAAAATTTAACAATCTAAAAATAACTTATAACAACGAGAAATTTCCAGGTATTTTTATAAAATCATACTCTGCCGGAACTATAATAATATTTCATTCAGGAAAAGTTGTTTTTGTTGGATGTAAAACTATAGAAGACTTAGAATGTCTCAAATCATTGACTCATGTTCTCACAAAAAACAGTTAGTTGATTATAGAGAAGGGTGTGTTGTATGTGAAGAATGTGGTTTGGTGACTGAAGCTGTGTTTGAAAATGAAAATTATTTGCCTGATAAGTATGATGATGAACATTGCGGACTGACCAAAAAAGAATCTGAATATATCAGAGAAATGCTCGAACGTTTAAATCTACCTTCTGCAAATTTTCCTCACATCGCCGAAAAGATATTACAAAAGAAAAATAGAGGTGAAAGTGTATCTGAAGCTACGATGACACATTGTTTTTATTTATCACTTGCTGACATGAATATACCATTTTCAGTGAATGATATAAGTAGTATAACAGGGATAAAACATTCGAGGATTTCAAAGGATAAGAATTGCAAAGACTCGAATATTGTGATAATAAAAAGCGAGGATATATTAGAGCGCGCATGTTCAAAACTAAATTTGAATTTCAAACAATACACCCTTATTAAAGAAAACATTAGCAAAACAAAATCTATCAACGGTTTCAATCCCTCAACTGTAATATCAGCTCATATATATTTCTTTTGCAAGCAAAATAATATAAACATCACTTTAAAACGCGTATGCAGCATAACGGGTATTAGTTGCATGTCAATTCTAAGATATATGAAAAAAAATGAACTATCATCACGGACCCCGTTTCCAGAGAGGTAGAGGTCTTGGTTCTATTTTCGCGTCATTAGCTAGAGGAATTGCACCAATAACGAGATTAGGATTAAAAGCTGGTAGAAGCCTAATCTCAAGTCCCTTGGTAAAACAAATTGGTAAAACAGCTTTGGATGCTGCAAGACAATCAGCGGTAAATCTCTCAGCTGATCTAATTGATGGTAGAGATATGAAAGAATCGGCTCAAAGCGAGTTAAATAACGCAAGAAGCAAGATAGCTAGTACTTTAAGAGGCGGGAAGAAAAGAAAAAAACACGCGAAAGAAAACATAAAACCTGTGAAGAGAAGCAAAATCAATCCAAAATCAAAATATAATTATAGTTTACTTGATTAAATAAATATTTTTAAAAAAGAAAAAAATGCTTTTTAATAATAAGGGTGAGTGTATCGATGATTTTAATACTAACTATACTAATCCTAAACACCCAATTGCTTTTAGCGGTGTTAATAATATTTATAAATATTATGGCGGTCTTTTGAAACCTAAAGAAATTGAAAAACTACTTGCGAGTGTTGAGAGTTATACGCTTAGAAGAGAATATAAAAATCTAAGGAGAAACCCTTCATACACGCATTTCAAAAGATATCAGTTTCAAGCTGATTTAATTGATATTCAGAAATTATCAAGATGGAATGATGGTGTTAAATATATATTTGCTGTAATTGACACATTCACAAGGAAAGCATGGATTAGACCTTGCAATGATAAATCCGCTGACTCGATTTTAACTGCTTTTAAATCAATTATTGATGAAGCTAAACAAACACCTAAAACATTTGTGTCTGACAGGGGTTGTGAATTGAGAAATAATAAATTCATGTCTTTTTGCAAAAAAAATAATATAAATTTTTTCCACAATTTTACTTCAGTTCATGCTGCATACATTGAGAGGTTCAACAGAACAATTCAAACTATTATTTATAAATATATGTCTCAATTTGAAACGAATAGATACATTGATAATTTACAAGATTTTGTAAATTCATACAATAATAGAGAACATAGAATGATAGGTATGACACCTGAAGAAGCTGAGGACGAGAAAAATCAGGAAACAGTTGCTTTGAAAATGTCATCATACCATAACACAATCAAAACCGAAAAACCTAAATACAAAATTAATCAGATGGTTAGAATAGCTTTGCAAAAAGGTGTTTTCCATAGAGGATACAGCGAACAAAGCAATTTTGAAGTTTTCAATATATATGATATAAAACGAACACTACCTAAACCATTATATCTACTTGAAACAATTGACAAGAAAGAAAAATTAACGGGAGGATTTTACGCTCATGAATTAACTCCTGTAAACTCAAACATTTTCAAAATTGAAAAAGTCATTAAGCAAAAAAAGATAAATGGCCAAACACAATACTTTGTAAAGTGGAAAGGTTACGACAGCAGATATAATTCCTGGATTGATAGTTCTGACATAACAGAGGTCTATAATGAATGATAATGATGAAGGTGAATTTTATATACACGCTTTCTCAAATGCTGATACAGAAAAAAATAAAGACAACACACTAACATCTTTTATAAATAATCTTCCTTTGAATTTTGAACTACCATGTGAGGAAAGATGGTGTGTATGTGTTCAAAGTGTAGGATTTGCATCAAAATTTCATAGTATTAGCATACCGGAAGATATAAACACTCCATCTATAATAATAGAAAGTAATATCAATAATAATCTAGAGCAAGAATCTCAGTGGGTTCATGAAGCTAATATTTTTTTCCCTAGCAAATTCTCAGACATAGAAACAATCAAAAAATCACTTGCTATTATTTATGAAAAAAATCTTGGAATAGATTTTTTACTAAGCGAAGATGAAAATATTCGAATAATGTATGTTAATAATGAAAAAGAACATTTATATTATAAACTTATAATACATGAAGAAATCGTGAAATCTTTCGGTCTGCCTAAAAAAAATGCTAAGTCAATAAAAAATATTAATAAAAATATATACTTTGAATTCATAATCTCATCATCATCCCCTATCATCCATAGCTATTTGAAGCGTTGGAATTTTAAACATCCTAATCTTGTGAGAATACAATGCGAGCAAATAACCGAACAGATTTTCAACTCTAAACTCACAAGAGATCTCAAAATATTTTGTCCGTCATTTGAAATGAAGGAGAAATACACTTTCCACCAATTCGATTCTGAAGAATATGTGCCTTTATCTAACAGTGTTTTAGATAAGCTATCATTTAATATATGTGATGAGCATGATAATCTTTTAGACATAGATTACGGAGTATCAACATTTATAAAACTAAAGTTTAAGAAAATGAATTCTCAACCTGATAGTTTCAATGTCAGGCTTTCACCGGATGAAAATCAGAGCTGTTCTGACTTCACCATAGATCTACCTCAACCTTATTATCTTGATTCTAGCTGGAAAGTATCGCTTTCATCTATATGTTATGCTAACATATTCAGACCTCTTCCATATGAAGAAAAATCAAGAACAATACACACAGCAAAGTTGATTGATAATTTAGAAGATCACAGGGATTTGCATATAATACCAAATCTTCTATATTCACATTCAGGAATTATTTCTGAGATAAACAGAGCTATAAATAAAAATCATGATAATGCTAATTTTACAACTAGAGAATTTGAAGAATATGGGGAGAAAAAAGTTAAAGTGTCCGTTAGAATTAACGGTGAAACTGTCATGGTGCTATCTAAAGACATGTGCGAATTATTAGGTCTAAATTATGCTATAGATGTTGGCAGTGATAATATAGTTAAATCAGAAGAATCTCAATCTATATGTTTTATAAACAGTGAATTAAATCCTGTTACTGTTGATTTTTCAAATTTTTTCGATATAAACAAATTTAGACCTCAGTATATGATGATCTATACAGATATAATTAATCAAAGTGTTGTGGGTAATTCTTTCTCAAATCTTATTAAGATTGCTCCGGTTTATCATGAATCCACTGATGCTTACAAAACACAAGAATTCAAAAACAATGAATTTCATTCCCTTGAAAACACTCTCATTAAACAGATAAGGTTTCAAATACGTTCTCATAGCGGTAATTACATAAATTTTATGGAAGGATCTAAAATATTTGTGAACTTATTATTTTCTAAAATGAAATAAATACGTGCATGATTAAAATTTAATTCTTTTATTTAACAAATTTTTCAAAAATATTTAATGTGTGATAATGTGAAAAATATATTGATGTTAATTCAAACAAAGGAACTTGGTCATCAAGCTCCCACGGTCTAATATCTTCGAGTAGATTCTCACATCTTTTAACTTGATGGTCAATATAAATGATATATCTCAAAAAAAATTTCTTCTTTTTGCTCATTTTTTCATAACAAATCTTAAAGATTTTAAGAGTTTTTATATGTTCTTTCAAAGCATTTCGAACAGTTATTCTTTTTGTTGTATTAGCACATTTAGATAGACATATTACGTTGTGATTATTGTGTTTTTCAATTTCGCGTAATATTTTCCTGATGAATTTTTTTAGATAGAAAACATATTGTCGTGGGCATCCAGAATAAAAATCATATTTACTATCATATCTAAAACACGTACATTTTTTCCGCATTCTCTTACATTTTGGTAATCTAAAATTCTTATTGTAATGTAGAAAAATATCAACACCATCACAAAGAAAATTTTTCATTCTCTTATTCGGTTGCTTTGAAGGTCTTCTATTTCTTTTCCATATAAAGTAAAAAATTTTGCAATGTTTAATATATCATCATCACGCATCAAAGCAAAAAGATTAGATTTTTTAATATTAGCACCACATCTATATAATTGTATTGCTCGAGTTAGACCGTTAATAACTTCTCTGTCTGAGGAGTTTTCAATAAAGCAAATACAGTAGTTGCCTTCAATTTTCTCACACCCGAATCTGTCAAAGTCTCTGAAAAAAGAATTGTTATTGTTATTGCATGATTATTTAGTTTCTGTTGTAGCATGGCTTTAATATAATGAAAAAAACGAAATAAGATATAGGCATTAATACCTAATCCTGACTTGATTTCCGTACTTTGAAAAGAATTCAGCGATCATGTGAATATCCCGGCCTTCGAGATATGATGAGTAACTTTTTCTATACTCAGGATCTTTGAAACACCTCACTGCATTATATATAAAACTTTCATCAGATGGTTCAAAATCCGTAATAGAGCTTAAATTATATTGATCTTCAAAATCGGCACACGTTCCATACATATTGAATTTTTTTTCAAATAAGCATTAACTAAAAGAAAGTCTATTTTCTTGTTAGAGAGTTCTCACGATCTAAAATTAGGAAGCGAGTTTTGCAGTTTTGCTAAGTGACCGCCAAATACACGTAAGCGTGCGAATGCACGTGTTCTTTTCTTTTCCTTTATATGATATGCCGCATATGGATAAGCTTTCATTCGAGTTGTGGAATTTGCATTCAATAGAAAAATAATTTAGTTTTCGCCATGAATTTTCCAGCTCCAAATCCGAGTTCATACTCACCATCATCTAAATACGGATATGATTCAGACATTTATAGTATGAACGATAATTATCCTTCTAATGGAGCTGTTTTATGCGGTGCATGCGGCTACGCTAAAAACCATCCTATACTGGATGAGGAAAGTGACAAGAATCATTACACTTGCATATGCCTCCTCAATGAATCGCTTGTGGTTTGCTGTCTTCGAGGATATAAAAACTTGCTATCTTACATACCTTCCATGGCTCTTTATTCACCTTCTCCACAGGCTTTTACAGACGATTACATCAGGGGTCAGCAAAGTGGTGCCATCACGATGTCTAATGAAAAATATAACAAGATTTTAGGAGAATCTGCAGCAGTAAGGATGTCTGTTCTATCGGAGTATCGATGCTTAAAAAAACCTGTTCTAGATATACTGATCGAGAATCTATAAACATTATACGATTTATTGATTAGTTTTGTGTTTATTTTTTGCGAATTTTGAAAAAATAAAATACAATGTATGATATACTACTCAAGTGTCCTTTTACAGCAATAATTTGTGGGGCTACGGGTAGTGGTAAGACAACTCTAATAAGTAACTTAATATACTATAAAAATATTTTGTTTTCATCTAACCCATCAAGAGTGATAATATTTTATACTGAATATCAAAAAATATATGATGAAATGATGGAAGCAGGTATAGTTCACGAACTTGTTGAACTTGATGAAAAAATGATAAGTTTAGAAAGTTATGTTGAAAAAATTTCACCATATAAGGATAAAGGCGGATCAGTATGCATTTTTGATGATTGCATGGAACTAATTAATACAACAAATAGTAAAATGTTCACAAGAATATCCCATCATCACAACTGCAACACATTATTCATAACTCATGCTGTATTCATGTCTAAAAATGAATCATATAAAATGATGTCTAAAAACTCAAAATATTTCTTCATAATGAAGAACCCTAGGGATGTTAGTCAAGTAAAAATATTTTCTCAACAAATCGGTTTGAGCAGTCAAATAATGGTTGATATATTCAAAGAAGCAACAAAAAATGCATACAGTTATCTGTTGATTGATTTCCATCCTGAAACACCTGATCACATAAGGTTAAGATCACATGTTTTTCCGCATGAAGGTCCTGTAAGAGTCTATGTACAAAAGAACAGTATCTAAAAATACACTGCGCATAATTATTATATTTTCATATATACATGTTACATGATGCGTAAATTATGTCTCTGAAAAGTCGGAAGAAATACTTAGACCTTGTAAGGGTCATTAGCAAATTAAAACCTGATGATAGGTCCTGTCTTATCCCCTATTTAAAAACAGATTCTCTTGAGTTTTTGTGTGAATGTGTTCATAATGTGTTATATACTGACATAGGTATAAGAAATAAAAGCAAAATAAAAAATAAACTGAAAAAACAGTGTTCTGTTCACAGGCTAAAAACTATAGCTTCAAAATCTCGATCGCTATCAGCTAAAGCAAAAGCTCTTAGTCAAGAAGGTAAAGGTTTAGGTTTGATATTATCAACAGCACTACCGTTCCTTTTGAATCTTTTTTCACGCAAGTAAAAATGAAAAACAAGCAGCAATATTCATGTATGTATCTTGTTACACCTGAAATTTATAAAAGATTACTTGATAATGCTGATTCGAGAGAAAAGATGAAGATTCAAGATCTTAATAAAAATGAAAATGAATGTGCTGTGGGTAATGAAAATGGTGCATTTCCAAATGTGCCTAGAACACCTAATCAAGACCAAGACATTAACATGTCCGTGTCTTATGATGATAGTGATGGTAATGAAAATCAGCAATCACCTATAAACAAAGCAAACCACCAAGAACAATTTCAATCTCAATATAAACCTTCACATTCACAGTTGGGTAGTGATAGTGATGATGTTTTCAGTAGTGATTTTGCTAAAACTAAAAATCCAGGTTTAGGTTCTGAACTTGAGCATGCCATGAATGAAATGTCTAGAATAAGGCAAGCTGCACTACAGCAGCATCAGCAAAATGTTCTACACGGAATTAAAAAGAAAATTACAACACCAAAATCAATAGCAACAGCAAATAGACAAATACCGCTACGACAACTTGTGAATGCAAGTGAGAACAAAGAAAAATATCAGAATCAGATTTTTCAAAAACAATTTCCTGTTGATATAGATAGTGTTGATATGGAGATTGATACAGACCCACCTACACCAATATTAACGAGTCAATCTAACGAAACACACACACACCGAGATAATGATAAATATCAGTGTAATAAGTGTGGTCTTGTTTTTTCAAACAATAAATTACTCATTAACCATAACAATGATTTCCATTCTCATAAAATAAATGTGTTGGGAAGAAAAAAAGATACCGGAGTTAAAAAAAAGACAAATACAAATGATAAAACACTCAAAAACTGGAGAAAAATTATGTCAGAAAACAATGTTGAAATAACAAGAAAGAAGAATCCCGTGATAAATCCTAAACCTGAACAAAAAACTGAAACTCAATCACAATCTGAACTCCCTAATGACAATACTCATGCAGTTAATAATCCTCATGTGAATAATACTTATGGCTCATTATTATCATGCAAACTTTGTCCCGCATCATTCAATACACAAAAAGCTCACGACCGCCACTTGAAAAATATACATAATACCGATAGCAACTATAAATCCGAAGATATTCAAGGATTGAAAAGAAAAGTTAATGATACTTCTGGTAATATTATCGAAAAGGGAGCATTGAAAAAGAAACAACTAATTCATTTCTTCAAATGTAAGTTATGCTCTACTAATTTTAAAGATAAAAAAAATCTTGATAGACATTTGAAAAATATTCATAAAACAGATGAAAATTATAAATATAATCTACCTCAAGGGATGAAGAGAAAAAATGTAAACACTACCGATAGAAGTTATGTCAAAAAAATTAAAAAAAATGATAATTATATGAAATGGAAATAAAAAGTATTTTATTATTTTCTTGTTTTATTTTTTTTTTACATTTAATCTAACGCTATTTTAGTTATGGGGTTGTGTGTTCATTACGCTAGATGGAGTTGAGTATATTATTAGATAATGTGTTAGAGTGTGAACGTCAATAGTTTGTGTAGATGAAATCTGAAACTCAAACTTGCGCGTGTGTGAAATTTTCATAATAGGGTTATCTTCCTTCAAATATCTTTGTCTGGCGCGTATAAATAGTTGTGAAATTGTGAGTGTGGATTCATTAGTAATTCAAAAGTCTTTCTAGAACAAACAAAAATATATATTCAGACTCGAATATGTGTCTGCAACATTCAACAACTTCTGCCAGCAGCTCTTGTGATTGCGGATCTAAATCAGGATGCCGTCGTCAATTTTCTAATGTGCGTGTTTCACCTAGCACAACTATCACTCCTAGCAACATCGAGTCACCAGAATCGCCAAAGCCAGAGGCTCATGCTGAACATGATGAGAATGCCTCCACTCAACCGCTCTCTCCCGAACCTGAAGACATGGATATGGCTAGAGGTATGATATATAAATGTGTAGAATAATAAGAACTAGTTTTTCATGTAAAAAAAGTTTTTTCATATGGAAAAAACTTCTATCAGAAACTATCTTTTAAAATGAAAGTATTTTTTTTCTAAAAGGTCTCGATTCGAAACCGGATCTTGAAAACAATGCGTCTCACAGTAAACGCAAACTAGACGAAAGCATCGATGGAAGTGATACGAAGAAAATAAAGTCATCGTCATCTGAAAATGAAGATGAAACTGAAGTCGATGTTTTGGAAATGGATGATGAGATCAGTGACGAAAAACATCTGAAGGGTCTGCGGGAAGCTGACAGGTATGACAAGAAAAAAATGAAAAAAAATCTTAACTTTGCAATTGCACAAAACTTTTTTGATATGATCGCTAAACTTTCATAAATTATAACAGGACAACTGATGTCAGAATCGCCTACGTGACATCTAAAATAAGACTTGATGAATATATGAACAGCAGAGCTCGAACAATTGACGAACTGAGGAAGATGATGCTTTTGGCCACATCATCACTTGATGATATTCAAAAAGAAATCGCTGACCGCAAACATTTGAAAATTTGAATGTACAATGTACCATTTTTTTTTTTGAAAAAAAACATGCAATAAAAATTTCAACAGCATTCTTATTTTTTTTCATTTTATCTAACTTTATAAGATAGTAGTCTAGATTCTAGGATGTATCATGACCTGTGATCCTAGGGTTTTTTCATTTCATGACCCTAGGATCCTAGGATGTTTCATGACCCTAGGATCCTAGGGCGTTTCATGACCCTACGATCCTAGGATGTTTCATGACCCTAGGATCCTAGGGTGTTTCATGACCCTAGGTTGCTTAATGACCCTAGGATGTTTAATGACCCTAGGATCCTAGGGTGTTTAATGACCCTAGGGTGTCTAATGACCCTAGGATCCTAGGGTGTCTAATGACCCTAGGGTGTCTAATGACCCTAGGATCCTAGGGTGTTTAATGACCCTAGGGTGTCTAATTACCCTAGGATCCTAGGGTGTCTAATGACCCTAGGATCCTAGGGTGTTTAATGACCCTAGGGTGTCTAATTACCCTAGGATCCTAGGGTGTTCTAATGACCCTAGGATCCTAGGGTGTCTAATGACCCTAGGATCCTAGGGTGTCTAATGACCCTAGGATCCTAGGGTGTCTAATGACCCTAGGATCCTAGGGAAAGAGCTTCATATCCTAGGGAAAGAGCTTCATATCCTAGGGAAAAAACTTCATATCCTAGGGAAAGAGCTTCATATCCTAGGGAAAAAACTTCATATCCTAGGGAAAGAGCTTCATATCCTAGGGTAAAAGTTTTATATCCTAGGGTAAAAGTTAAATATACTAGGATGCCATGATCAGATAAAAAATTTTCATGACACTTTTTAGTTTTTCATTTTCACGAAAAATTTCCCATCTCGGTTTACTAGAAAAAAATAAGAAAAACTTACCTGTGTATTTTCGATGATGATGAAATAAAATTTTCATGACACTTTTTGAGTTTTTTCATTTTTTCATTTTTTCAGAAAAATTTTTAAAATTCTACTCTTAGTAAAAATTTTACTCATG